>Ga0153956_1001126_pt1 | contig 25161 bp, 18 predicted proteins | sample TSFL040MetaG_FD_104704 | JGI IMG/M metagenome (GOLD analysis project Ga0153956, IMG submission 104704) | Attine ant fungus gardens microbial communities from Florida, USA - TSFL040 MetaG | ecosystem: Host-associated > Fungi > Mycelium > Unclassified | place: USA: Florida, Wekiwa Springs... | reverse complement strand
TTCCGGCCAGCTCGTATTCTACAAGGATGTCGAAGCCAACCAGTTCGTCATTCCCGGCTCGAACTATCACATGCGCATGGGCGCGACCGCGCGGCTGAAGTCGGTGTTCGACAACGAGACGTGGTTCGATGTCGCGCTGCCGGATGTTGCGGCCGATCCGTTGAAGTTCCGCGACGAGCGCAAATATGCCGATCGCATCAAGGACGCGCGCACCAAGACCGGCATGAACGATGCCGTGAAGGTCGGCTACGGCCGGATCGAGAATTCGCCCGCCGTGGTCGCGGTGCAGGATTTCGATTTCATGGGCGGCTCGCTCGGCATGGCGGCGGGCGAGGCGATCGTGAAGGGATTGCAACTCGCGGTCGAGAAGCACTCGCCGTTCATCATGTTCGCCGCCTCGGGCGGCGCGCGGATGCAGGAAGGCATCCTGTCGCTGATGCAGATGCCGCGGACCACGGTGGCGATCCAACTGCTGCGCGAAGCCAAGCTGCCCTACATCGTGGTGCTGACCAACCCGACCACTGGCGGCGTCACCGCGTCCTACGCGATGCTGGGCGACGTGCAACTGGCCGAGCCCGGCGCACTGATCGGCTTCGCCGGTGCGCGCGTGATCGAGCAGACCATTCGCGAGAAATTGCCGGAAGGCTTCCAGCGCTCCGAATATCTGCGGGACCATGGCATGGTCGATATGGTGGTGCACCGCCATGACATGCGCGCCACGCTGGCGCGGCTGTGCCGCCTCCTGATGAAGACGCCCGCAACGCAGCCGGATCAGGCCGCCGCACCACGGCTGCCGGATGTCGAAATCCTGCCGCCGGACGCGGCCGCGTCGCCCGCGTGAGCGCCGCCGCATCCGCGCCGCGCGATCTCGACAATCTCCTGACGCGGCTGACGGCGCTGCATCCCAAGCGCATCGATCTCGATCTGTCGCGGATGCACCGCATTCTCGCGGCGCTGGACCATCCCGAGCGCCGCCTGCCGCCGGTGATCCATGTCGCGGGCACCAACGGCAAGGGCTCCACCGTCGCCTTCCTGCGCGCGATTCTGGAAGCGGCGGGCCTGCGTGTTCATGTCTACACCTCGCCGCATCTGGTGCGCATCAACGAGCGGTTCCGCGTCGCGGGCATGCTCGCGACCGACGAGCAGCTTGAGGATGCCTTTGCGCAATGCGAGCGCGCCAATGACGGCGCGCCGATCACCTTGTTCGAGATCGAGACCGCCGCCGCCTTCGTGCTGTTCTCGCAACATATCGCTGATGTGTTGTTGCTCGAGGTCGGTCTCGGCGGCAGGCTGGATGCGACCAATGTGGTGGATGCCCCGCTTGCGAGCGTGATCACGCCGATTGGCATGGATCATCCCGAATTCCTCGGCGACACGCTGATCAAGGTCGCGGGCGAGAAAGCAGGCATCATCAAGCGCGGCGTGCCGGTGATCGCGGCCGAGCAGCAGATCGAGGCGCAGGCGGTGATCGAACAGACCGCCAGGACAATGCGCGCGCCTCTGTTCTCCGCGACGCAGGAATGGCATGTCGGCGTCGAGCATGGGCGGCTGGTCTATTCCGACGACAACGGTTTGCTCGATCTCGCGGCCCCGCGTCTGTTCGGCCGTCATCAGTTCGACAATGCCGGGCTTGCGATTGCGACCCTGCGGGCCATCGATTCACTTGCCATCGAGCCTGCGGCGTTCGAGCAGGGCATCGCGCGCGCCGAGTGGCCCGCGCGGATGCAGCGCCTGCCGTCGGGCGCGCTGTTCGCGCAGGCGCCAAAGGGATGCGAACTGTGGCTCGACGGCGGCCACAACGCCGATGGCGGGCGCGTCACCGCTGCAGCATTGGCCGATCTCGGCGAACGCATCGAGCGCCCCGTGGTGCTGATTGCCGGCATGATGGGCAACAAGGACGCGCGGGCGTTTTTGTCGAACTTCTCCGGCCTCACCCGCCATGTGATCGCGGTGCCGATCCCCGGCAACGACAACGCGCTGGAACCGGAGGAACTCGCCGCCGTCGCGCGGTCGCTGGAGATGCGGGCCGATGTCGCGTCCGGCGTCGCCCAGGCGCTGGGCTTCATCGCTTCGATGGCCTACGAGACGCCGCCGCGCATCCTCATCACCGGCTCGCTCTATCTCGCGGGGCATGTGCTGGCGGAGAACGGCACGCTGCCGGTCTAGGCTGCGAGATATTTGCATGTGCGTCATGCCCGGCCTTGTGCCGGGCATCCACGTCTTTCTTCTTAATGCAGCCATAAGACGTAGATGGCCGGGACATAGGGCGTTCACGCCCGTCTTCGACGGGCTATGCCCGGCCATGACAGGGGAATGGCGTGTTCCAAAACAAAACGGCCGGTGAAACTTTCACCGGCCGTTTTGCAAACTAAAAACGTGCGAGCGTTACACCGCGGCGGTGATCCACTGCTGCAGCTTCTGCTTCGGCGCGGCACCGACCTGACGCGAGGCCATCTCGCCGTCCTTGAAGATCATCAAAGTCGGGATCGACATCACGCCGTACTTCGATGCGGTCTTCGGGCTCTCATCGACGTTGAGCTTGACGATCTTGACCTTGTCGCCCATCGCGCCTGCGATCTCGTCGAGCGCGGGAGCGATCATGCGGCAGGGGCCGCACCACTCCGCCCAGAAGTCCACGACGACCGGACCTTCCGCCTTGAGGACTTCAGCCTCGAAGTCGGTATCCGAAACCTTGCCTACGCTCATGATCTGCCTCGTTGATGATGGGCCGAATTGAGAATCGGTGCCCGTTTGATTGGCGCAAACCTAAGAATGGGTACTGGCCGGGTCAAGGCTGGCAAAGCACCCGTCTTGCTGCTATGCGGAATCGCCATGGGTTAAATTCCATAGCAATATCAATGGATAACCTGTGGCCCGGACCATGCTGCCGCCAGCCCTGAGTCCAATGTCGCAGGCGGAATTTCGACCAGCGACGCGTCTTCCGTCCACAGCAGAGCACCACGAACGATTCGGCCGGGATAAAGTTTCATCAGCACCGCGCGGTAAAGCGCAAGCTGGCGGATATAGTGCGGCGGCATGGCCGCCGCCGCTGCACGCGGCGCGGGTCCGGTCTTGTAATCGACGATCATGATGCCGTCCGGCGTGATGACGAGGCGATCGATCTGTCCCGACACGCGCACGGTTTGACCCGCAAGATCGATGCGTCCCGCGATCGAGACTTCGGCGCGGCTGCCCGCTGCGAACAGCGATGCGAATTGCGGGGCCGCGATCAGATCGACGATCTGTTGCGCGAGCGCGCTCAGCTCCTCTTGCGTAAATCCCTCCTTCGCATGGCGGGCGAGAAATCGCTCTGCCGCTGCCATGCGCTGTTCGGCCGCGATGTCCGGCAGCGATTGCAGCAGGCGATGCACCCATTGCCCGCGCAGCCGGGCGCGCTGTCGCGCCAGCGCCGCTTCGGGCGCAAGTACGGGCGAGGCGGTATCGTCGCGCGTATCGGAGGGCGCGAGCGATCTTTCGCGCGGCGCTTCAGATGGCGCGTTGGCGCGCAGCCAGTCCGGCAACGGCTTTGGCGCTGCGGGTTGTGCTGTGGCTATATCCGGCGCGGCTTCGGGTTCGGCATCGCCCGCGCGGGCGTAACGCCTGACGGGCCCGAACGGCGTCTCGATCTCGGTCATCATCAGGGGCGAGGCGCCAAGCCCCTTGTCGATCAGGTCGTACCATGAGGATTCTCGTACATCCTTGCGATTGCCGGGCTGGCAGCCGCCGACGATCAGCCGTTCGGCGGCGCGCGTCATCGCGACATAGAGCAGGCGGCGATATTCGTGTTCGGTGTCCTCGCGCATGACCTCGCGTGCAAGCTTCACGGCCTCGGTGTCGTCGCGCCTGGGTCCCGCCCACAGCACCACGTTGCCGGATCCGGCATGGTCCTGTGGCATGCGGATCAGTTTCAGCCGCTGCGAATCCGACGGCGACGTCGTGGTATCGACCAGAAACACCACGGAGGCTTCAAGCCCCTTCGCGCCATGCACGGTCATGACGCGGACTTCGTCGCGCAAAATCTCCATGTCGCGCTTCACTTCGGTATCGGCGGCGCGCAGCCAGGCGATGAAGCCCTGCAACGAGGCCGCCGCCTTGCGCTCGTAGCTCAGCGCGAGTTCCAAAAACTCATCGAGCGCGTCGTTGGCTTCGAGCCCCAGCCTGCGCAGAATGCGCGCGCGTCCACCATTGCCACCGCCAGCGCCGCCGAGCAGCCAGGCGAAGAAGGCGAACGGTGTCAGTTGCGCGAAGCGTCGTTCGCATTGAATGAGAAAATCGTTCGCCTGCATCAGTTTCGATGATGTGCCCGCGTGCGCTTGCAGCGCCTCGCGCAGCGAGCCGGTGCGCTCCGGAGCGATGGCGAGAAGATCATTGTCGTCGAGGCCGAATAGCGGGCTTTTCAGCGCGACGGCGAGCGCAAGGTCGTCCTGCGGCAGCAACAGCGCATCGGCGAGATGCATGAGGTCGATCACCGCGATGTGCGAGGTCAATTTCAGCCGGTCCGCGCCCGCGACCGGAATGCCCGCGTGCTTGAGCGCCTGAATCACTGCATCGAAGGTCTTGCCGCGCCGCCGCACCAAAATCATCACGTCGCCATAGCGCAGCCTGCGGCGGTTGCCCGCCGTGCCGGTCAGGGTGCCTGCGTCGATCAGCGCCTTGATCTCGCTCTGGACGCGGCGCGCGAGCCGGGCGTCCGGGCTGGTGCTGGAAACGGTGTCGAACGGCGCGTCCCAGCCCTCGATCTCCTCGCGTCCATCCGGCTCCTCCAGATTCCACAACTCGACCATCGCCGGGGCGGCATCGGGCAGCGCGTCATGCACCGGATGGGCATCGTCGTTATGGATGCTTTTGTAGATTGCCTGTTCGCGGAACACGTAATCGACCGAGTCGAGGATCGCGGCCCCCGAACGGAAGGAATGCTTGAACGAGACCGATTCGAACGGCAGTTGCGCATGCGCGTGCCGCCGTTCCATGGCGCGGCGGCGCACATCGAACTCGCGCGGGGCCGCGCCCTGAAACGAGAAGATTGACTGCTTTTCGTCACCGACCGCGAACACGGTGCGGCGGACGCCGCCGCGCGCGCCCGCGCCCGCGGTGAATTCCGCCACGAAGCTTTCGATGATGTCCCATTGCCGGGGGCTCGTATCCTGCGCCTCGTCGATCAGCACATGGTCGATGCCGCGATCGAGCTTGAAATGCACCCATGAGGCGTAGCCGCCGGTCAGCATCGCATGGGTCTTGTCGATCAGGTCGTCGTAGTCCAAGAGGCCGCGTGCCTGCTTCTCGCGCCGGTAGTGCGCGGCGACCGCGCTGGCGATGACCAGGAGAGAATGCGTGCGGTCGCGCTGGATCACGGCGCGGCGCCGCTCGTCGAGCAGAAGCAGACGCGGCTGTTCCTCCATGAGTGCCGCCGCGAGCGAGCCTTGCGCCGCCGCGAGCGCCTTGGTCATCAGCGTTTTGCGCGGCGTGCCTTCGCCTGTGAGGAACAGGCTGAGATATTCGTCGAGTTGGGCTTCGCCGGACAGGGCGGCGGCGGTCCGCAACCGCGCGCCTTGCGCGGCGTCGGTCTTGCCGCCCTGCTCGAAGGTTTCCGCCGCTTTGAGCCAGCGGCTGCGCGGCAGATGCGGGCCGTCAAGCATTTCGCGCTCGATGTCGGCCAGTTGCGCGCCGGGCGCGACGCCGAGCGCGCGGCACACCTGAATCATCGCGGCGTCGATGCTGCCCGCGCCGTCCGCCCACGCCATGAAGTGCTCGCGGCTCAAACACGCCTCGTGCACCACCTCCTTGAAGGTCACGTCGGCGGCCTGCGCCATCGCAAAAGCCAATGCGCGGCCGAGCGCGCCGCTAGGTGCGCGCGCGGCTTCCAGCAGCACCGCGAGGTTGGCGCGCTCCATCATGTCGGTCTGGTCGCGCTCGTCGAGCACGGCGAAATGCGCAGGCACGTTGGCTTCGAACGGAAACTGCTGCAACAGCCGGGTGCACAGCGCGTGGATGGTCTGCACCTTCAGCCCGCCCGGCGTTTCCAGCGCGCAGGCAAACAGTTTACGCGCGCGCGCGCGGGTGTCGGGCGTGACCTGCGCGCCGGAATTGCGGATCGCGGCATCGAGTTCGTCATCGGACAGCGCGATCCATTTGCCCAGCGTGTCGAACACGCGCTGCGCCATGTTGGCGGCGGCCGCCTTGGTGAAGGTGATGCAGAGAATTTTTTCCGGCGCGACATCGTCGAGCAGCAGGCGGATCACGCGGTTGACCAGCACATAGGTCTTGCCCGAGCCGGCATTGGCCGCGACGAAGGCGGAGGATTGCGGGTGCGAGGCCCGCAACTGCGCCTCGCGCACGACATCGGGAATGTTGACGCGGGACTTGCTCATTCGCCGCCTCCGATAAGGCCTGCGAGCGACCATTCCTTGATGCGGGCGAGGTCGTCATAGGTGCCGTAGCGGTTCGACCACATCGCAAGATCGAGCGAGGTGTAGGCCTGCTCGGGATTTTCGAATTTTTTGATCAGCGCTGTGAGTTTGGCGAGCGCTTCGTCGGCGGCCTCGTCCGGCCATTGCGGTTCGTCGCCGCGCGACTTGCGCAGATCGACCACCGTGGCCTTGCCCGCCGGATTGTTGCCGTTCAACCGGACATAGACGAGTTCGCTGATGCTGATGGGGCCAACGAATGGTTTGAATCCTCCGCCGCGCAGGATCGCGGCTTCCAGCGTGAGCTGCGGTGACAGGCCGAGCCGCACCTGCTTGCCGGTCGGCGGAATGCCGGTCTTGTAATCGACGATGGCGAAGGTGCGGTCGGAGCGATGCTCGATGCGGTCGGCGCGCGCGCTCAAAGTGAAGCGCCGCCCGTTCGCGAGCGGAATCGAAATCTCTCCGCGCAACTCGGCGGCGATCTCGGCGACGTCCACGCGGCGTTCGATTTCCCATCCGGCGAACCAGTCCGCGATGCGCAGGAAGCGCGGCCACCACAGCGCCCGTGCCTCGGGATGCTCCATCAGCGCCGAAAAATGCGTTTCTCCAAAAGAACGTAATTTGGCCGCAATATTGTCCGGCAGGTTTTTGCTGTGCGCCTGCGTGAAATCCCCGAGCGCGTTGTGGATCGCCGAGCCGCGATCCGCCGCAGTCAACGGCAGATCGATCGGATCGAGCGGCGTCAGGTTCAATATCCGCTTGGCGAAGATCGTGTAAGGGTCGCGCAGCCAGTCTTCGATCTCCGTCACCGACATCTGCAACGGCCGCAATGCCACGGGCGGCTTCGGCATCGGCTGCTCAATGGGTTGAACGGTTTCAGGATGATCCAGCGCCTCGGCGCAGCGGACATAATGCGCGCCGCGATCAAGCGCGGCGTCCCATGTCTCCGGTTTGGCAATCGCCTTCATGCGGTGCAGGAAGCGCGAGGCCACCGACGGTGCGCCGCCGGTCTTGGTGGCATGGGTGAGGATCACATCTTCCGCGCCGAGCAGTTGCGCGAAATCGTGCGCGGTGAGGCCGATACGCCGCTCCGGCAGATCGAGACCGAGATCGTGACGCATCGGACGCGACAGCCACGGATCGATGCGCGGTGTCGGCGGCCAGACGCCCTCGACAAGGCCGCCGAGAATGACGCGGTCGCATTGCGTGAGACGCGCTTCCAGGAGACCGTAAATCCGCAACGATGCATCCGCGTTCTGCGGTCGCCGCACCACACGCCCGGCAAAGGCGGTTACGAACAATTCGGGATAATCAGCGATGTCCAGCGCGATATGCGTGGGCGCAGCCGCAAGCAACTCGTCGAAGGCTTGGGCAAGCTGCTGGCCGTCGTTGCCATCGAAAGCCGCGATGCGGCCATCGTCGTCGGCCGACAGCCGTGCAAGGGTGTCACGATGAAGCTGCGCCAGCGTTGCGACATCGTGAGCGCCGCGTGTGATGGTTTCCATTGGCGCGAGCGCGCCGGCAAGTGCGTCAAGAAGGCGTGCTACGCCATCGATGCGGTCGTGCGTCAGCCTGCAGCGCGGTTCGGAGCGATGCAGCGCCGACGGTTCCTTGCGTTGCGCCTTGCTCCATTCGTCCGTGAACCACGCAAACGCCGCCTGCAATCCCTTGCAGCCGGGCGGGGGGCGGGTGCCACGCAGCACCGCGAGTTCGAGATCTTGAATTGCCTTGGACCACGCTCCTTCGGCTTGCCCCAGCCGCAGCAGTGGATGTTTGAGCAGTGCGAGCAGCGTCGGCGGCGACAATTCGGTCGTGATTGTTTCTGCCGCGAGTCGCGCAAAAATGCCCGTGGGCGTATCCATCAATGAGTCGCCGCCGGAATCGTCGAATGCCAGTTTCCATCGGCCGAGGGCGGCCATCACACGGCGCGCCAGCGCGCGATCCGGCGTCACCAGCGCGGCTGTTTTATTTTGCTGCCGCGCCTCCCGCATCGCCACCGCGATGGCGAGCGCCTCCATCTCGGGGTTGGCGGCCTCGACGATAGCGAGGTTGTCGAAGCCGCTTGCGAGACGCGCGGCAACATCCGGCGCGGCGAGGCGGCGGTGCCATTGCGCGGTCTCGGTCGCGGGCCGCATTGCCTCGGACGCCAGCAGTTCGCGGCCATGCGCGGCAGGCTCGGCAAGCGGTTGCACGTCGTGGCGCTCCAGTTGGAGTAATTCCAGCAAGCCATGCAGTGCAAATTGCGGATGACTCGATAACGGATGTTCGGCAAAGCGGCCTTCGGAATCGCGGACGCCGCCGATCGCGCGCCACGCATCATGATCGAGATCGATGTCGAGCCCCGGCAGCACTACCGCGCCTTGCGGATGCTGCGCGATGGCGCGCAGGAATTTCGCGGTGGACGGCATCGAGCCGGTCGAACCTGCAGCGATGAAGGGGCCGTTCGAGGCGACGATTCGCGCGGCTTCCGCTTCGATCAGCAGATCGCGCCGCCGCGCGGGTTCGATCAATTGCTGCTCAAGCAGATATGCGGGCCATGCGTGGCTTGCGATTCGGAGGAAGTCGAGCGTGAGCTTCCAGTAATGATCGAGATCGTCCGGCACGAGCTTGTCGAGCGCGTTCCAATCGACCTCGCGCGTGGTCATGTCGTCGATCAGCCGTGCAAGATCGTCGGCCAGCGCCAGCGTCGAGGCGGGGCCGCCTGCGACCAGCGGCGCGGATGCGGGCGTGCCACTGCCGAGTTGCTTGGCCCAGGCGTTGACGAGTCGCATCAGCACCAGACGGCGCGGCAGGCCGTCCAGCGCTTCGGGAACGGCGAGCGAGGAAAACTCTTCAGTATCGGCCTGCGCGAAATCGAGTTCATCCTCATCGGCATGGCCGAGTGCGACGATGCGCGGCAGCAGCACGGCCTCTTGCCCCATCACGTGGAGGAACATCTCGCGCGCCACTCGGCAGGCGCGCTGTGTCGGCAGATAGAGCGTCGCCTGCGCCAGCCGCTCGGGATTGTCCTGTGCGGAAAATCCTTCGATCAAGCGGCCATCCACCAGCGCTTCGAGAAGCGTGCGCAGAAACGGCGCGGACGAAGGAATGTTATAGACAGGCATGAGGGGTTCCGCTGACAACCGAACGGACCACGGACGGGCAGGCTTTGTCGAGACAAGTTTTGTCGAGAGGATATGGGGAATCAGGCGGCGCTGGCGAGAACCGCTTTTTCCGCCGCCGCGATCGCCTCCGGCGTGCCGACATGCATCCACACGCCTTCCAGCCGCAGGCCGAACAGCCGTTCGCGCGCGGCGGCCTCGTCGAACAGTTTCGTCAGCGAGAATTCGCCCTGCGGTGCGCCCTTGAAGATCGCGGGCGACAGGATCGCCACGCCCGCATAGACGAACGGCACCACATGCTGCTCCTTGCGCCGCTGCAGGCGGCCGTCCGTCAGCATGGTGAAATCGCCGGTGCCGTCATAGCCGATGCTGCCGGTGGTCGGGGCCATCAGCAACAGAATGTCCATGTGCGCCGGATCGAACGCATCAGCGAGGCGCTGAAGGTTCGGCGCGACGCTGTCGATCCACAGCGTATCGGCATTGAGGTGGAAGAACGGATCGGTGCCGAGTTGCGGCAGTGCCTTGACCACGCCGCCGCCCGTTCCCAGCTCTTCGTTGCGTTCGTCTGAGATCACGACTTTCGGTTTTTGCCGTGCAGCCGTATGCGCGATGATCTGTTCGCCGAGATAGTGCACGTTGACGACGGCCTTATCGACGCCCGCCTCGCCAAGGCGATCTAGCACATGATCGAGCAGCGGTTTGCCCGCGACCTCGACCAGCGGTTTCGGCTTGTGGTCGGTCAACGGCCGCATCCGTGTGCCGAAACCGGCGGCGAGAACCATGGCGGTATGAGGTTGAAAAGGCATCGTCGTCTCTCAAGCGAATCGCCGGATGATCCAGGACGTAGCCTAAAACATCGGGGCGCGACCTGCCATCACCGGGCGTGACGCAGGGCGTTGAACCGCTGTAATTCGCTTCTGTGACGGCAATGCGACTCCCGCGCGGAGGGTGTGCAGGATCAGATTTCGACGACCTGATGGTCGGTGGTCTTGCGCGTGGCCGTGCCACGGCGCTTCGGGTCCTGTTTGAGAAACTGCACGCCGATCTGCTCGCCGTTCACCCAGCAGAGTTCGCAGCGCCGATAAGCGAGGCCGGTCGAAGACAACAACAGGAAGAATTCCTTGAGTGCCAAGCCCTCGATGTTGCCCTGCACGGTGAGCTTCGCTCCGGATTCGGAAATGTCCTCGACGAGGCAGCTTCTCCGCCATGTGCCGTCGATGCCCATCATATGCGCTGCGAAGCCGCGCTCGAAAACGACCCGTTCGCCCTTGCGTCGCTCTGTTGCCATTTCGGGGTCTCCACCCGTTTAAGCCGTGCCGCCGGTGTGACATCGGCAGGACGAGGTCGCCAAAAATACCGCTGGGTGACCTAATGGCGCGTAAATTTTCGTTTCAAATGCGATCGATAGGGGGCGGTACGTTCGCCGTAAACCAACCTTTAAGGCTGTTCAGGGCGGGGTGAGCGAATGCCCGCTGCAAATAGCCCCATATCCGGGGCTGATGCCGCAGATATTGTGGTTTTCCGTCGCGGAGGTTGAGGCGCGCGAAGGTGCCGAGCAGGCGTGTATTTCGCTGCGCGGACATGATGGCGTATTGCTCGACGAAGCTTGCGGCATCGAAAGCGGGGTTGGCCTCGCGCCGTGCTGCGACATAACGGCCGAGCAACGCAATTTCCACGGTGTCGGGTACGTCGATCCGCGCATCCTGCAGCAGCGATACGAGGTCGTAGGCTTCCGGGCCCATGACCGCGTCCTGGAAGTCCAGCAGGCCGGTGCGAGCGGCGTTCTTGCGGGCCCCCAGCCAGATCAGGTTCGGCGAGTGGAAGTCGCGCAGCACCCAGGTCTTGCGCGCCGTCTCGAACCGGCCGAGCAGGTCCTTCCAGATCACGAGAAAGTCGGCATGCATCATGCCGCTCAACGTCACGCCATGATCGGGCAGGTACCAGTCCAGCATCAATCCGACCTCGACCATCATCGCATCGAAATCGAATTTCGGGATTTGATAAGTGATCTTCGGTGCGAGCGGCAGCGTGTCGGGCAAGTCGATGTCGTGCAGCGCGCCCAGCATCGTGGCGGCCGCCTGATAGCGATCGAGAATCGGGCCGGGCGGCTCGCCCTGCACGAAGGTTGCGTCGCCAAGGTCTTCGAGCAGCAGGAAGCCGGCATCGAGATCGGCGTGATACACGGCCGGTGCGGAGAAGCCCTGGGAGCGCAGCCCATTGGCGAGCGCGACGAAGGGGCGGACGTCTTCCGCAAGATGCACGGCGGCACTGTAGGATTTGCCGTGATAAATCGCCGGTCCGTCGGGGCGCGGCGGTGCGTTCATCAGCACGAGCGAGCCCTGGTCGCCGATCACGCGGGCATAGGAGCGTGTCGAGGCATCGCCTGCCATCCGCTGCCGAACCGCGTTCGCGTGGCCGGACAGATTGAGGAAGCGCCGCAATGCTGCGAGGCGCGTCACCTTGGCGGCAGCCTCGCCATGTCCCGTGATCTCGGCGGCGCGCGCAGATGAACCGAGCGATGGCCGGTGGCTGAATGCGATCTCGATGCGGTTCTCCGGCATTGCCTCGGGCGCGCGCTCGGGCCACTCGATCAGGGTCAGCACGCCTTCGGGCAGCGGCGCCAGTCCGATTTCGTCCAGCTCGCTCGAATCGGCGATGCGGTAAAGATCCGCATGCAGCACGGGACAAGGCGGCAGATCGTAGGTCTGCGTCAGCGTGAAGGTCGGGCTTGGCACCTCATAATCATCGTCGCCCGCGAGATAGCGGATCATCGCGCGGGCGGCCGTTGTCTTGCCGGCGCCGAGGTCGCCCGACAGCGTGATGGTGTCGCCTGGGCCGAGCAGCAGTGCGAGATCGGCCATCAGATGGGCCGTCGCGATCTCGTTGGGAAGGGCAACCGAGAAGGATGATGGCTCGTTCATTCGGCGGCGCTGCGGTGGGCGGTCTGGTCGGCGGGAAACTCGCACGTCACCGTAGTGCCTTCACCCACCACCGAGTCAACCCTCACCCGGCCGCCATGCAATTCGACGAAGGAGCGCACCAGCGACAGGCCAAGGCCCGCACCGCGATGCCGCGAGCCGTTGGCGCGGCTTTCGAACCAGTCGAAGACCTTGTCGCGCACGTCGTCCGGAATGCCCGGTCCGGCATCGGCAACGGCACAGCAGATGATGCCGTTCTCGCGCCATGCGGTGAGGCGGATGGTGCCGTTGGTGGGCGAGAACCCGATCGCGTTGGCGAGCAGATTGTAGAAAATCTGCACGATGCGCCGCTCGTCAGCGATGAAGTCGCCGACGGAAGGGTCGACATCGACAAGGAGTTTGATGCTGTCGTGCACGAGGCGATCCTGCAGCCCCGCGGTTGCTTCCTCGACGGTCTTGCGCAGATCGACAGGGCCGAGATCGAGCGTCATCGCGCCCGCATTGATGGTGGCGAGATCGAGGATGTTGTTGATGATCGCGAGCAGCGCGTTGGTCGAGGTCGTGATGTAGTTGAGGTACTCGCTCTGCTTCACCGTCATCGGTCCGGTCGCGGGATCGCTGAGGAAATGGGCGAAGCCGATGATGGTGGTCAGCGGCGAGCGCAGTTCGTAGGACACGTGATGGACGAAATCCACCTTCATCTGGTCGGCGGCTTCGAGCGCGTCGTTGCGCTCGCGCAGCGCGCGCTCGACGTTGACGCTGTCGGTGACGTCCTGGAACGTCAGCATGGTCGCGCCGTCGGGCAGCGGGATCGTGGTGCAGTCGAGCACGCTGCCGTCCTTGCGCTCGATCCGCGTTTGCAGCGCCTCGCGGCTGTCTATGCCGGTGATGGCGGAGCGCACCGCCTGCCATGTCGCGGTGTCCTCGAATAGCGGCCTGCACCATTTCTCGATGGTTTCGATGTGGGGCTGCTGCTGCATCGCCTCGGGCGATAGCTTCCAGAGACGCGCGAACGGCGGATTGAACAGCTGCGCGCGGCCGTTGCCGCCGAACACCGCGATGGCTTCGGAGAGGTTATCCAGTGTCTCGCGCTGAACACGCAGGAGTCCGTCATGCTGGCGCTGCAGCTTGAGGCTCTCGGTGACGTCGTCGAACAGATAGGTCACGCCGCCTTCGGGGTTGGGCGTGGTGACGATGCTGACGGCGCGGCCGTCCGGCAGGTACCAGGTTTCCTTGGCGGGTTCGATGGCACGATAGGCCTCGTGCAGGCGAGCCTTCCAGGCGCGGAAATCGGGTTGCTCGGGAATCTTGCGCTCGGCGCGCAGTTTTTCCAGCACGCTGGAATCGCTCGGGTTCGAATCGAGGAAGGTGCGATCGAGATCCCACAAGCGGCGATAGGAGTCGTTGTAGAACGCGAGTTGTTTGTCGGCATCGAAGACGGCAACGCCGGATGAGAGTTGATCGAGCATGCGGCGATGGGCATCCGCCATGCGCGTCAAGGCATCCTTGAAGGCCACCGTCTCGCTGCAATCGATCGCCACGCCGACGCTGCCGTCGGTGACGTTGTAGGCAAACACATCGAAGATGCGGCGTTCGCCATCGACCGCCACCGGCAGGCGGGCGCGATAGGGCTTGCCCTCGGCGAGCGAGCGCGACATCGCCGCGCGGTCCTCACTGTCGAGCAGTTCGACGCCGCGTTCGATCGCATCCGCCGGGCTCACGGCCTCGGCGGCACGGGCGTAGGCGGCATTGGCGTAGCGCAGCGTGCCGTTGGCGCGGCGCGCCCACAGGGGCTGTGGAATTTCGGCGGCGAAGGCGCGCAGCGCATCGGTTTCCTCGATGAGGTGCAGATGGCGCTGCGTCATTTCCGCAAGTTCGAGCCGGACGCCGCTCAACTCGCGAATCCGCACGATGGCCTGTCCGCCGACGGCGCGCCCCATCGCCTCAACGGCGCGGCCGTTCGAGGCCGACATGGTCAGCAGGAAGCTCTCGCCGCGCTCGCGCAGGGCATCGACCGCGTGGTCCATGGTGAGCGCCTGCTCGGGGAGCAGCCAGGTGCCGAAGGCCAGAATGCGCTGTGGCGATGCGGCTTTGCCCTGTGGCACCAACAGCGCGATATCACCGCTGATGTCGGGCCGCTCATCGCCCGCGGACCATGAGATCAGCACCTGTGGCTCGGCGAACAGAAGTGCGCGCAGGCGGTCGGATTCGTTTTGCAGTGCCTGATTGTCGGCGCGCAGTTGCGCCTCCATCGCTTCCGCGCGCAGTCGCGTGCGCATCAAGAGGCCCGCCGACACCACCGAGAAGCAGAGCACCGAGGCGGACAACGCAAGGATGGTGATCTCAGGACGGTTCAGGCTGCCAAGCACGGCGAGGGTGGTGTCGATGGTGGCGTTTCCGGCAGCATGGGCAGGCACCGTTCCTGCGAGGATGGCGAAGCCGCCCTGCACGATCGACGTGCATGACAACAAGCTTCGACGCATCGTCCGAAGGACGCCTGACATTCCTGATTTCCAACCACCACCCGCGAATCAAAACACAATAGCCTCCCGGGGACTCGGGGGGTAAGAGTCCAGACCGTGAACGTTGATCGGGAACGTCGATTAGCGAGGTTTTGCCATCGGTCAACGATGGATTCAGCGGCCCGTGGAGCCGAAACCGCCTTCGCCGCGCGCGGTGGATGAAAGTTCCGCGACAGATTCAAATGCGATCTGCACCACGGGCGCGACGATCATCTGTGCGATGCGCTCGCCGCGCCTGATGGTGAAGGGTTCACGGCCATGGTTGATGAGGGGGACGCCGATCTCGCCGCGATAATCGGCGTCGATCGTGCCCGGCGAATTCAGAACGGTAACACCGTGCTTGACGGCAAGGCCGGAACGCGGCCGCACCTGCGCCTCAAAGCCTGCGGGCAGCGCCATCGCAAGACCGGTCGGCACCAGCGCCCGGTCGCCCGGTGCAAGCACCAGCGGTTTATCCTCCGGCACGGCGGCGAGCAGATCGAGCCCGGCGGCGTGTTCGGTTTGGTAGGCAGGTAATGCAAGGCCTTCGCCATGCGGGAGTTGGGTCACGGCGATCCGCAGCGGTTCGGTCATGGGTGTGAAGTGCCTTCCGTGGGAGAGAGTGTTTCGGCGATCCGGGCGATCAGTCGGGTTGCGACATCGTCCTTGCTCATGGCGGGCCAGACGTCCGGCGCGGCGTGGTCTTTCATGAAGACCTGCACCGCGTTGCTGTCACCGCCCATGATTCCTGTCGCGGGCGAGACGTCGTTGGCGACGATCCAGTCGCAGCCCTTGCGCGCGAGTTTCGCGGCGGCGTTGTCCGCGACATGCTCGGTCTCGGCGGCGAAACCGATCACCAATGGCGGCCGTTCTGTTTCGCGCTTTGCGATGGTGGCGAGAATGTCGGGATTCTCGACCATCTCCAGCGGCGGCATGCCGTCCTTGGTTTTTTTGATTTTCTGCGCGCCCGCATTGGCGACGCGCCAGTCCGCGACGGCGGCGGCGAAGATCGCGATATCGGCGGGCAGTGCCTGTTCGACTGCGGCGAGCATGTCGCGCGCGGATTCCACCCGGATGGTTTTGACGCCGGGTGGGTCAGGCAGGTTCACCGGGCCCGACACCAGCACCACCTCCGCCCCTGCCACCGCTGCGGCGGCCGCGATGGCGTAACCTTGCTTGCCGGAGGAGCGGTTGGCGATGTAGCGCACCGGGTCGATCGGCTCATGTGTCGGCCCTGCGGTGATCAGCACGCGGCGGCCTTTCAAAATCTGTTTCTGCGCGGGTTGCAGCAGCGCAAGTGCGCGGGTGGCGATCTCGACGGGCTCCGCCATCCGTCCCGTGCCCGCTTCGTTGGCTTCCGCCATCTCGCCGCGGTTCGGGCCGACGAAGGCGCGGCCATCGCGGCCAAGCTGGGCGACGTTGCGTTTGGTGGCGGCGTTATTCCACATTGCCGGATTCATCGCGGGCGCGAGCAGCACAGGCCTGTCGGTCGCGAGCAGAATGGCGCTGGCGAGATCGTCGGCGAGGCCTTGCGCCATCTTCGCCATCAGGTCGGCGGTCGCGGGCGCGACCACGACGAGATCGCAATGGCGCGCGAGTCGGATGTGGCCGGCATCGAACTCGCTCTCGGCATCGAACAGATCGGTGTAGGCGCGGGAATTGGCGAGCGCGCTGGCGGACAGCGCGGTGACGAAACGCTCGGCTGCGCGTGTCAGCACGCAGCGGACCTCGCAGCCGCGTTCCTTGAGGCGGCGGATCAGGTCGAGCGCCTTGTAGGCGGCGATGCCGCCGCCGATGATGAGGGTGACGCGGTGGCGCGCCTGTCCCGGCGCGTCCGAGGTGGAAGGGACGGGCGGCGCGGTGGTGGCCTCGCCCTCCGAGGCGGCCTGCCGCAGGATCACCCGCACCTCGTCCTCGACCGAACGGCCGCTTTGCGCGGCGCGCAGCTTCAGCGCGGTCTTGATGTCGTCGTCGAGCTTGCGGACGGTCAGGCTGGCCATGGCCTGAACCTAACATTTGATTGCAATGCAATCAAATGTGTTTGAAAATGATTGCAGTCAGCGAGACAGCCAGAGGAGTCCAAGCAAACTCAAGGCGATAATCCAGAGCGCCACGGTCTCCCAGCGGCGGCTGCGGGTCTGCTGGCGGCTCAAAGCGGCGATGGTTTGAGGCGACAGGGCAAGCCCCTCGCGGGTCATGCCCTCGAATTGTTCCAGTGCCGCGACCGAGCGGGCGGCAATGGCGGGCAGGCCGGACAGGATGCGGCCGAGGTCGCCCGCGCCATGGGCCGCCTGCTGGATGCGGCCGAGCGGGCCGAGATTGCGTTCGATCCATTCGCGCACCACGGGTTCGGCGGTCTTCCAGATGTCGAGCTTGGGGTCGAAGGAACGGGCGACGCCCTCCACCACCACCATGGTCTTTTGCAGCAGGATCAGTTCGGGCCGTGTGCGCATGTCGAACAGGCCTGTGACCTCAAGCAGCAGTGTTAAGAGCTTCGCCATCGAGATTTCGTCGGCGGCGCGGTTGTGGATCGGTTCACCGATGGCGCGGATCGCCTGCGCGAAATTCTCGACCGAATGATGCGAGGGCACGTAACCCGCCTCGAAATGCACCTCGGCGACGCGGCGGTAGTCGCGCGTGATGAAGCCGTAGAGGATTTCGGCGAGGAACTGCCGCTCCTTCAGTCCGAGGCGACCCATGATGCCGAAATCGACCGCCACCAACCGTTCGTCCTTGTCGACGAACAGATTGCCGGGGTGCATGTCGGCATGGAAGAAACCGTCGCGCAGCGCGTGGCGCAGGAAATTCTGGATCACCTTGCGGCCGAGCGCGGGCAGATCGATGCTTGCGGCCTCCAGCTTCTCGCGGTTATTGAGCGCGATGCCGTCGATCCACTCCATCGTCAGCACATGATGGCTGGTGCGATCCCAATCGACCGTCGGCACGCGGAAGTCGGAATCGTCGCGCGTGTTCTCCGCCATTTCCGAGAGCGCCGCCGCCTCGATGCGCAGGTCCATCTCCATGGCGACGGAGCGCGCCAGTGTCTCGACGATTTCAGTTAATCTGAGCCGTCGGGCTTCAGATGAAATCCCTTCCGCCTTGCGCGCGGCGTAGCGGAAGGCGTTGAGGTCGTGGTTGAAGCGCGCGCCGACATGTGGGCGCAGAATTTTCACCGCGACGGCGCGCGTGCCGTTGGCATCCGAAACCTCGGCGCGATGCACTTGTGCGATGGAGGCGGCCGCGACCGATTCGCCGAAATGCGAAAACACCGATGAAATGGGCTTTTCCAGCCCGGTCTCGACCACGCCGATAGCCTGGTCCTGCGGAAACGGCGGCAAACGATCTTGAAGACTCTCAAGATCATGGGCCATCGCGACGCCGACGACATCGGGCCGGGTCGCGAGAAACTGTCCGAGCTTGACGTAAGTGGGTCCAAGCCGCGTCAACGCGCTTGACAGCCGCGCGCCGGATTTGGTGCCGCGGCGTTCGATCAGCCGCGCGGCGCGGATCGCGGCTTGTGCGGGCGGCGGCAGCGGCGAGGGATCGACGACGCCGAACACGCCTTCGCGCGCGAACACGAACCCCGCCTGCACGAGCCGTGAAATATGAGACAGTGCTGAGATCACAGGCGCCAGCCCGAATGCAGCGCGACGATGCCGCCCGAAAAGACTTCATGGGTGACGCGCGCGAATCCAGCCTCGCGGATCATCTCCGCGAACGTGTCCGGCTTCGGAAACTGCCGGATCGATTCGACGAGGTAGCGATAAGATTCGGCGTCACCCGTCACCGCCTTGCCGATCTGCGGAATGACGTTGAACGAGAACATGTCGTAGATCTTGTCGAGGCCCGGCACGTTGACGGAGGAAAATTCGAGGCAGAGAAACCGCGAACCGGGTTTCAGCACGCGATAGGCCTCACGCAAGGCCGTCGGAATCTGCGGCACGTTGCGGATGCCGAAGGCAATGGTATAGGCGTCGAAGCTTCTGTCGGGGAAGGCGAGTGCCTCGGCGTTGCCCTCGATGAAATCGACGCGGTCCTCAAGACCCTGTGCCAGTGCCCGCTCGCGCCCGACCGCCAGCATGTCGGTGTTGATGTCGCAAACGGTGGAATGGAAATGGGGTCCGGCAGCTTTCGAGGCGCGGAAGGAGATGTCGCCGGTGCCGCCCGCCACATCGAGCATCCGGAAGGGAGCCTCGCCGCGCGGCGGGTTCAGTGTCTCGATCATCAGGCTCTTCCAGACCCGGTGCAGGCCGCCCGACATCAGGTCGTTCATCAGGTCGTAGCGTTTCGCGACGTTGTGGAAGACCTCATTGACGAGGCCTTGCTTTTCGCCGGGCGAAACCTCCCGATAGCCGAAATGTGTCGAATTATCTGGCGCTTGGCTCATGTTGGGCTCTCCGGCCGTCACCATAGCGTGGCGGGCGCAATGGCGCTATCACCTTGGGCGCTCAAGGTGAATCCGAAATGCCCGAATTACCCGAGGTTGAAACGGTCCGGCGGGGTCTGATCCCTGCCATGGAAGGCGCGCGCATTGCCCGCGTCACCGCCCATCGCGGCGATTTGCGCTTTCCGCTGCAAAAGGATTTTGCGGCCCGCCTCGATGGCAGGAAAGTGGCTGGACTGGGGCGTCGCGCCAAATACCTTCTGGCGGACCTCGATTCCGGCGATGTGCTGTTGATGCATCTCGGAATGTCCGGTTCGTTTCGCGTCATGCAGGACGATCAGGGCAAGACGCCCGGCGTGTTTCATCATCGGCGCAACGAGAGCCGCACCCACGACCATGTCGTGTTCGAGATGGATAATGGCGCGGTGATCGCGTTCAACGATCCGCGCCGGTTCGGCTACATGAAGATCGTGGCCCGCGTGGACCTTGAGGACGAGCCGTTCCTGAAGGCGCTGGGACCCGAGCCGCTCGGCAATGCGTTCGATGCCGCGATGCTGGCGCAGGCTTGTAAAGGCAAGAAGACCTCTTTGAAGGCCGCGCTGCTCGACCAACGCGTCGTCGCGGGACTCGGCAACATCTATGTCTGCGAGGCGCTGTTTCGCACACATCTGTCGCCGAAGCGGCAGGCTTCCACGCTCGCGAACCGCAGCGGCGCACCGACCGAGCATGCAAAAAAGCTGGTTGAAGCTATTCGCGCCGTGCTCAACGCCGCCATCGAGGCGGGCGGCTCGTCGCTACGCGACCACCGCCAGACTTCGGGCGAACTCGGCTATTTCCAGCATTCGTTCCAGGTCTACGATCGCGAAGGCGAGCCATGCCGCACGCGCGGTTGCCGTGGCACCGTGAAACGCTTTACGCAGAACGGGCGCTCCACCTTCTGGTGCCCGAGCTGTCAGAAGTAGGGTTTCGATATCATGCTGACCTCCGAAGAACTCGAACGTTACGCCCGCCACATCATCCTGCGCGAGGTTGGCGGACAGGGGCAGGCCGCGCTCAAGGCCGCAAAGGTGCTGGTGATCGGCGCGGGTGGGTTAGGTGCGCCAGCCTTGATGTATCTTGCCGCAGCCGGTGTCGGCACGCTCGGTGTGGTCGATGACGACACGGTGTCGCTGTCGAATCTGCAACGCCAGATCATTCACGCCACGGCCGATGTCGGTCGCCTGAAAACGCAGAGCGCCGCCGATAAAATCCATGCGCTCAATCCGCATGTTCAGTTCATCGCGCATGAGACGCGCCTGAATGCCTCCAACGCGATGGAGATGATCGGCGGCTACGACATCGTCGTCGACGGTTCGGACAATTTCACCACGCGCTATCTGGTGTCGGATGCTTGCTATCTTGCGAAGAAGACGCTGGTCGCGGGCGCGCTCGGGATTTTCGATGCGTCGCTGACGACGATTCGTGCGCATGAGACAAACGCGGATGGCGCATTCAATCCGACCTATCGCTGCCTGTTTCCGGAAGCGCCGCCCCCCGGCACGATCCCGACCTGCGAGGAAGCGGGGCTTGTCGGCGCGTTCGCGGGCGTGCTCGGCTCAATGATGGCGCTGGAGACGGTCCGCGAGATTGTCGGATTTGGCGAGGGGCTCATCGGGCGACTCTTGATGATCGACGCGCGCGCGATGCGCTTCGAGACGCTGCGCTATGCGCGCGATCCGTCCAATCCGCTCAACGGCGATCATCCGACGATCACGGATTTGTCCGCGCACCGCTGAAGCGATTACAGCATGCTCGGCAGCACGCGATCCGGCGGCTTGTGGCCGTCGAGGAAGGTGCGGATGTTGATGATGACCTTTTCGCCGGTGTCGACGCGGGCCTCGATCGTGGCCGAGCCCATATGCGGCAGCAGCACCACCTTGTTGGCCTTGGCGAGGCGCGCCAGCTTGGGGTGCACAGCAGGTTCGTGCTCGAACACGTCGAGCGCTGCACCGGCGATCTCGCCGTCCTCGATCAGCTTCACCAGCGTCGCCTCGTCGATGATCTCGCCGCGCGCGGTGTTGATGACGTAGGCGTCCTTGCGGATCAGCTTGAGGCGGCGGCCCGAGAGCAGGTGATAGGTGGCGGGCGTATGCGGACAGTTCACCGAGATGAAGTCCATCCGCGCCAGCATCTGGTCGAGGCTTTCCCAGTAGGTCGCGCCGAGTTCTTCCTCGATCGCCGGGCCGACGGGGCGGCGGTTGTGATAATGGATCTGCATGCCGAAGGCATGCGCGCGCCGCGCCAGCGCCTGACCGATGCGGCCCATGCCGATGATGCCGAGCCGCTTGCCGCCGAGGCGGTGGCCGAGCATCCAGGTCGGCGACCAGCCCGCCCAGTCGCCACTGGTGAGGATGGCCGCGCCCTCGATCAGCCGTCGCGGCACGGCGAGGATCAGCGCCATGGTCATGTCGGCGGTGTCTTCGGTCAGAACCTTCGGCGTGTTGGTGACGGTGATGCCGCGCGCGACGGCGGCGGCGACATCGAGATTGTCCACGCCGTTGCCGAAATGGGCGATCAGGCGCAGCTTGCCGTTGACGTGGCTGAGAATGTCGGCGTCGATCTGGTCGCTGACGGTCGGCACCAGCACGTCCGCGGTCTGGACCGCGTCGATCAACTGCGCCTTGGTCATCGGAACATCGTCGATGTTGAGGCGGGTATCGAACAATTCGCGCATGCGCGTTTCGGTGCTGTCCGGCAGCTTGCGCGTGACGACGACCAACGGCTTTTTCTTACCCGACATTGCTCATCCTCAAGACCGGATCGGCCGGCGTTCAGTCCGCATTAACCGGCATGTTCGAATGTACGCATTGGACGCCGGCTGCAAGGTTTCCCGTTCCTGTGCCCGAGGTGTCCCATGTTGAAGCTTCGGTTCTCTCTATCAGAAGGCCGGATCAAGACAAGAACCTGAATGGCCCGGTGAAGGCGGCTGCGGCGGGAGTGCGGCCTGCGTCTCGTCCGAACGTCTAAGGCCATGGTACTGCGGTGAAATGACGGAATGCGGATGATGGAATTACGGTCTTCGATCTGGGCGATGCTGATGGCGCTCGCGACATGGGGAATGACAGGCGGAACCGGGCATGCGGCCAAGGACGTGCAGACCACGAGCGGGCTGCCGGTGCCGCGTTACGTCAGCCTGAAGTCCGACCACGTCAACGTCCGGGTCGGTCCGACCAAGGATCAGGACGTGAGCTGGATCTATACCCGCGCGGGATTACCGGTCGAAGTGACGGCCGAGTTCGAGAACTGGCGGCGGGTGCGTGATTCCGAAGGCGCGGAAGGCTGGGTCTACCATTCGCTGCTGTCCGGCCGCCGTACCGCGGTCGTCACCATGAAGATCAAGGGCGAGCTTGCGGCATTGCGGGATCAACCGGAGGAAGACAGCGCCGTGGCGGCGCGCCTGCAAGCCGGGGTCATCGCACAGGTGAAGCGGTGTACCGGAAAATGGTGCCGCATCACCGGCGACGGGTTCGATGGCTGGATCGAGCAACAGCGGCTGTGGGGCGTCTATGCCGACGAGAAGCTGAACTGATCGCCCGCATGCTGACAATCAGGTGCGACAAAAACGCCGGCCGGAATGATCCGGCCGGCGTTTTTGTTTGAAAAATAGGTGCGGCGCAGCGCGTTCAGCGCTTCTTGCGCAGCCGGACCACCATGTCGACGCGGCTGATTTCGTAGCCTTCCGGCACGTCCGGCATCTGCTGCAACATCAGGTTCTGGTCGGGAATATCGACCAGCTCATGGTTGCTTTCGAGATAGAAGTGATGGTGCGAGCTCACGTTGGTGTCGAAATAGGTCTTGGTGCCGTCGACGCTGACCTGGCGTAGCAGGCCGGCTTCGGTGAGCTGGTTCAGCGTGTTGTAGACGGTCGCGAGCGACACCGGCACCTTGGCGAGGGTTGCTTCCTCGTAAAGCATTTCCGCGGTGAGGTGGCGGTCGCCCTTGCCGAACAACAGCCAGCCAAGCGCCATGCGCTGGCGGGTGGGGCGCAGTCCGACCGATTGCAGCATCTCGTTGACGTCGTGCCAGGGGCAGCCGGTCAGCGTCGGTGCGTGACCGTGATGATGACCGGCATCGTCATGGCCATGATCGGCCAACGCCTCGGCGGCGTGATGATGATGTTCGGTGTTGTCGATGCTGCTCACGTCAAAACCTCTGGACTACGCGATACTTGAAGATGCGAATGCTGGAACCCCGAATTCCTGCCTGATGGGCAAACCGTAGCGGAAAATGCCACTAGATGCAAGTTTTTCGCAACTAGATCAAAGACTTTGATCCCGGGTTCCGAAAAACCAATCGCTGCTTTGCTTGGCTTAAATGCCTATGTTAGGACCGGTTCGCAACCGGCATCGGGCCGAGTGGGGGAGTTGCGATGCGCGAGCGGCAAAATAGTTATGATTATGAGGATTTGCTGGCTTGCGGTCGCGGTGAATTGTTCGGCCCGGGCAATGCCCAGCTCCCGTTACCGCCGATGCTGATGTTCGACCGGATCACCGAAATCTCGGACACCGGGGGCGAATTCGGCAAGGGCGTCATCCGGGCGGAACTCGATGTAAGGCCCGATCTGTGGTTCTTCGGCTGCCACTTCAAGGGCGATCCGGTGATGCCGGGCTGCCTTGGTCTCGATGCGCTGTGGCAGATGGTTGGCTTTTTCCTCGGCTGGACCGGCGGCGCCGGACGCGGCCGCGCGCTTGGCCTTGGCGATCTGAAATTCTCCGGCCAGGTGCTGCCGAACGTCACCAAGGTTCAGTACCACATCGATATGAAGCGGGTGATGCGTTCCAAGCTCGTGCTCGGCGTCGCCGACGGCTGGCTTTCAACCGATGGCGAGATTATTTATCGCGCCAGCGACCTGAAGGTTGGACTTTTTCAACAGGACGCGCCGGCGCAGACCGGAAAGTAATTCAGTGCGGGACATGCCTGGATTAAACTTCCAGGCTTGGTGAACGGCCGGACACAAGGCCACAACACGGAATCAGGTGAGGCGATCATGCGGCGAGTTGTCGTCACGGGGATGGGAATCGTCTCGTCCATCGGAAACAACACTCAGGAAGTTCTGGCGAGCCTGCACGAGGCGAAGCCGGGCATCACGCGCGCGGAGGAATACGCCAAGCTCGGATTCCGTTCGCAGGTGCAGGGTGCGCCGACGCTCGATCCGGCCGAAGTGGTGGATCGCCGCGCTATGCGTTTCCTCGCCGGAGGTGCGGCCTGGAATCATGTCGCGATGGATCAGGCGATCCGTGATTCCGGTCTTGAGGAATCCGATGTGTCCAGCGAGCGCACCGGCATCATCATGGGATCGGGCGGGCCTTCGGCGCGCACCATCGTCGAGGCGGCGGACACCACGCGCACCAAGGGACCCAAGCGGGTCGGCCCGTTCGCGGTGCCCAAGGCGATGTCCTCGACCGCGTCCGCGACGCTTGCGACTTGGTTCAAGGTCAAGGGCGTGAACTATTCGATCTCGTCGGCCTGCGCGACCTCGAACCGTTGCATCGGCAACGCCTACGAGATGATCCAGTACGGCAAGCAGGACGTGATGTTCGCTGGCGGCTGCGAAGAACTCGACTGGTCGCTGTCGGTGCTGTTCGACGCGATGGGCGCGATGTCCTCGAAATACAACGATACGCCATCGACCGCTTCGCGGGCCTACGACGTCAACCGCGACGGCTTCGTCATCGCGGGCGGCGCGGGCGTGGTGGTGCTGGAAGAACTGGAGCACGCCAAGGCGCGCGGCGCGAAAATTTATGGCGAGATCGTCGGCTATGGCGCCACGTCCGATGGCTACGACATGGTCGCGCCCTCGGGCGAGGGCGCCGA
>Ga0153956_1001125_pt1 | contig 25163 bp, 25 predicted proteins | sample TSFL040MetaG_FD_104704 | JGI IMG/M metagenome (GOLD analysis project Ga0153956, IMG submission 104704) | Attine ant fungus gardens microbial communities from Florida, USA - TSFL040 MetaG | ecosystem: Host-associated > Fungi > Mycelium > Unclassified | place: USA: Florida, Wekiwa Springs... | reverse complement strand
GATGGCGACGCCCAACTCGCGCAGGCCCAGCGCGATCGATGGCGTCATCCGGCCCGTCTCGATCACCGCGCGATCGATCGGGCCATGACGTTCCAGCGCCGCGGCGATCGCCTCCGGCGTGCTCTGCAGTCTTGAGGATATAGCCCTCCGGCTGGCGTCGCGCTTCCGACCATATCGCTATGCTGTAGAGGCCGGCGTCCGGGAATCGGGCAGAGCGCGCCCAGCCGCGCCGCGCGATTGTCGTGAGGCGCGCCTCTTCCATCGCCCAGGCGCCGAACTCCCTCAGGGCCGCCACTTGCATCGGTTGATCCGAAAGGAACTGACCCAATCGCTCGGGATAAGCGAAATCGCTCACACCCGAATGCGTGATCGCAATGCGTAGCCTCTCCGATGACACAATTTTGCTCTGGAACGCGGCTATCTCGCCGTTGTCATGATACCAGCCGGTGTCGGCGATCAGATATGCGGCATCGTTACCGACGACTAGGTTGCCGGCCGACATTACAGATCGACAGCATCGAGCAAGCTGCCGCCGGCGAGCGGCTCCCCGATCAGGGCTTGCCGCGGGCCCTCGCCGATCGAAAGTGTCACGACGGACGCTTGGCGTTGCTGGCCAGGCTGGGCGCCGATCTTTGGCATCAGCAAACCGTTGACCAGCGCCAGCGCCGCAAGGCCGGCGGTGATGAGTGCACCGCTCGACGCTGCCAAGGCACCGATCCCCAGCGGCCCGGCGATCTCAGGAGCCAGGACAACCGCAGCGACAACCGCGGCGACCGCGAGAATCTTACCCAAGGTTTTTGACATGCCCGCGCTCCATTAGATTGTGGCCGGCGGGCGAGGATGCCCGCCGGCTGCGATTCAGAAGTGCTCCCGGGCGTCCACTCCCGTCGCGCGGTCCTGAAATCGCGCTATCCGCGCGTCGCTTTCGGTTACGCGGCGCCGGGGTTCTTCCACGCCATGCGATAGTCGGTGACGCCAGCGCCGAAATCGTGGCGGACCTTGTATTCGGTCCCGTCGACGCGCCAGCCTTCCTGACTGTCCGTCATCGGCGCGCTCTGCCCATTGAGATAGGCATATTCGAGCGCCGCCGAGACGTTCGGGTCGGCGAACAGATACCACGCGGTCGGGCTCGGCAGGCGAGGGTCGGAGATCGGCTCCAGCTTGCCCGCGAACGGGTTAACGTCCGCCGTGGTTGCCGGCGCGATCGTGGATGCCACCAGCACCTCGGCCGCCGTCTGTAGCGTCGCCGGGACAAGCACGAATTTCGGGTTGGCATCGATCACGCGGCCCGTCGTCGTCTTCTGCGAGCGCATTGCAAGGCGACCCTCGTCGAGCGAGGCAACGGACGGAGCGGCCCCGGTGCCGGCGAGATTGCCATGATCCGCGTGGAAGAACTGCTTGCCGTCGCTCATCACATAGCTGGTGATGATGGTGGCGAGCACGACACCCTTGCCCGTGCGCTCGACGATGTGTGCAATGCCCGGCCACGCCTTGCCCTCCTCGTTCGCCATGAAGGCGAGCAGGACCAAGACGGCACGCTCATGCTCGTCAAGCGCCGCCGCATCGTACGCCGCGCGAATGAGGTCGAAACCGCTCACCGCGCCCCAAATCGCAGCGACAGGGTTGCGCGCGGTTTTCTACTAGCGGCGTAAGTCGTTGACCTTGTTAGTGCTGGTTTTCCAATAGGATCAGCCTCTAATCCGCAGAAATCTGCCGTTCCGCGTTTACGCAGCGTCAACCCAGCGTCGCTAGGCAAAACGCAGACAGGCGGACACGGGACCAATGATCGACTATTTCGCGCTGGCCGTAAGCCATGGGCTGATGCTGATCGCGGCATGGTTCCTGGTGACGCGCCGCGACCTCGACGACGAACGTCCCGAGTCAACCAAGAAACCGCTCAAGCGCCCGTGATCCACGATCTCCCCTTTGTCGGTTTCCTCGCCGCGCTGATGGGCCTCGCGCTGCGGCGGCCGTTCCTGTTCATCCTGGCGTATGTCTATATCGATATCGTCTCGCCGCAGCGCCTGACCTACAGCCTGCTCAATTCGGTGCCGATCTCGCTGATCGCGGTGGCGCTGGCGGTGGGGTCGTGGATGCTGGTCGACCGCAAGGAGGACAGCCGCATCGCGCCGCGCCAGTTGCTCATCCTGGTGCTGCTCGGCTGGTGCGCGGTGACGACCCAATACGCCGATTTCCCGAACAACGCGCTCGATAAATGGGATTGGGTGTGGAAGTGCCTGGCCTTCGCCGCCTTCCTGCCGCTGACGCTCAGGACGCGGCTCCGGATCGAGTCGCTGCTCACCTTCATGGTGCTGTCGGCGGCGTCGATCATCATCGTCGGCGGGATCAAGACCGTGGCGGGCGGCGGCGGCTACGGCGCGCTCGACCTGATGGTGGCGAACAATTCGGGGCTCTATGAGGGCTCGACCATTTCGACCGTCGCGATCGCGATCATCCCGACGATCCTGTGGCTCGGCAAATACGGCACGATCTTCAAGCGCGACTGGAAGGTGAAGCTGTTCGTCGCGGCTTTGGTGTTCGCGTGCCTGTTGATCCCGATCGGCACGTCGACCCGCACCGGCCTGCTCTGCATCGGCCTGCTCGCCTTGCTCAAGCTGCGCGATTCGAAGCGCAAATTGCTCTATCTCGGGATGATCGGCGCGCTCGGGCTGGCGGCGGTGCCGTTCCTGCCCCAGTCGTTCACCGACCGCATGTCGACGATCAAGACCTATCAGCAGGACGAATCCGCCGCGACGCGCGTCGCGGTGTGGAAATGGACCTGGGACTATGTCCAGCAGCACCCGCTGGGCGGCGGCTTCGACATGTATCGCCAGAACCATATCCGCTACGACATCGTGACGGCGGACGGAACCACCGACAACGCCAGGCTCGACTCGACGCTGACCACCGATCATGCGCGCGCGTACCATTCGGCCTATTTCGAGATGCTCGGCGAACAGGGCTGGCCCGGCCTCATCCTCTGGGGGCTGATCGCGCTGGGCGGGCTGTTCCGCATGGAAGTGATCCGCCGGCGCTACAGGAAGGCCGATGGCGAAGAGGCGTGGATCGCCCCGCTCGCCAGCGCGCTCCAGGCCGGGCAGTTGCTCTACATGCTCGGCGCGTGCTTCATCGCGATCGCGTTCCAGCCGTTCATGTTCATGCTGGTCGGGGCGCAGATCGGGCTCGACACCTATCTGAAGCGCAAGCGCGCCGAGACCGGCTTCCGGCCAATCGTCAAGCGGCGCGCGCCGGCCGAGCCGCAACCGGCGACGGCATGACCGCCAACCCCGAACTCCGCGCGCTGACCAGCGTCCGCGGCATCGCGGCATGGATGGTGGTGTTCTACCACATCCGCCTGTCGATCGCGGGGTTGCCGGACGCATGGGTGCGCTTCTTCGCCAAGGGTTATCTGGCGGTCGATTTCTTCTTCCTGCTGTCGGGGTTCGTCATCTGGCTGAGTTGGGGGCCGCCTTTGCGCGAGGCCGGGTGGCGCGAAGTGCCGCGTTTCCTGCGGAAACGGATCGCGCGGATCTGGCCGCTGCACCTCGTGGTGCTGGGCGCCGCCGTCGTGCTGGCCCTGTTGTTGGCGGCGTCGGGGCGGCACGACCCGGCGGAGTTTCCGTTCGCCGAACTGCCGCTCCACGTCCTGCTGCTGCAGAATTGGGGGCTGACCGACAAATTGACGTGGAACGATCCGGCCTGGTCGATCAGTTGCGAGCTGGCGGCCTATCTCGCCTTTCCGCTGCTGGTCCGCGCGGTCGATTGGCGCACGCTGCCGAGCTGGCTGGTCGCGGGCGCGGCGGCGGCGTTCCTCCTGCTCCTCGCCGCCGCGATGTCGGGCCAGCCCACGCTCGGTCATCACATCGCGCGGTTCGGGGTGATTCGCTGCCTGACCGAATTCGCCGCCGGCGGTGCGATCTGCGCGTTGTGGCTGCGGTGGCGGTCGAGGCCCGCCATCGGCGCGCCCCTGGCGTTCGGCCTGAGCGCAGCCGCCCTGGCCGGCTGGGCGGCGGGGCTGCCCGAAACGCTCGCCATCCCCTTCGCCTTCGCCGCGCTGTTGCTCGGCCTCGCACTGACCTCGGGGCTGCGTGGCAACCCGCTCGACGCCGGGCCGCTGCACTATCTCGGGGAGATCAGCTACGCGACCTACCTGTCGCATTTCATGCTGTTCGTCGTGTTCAAGCTGACCTTCGTCGACGACGCCCGCGCGATCCCGCCGCTGCTGATCGGCCTCTATCTGGCGATGGTGCTCGCCTGCTCGGTCGCGTTCTACCATCTTGTCGAGCGACCGGCGCAGAAGTGGGTCAACGGGTTGAAGATCCTCCCCGGCACGGGGAAGGAGACCAAGACGCGCGGCGGCCTGGCGGAGGAAGCGGGCCGCTAGCGAACATCTCGACCCGCCGCAGGCGACTCGCTATCCTGATCGCCAGAGAAAAGTATGAGCAACACCACCACGCCGCACCCGGCGACCGACCTGCGCGCGCAAGCGGAGGATTTCGCCGAAGCCGCCTCCGCCTGGTTCGCGACGCACTGGCTGCAGATCCTGGTCGCGGTGGGCGCGGGCGTCGTCCTGTTCGCGGCGCTCCACTTCGTGAAGGGGCTCGGCAAGCGCCTGTGCGCCCGCGACGCCGCGCGCACCGGCTGGTACACCATCTTCGGCCGCGCGCTGGCCAGGACCGGCAATTTCTTCATCGCGATGGCGGCGGCGCAGATCGTCGTCGGCTTCGCGCAATTCGCCCAGGCGCCGGCCGGTATCGTGTCGGTGGTCCACTTCCTCTTCACGATCGCCGCGGTGTTCCAGGGCGCGATCTGGGCACGCGAGATCATCCTCGGCGCGATCGAGTACCGCACCACGACGGAGGACGGTCACGGCGAAGCGCTAAGCAACGCGATGGGGCTGATCCGCGTGTTGGTCAGCTTCACCCTGTTCGCGATCGCGCTGGTGCTGGTGCTGGGCAACCTGGGGGTCAACGTCACCGGCCTGATCGCCGGACTCGGCGTCGGCGGCATCGCGATCGGCCTCGCCGCGCAAAGCATCTTCGCCGACCTGTTCGCGGCGATCGCGATCATCTTCGACCGGCCGTTCAAGACCGGCGATGCGATCACGTTCGACAAATCGGCGGGCACGGTCGAACGGATCGGCTTGCGGTCGACCCTGATCCGGGGGACCACCGGCGAAGCGCGCGTCATCGGCAACAAGAAGCTGCTCGACAACGAAATCGTCAACAACACCCAGCGCGAATTCCGCCGCATCATCTTCACGCTGGGGATCGTCCAGACCACGCCGGTCGCGGTGATGGAGCAACTGCCCCACCTGCTGAAGGATATCGTCGAAGACCATCAGGGCACATTCGTCCGCGCCGGGTTCGTCGCGTTCGGCGTGCAGAGCTACGACTTCGAACTCCAGTTCGATTCGCCCAGCGCCGCGTTCCAGGACATGTTCGACATCCGCCACGCGATCGGCCTGGCGATCGTCCAGCGCTTCAACGAAGACGGCATCGCGCTCGCCTATCCGACCCAGATCGGGCTGACCGCCGAGGAAGCCGGCATGATCCGGCCCACGCGCGCGCGCCGGATCAGGGAGTCGAACGAGACGATCGCCAGGCCGCCCTCATCGGGCGACACGTCGGCGGCCGATCAGGAGGGCGGGACCTGACCTTCCAGGCTATCGGCCCCGACCGACCAGCCCGAACGCATGGCCCGTCACACGGGTTCGCGAGTCGGCGGCCGGCGTGACGTGCGCCGATAACGGCTTTAGAATATCGGGTTCGGGCACACGATATGGCACGGTCATCGTTTTGCGGGTGGAAGACGTAGCGTCAGCGGTCATTTTCAAAATCCCGGTTTCGTCGGGCTTGCGCGACGCGTGCGCGCACGTCAGAGGGATGCGGACGGCCTTCAGCGCCGAAACCGGTCGAAGGGGAATGTAGTGGCTGCCACCATCACCATCCAGGAACGCGCGACGCAGATCGGGAGCGAGCAAGTCTCCGACTGGGTCGAGGTCACGCAGGACATGATCGACAAGTTCGCCGACGCGACCGGCGATCACCAGTTCATCCATGTGAACCCCGAAATGGCGAAGATGACGCCGTTCGGCGGGACGATCGCGCACGGCTTCCTGACGCTGTCGCTGATGCCGCTGCTGTCGTCGAAGGTCGCCGACGCGCCGAATATCGAAGGCGTGAAGATGGGGGTCAATTACGGCGGCAACAAAACCCGCTTCCTGACGCCCGTGCCGTCGGGCAGCCGGGTGCGCGGCCGCTTCAAGCTGCTCGAACTGGTCGAGAAGCGCCCCGGCCAGTGGCAGCAGACCAACGAATTCACCGTCGAGATCGAGGGCAAGGACAAGCCTGCCCTGATCGCCGAATGGATCAGCCAGATTTTCGTTTGAGTTTCCGGGAAAGCCCCCCCCCTTCAGGGGAGGGGTTGGGGTGGGGCTGAGTCTCCGGCGATCCGCCCCACTCCCCCACCCCAACCCCTCCCCTGAAGGGGAAGGGCTTCAGAAGGAAAAAGCCCATGCGCTCCGCCGTCATCGTCTCCACCGCCCGCACCCCGATCGGCCGCGCCTATCGCGGCGGGTTCAACAACACGCCGTCGCCGACGCTCGCCAGCCATTCGATCAGGGCCGCGGTCGAGCGCGCGAAGATCGACCCGGCCGAGGTGCAGGACGTGGTGTTCGGCGCCGCGCTCCAGCAGGGCGTGCAGGCCGGCAACATCGCGCGCCTCGCGCTGCTGCGCGCCGGCCTGCCGGTCACCGTGGCCGGCCAGTCGATGGACCGGCAATGCTCGTCGGGGATGATGGCGATCGCCACCGCCGCCAAGCAGATCATCGTCGACAATATGGACGTCGCGATCGGCGGCGGCGTCGAATCGATCTCGATGGTGCAGACCCCGCAGATGCGCGTCGGCCGCGACGACGAGCTGCTGGCGATGCACAAGGACATCTATATGCCGATGCTGCAGACCGCCGAGGTCGTGGCGAAGCGCTATAATATCGACCGCGAGGCGATGGACCAATATTCGCTCCAGTCGCAGCAGCGCACCCACGCCGCGCAAGTCGCGGGCAAGTTCGACGACGAGATCGTGCCGGTCAAAGCCACGATGGCGATGACCAACAAGGAGACCAAGGAGGTCACGCATCACGAGGTCGAAGTGACCAAGGACGAGGGCAATCGTCCCGAAACCTCGATCGAGGGTCTGCGCGGGCTGCAGCCGGTGCTTGGCCCCGACTTCACCATCACCGCCGGCAACGCGTCGCAACTGTCGGACGGCTCGTCGGCGAGCGTCCTCATGGAGGAATCGCTCGCGTCGAAGCGCGGGCTGACCCCGCTCGGCCGTTATGTCGGCATGGCGGTGGCGGGCACCGAGCCCGACGAAATGGGCATCGGCCCGGTCTTCGCGATCCCCAAGCTGCTGGAGCGCAACGGCCTCAAGATGGACGATATCGGCCTGTGGGAGCTGAACGAAGCGTTCGCGGTGCAGGTGCTGTACTGCCGCGACAAGCTGGGCATTCCCGACGAGCTGCTCAACGTCAACGGCGGGTCGATCTCGATCGGCCACCCCTATGGCATGACCGGCGCGCGCTGCACCGGCCACGCGCTGATCGAGGGCAAGCGCCGTGGCGCGAAATACGTCGTCGTGACGATGTGCGTCGGCGGCGGCATGGGCGCGGCGGGACTGTTCGAGGTTCTGTAAGAACGCCGGGGCCTAGTTTCTGGGAGCTGCCGATGGCGGCCCGCCCGATATTGGGCCCGGCCTTCGCCGAAGTAACGTGATTCCGCCCGGTCGCCGCGCGATTGCGGGCCGGGATCGAAGGGGCTCTCAGCGTTGGCTGTGGCCATGCCGCGTCCCTCGATGGGCGCAGGCTTTCGCCCCGAATCGAGACAAAGCAAAATAATTTCCGGCACTGCCCGGTTCGGATGGCCCGCTTCGGCGCGCGCTTTCGCCTTTCCCTTCGTCATCAATGAACGGGAGGCACATATGAGGACCAGAACTTTACTCGCCATCGCCATCGCGGGCGCGGCGATCACCTTCACGGCGCCGGCGACCGCGCAGACCGCGCCGCCGGTCTACGATACCTGCGTGGGGTCCGCGAACGGCAACCTTCAACAGACCTATCCACGGTCATGCGTCAGCGTCGCGGCCAGCGGTACGCCGGTCGGCAATTACGGCCAGATCTCCGGCGCGGCCGCGGCGATCGTCAACGGCCGCGAGGATGCCGGCGGCACCTACGTCCAGGGTCCGTCGCCGACCGCCGCATCGACGAACTGGACGGCGGGCGGATGGGACAACAGCGCCAGCGCCCAGTCCAATTCGAACTCGATCGCATCCGGCAGCGCGAACCTGACCGAAGGCGCGCTACACGGTCGCATCATCAATCCTGACGCCACCTGGGGATCGGGCTCCTATCTTTCCCAGATCAGCGACATCGTCACGTTCAACAATAATAGCGGCAGCGCCATCACGCTCGCCATCGGCTATTCGTTCGACGGCAGGTTCACCGGCATCGTGCCCGGTAACGGCTATGAAACCGGCTTTGTCGGCATGGCGATGACGTCGCCCGACAGCACGCTGAAGTTCGCCGGGACGGGCAGCAACCTGACCGGTGGCACCAACGGCTATGCGTCAGGGTCGACGATCCAGTTCGACGCCGCCGGCGGCGGCTATGGCCCGGCGGGCTATGTCGGGCTGTCGACCTTCATGAACGCGGCCGACTATACGGCGACCATGTCGTTCGACCAGGCGAGCGGGCTGGTCCAGGGATCGTTCAGCAGCAACATCATCATCCCGACCGGCGAGTCGCAGTTCGGCTTTGCGATGTTCCTCGGCCTCGACTGCCGCCAGAAGCAATCGAGCTGTGATTTCGGCAACACCAGCCAGCTCGATTTCGGCGCGCTGCCGACCGGGCTCAGCTTCACGTCGGAATCGGGCGTGCTGTTCAGCGCGAACGCATCCGATCCGGGCGCCGTGCCCGAACCCGCGACCTGGGCGATGATGATCGCCGGCTTCGGCATGATCGGCGCGTCGCTGCGCCGGCGGCCGGCGCGCGGGCAACTGAAAGCCGCCTGATCCCCCTGCACTCACCCATTTGCGGAGTAGAACATATGCGCATCTTCCTCACGACCTGCCTCGCCGGCGCGGCCGCCCTGCTGGCGCCGGCAGCCGCATCGGCCGCCGAGACCTACGACTTCGCCGGCTCGTTCAACGCCGACGCCGACAATGACGGCGTGGATGAGACCTATGACTGGGTCTTCTCCTTCACCGCGCCCACCTTCCTGACGTCGCTGACCGAGATCACGCCGTCGAGTTGCTCGATCAGCGGCGGTTTCTATGCCTGCGCCGCGACCCAGACGATCGACCCCAATGGCGAGACGTTTCCGTCGACCGGCGGGGTGCCGTTCCTGAGCTTCAACGTCGACAATATCGACGGGTCGGGCGGCCGTTCGAGCTTCTACTTCTTCGCCGCCGACGCCTTTTCGCTGGCAGGCACGCACACCGCCCAGAACCCGCCGGACGGCAGCGGATTCGGCAATGCCGGCCCGGCGACCCTGACGCTGGGCGATCGGGCCGGGGCGGTTCCGGAGCCCGCGACCTGGGCGATGATGGTGGGCGGCTTCGGGATGATCGGCGGCGCGATCCGCCAACGGCGGCGGCACGCCGCTCTCGCCTGATCGGTTGCGCTTGGGGGGGGGCGAACGGGCGGTCTGGTTCTCCAGGCCGCCCGTTTTGTCTTCACCACATACTGTGAGACAGCGTGAGACACTTGAGATTGAAAAATAAACCCACAAAGGCTATGTGAGTCCCGCAAGGCTCATGGGCTTCCCTTGAGATCAGGGCCCCGGTCGTGGCAGCGGCCGGGGTTCTTTGCGTTTGGGGCCCGGCTGGCAGGCCGAGCCCCTCCCGTCGTGTCAATCCTTGCGGCGTGACAGTTCCACCACCTTGAGGATCAAGGTGGCAAAACCGATCATCACCCCAAGGACCAGGCACAAGCTTGCAAGGCTCATGTGCATACTCCCTTGAGACGGCAGCAGAATTGCTGCCGCCTTCGATCATGCCCGAAATTTGAGCTTCGCATAGGGTCGAATTTGTGAACCCCCTGGCGCAACGCGAATCATGGTCGTCCGTTTAGGTTCGCGAAGGAGATTCAAACGGCCGGCAGCCGGTTCGGGATGCTCGGATTCGCGCTGCGCCGCCGTCCGACCCAGCGCGCCCGGTACGTCTGAACGCCCAACGAGCGCGGGGCGATTGTCACGGCGCGGCGAACGATGCATGGGCGGCGGTCATGAAAATGCTCGCCGCCCTTGTCGTGCTCGCCATCGCCGCGCCGTCATTCGATGCCGCCGCCGCTCCCGTCGCCCGCAAGGCCTCTCGCCCGATCGCCGCCAAGCCGGTCGACTGGAACAAGCGCGTGACGGTAACGGCGGAGGGCGGCTTCCTGGTCGGCAATCCGGCGGCCAAGGCGAAGCTGGTCGAGTACGGATCGCTGAGCTGCCCCTATTGCCAGCGTTTCCACCAGGAGGCGATCGCCGGGATTCGCGCGCGGATCGCGACGGGGCAGATGAGCTTCGAATTCCGGCCGTTCGGCGTGCACAGCGCCGACCCGATCCTCCATGCCCTGCTGCGCTGCGCCGGCCCGGCGCGCTACCTCAAATTCTCCGACGATTTCTACGCGGACCAGCCAACCCTGGCGGCGGCGTACGAGGCGTGGGCCAAGGCCAATCCGGCCACCAACCCCAATGCGACGGCGGCCGACCGCATCAGGTTTTCGGAAAGCTGGGGCTTCACCGCGTTCGCGGCCACCCACGGCCTGACGCGCGCCCAGATCGCCGCCTGCCTGTCGAGCGACGCCGCGATCCAGCAGCAACGGCAACGCGAGGGTCGGGCCAATGCGGACCTGGGCGTCCGCGGCACCCCGACGTTCCTGCTCAACGGCCAGATGCTCGCGGCCTATGACTGGCCGACGATCGACCAGGCGATCACCGGCGCCTTGTCTTCCTAAAGCCAATCGTCATTCAGTATCAGGCGGGCGACCAACCACCCGTGCTCCTGCGAAAGCAGGAGCCGAGAGCCACGGGCGACACGGCTTGAGACCCTGGGCTCCTGCTTTCGCAGGAGCACGATGGCTGGAAGGTCGATCCGTCCCGGCCTCATTCCAACGCAAACTGGAAATCTCAGGCGGGAACCCCGATTTCCGCCGGCGCGACGGTCAGCCGTCGTGCGCGGCGATCCACTTTTCCAGCACCGGCGCGATCTTGGTGCGCCACTTGCTGCCGTTGAAGATGCCGTAATGGCCGGCATCCACCGCGAAATACTTCTTCTCGGCGGCGGGCAGATTCCCGGCGATGGTCAGTGCCGCCCTGGTCTGGCCGAGCCCCGAAATATCGTCGCGCTCGCCCTCGATCGCCAGCAGCGCGACGTCGGTGATCGCGCCCGGATCGACCTTGCGCCCGCGATGCGTCATCTCACCCCTGGGCAGCGCATGCTTCTGGAACACCACGTCGATCGTCTGGAGGTAGAATTCGGCGGTCATGTCGCAGACCGAGCGATATTCCTCGTAGAAATCCTTGGTCGCCTCGGCGCTTTCGTCGTCGCCCTGGACGAGATGTTTGAACATCTCCCAATGCGAGACCATGTGGTTGCCGAGGTTCATCGTCATGAACCCGGCGAGTTGCAGGAAGCCCGGATAGACCTTCCGCCCGGCGCCGGGATAGTTCATCGGCACCGTCGCGATGACATTCTGTTCGAACCAGGCGAACGGGCGTTCGGTCGCCAGCGTGTTGACCGCGGTCGGCGCTTCGCGGGTGTCGATCGGGCCGCCCATCAGGGTCAGCGTCCTGGGCCGGCACGGATCCTGGTCGGCGCTCATCAGGCAGGCGGCGGCATAGGCCGGGACCGACGGCTGGCACACGGCGAGCATGTGCGCGCCGGGACCGATCGCGTGCAGGAACTCGATCAGGTAATCGATATAGTCGTCGAGGTCGAAACTGCCCTCGCTCAGCCGCACCGCGCGCGCGTCGCGCCAGTCGGTGATGTAGACGTCGGCGAACGGCAGCATCCGCTCGACCGTGCCGCGCAGCAGCGTGGCGTAGTGGCCCGACATCGGCGCCACGATCAACAGGCGCGGCCCGCCTTCGACACCATGGCGCACGAAGCGCTTGAGCTGGCCGAACGGCTTCCTGAGCACGATCGATTCGGTGACGGCGACGTGCTTGCCGTCGATCACCGTGCGGTCGAGCCCGAATTCGGGCTTCCCGCGCGGCGCGGCGGCATGTGCGAACACCTCCAGCGCCGATGCCAGCACCGGCCCGCCGCCGAAATAGGCGAAGGGATTGGATGGATTGCTGAGCAGCTCAGCATTGAAATTGGCCCAGGCACTGGCCCCCGCCAGCATCGACCGCTGCATTTCATAGGCGTCGTACAGCATTTGCCCCCAGTACGTGGTAACCGTTTACTTTCGGTGCAACCCTAAGCGCGTGTTGCATCGCACACAACCATGTTGCGATGCGCCGTTGCGACGGGTGGGACACCGCTCTAGGGCGTAACGATCATGGTCGCCCCCAATTCCGACGCGCCGAAGCCGGGCCGCAAGCTCGGCAGTCTCAAGATGGTATGGCGCGCGGTGGGGCATTATCCGGGCCATCTGGTCGTGGCGCTGATCGCGTTGCTGACCACGACCGCCACCACGCTCAGCCTGACCTATGTCCTGCGCATGGCGATCGACGGCAAGGCCGGGACCGGTCACGATCACGCCTTCGACCTGTTGTTCGTGCTGGTCGGCGTGCTGGCGATCGCGACCGCGCTCCGATTTTATTTCGTATCCTGGCTGGGCGAGCGCACCGTCGCCGACGTGCGCGTCGCGGTGCAGGCGAACCTGCTGCGACTCGAACCCGGCTGGTTCGAGGAAAACCGGCCGTCGGAAATCGCATCGCGCCTGACCGCCGATACCGCGCAGATCGAAATGGCGGTCGGCACCACCGTTTCGGTCGCGCTGCGCAACCTGCTGACCGGGATCGGCGGGCTGGGACTGCTATTCTATTACGATTCGTCATTGGCCGGCCTGCTGGTGATCGGCATTCCGGTCGTCGTGCTGCCGATCGTCCTGCTCGGCCGCCGCGTCCGCGCCACGTCGCGGTCGAGCCAGGACCGCATCGCCGATATCGGCGCGATGGCGGTCGAAACGCTGTCGGCGATGAAGGTCGTGCAGGCGTTTTCGCAGGAGCAGCGCGAATCCGATCGGTTTGCGGTGGCGGTCGATCATGGGTTCACCGCCGCCAAGCGCCGCATCCTGATCCGCGCGGTGATGACCTCGCTGGTGATCGGCCTGCTGTTCGGCGGGCTCGCCTTGCTGTTGCGGACGATGCTCGGCGCGGTGTCGGTCGGCGCGATCTCGGCGGGGACGTTGCTCGCGTTCGTCACCACCAGCGTGCTCGTCGCCGGCGCATTCGGGGCGCTGACCGAAGTCTATGGCGACCTGCTGCGCGCGGCGGGCGCGGCCGAGCGGCTGAGCGAATTGCTCGCCGAACAGCCCAGGATCGCCGCCCCCGCCAATCCGATCGCATTGCCCGACCCGGCGCGTGGGGCGATCCGGTTCGACCATGTCGAGTTCCGCTATCCGACCCGGCCCGACGTGTCGGCGCTGCACGACTTCTCGATCCATGTCGCGCCCGGCGAGACGCTGGCGGTGGTCGGGCCGTCGGGCGCGGGCAAATCGACATTGTTCCAGCTCATCCAGCGTTTCTACGACCCGCAGAACGGCGCCATCACCATCGACGGCGTCGCGCTGCCGCAAGCCGACCCCGCCGACATCCGCCGCCGCATCGCGATGGTGCCGCAGGAAACCGTGATCTTCGGCGCGACCGCGCGCGACAATGTCCGCTACGGCGAATGGGGCGCGAGCGACGAGGCGATCTGGGCCGCCGCCGAGGCCGCCAACGCCGCCGAGTTCCTGCGCAAGCTGCCCGACGGCCTCGACACCTTCATGGGCGAAGGCGGCGCGCGACTGTCGGGCGGGCAGCGCCAGCGGCTCGCGATCGCTCGCGCCTTGCTTCGCGATGCGCCGATCCTGTTGCTCGACGAAGCGACCAGCGCGCTCGACGCCGAGAGCGAACGGCTGGTCCAGCAAGCGCTCGAACGGCTGATGGACGGACGCACCACATTGGTCATCGCCCACCGCCTCGCCACCGTCCGCGCGGCGGGACGGATCATCGTGATGGACGACGGCCGCATCGTCGAGGAAGGCACGCACGCCAGCCTCACGGCGCGCGGCGGGTTATATGCCAGGCTGGCGGCGTTGCAGTTCAGCGAGGCGGCATAACTTCCCCTCCCGCTTGCGGGAGGGGTCGGGGGTGGGCATGGTGTTGCTGCCTCGCTGCTGGACAGGCCCACCGGCCCGACCGCCAAGCGGGAGGGGAGAAACGACATGGCCCGCGAGTTCGACATCATCGTCTATGGCGCGACCGGGTTCACCGGGCGACTGGTCGCCGAATATCTGGTCGAAGCCTATCCCGACGGCGTGACCTGGGCGATGGCGGGGCGGTCGCTGTCGAAGCTGGAGGAAGTGCGCGACGCGATCGGCGCGCCCGCCGGCATCACGCTCATCACCGCCAATTCGGACGACCCGGCCAGCCTGAAGGCGATGTGCCAGCGCGCGACGGTCGTGATCTCGACCGTCGGGCCGTATCAGCTCTACGGCAGCGACCTGGTCGCCGCCTGCGCCGCGACCGGCACCGCTTATGTCGATCTGTGCGGCGAGCCGGCCTGGATGCGCCAGATGATCGACGCGCACCACGAGGAAGCCAAGGCGAGCGGCGCGCGGATCGTGTTTTCGTGCGGGTTCGATTCGATCCCGTTCGACCTCGGCGTCCTCACGCTCCAGCAATGCGCGGCGGCCACGCACGGCCAGCCCGCGCCGCGCGTGAAGGGCCGCGTCCGCGTGATGAAGGGCGGCTTTTCCGGCGGCACCGCGGCGAGCCTGAAGGCGACCCTCGCCGCCGCCGCACGCGATCCGCGCATCGTCACGCTGCTCGCCAGCCCGTTCGCCCTGACCCCGGGTTTCAAGGGGCCGCACCAGCCGACCGGGCTGATCCCCGAACATGATTCGTCGGTCGGCGCCTGGGTCGCGCCGTTCATCATGGCGCCGATCAACACCAAGAACGTCCACCGCACCAACTTCCTGCTCGGCGAGCGATACGGCACCGACTTCGTCTATGACGAGATGATCGTCGCCGGGCTGGGCGATATCGGCAAGGCGGCGGCGGAAGCGATCGCCAGGATCAATCCGCTCGCCGGCGACAAGGGGCCGAAACCCGGCGAAGGCCCGTCGAAGGAAGAGCGCGACGCCGGGCATTACGACATCATCTTCATCGGCGAATATCCCGACGGCGGCCGCGTCGAATGCGTCGTCACCGGGGACCGCGATCCGGGCTATGGATCGACCAGCAGGATGATCGCCGAAAGCGCGTTGTGCCTGGTGCGGGACGTGAAGGGAGATGGCGGCATCTGGACCCCGGGCGCGCTGATGGGCGACGCGTTGCGCGAACGATTGGTGGCGAAGGCTGGATTGACGTTCCGGGCGGGTTGACGCCTTCAGCCAGTATTCCCGCGAAAGCGGGAGCACTGATGTAATCAGGGTGCAGTGTCTTAAATCGAGGTCGCTTATCCGACCGTTCGCCCTGAGCTTGTCGAAGGGCGGCGTGCAACAAGCGGTCGATCGCCTGTGGAGAGCCGCCCTTCGACAAGCTCAGGGCGAACGGGTCATATTCATCGCGTATTGCTGTAACGGTAGAGCAGCACTGCAGTGGCGGCGGAGTCGTCCCGGTCAGTCGCAGCCGGCCGTCCATCAGCCGCCGAACAGGCTGAGCGCCGCGCCGATCGCGACCGCGGTCCCGACCATGATCCCCGTCCGCCGCCGCCGCTTGCGGTTCCATTTGTCGTAGGCCGGAATGTCGAGCCAATAGGTGCCGGCCTTGCCGACATGCAGCACGCCCTGCTCGATCAGCCGTTCGAGCAAGCGCCGCTCGATCCCGCGGTCGGGCGCATAGCCGATCGCCTTGTCTGCGGAGACGGCGTCCGCCTCCATGAAATAGGAGAGCAGCCGGCGCCGTGCCCGCGCCGCCGCGCCCGCTGCCGCTCCTGCCGCCGCACCACCCATCGAATGTCCCCCTTACTTCCGCCGCTTGCCCTGATGCCGGATGTTGACCGGTCGGCCGCGCCGTTTCAAGACGCGCGGTGGCCGGCTGCCCGGCGCGGCGCCCTTTCCTTCCGGCATCTCGAACCGCAGCGCGCCCGATACCGGGTTGGATTCGGCGAGGCGCAAGGTCAGCCGCTGGCCGATCGCATATTCGTCGCCCGATTGCTCGCCGACCAGTTTCTTCGCGGCATCGTCGTAGCGGAAATATTCGCCCCCGATATCCCGCACCGGCATCAGCCCGTCGCCGCCGATCCCGTCGACCGTCGCGAAGAAGCCGAAATTGGTGACCCCGGTGATCCGCGTCTCGACCAGCTCGCCGACACGCTCCGCCAGATAGGCCGCGACGTAGCGGTCGATCGTGTCGCGCTCCGCCTCCATCGCGCGGCGTTCGAGCCGGCTGATCGCCTCGCCGATCCGCTCCATCCCCGCCGCTTCGTCCGGGGCCAGCCCGCCGGGACCAAGCTGACAGGCCGTCACCAGCGAGCGGTGGACCAGCAGGTCGGCATAGCGCCGGATCGGCGAGGTGAAGTGCGCGTAGGAGCCCAAAGCGAGCCCGAAATGGCCATGATTGGCCGGCGCGTAATAGGCCTGGGTCTGGCTGCGCAGGATCTGTTCCATCACCTGCGGCCGGAAATCCACCTCGCCGATCTTGTCGAGAATGTGGTTGAACGTCGCGGGCCGGATCACCTGCCCGAGCGCAAGCTTGACCCCATAGGTCTCCAGATAATCCTTCAGCCCGACCAGCTTCTCGCGCGCCGGCGGCTCGTGGACGCGGTACATGACCGGCGCCTTCTTCGCCTCCAGCGCCTTCGCCGCGGCGACGTTGGCGGCGATCATGTAATCCTCGATCAGCCGGTGCGCGTCGAGCCGTTCACGCGGGGCGACCGACATGATCCGCCCCTTCTCGTCGAGCACCACGCGGCGCTCGGGTAGATCGAGATCGAGCGGCTCGCGCGCGGCTCGCGCCTTGGCGAGCGCCCGCCAGCAGGCCCAGAGGGGGGTGAGGATATTCTTTAGCCCCTCCCCTTCAGGGGAGGGGTTGGGGTGGGGCGGAGTCTCACCGAGCCCATCGCCCGCGTCCCCCACCCCAACCCCTCCCCTGAAGGGGAGGGGCTTATTGTCCATCACAGCCTGCGCATCCTCGTACGCGATGTTCGCCGCGATCCGCACCACCGCGCGGGTGAAGCGCCAGTTCCTGAGCTGCCCGTCCCTCCCGACCTGCAAATGGCAGGCAAGCGCCGCACGATCCTCGCCGGTCTTGAGGCTGCACACCTCCGCCGACAGGATTTCCGGCAGCATCGGCACGACGCGATCGGGGAAATAGACCGAATTGCCGCGCCGCCGCGCTTCGCGGTCGATCGCCGAGCCGGGGCGGACGTAGAACGACACGTCGGCGATCGCCACCACCGCTTTCCACCCGCCGGCATTGCCCGGATCGTCATCGGGCGCGGCCCACACCGCGTCGTCATGGTCGCGCGCGTCGGCCGGGTCGATCGCGACGATCGGCAGATGCGTCAAATCCTCCCGCTCCTCCCCCAGCGGCTGCCTCGCCACGCGCTCGGCCTCATCGAGCGCTTCATCGGCGAACGTGTCGGGGATGCCGTGTTCATGGAGCGCGATCAGCGAGAAGCTGCGCGGCGCGAATGGATCGCCGAGCCGTTCGGTCACCCGCGCGGTGATGCGCGGCGGACGCCCGGCCTTCTCCGCCAGCACCAGGTCGCCGGGTTCGGCGTCGCCCGCGTCGCTGACCGGATATTGCCGCCGCTCGCGCTTCTCGACGCCTTCGAGCCACAGGCCGTTCGCCTCCTTGCGCAGCACGCCGAGCATCAGCGCGTCGCCCTTGGCGAGCTGCTTCATCGGGTGCGCGATCCAGCCCTTCCCCGCCTCCTCGGTCCGCGCGAGGATGCGGTCGCCGACACCGAGCGCGGACCGTTTCCCCCGCTCGCGCACGCGCAACTTCGGCATCGGCGCGGCGTCGGCGTCCCAACGCTCCGGCACCGCCCAGACATTGCCGCCGTCGTCGACATCGGTGACGCGCAGCACCGTCACCTTGGGCAGCCCGCCCATCTTGTGGAACGCGCGGCCGGGGGCGCTGTCGATCAGCCCCTCGTCGGCCATGTCCTTGAGCAGCGCCTTCAGCGCGATCTTTTCCTGCGCGGTCAGCCCGAACGCCTTGGCGATCTCGCGCTTGCCCGCCGGCGTCGGCGACGCGGTGATGAAATCGATGATCTGCTGACGCGTCGGCAGGCCGGGCTGTCGTTTTGGTTTCGCCATGTGATCGCGACGATAGGCGCTCCGCTCGATTGGCGCTAGGAGCGGCCGGTGACTTACGACCTCCTCATCATCGGCGGCGGCATCAACGGCTGCGCGATCGCGCGCGAAGCGGCGTTGCTTGGCCGGAAAGTGCTGCTGGTCGAACGCGACGACCTCGCCAGCCATACCTCGTCCGCCTCGACCAAGCTGATCCATGGCGGCTTGCGCTACCTCGAATATTATAACTTCCGGCTGGTGGCGGAGGCGCTGCGGGAACGGGAGCGTCTGGTCCACGCCGCGCCGCACATCATCCGCCCCTTGCGCTTCGTCCTGCCGCAGGAGAATGCGGTGCGGCCATGGTGGATGGTGCGGATCGGCCTCTATCTCTACGACTTCCTCGGCGGGAAGATGTCGCTCCCGCGCTCGCGCGGCCTGCGCAAGTCGGACACCGCCTATATCGCCCCGCTCAAGGGCGGCGAGAGCGGGTTCGTCTATTCGGACGCCCAGGTCGACGATTCGCGGCTGACCCTGCTCAACGCGGTCGACGCGGCGGCGAACGGGGCGGAGATTTGCGTCGGCACCGCGCTGGAGACCGCGCGGCGCGATGGCGGCGTGTGGCGCGCGACCCTGTCCGACGGGCGCGAGGTCGCGGCGCGCGGGCTGGTCAACGCCGCCGGGCCGTGGGTCCATCTGATGCTCGACAAGCTTGGCATGGACGGCGCGGCGAACGTCCGGCTGGTCAAGGGCAGCCATATCGTCGTGCCCAGGCTGTACGACGGCGACCACGCCTATATCCTGCAACTCCCCGACCGCCGCATCATCTTCGCGATTCCGTGGCAAGGCGGGACCGAGATCGGCACGACCGACATCCCGGTCGAGCGGCCCGAGGACGCCATCATCTCGCCGGAGGAGATCGCCTATCTGTGCGAGGGCGCGAACCATCATTTCGTGCGGCAGATCAGCCCCGCCGACGTGACGCACAGCTGGTCGGGCGTCCGCCCGCTCTATGACGACGGCGCGAGCGAGGCGAAGGCGGTGACGCGCGATTACGTGCTCGAACTCGACACGAAGGGTCCGCCGCTGCTCAGCGTGTTCGGGGGGAAGATCACCACCGGGCGTCACCTGGCCGAGGACGCGATGGCCAGGCTCGCCCCGGCGCTCGGCATCGACGCGCATCCGGTGACGCGCGCGCGCTTGTTCCCTGGTGGCGCGATCGACGATTTCGACACGTATCTGGCGAAGGTGCGCGCGACCTGGCCGTTTCTCGGCAACGAGCGGTCGGCACGGATGGCGCACGCTTACGGCACGATGCTCGGCGAGATGCTGGCGGGCGTCGGCGACGCGGCCGGGATGGGCGCCGACCTCGGCGGCGGCCTGACCGAGATCGAGGCGCGCTGGATGCGCACCCGCGAATGGGCCGACAACGCCGCCGACGCGCTCGACCGCCGCAGCAAGGTCGGGCTGCACTTGACGCCCGATCAGCGCGCGGCGTTCGAGAAGGCGTGGGCAGCGCTTTCGTGATCCAGGTCGCCGCGCTCTATCGTTTCGCCCCCTTTCCCGACCCCGCCGCGCTGCGGGAGCCGTTGCTCGACCTGTGCACGGCGGCGGGGATCAAGGGTACGCTGCTGCTCGCAAGCGAAGGGATCAACGGCACGATCGCGGGGCCGCCGGAAGGGATCGACCGCGTGCTCGCGCATATCCGCACGCTGCCCGATTGCGCCGATCTGGAGGTCAAGTTCTCGACCGCCGGGACGATGCCGTTCCACCGTCTCAAGGTCCGGCTGAAGCGCGAGATCGTGACGATGGGCGAAACGGTCGATCCGCGCGCCGGGGTCGGCGCCTATGTCGCGCCGTCCGACTGGAACGCGCTGATCGAACGGCCCGGTACGCTCGTGATCGACACGCGCAACGACTATGAAGTGCGCGTCGGCAGCTTCGACGGCGCGGTCGATCCGAAGACGGCGAGCTTCAGCGACTTCCCCGCCTGGTTCCGCGCGCACCGCGACGAGATTGCGAACGCCGATCGCGTCGCGATGTTCTGCACCGGCGGCATCCGCTGCGAGAAGGCGACCGCCTTGCTCAGGGCCGAGGGGATCGACGAAGTCCATCACCTCCAGGGCGGCATCCTCAAATATCTGGAGGAGGTCCCGGCGGCGGAAAGCCGCTGGCATGGCGAATGCTTCGTGTTCGACGAACGCGTCGCGGTCGGCCACGGCCTCGCGCCCGGCACCCACGAATTGTGCCGTGGGTGCCGCATGCCGGTCAGCCCGGCCGACCGCGCCTCGCCGCTCTATGTCGAGGGCGTCAGTTGCCCCGCCTGCCACGGCGCCCGCGACGAGACGGCCCGCGCCGGCTATGCCGAACGCCACCGCCAGGCGACGCTCGCCAAAGCGCGGGGCGAGACGCATGTCGGCGCGAAATACTGAAGCAAGGTGTTAACGATTTGTTAACCTGATTGAGTCAGGCTCACGCCGGGGCAGAGCGGGGGCCGCGGGTGGCAACGAGATTTTCGCAATATCGCCGGGCCGAACCGGCATCGCTCGAACAGCGCGCCGAGCCGCGGCTCAAACTGTCGATCACGCGCGCCAGCGTCCGCCGCCACGGCAAGACCCCGATCGACGCCCTGCTCCACGATCTGTCGACCTATGGCTGCCGGATCGCGGCGGGGGTCGAGGCCGAGCAAGGCGAGCGGTTGTGGCTGCGCTTTGATGGCCGCATGCCGATCGCGGCGACGGTGGTGTGGTGCCTCGACGGCATGGTCGGCTGCCGCTTCGACGAACAGATCGAACGCGCGATGATGCGCGCGCTGACGCTCAGGATCGCGTGACCCGCCACTTGATTGCGCCGAGCAGCGCAAAGAACGCGAGGCCGACCGCCCCGCCGGCGATATAGGTCCAGTCAGTCGGCCCAGGCTGGCTCAAGGTCTGCGCGATCAATCCCGCCATCAGCAATGCGCCGAGCGACAGCACGGTCCACGGCAGTCCGGCGAAGTCGGCCCGCCGCCGCGCCGCCGCGTCGAGCGGTGCCGCGACGATCGCCCGCCGCTCCAGCACACGGTCGGGCGCGGTCGACAATCGCCACCATATCGTCCCGCACGACAGCGCCGCACCAGCCGCCACCATGGCCTCGTGCCATGGCCGCCAGGTCGGGGGCAGGATATCCGGCCACAACTGGAACGCCGCCATGACCGCGATTACGACGGCCAGCACGCCCCAGAACAATCGCCCGATGCCGCGATCGAAGGCAGCGACGAAATCATCCCGCTCCGCCGCCGAGACGGGCATCGCTGCCCCGCGCTGACGCTGGCGATGAACGAAGCCATCCTTGTCGGGCGTGAACTGGCGCGCAAAATTCTCGCGCACCCGGTTCAGGCTGCCGTGGATCGGCAGCATCAGCCTACCGCGATCACCGCCAGCGTGATCCGCGACAGGCAGACCAATTTGCCTTCCTCGTTCGTGATGCGGATCGTCCAGATCTGCGTCGTGCGGCCGATCGACTCGGCCCTGGCGGTCGCGGTGACCCAGCCCGACATGGCGGGGCGGATATGGTTGGCGTTGATTTCCAGCCCGACCGTGACCTGCTTCGCCGGATCAAGCGTCATCGCGCCGCCGACCGACGCGACGGTTTCCGCCAACGTGACCGAAGCACCGCCATGAAGCCGGCCGAACGGCTGGTGCGTGCGGTGATCGACCGGCATGCGCGCCGACACCCAATCGTCGCCCGCATCGACGAACTCGATCCCGAGCAAGCCGGGCATCGTCGTCGCGCCGAGCGCGGTCATCGCCGCGAGGTCGGGTGTTCGGCCGTTGAACCAGATCATCGATGCGCTCCTGCGAAAGCAGGAGCCCAGGGTGCGAGGCGACGCTGCTTGTGGCTCTGGGCTCCTGCTTTCGCAGGAGCACTGGGTGACAGACCAGTCACGGCATCAATATGCCCGCGCGATCAGCACGCGCTCGACCGCGGGCTCGCCGGTGAACAGGCACGCGCCGGTCGCCGGCGCGGCGTCGCGCGGCACGTTGCGCAGGGTCAGTTTCATCGACTTGAGCGTCTCGACCACCTTGTCGAGCGCAGCCCCGCTCGGCTTCGACCAGCCCGCCTCCACCCAGCCGGGATTCTTCACGCCATTGGCGAAGAACGCGCGCAAGCCGTCGAGGTCGGTCACGTCGCGCGCGATGCCGCCGTCGAGCCGCGCCTTGGCGTCGGCGAACAGTCCGGCCTGGATGTCCTCAAGCATCGCCGCCGCGCCGCTCACGAAATCGCCCTTCGCCACCACCGCGCTGTCGAGCTTGCCGTCCGCGCGGTACAGCCGGTCGCGGCGGATCACGCTGACATTGCCGCCCGCCATGTCGCGCCCGCCGACCTCGATCACGGTCGGCGCGCCCTTCTTGACCCAGCCCCAGCGCTTGTTGGTCGACTTGACCGCCTTGAGGTCGAGCAGCGCCCGTACCGGCTCGCCGCACGCCGACAGCTTCGCCAGCTCGCCCTGCAGCTCCTTGCAATAGTCGATCAGCGCCGCGTCCTCGGGCACGTCGCGCAGCATCGGCACGATCACGATCTGCCACGGCGCCAGCCGCGGCGGCACGCGCAGGCCGTCATCGTCGCCATGCACCATGATCAGCCCGCCGATCATCCGCGTCGACACGCCCCAGCTCGTCGTGTTGGCGAATTCCAGCTCGCCGTTCGCATTCTGGAACTTGATGTCCTGGGCGTGGGCGAAATTGGTGCCGAGGAAATGCGACGTGCCGGCCTGGAGCGCCTTGCCGTCCTGCATCATCGCCTCGATCGACCAGGTCTCGACCGCGCCGGGGAAGCGCTCATTCTCGGGCTTTTCGCCGGCCACGACGGGCAGCGCGACGCAATCCTCGGCGAAGCTGCGATAGACTTCGAGCATCTTGAGCGTCTCGTCGCGCGCCTCCGCCTCGGAAGCGTGCGCGGTATGCCCCTCCTGCCACAGGAATTCGGCGGTGCGCAGGAACATCCGCGTGCGCATCTCCCACCGCACGACGTTCGCCCATTGGTTGATCAGCACGGGCAAGTCCCGCCACGACTGCACCCAGCGCGAGAAGGCGGTGCCGATCACCGTCTCGCTGGTCGGGCGCACGACCAGCGGCTCCTCGAGCTTAGCGGCGGGATCGGGGATCAATTTGCCCTTGCCGTCGGGGATCAGGCGGTGGTGCGTGACGACCGCCATCTCCTTGGCGAAGCCCTCGACATGCTCCGCCTCCTTCTCGAAATAAGAGAGTGGGATGAACAACGGGAAATAGCAATTCTCATGCCCCGTCGCCTTGATCTTGTCGTCGAGCAGCCGCTGCATCCGCTCCCAGATGCCGTAGCCCCATGGCCGGATCACCATGCACCCGCGCACCCCGGATTCCTCGGCCATGTCGGCCTCCGCAATCACGGTCTGATACCATTGCGCGAAGTCGTCCGCGCGCGTGACGGATAAGGCGTGCTTGATCATGGGGTGGGCGGATAGCGGCTAAGAGGCTGTTTGGAAATTCGCGAAAGAGCGAATTTCTGGACGGTGCCAGCCCGCTCCCCGCCCGACCTCCCAGTGGGCTATTCTATGGGAGGTCGGGTGGGGGAGTGGGCCGGCACCGCGAAATGCGCCCACGGCGCATTTCCAAACGGGCTCTAAGATGCGCGACACCCCGCGGCTTGCCGTGGGTGCGGCGTTGCTGCACGAGCGCCGCGATGAGCAAGGGGCAGGACGACAGGCTGTTGCTGGCGATCGGCGTGCGGCTGATCGCGGCGCTGTCGCTCACGACGATGAACGCGATCGTCAAGATCGCCGAGGCACGCGGGGCGGGCATCGGCGAATTGCTGTTCTTTCGCCAGGCGACGCTGGTGCCGGTGCTCGCCATCTGCCTGGCGCTGGGACCAGGGCTGGGGGTGATCCGCACCGGGCGAATCGGCGCGCATATCGTCCGCGCGGCGACCGGTCTGACGGGCCTCGCCATGTTGTTCTGGACGGTGACGCTGCTGCCGCTGGCGGAGGCGACGACCTTGACCTTCACGACGCCGCTGTTCGCGACGTTGCTCGGCGCGCTGGTGCTGCGCGAGCCGACCGGCTGGCATCGCTGGAGCGCGGTCGGGCTCGGGTTCGCCGGGGTGCTGATCGTCGTGCACCCCGGCGCCGGCCATTTCGCGCCGCTCGGCACCGCCCTCGGACTGGCGTACGCGCTGATGACCGCGATCGTATCGATCCAGTTGCGCCGGATCGGGCGGACGGAGCACCCGCTCGCCACGGTATTCTGGTTCGGCCTGCTGGCGACCCCGATCTGCGCCGTCGCCTTCGTGCTGACCTGGCAGCCGCATCCGGCCGAGGTGTGGCTGATGATGGCCGCGATCGGGGTCATCGGGTCGCTGACGCAGATCTGCCTCACGACCTCGCTGCGGCTGGGCCCCGTATCCACTGTCGTGCCGATGGATTATTCGGGGCTGATCTGGGCGACGCTGTATGGTTTCGCGCTGTTCGGCGTGTTGCCCGACTGGACGACGTGGCTCGGCGCGCCGCTGATCGTCGCCAGCGGCATCTACATCGTGCTGCGCGAAAGCCGGCTCAATCGCGTGAAGACCGAAAGCGCCGGCGCCGAGGTCTAGAGTGAGCTTCGCTCACGATTGCACATAGCCTGAGTGACGGATGTAATTGGCGCATTCACTTGGGCTAAATGTTTGTAGGATGGCTGCGAGCGCGTCGCAGATGGCGTCGAACGATCGG
>Ga0153956_1001124_pt1 | contig 25227 bp, 20 predicted proteins | sample TSFL040MetaG_FD_104704 | JGI IMG/M metagenome (GOLD analysis project Ga0153956, IMG submission 104704) | Attine ant fungus gardens microbial communities from Florida, USA - TSFL040 MetaG | ecosystem: Host-associated > Fungi > Mycelium > Unclassified | place: USA: Florida, Wekiwa Springs... | reverse complement strand
TTGCGGACTACAATCTGGTCTTGCGATGTCTGGCACAACACTGGTGGGGGGTGTTTCCTGACCTGGATATGTGTCTCCGCGCGTGTAATGGATGGATAGCGTCACATCCGACGCATTGTCCGAACCCTCTCGCGCAAAGCATCTAAGGCCCGTTTCTGACGGTTGTGTGGGTGTTGGAGGTTGTTCAGAAGCAAGGCCGAGTTCACGATGCGCTTGATCAATTAACGCGAGAGGCGCTTCTCGTCATCAATCAGGATCAGGCTTGCCGGGGTATCGGCGTTCCATCGCCACAGCACGAGGTTCATCTCTTCTGAGCCGGCGCCCGCTGCAAAGCTCCTGACCAGCAGGGCATCGTAGCCTGCCTCCATAAGCCGATGGGCGAAAGCCTGCGTCCTGGCCTCTCCGGCAGCTTTCATCTGATCACGCCACGTCGTATCGGAGAGGGCAGCGGCGTCCATGTCCATGGCCGACAGTGCGGCTTGGTCGCGAGTGTCGAATACACGCGCGATTTCGGCCTGATAAGATACGAGTGTAGTCGGTTGCAGGCTTCCGGCCTGATTGGCCTCGCGTAATGCCGTTATCACGGACAGCGATGCATAGAGTGCCGGCATGCCTTTCCTGTTGAAGCGACCACCATAAAGCTCCGCTCCACGTCCCGAGAGCGGTTCATGAGCAAAGATCGGATTCAAAGCCCGATAAAGAGGTCCCCGGAAATGCATAGGCAGGACTATGCGTGGACGCCGGCATCAACCGCGTCGATGTAGTCCAGGACGTCGTCAGCACGGCCGCTGCGCACGAGTTGCATTGCCGTTTGTCCGGAAAACCCCGGCAAGGGTTCGGAGCGATACCATGCATAGGCCATCAAGGCGGAGCCGAAGCGTGGCTGTACTTTATTGATGACTTCGACCATTTCGCGCAGCCGCCGCTGCGTGCGATCGGAACGCACCCGTTCCTTTCGTTGCACGGCATCCCGACCGAGCCCGGCGGTGCGAGCGATTTCTTCGCTGGTCGTGCGTAGCTCCGCTGCAATCTTGCTTGGGGCGAAGAACCCATCATTGGCGAATTGAACCAGGCCCATTTCGACCTCCATCCTAAAAGCCACTTAATATGACGCAATATAGCGTCAATAATTGAGGGTTCAAGAGGGTAATAGAGGGCGAGACGGCCCGCTCGCAGCCCGGTCTGGGGATGAGGATAAAAGAAAAGGCCCCGTTTCCGGAGCCTTTTCACCACCTATGCGGCGGGCAACTCGCAAATGGTACATTTCCGAGCCACTTTTGCAGTGGTTTCAATCCAACAAGACCCTGAGACCCCCACATATGCGGGGAGAGTCTTGACCTTCCAACGTAGACGGTGACCCCCACATCTGTGGGAGACTTGAAGACGCCGTTGGCAGGAGAGCGACGGCATCAACAAGGTGTCTGCGTTGATAAGAAAATGCTGTACTGCGTTCGCTTGCGCGTCAACTCGCCGCCGATATTTTTTTAACACCATGGTTTTGCGTTTCGGCTGCGCAAACGGAATCAATCAATTTGACGCCGGATAACACCTTTGAGGTGCATTTCCTTTCCTGGTGGTCGTGATCGCTGCGCACCCGGAATGCCTCGATAACGGCAAAAATCGACAATTTTGAACATTGTAATGAGCATTCTCGCGGACTTCGTGGCTAATTGTCGTGTAATTCCCCGACGAATTCGCCAAATGAAAAAGGCCCCGATCGCTCGGGGCCTTTTTGCCTTCCGCCTGTTCGGCGGTCAACGAATTTCATGAATACATTAAATTCCAAGCCACTTATGCAGCGGTCGACGAATTTCACGACATCATAAAATTCCGAGCCGCTTGTTCAGCGGTCCATGGATCGATGGTTGTCCGGATACTTCGCGACGTCAACTCGTTCCGTAGTTGGCCATCAATCTTAGTAAACGAAATCCGAAGATAGCCAGCCATCGTATTTAATGCTGCGCATTGTAATCCGAACTGGTGAGGCGGAGGGCTCTGCCTTCCCCTCAACCCCTGCCGTGCAGATTTACTCGCGTTTCCGAACATCGCTATTTAACGGCACAGGTGGTCCGCGAAGAATTTCGATTTTACAACATGGGTTGTTACCGGTCGCACCATTTCAAAACATGGGTTGTCGACTTGTGTGATTCCGCCGGCGGACTCACCATCATCTCAGTGAACACCTTTCATTGGGATTCATATGCGCGATTTTCGGTTCTTTGCATTCCGGGATAGCCCACAAGCGGGCACGGCCATCGAAGCCGCTGCGAAAGCGGCAGGCATTTCGTTGTCTGGCTGGCTTCGTGAGGCAGCGCGACGTCATCTTCCGAAAACTGCGTCGTTACCCGCATTGCCATCCTCACCACCACGTCGGCGTGTCGCTGTTCCAGATACGGACGTCGCAGCCGTCGCGCGTCTCGTTGGTGAAGTGGGCAGGATGACGGGCGCGACAATCCAACTCTCGAAGGCTTTACGGGAAACCGATCGCGTTCCAGAACATCAGTCCACGGAAGCCGTCCTTCGTGATCTTCGCGCCACGCAAACCAATCTCGTCCGCATTGTAGATCGGCTTCGTGCAGCAGGTGCGACCTCATGATCGCCGGCGCCACGCGAGGGACGGTGGAAGCGCCTTGTCTCGCCATCTGCTCAAGCAAAAAGACGGCCAGCAGGTCATTGTTATGCCCGCGCGTGGTCTCGCGGCTGACGACTTGAAAGGACAAATTCAAGAACTGGTTGCATCGGCTGCGCACGGCCGCACATCGCGCCCCGTGCATCACGTTCACATTGATCCTCCAACGGATTGTGCCGATCCGGATTCAGTCATCAAGGCATTCGTCACAGCATATGAGCGCGAATTCGGTCTTGAGGAGGCCCCGACTTGCGCGGTCCGGCATATCAAGGATGGCCGAGAGCACGAGCATCGCGTCTGGTCACTGGTATGCGACGATGGCTCCGTTGTGAGTCTGGCGCACGATCATGCCCGGCGCGAAAAAATCTCCCGGATCGTGGAGTTTGAGCACGGTTTGCCGTTCACGAAGGGAAAACATAACAGGAGCGTTGCCGCTGCATTCCGGAAAGACGGTCGCCAGGATGTCGCGGACGCCATGGAAGAAGCCGGACTCCTGAGCGGTAAGCCTGCCATTGCTCATTCCACCCCGCGCGAACGCGCGCAGGCCGAGCGCACCGCCATCCCGCTGGATGAGGTTCGGTCGCAAGTTTTTTTAGCGTGGCAAGCAAGCGTTAATTCGCACGAATTCGCGGAAATGCTGGATTTTTGCGAATTTTCGCTGGCTGAAGGCGCACGTGGACTTGTGATCGTTGATCGTTCCGGAGCGACCCATAGCCTCAATCGCATTCTTGCAGCGGCTGCGCGCCGCGCCGGCACCGACCGGATTACGGCGGCCATCGTCCGGAAACGATTAGCCGGACTCAAATTTCTATCAGTAGAGGAGGTTCAAAATGGCCGAAATGCCACACGAGAAAGCACAAAATCCGGGCGAGGCGATCTATCAGGAGGCCCGCTGCGCAAGGGAGACGAGCCAGGAGTTGTTGCCGCTTCTCAAACTTCTGGACGTGGACTCGCAGGAGGGACCGTCGCCGCTGGACGAACTGAAAGGTTTGCTGACGGCGATCGTCCAGATTCTGGCGAAGCATGGCGAGATTCTGACTCGCCTCGACGTAGCGTCAATGAGCGCGCATCCGCGCCCATGGTGTGGGAGCTGGCGGCGGCTATGTCGCGCTGCTCGGCAAAAATGTCTCCAACGAGGGCGTGATTGCGGCCCGGCTCGGCGCGGTTGCGATGTCGGCGGGCGAGAAGCTGACGCTGAACTTCGACGGCAATTCGCTTCCGCCCATCAACTCTCTGAAGGTTGGGTAGATATCGAAGCCTATTTTCATTAGCCAAGCTAGTGTGAGTGTTCTGGCGAATTCAAAGAGCGCATAACTTGTAGCCTAGCTGACTCGAAAGTGGCTCCTGCTTCGATCAGCTTTGTGACTTTCGCGGCGGCCTCATAGCCGATCTCAGGAACTAATGCCGTGGCACGTGCGACAGCCGAGGTCAGAGGCCTTGAGCATGCATCGGGATTGGCCTCGATACCTTCAACGCAGAGTCTCGTCAGGACATCGGTGGCCGATGCAAGATAGCTGATAGATTCGAAAGTCTTGAGCGCGATAACGGGCATCATCGCGTTTAATTGCAGTTGTCCCGCTTCGGCCGCAAGGGTGATTGTCACGTCGTTCCCTATGACATGAAAACAGACCTGATTGACAACTTCCGGAATTACCGGATTTACCTTGGTCGGCATAATGGAAGAGCCGGGCTGTCGGGGAGGCAACCGTATCTCGCCAATTCCGCCAACCGGGCCGCTTGAAAGCAAGCGCAGATCGTTTGCAATCTTGGAAAGTTTTGAGGCAGTTCGTTTCAGCATCCCTGAATACAGAACGAAGGCGCCCATATCCCAGGTGGCTTCAAGAAGATTTGTCGAGCGGACAAAGCGCAAGCCGGTAATTTCATTGAGACGGTTTAGAGCCAATTCGCCAAAGCCGTCTGGTGCGTTGAGCCCGGTTCCAATCGCCGTTCCACCGAGGCCAACCTCTGTGAAATTATCAGCGATGATGGGTAGCTTTCTGACATCCTCATCGATCGTTGTCGCAAAAGCGGAAAACTCCTGCCCCAGCGTCATAGGAACAGCGTCTTGCAATTGGGTCCGGCCGATCTTGCTCACATTTTGAAAGGCTGAACTTTTCTTTTCAAAAGCCGAAGCAAGCGCGGCTAATGATTTTGTTAGTCTTGCACTTTCTTTGAAGGCTGCGAGGCGGGCAGCAGTTGGATAAACGTCGTTGGTCGATTGAGACATGTTGACATCGTCAATCGGGTGCAGAGAGGCGTAATCGCCTGCTGTCAAACCAAGACGTCGGAGCCCGACATTCGCGATAACCTCGTTGACGTTCATGTTTGTCGAGGTGCCGGCTCCGCCCTGGAAGACATCGACAGCGAATTGGTCGACGAACGCTCCTGCGCGAATCTCCGAACAAGCTCCTTGGATCGCGTCATATTTCGACTTGGATAGTTTTCCGAGAGACATATTTGCGAACGCGCACGCTTCTTTCACGCATGCGAATGACCATGGAAAAACCGGCCATTCGGATAGTTTTCGCCCGGAAATTGGGAAGTTCTCGATTGCGCGACCGGTCTGAGAGCCGTACATCGCGTTGGCAGGAATCGACCATTGGCCCAGCGTGTCTCGTTCAGTGCGCAGCCCTTTTTGCATAACCTTCATCCTTACATGTCAGCCGACGCTTTCAATCGATCATTGGCCGCTCGGACAGGCCGATTGGCTCTGCAAACACACAAGCTGAGAGAACGTTATTCCGATGAAGCCGTGAGAAAGGTACCGCGTCCGCTCGCGATTAGCCGGCCATCCGGGTCGCGAAGTTCAGCCTCGCAAGTTGAAACCTGCCGCCCCAATTTTATCACCCGGCCTGAGGCGAGAAGGTCGCAATTCTTCGCCGCGCGATGATAGTCGGTTCGCAGATCGATCGTGAATGCTGGCCGGCCGAGTTTTGAAAAGAGGGCGAAGCATGCGGCAAAATCCACCAATGCCGCGAGAATCCCGCCTTGGGTTTGCCCAATGTTGGGGTTCGCCACCCATTCAGGGCGCCACGTCGCTTTGGCTTCGATGGAATCGGCCTCCAGACTCAAGACCCTTATGGAGAGCCATGACAGGTAAGGGCTCCGATCAACGATGTGCTGAACATCGGCCGCAGTGATGTCTGACGTTGCCATGTGTTGTCCAGTTGCTCCGCGGGCTGAATGTGGTCTCTGCTTAAGGAGTAATGACTATTTTTCCGAAGAAGTTTCTGCTTTCGAGCAGCTGTTGGGCTTCAGCGGTTTCAGCAAGGGGAAAACGATGTCCGATTGCCGGATGCAATTGTCCCTTGGCAACGAGGTCGATCGCCTTGGCGATATCGTCTTGTGTATAACCAGTCGAGCCGAGAACTTGTAATTCGCGCCGCCACAGATATCGAAGATCGATCTCTGGCGAAAATCCCGCTGTTGCTCCGCAAACGAGAAGTCTTCCATGTCGTGCGAGGGTGCGCAGTGATGGATTGAAGGTTGATCCGCCGGTGAAGTTCACGACGGCATTGACACCCTTCTTCCCGCTGATCTCCCAAGTTCGTTTGCTGAAGTCTTCGCTTGCGTAATTAATCACATGGTCTGCACCGATGTTGCGGAGCATCGCCAATTTGTCCGCGGAACCGGCGGCTGCAATGACCTCTGCACCGATCATTTTGGAGACTTGCACACATGCGGTGCCGACCCCTCCGCTGGCGCCGAGAATGAGGATTTTCTCGCCAGCCTGAAGGCGGCCGATGGTGACCAACATGCGAAGTGCGGTGCCGAAATTGATGGGGATGGCAGCCGCTGTCTCATAGTCCACGCCTTTAGGCAACTTAAGAAGATTGGTCGCGGGTACTCGGACGTATTCTGCAAGGCCGCCATGAATTTCTTCGCCGATGAGACCATCGGCCGTCTTGGGATTGACGACAACGCGGTCTCCAACGGCCCAGCCGCTTGTCGCGTCGCCCAGCTCAGCGATTTCACCGGCAATATCGCCGCCGGAAATAAAGGGAAGCGGAATAGTGACGTTGGGCATTCCGCGCCGCGCGAAGATGTCGAGATAGTTCAGCCCCACAGCCCTAACCTTGACCAAGACGTCACCGGTCCGGAGAGAAGGGGTTGGCCAGTCCCGATGCGACAGGACGTCTATGTCGCCATGGGTTTCGAAAAGTACCGCTTTCATCGACATTTTTTTGCCCCAGAACCTACCGTCAAAAAATATAGACGCATATCATTATAGGTCAAAAAAATATTGCAATCTATATTTTTGTATTCTCTAATATCACTCTGTTGATGCTCATGATCGCACTCACCGTCGGATAACGTGCGGTGGGGGAGTGAAGTGATTGGTGTAAATCCGGAGGCCGTGGTGGGGGCGAATGGTGGCGCCGCATTCATCGAGGTGAATGATACTGGCATCGCTGGTGAAGTTATGCTGGGCGTCATGTCTGCAATGGGGAATGCCTCTTTCGAATTGTTTGCATTCGGCGAGGCGAGAGGCGGCTTCCGGGGTTTCCGAACTAACAGTATGGTGTCTTGATGGGTGATGCGAATTTGCGAGGTCGCCTTGAAGCTCACCTCTCGCGCGAGCGTTGCGCTCGTACGCTTCAGGAGCTTCTTCGCGTTCCCAGCCCGCAAACGGTCTTGTTGGAAGAAGAGCCGGCGCTGCGTGGATTTATCGAGACGGCAGTTGAGCCTCGGCTCCGTCACTCACTGAAGGGTGGATGTATCCATTACGACGCAATGGGTAATCTCATTGCCGAACTTGGAGAAGCTTCGTCGCCCTCTTTGATGCTGATCTGTCATGCGATGAACCAGCCGCCGAATACCATGCCAGATCCTTACTCGGGTACTGTTGTGGACGGAAAGCCATTTGGCTTTGATGGCGAGGTTGTTCGAGGTCGTGGTGCGAGCGAGCAAAAAGGCACGATGGCGGCAATGCTTCACGCGTTGGAGGCGGTCTCCGATGCTGACATTCAATTGGCTGGCCGCCTCGTCTTTGTCTGTCTTGTGTCTGGTGAGACTGGCAAGATCGATGCAATTCGCAATGTCGTCGAGACGGAGGGAGTTCGTGCGGATATTGCAATTGTCTATGGCAATTTCCTCAAGCTGCAACTTGGCAATCGAGGCCGTATCGATCTGCGGGTCACCGTCGAGGGGAAAGCTTGCCATTCGAGCCGTCCAAGTGAGGGTTGTAACGCCGTAACCGGGGCGCAGGAGGTTTTGAAGCGATTGGCGGACGAGTATCCAAAAAATCGGACTCATCCAACTCTCGGCACGGCATCGCTTACGGTCAATGGCCTTCGCAGCTTTCCAGATTCGACGCACACGGTACAGGACCGCTGTGAGATTTCACTCGATCGAAGGCTTCTTCCGGGGGAAGACCCGGACTTGGCGATCGCCGAAATTGAACGGATCGTGATGCCGGTTAATGAGATGGCCGATCCTGTGAGTAGTCGTTCTTGGGAGGTCTCGGTATCGCGTGGGGCCTACATGTACCCAAGTCTGGTGACCGACGAATCGCCCGTGGTTCGTGCAGTTGCGAAGGCATGCAAAACGATGTTGGGCAATGTACCTGAAGCGTTTTACGCGCAGTCGGCATTCGACCAGGGTTATCTCAATCGTATGGGCATCTCGACGATGAACTTTGGGCCTGGTGAACAGTCGTTCGCTCACACGGACGATGACATTGCCTCAGTTGATCGCGTGTTCGCTGCCTCGCGTGTGTATGCCTGTCTGATCGCCGATTACTTAAATCCTTGAGAATTTTTCAGGATGGCAATGGGTCATCCAAGTGTCCCGTCAATGAAAGAGATCAGGTTGATGTCAGTGAATGAAGCCAAAACCGTAGATACGAACCGCCGCAATAATTTGGGATACTTCTTTGACGATGCGCTGGAGCGCTTCCCCAACAAGGTCTGCATTATAGATTTGTTTGGTGGTCAGGAGCGTAACTTTACATATACGGAGTTGAACGCTCGGATGGATCGAGTCGCAAGCATGCTTGCGCGACTCGGAGTTCAGCCGGGGGAGCGCGTTGCCATGCTGGTCGGCAATCGCGTCGAATTTATTGAATTCTTTTTCGGAGCTATGCGTATCGGTGCGATACCGGTGCCGCTCAATACAAGATTGGCAAAGGATACCCTTGAATTCATTTTCCGGGATGCTGCCTGCACCGTCGCGTTGATCGACCCTGCTTGTAATAAAGATGGTATCGATCTTGCGATCAAAGTGCCGCTCCGCGAGAGAATTTTGCTTGATCGCGAGCATCCGATGTTCCGATCTTATGAAAATGAGATGGCAATGCCGGTCGTGGTGCCACCGTCTCCGCCGATTTCCGAAGCCACGCAGGCGTTCCAGCCATATACTTCTGGGTCGACCGGGCGCCCCAAGGGCGCGATTATGACTCATTACGGCATGCTTTGGTATGTCGATTATAATCAGCGCTATTGGCCGAATTCTTCCGACGATCGAGGTCTGGTCGCGCTGCCGCTATTCCATAAGAACGCGCTACGCGGAACGGTTAAGCCAATGCTGTTCGCTGGTGGTTCGTTTGTGCTGATGCCGGCATATGAATCATTGTCGTATTTGCAGGCTTTGGCAAAATACCGCTGTACGTATTCCCGCGGTGTCGCCGCAGTTTTCACGATGTTTCTGCAGCATCGCGATGAGATAAAGAAGCTGGATCTGAGCGCGCTTCGAAGTATGTCGATTGGTTCGGCTGTCGTGACGCCGGAGCTGCTCGATGCAGTGGAGCGCGCGCTGCCGGGCGTGAAAACATCCGAAAGTTACGGCTTAACGGAAGGTGGTAGTCCGTTCCGCGCCCCCCTCGATAAACGGCTGGTTCCGCGCGGCAGTGTGGGTGTCAAGGGCCCGGAGATTGAGATCAAGCTGACTGATCCGAACGGAGTCGAGAACCCGGATTTTGGTGAGTTGTGGATCCGCTGTCCGTATGTTTGCCTTGGATATCACAATCAGCCTGAGATTACGAAGCAGAAGCTGGTGGATGGCTGGTTGCGTACCGGCGACATTCTCGAAAGAGATGCCGAGGGATTTTATTATTTCCGTAGCCGCATCGACGACATGTTCAGTTGCGGGGGTGAGAACGTATATCCCAAGGAAGTTGAAAACCTGCTCTTCACGCATCCGGATGTTTCTAACGTGGTGGTGACGCCGGTCCCGCATCCGGTGAAGGGTTTTGTTCCTGCAGCGATGGTGATTGTTCGGGAAGGTGCGTCAATTGAAGCGCCGGATCTGAAAACATTTTGTTTGGAGAATGGACCTGCTTATGCGCATCCCCGGCATATTCAAATTGTGCCAGCGCTCCCCCTTAACGGAGCCGGAAAGATTGATCGAAATATAGCGCGGGCGCTTATGACTGAATCTTACGCGAAAGAGTCTGCCGGAAAAGATTAAAACCTATGAAATAATAAGCTGTGGCATGAAACAGGAGGATTGATGGTGTTTGTCATTCGGACTTGCATGAAAATTGCGCGATACGCTTATCGTTTGAGCCCTCTCGGTAAAATTGCCGTCATCCTCGCCTGTTTTGTCTCTTCTTTGTCGACCTTGGTGCCGGCGTCCGCACAGGAATTGACGAATGTGCGGATTTCCGTTGACTACCGTCTTTACGGTGCCAATGCGCCAGTTGCGTTTGCGCAGGACAGCGGAATTTTCAAGGAGGCCGGCATCAATGCGATCGTCGATGGATCGTCGGGCTCTGGTGATGCGATTAATCGCGTCGCCAGCGGTTTATATGACGCCGCTTACGCGGACATCGGCACACTCGCTGAGTTTTGGGCGCGCAATCCGACACAGGCACCCAAGCTGGTCATGGTCGTTCTTGATCGTTCCCCTCAGTCGATCGTCAGCCTGAAAAAATCGAATATCAAGTCCGTGAAGGATTTGATTGGGCGGAAAGTTGGAACGAGTCAAACTGACGCAACGTCGCGAATGCTCCCAGGCGTGCTTAAACTAAACCACATACCGATAGATAAGCTGAATCTTGTTCGTGTCGAACAACGGTTGCGCGACGCCCTGCTTGTCCGCGGCGACGTGGATGCTGTGGTCGGGTTTGATTCCGCGATCCTATTCAATTTGATGACGCAGGATATCATGCCCGATGATACAAACGTGATTTATTATGCCGATAACGGGTTTGATTTTTATGGTAATGGTCTTCTCGTTTCGAGGCGCATGATCGAAACCAATCCGGATGTGGTTAAGCGTTTGGCGGGTGCGCTGGCAAAGGCCTGGATCGCGAGCATTCAGGACCCAAAGAAGACGATTACTGTCCTTGCCAAACGTGATCCCTTGATCGATGTCGAATTAGAAACCAAGCGTTTGCAATGGATCCTGAACAATAACGTGGTGACCGAAACAACCCGCAAAAATGGCTTGGGTCATCTCGATGAGGCGAAGATGGCGAATGGTCTCAAAACGCTTGCATCGGCATTCGAACTCCCAAAGGTGCCGACGGTCTCCGATCTCTACGACCCCCGGTTTCTGCCTCCTGCAAGCGAGCGGATGATTCCTTCTAAATAGTTGTCACGGATGTCATCAAGCTTAGACAAAACCGATGGCTCGTCACGCAAGCTGTGGCGAGCTCATACGCCCGGGCGCCAAAAGCGTATCGTGGTACTTGGGACGGGTGGGTCTATCTCGACTCTCGGTCGTTCGCCGTTTGACTTGGTTGATTATGGCGAATTCGGTCAGCTTGTTTCGACAGAACAACTCTTCGCGATGTTTCCCGAGCTTGGTGAACTGGCTGAGTTCGAGTTTATTGAGGCGACCTCGGTCCACAGTGAAGCTTTGACGACGGATCACTGGTCGAAACTTGCGCGCGTGCTTGAAACTCAGGCACAGCGCTCCGAAGTTGATGGAATTGTTGTTGTTCACGGAACCTCGACACTTGAGGAGGCTGCCTGGTTTCTTCATTTGACCGTTCGCAGCACTATACCAATAGTGATTACCGGCGCAATGCGTCCGGCAAATGGACTTTCTACGGATGCCGGGCTGAACCTTGCATGCGCTATTTCTGCCGCGTGCTATCGGCCCCTAGCCGAGTATGGCGTGCTTGCCGTCATCGATGGCGAGATTCATGGCGCACGCGATGTCACAAAAGTATCGACGTATCAACTCAGCGCATTTCGGAGCGGCGAGTTGGGACCGGTCGGGTTTGTCGACGCGCTTGGCGCTGTGTCGCTCTATCGTGCCCCTTGGGGGACGCAACAGCATTTTAGTGTAACAGACGCATTTACACTGCCGCGCGTGGATGTTGTATGTTCATATTCAGGTGCAGACGGAGCGGCTGTTAATGTTTTTATCGAGGCAGGTGCAACCGGAATAGTCGTTGCGAGCATGGCGCCAGGCGTATGTCCGCCATCCCAATTGAGGGCGCTGGAAAATGCAGCGCAGAACGGTGCTGCAATTGTGTTCAGTTCGCGGGCAGGGCAGGGCAGAGTTCTGAAGAGCGAGTTTTTGAAAAGCCGCGGTTTCTTTACTGCAGATAATCTCACCCCACAGAAAGCCCGCATTTTGCTCAGGCTTGCACTTTCATCCCGTTTAGCGCCAGACGACATACAACGTTCGTTCGATCACCCTTAAGGAATGACATGCAGATTTCTTTTAGTCGTACCTATCCCTCACGTAGGTCGGTGGTTCTTGCCCGGAATATGGTGGCGACATCCCAGCCGTTGGCATCGCAGGCAGGTCTGGAAATGATGCGTCAAGGCGGCAATGCGATGGACGCGGCATTGGCCGCTGCCATGACACTTATTGTGGTCGAGCCAACAGGAAATGGTCTTGGCTCTGATGCCTTTTGCATTGTCTCAGACGGCAAAGATCTGCACGCTTTAAATGCATCGGGTCGATCGCCTAAATCATGGACCCCGGAGCGGTTTCATGGTCTGGACGCCATGCCGCAACGAGGTTGGGACAGCGTTACGATCCCGGGGGCTGTCGCGGCGTGGGTCGATCTGTCTGCCCGCTTTGGCAAACTGCCTTTCGCGAAGTTGTTCGAGCCGGCAATCAGATATGCCGAACAGGGGTATTGCGTATCACCGGTCGTAGCTGAAGTGTGGCGTAGGGCGGCTGCTGAATTGAAAGAGCAACCCGGTTATGCGGCAGCGTTTATGCCTGAGGGCCGTGCCCCTCGCGCTGGAGAACTTTTCCGCAACAGGGATATAGCGCGCTCCCTGCGGCTTATCGCAGACACGAATGGCGAGGCCTTTTATCGGGGGGAATTAGCTGAAAGAATCGAGGCGTTCGCCAAAAAGTACGGTGCCGCGGTGACTGCTGATGACTTGGCCTTACATCGCAACGATTGGTGTGGCACTTTGAAACAGGAATTCGGCAAATCTGCTTTGCATGAAGTGCCACCGAACGGTCAGGGCATTGCTGCACTGCTAGCTTTGGGAATAGTCCGTCATCTCGGCATCGAAGATTGTAGGGTCGACTCTGCCGATGCGCTACATCTCCAGATCGAGGCAATGAAATTGGCCTTCGCGGATGTCGAACGTTATGTCGGTGACCTCGATTACATGAAGGCGGTGACACCGACAGATTTGCTCAGTCCGGCCTATCTTGCGGAACGAGCCAAAATTGTTGATCGCTCGAAAGCCAAGGTTTTCGGCGCTGGTGCGCCGAAGCGCGGTGGCACCGTGTGTCTTGCTACGGCTGATGAAAGCGGGATGATGGTCTCGTATATCCAGTCGAATTTCTCAGGCTTTGGTTCAGGCGTTGTGGTACCAGAGACTGGTATTAGCCTCCAGAATCGTGGTAGCGGTTTCAGCTTGAAGGCTGGCCATCCAAACGAGGTTGGCGGAGCGAAGCGCCCGTTTCATACAATCATTCCCGGATTCATGACGCGAGATGGCAAGCCGCATACGGCCTTTGGCGTCATGGGCGGTCCAATTCAGGCGCAAGGCCACTTGCAGGCGTTTCTTCGCATGCAGTTGTGGGGACAGGATCCTCAGCTCACAGCAGAAGCGCCTCGTTGGCGGTTTATCGACGGTGTGAAAGTTGCGATTGAGCCGGAAGCTGATAGTGGAGTGGTTGCAGAGCTGCGCTCACGGGGGCATGATATCAGTTCAGAGGCTCCTGAAGCGAATTTCGGATTTGGAGGGGCGCAGATTGTCGCTGCGACGGCCGAGGGCTTTATTGGCGGCTCAGATCCTCGCAAGGATGGCCAAGTGGCCGGCTACTAAGCATCTAGAAAGGCAGCCTGGGTGGCTATCAATTTTGCCGATATCGGTGAGCGGCTACGTGCCTACAGGCTTGGCGAAGGGCTTACGCCTGAAGATGTTGCGAGCCGCCTCGGTATATCGCGCGGAGCACTTTATAATTACGAGCGTGGCGAAGTCATCAAGCTGGAGACGATTGAGAAGCTTGCTGAGTTGCTCAATGTTTCCGTTCCATCGCTTCTTGGCGTAGGAGTCGAGTATTTTTCTAATCCAGTTTCTTATTACGAGCGGAAGCGACAATTGGAAGAGAAGGCTGACAGGATCATAGCTAATTTTGAGCCTGTTCCATTCACTCAGACGTCCAAAGAGTATGTGAATATTCTTCGAAAGATGATGATTGAGACGCTCCCCGCGAATTATCCGCGGCGAGCGGAAGCATTCGTTCAGATAGACCGCGTGATGAAAATTTTGGAGAGCCGACACTCCCTAGCGTGGAACAAAAGTCAGAATGTAACAAGTTTGGTGAGTGCGATTCAGATCCAGCGCGTTCTTCGATCTGGCCTTATTGGCACCTATAACCTGTCGAAGAAGGAGCGCGATGAGCGGCGTGCCTTGGCTCGGAAGGAAGTCGAACGCATGGCATTGCTGATGGAGAATGAGCCTATTGGTGTCCAAATGGGCGTCATTGAAGAAATGATGCCCAATCAAACATTTCAAATCTTCGTGGAGCGCGACAAATCTTCTGTTGCTGTAAGTCCTTTTCGCTTGGGCGAATTCCCGAACGTGAGCGTGGGGGTGGCGTCGATTACATCGTCTCCAGATGCTGTGACGCTTTATGAAAAATTGGCAGCCGATCTTTGGTTCCGTTCGTATAAAGGAGTCAAAGGGGCAAATTTTCTGAGGAAGTTGCTCGCCGAAAGCGATCCAATGGCCTCTAAAGTGAAGGTATCGCGGAAAAAAGGTTAAGGCAAAACGACCGCAACCGCTGCCATATGAACTACCAAAGACGAAAGTTGGTCCGGAGATCCGGCGAAGGCCCCGTAAGCACGGCTTGCTTTGGTCGAGGTCGAAAATTCGCCCGTTCGCCTGATCCCAGGCGAAGATCCGTTGGCGCTGGTCGATCAGAAATTCGAAGGGATGAACGCTATCTTCGACCATAGTTGCCAAAGCTCGTCAATCGCGCCGGGAACGGATTCTCTCCGCTACTCAAACTCCCATTGAGAACCGAGAAAACGACGCGGCGCGTGGCTGGAGCGCTCATGCAGGCAGTCCTTTTGTCCTGAGAATGAACTGCAGCATGAAAACCGGGCTTGGCAGGAGTTTCATGTGACGCCAGATAAAGGCGGCCATCGCGATGTTCCAGATCACAAGTGTGATGGTTGTTGAGAGCGCCGCCCCGACAAGACCGAGCTGGCTGACGAGGACTGCGCTCAGGAGGACGTTGAAGATAGCGCTCAGAAGAAGAAGAAGGGCTGCGCTGCGTTCACACCCGGTCATGGTCATGATCGATAGCTGCGAGCCGCAGCTTGCGGCGAGGACCTGCCCCAGAAGAAGTATGTGTAGTGCAGGAACGCCCGCCTCATAGCCATGGCCGAACCAGGCGAGAAAGTGATCTGCAATCACGGACAGCGCAAGTGCGCTGAGAGCGGCTCCGCACAACGTCCATAAGGCGAGCCTTGCGGTCAGGATTTGCAGTGCGTGGTGTTGTTTTCTGACAAAGAGGTCAGAGATCATAGGTGCGAGCAAAGTGTTGGCTGCTGTTCGTGGCAAGGCCACAAGGAACGAGATGCTGAAGATGAGCGCATAGATGCCGGCCTCCTTGGTCAGTCCAACCCAACCGAGAACAAGCACGCCGCAGCGGTTCAACATTGATTCGGTCGCGGTGATGGCCATGAGAGGCAGGATCGTCTTTCGCCATGCTGGAATATCGTAGCTCAGCGTAACCCGATCAATCTCGCGTGGATGAAGGTGCCGGGCCGCGAGAGTTGCGAGGATGAGGGCTATCGTTGTGCCGGAAAATGTCGCCAACATGACTAGGGAGGCATTGAGGTCCCGTTTCATCCCCCAGCTCAAAAGCAGGATGATGCAGATCAGGGTACCGTCGCGGACCATGCGGTCTGGTACCACGGCTGACAGCACGCCGCCGAATGCCCGTACAATCGAACTTCGAATCCAAAGAAGCGCCCAGACCGGGACGAGAATGAATCCCGCTAGAAAAGTATCCTTCAGTTCATGAGAAATTCTGGTATTCGGGATCGTAACAGCGATCATGCCTACGATGGTGATGAGCGAGCCAGTGATGGCCACGCGCCGTTCCGAATACCGGATGACGCCGCGCAGCAAACCCCATGCCTGACTGGCGAGATAGGCGGAGACGAAGCGTAAAAGCGCGATATCGAAACCGAGCGCGGAGAAGTAAGCTAGAACGGTGACCCAGGCGAGAACGTAGGAATAGACGCCAAAAGTTTCGGCTCCGACGATGCGCGCGATCAAGAACTGCGAGCATGCGGTCAAGCCAGCGCCAGCGACGTAGGCTGCAAGCGCGGTGATACCCCCGAGAGTCACGCGTCGGGTCGACCCGCTACCGAGTATCCTGTCAAGCATGTGGAACGTCCTCGCCACAAAGAGTCTCCCATCTCGTGGAGGCTTTCTGCACATAGGGCATGCGCAATACCATTTTGATCTGCTCCGCGGTCGTTTTCGCCGCTTCGTCAAGCGAGTGCGGATCCGATGATCTGATGCAGGTCACCGTTTGTCCCCGCTTTCGAAGCAGGCCGAGAAGCTGCTCGAATATCCGGTGTTCTTCGCTGCTGGTTTCCGGATCGACCTCGAGCATGCGCTCGATCAGGCCAAGGCCGCGTTGCCGATTATGAAGGCGTACGGCCAGAATATCAGGTGGTGCACCGAGTTGGATAAGGATGTCGGGTTTCGGGATGACGTCGAGTGCGTGCGCAATCAATATCTCCCCGGCTGATGGATGAGACAGGACGAGCGAGCATACGGCTTGAATGAAGCCTTGGTCGAATAACGTGACGTGGTTCGATCTGGAGGCCATGTGCCATGAATGTGACAGGCGGAGAATGTATTGGCTCAGTCTGGCCGACGAGAGGAGTTTCTTGGGCGGTAGCGCTTTTAACAGCTTCGCAGTGGTGTGGAGATCGTTCCGATAAGTAAGGGGTTGGAGCATCATTGTCAGAAGTTCAACGGCGGGTCGTGCGATGCGAATCGCCGCTGCCGCCGTTGGCGCGGGTGTTGGATGGTTGCCCGGGTTTGTTGGCAATCGCTCGGCTGGCCGATAGCTGAGGACAAGACCGACGTCCTGGTGCTGGTTTTGAAGCTCGACGGCAAGCGCACGGGCAAAAGTAGTCTTGCCAACACCTTGTGGGCCGAAGATCTCGACAATCATGTGCGAGCTCCCTGAAGGGCCTACAGCAGGTTCCATATCTCGGATTTGATCTGACGGATCACATCAGCCAGAGGTTGCTCGGCATCGATAGTCACGACATGCTTCGCCGAGAAAGTGAGATGTCGTAGCTCGATGATACGTTCCCGAACGATCGATGGATATATGGTCGGTTCGCGCGATTGTGCGGTTTCGGGGGACACCTGCAGTTTAATGACGAGGTCTGGCGGCAGAGATCGCGCGAGGGAATAGGCTGAGTTTTCAAGGTTGCGGAGCCACTGAGGTGCATGAGGAATGCGGCCGAGAAGGGGGCCGTCGTTAAATCGCGGTGTTTCGTTCTGAGGGTAACGGTCGGTCAGAACGACGAGCCCGCGATTGGCGCCGCGCCGTGCAGCTACCAGCTTGTTTCGCTTTTCTCGTGCGACAACGAGAGCCCAGATGGTGAGAAGAGCGCTATAGATAAAGCCTGGTGCCCGATTTGCGATCGTGCCGTGCGATGCGCCTTTCGGCCGTGTCTTGAGGGTGCGTGCGATGAGTGGCAACATCATCTTGAAGGGGCGCAGCAGAAGCGAAGGCCTGCCATCCCCGGTGCCGAAATAGATGGGGAGGGTGTCGATTTCTGATCCAAGCCATGAATTGATCATGGTCATGGCGGTGGACTTGCCGCTGCCATCGACGCCAACGATGGCGACGATCATCCCGCCGCCTGGTGCGCGCCGGTTCCAGGGCCGGGGCAAATGAAGGATGCGCTTGTTGAGGCCCCCGACCAACCAGTGAATGGTCCGGATCGCGGTCCGAAGGCGGGCCTCGATTGTGCCGTACATCCGATAGGGCGCAAGAAATGTCTTGAGATGACCTCCCAGCGTACGCTGCTTTTCCAGTGGCTTTGTGTCGTGGAGTGCTGCGATAAGCTTGGTGGCAAGATGCTTGTTTGTGAGACTGGCTGCTAGATCGCGGAACGTGTCGCCGTCGAGGTGGGGAGCTAGCGCTCTTCGATCCAATGCAAATTTACGTGTCGTGGAGGTCCAGTGCCGCCATGTGACCAAATCCCGGCGGCGCAATTCCAGACAGCCGCGGATGATCAATAGAAATGCCTCACTGGCCGGATCGAGTATCCTGATGGGGAAAGCCGGATGCTGGATGGCGCGTGTGAGGATCATGTCCTCCAACGGAAGGCGATAGTTCTTGAGCAGCCGTTCGCCTGTCATCAAACGAAAATGCAGATGAACATGGATCAGCCGTCCGATGAGCTCGTCGTGACCTAGGAAGCTCAGAACGGAAGGATCTTCTCGTCCTGACACGGATGGAAAGAGCTTCAGGCCACGCTGGAGCAGGATAATTTCGCAGCGATGCTGATCGTTCCGTGCAACCAGAAGATCGAGGTCGCTTCCTCCGGTCAGAACTGAAGCAACACTTCGACTGTTTTTCCAGTAACAATAAGAGATATTGGCTTGTTTAAAATCATCGAGGATCGCCAGCAGAACAAGGGATACGGGGTTTCCTGCCGGCGGCTGGGCCGTCTGTTCAATCTCTCTTGGGATGTTGATCTGCCTCATGATCGAACCATTCCGGCTTCTGGAGCCTTGCAGGTGGTCGCAGGTTCTATCGTAAAATCTACCTTTGTTATGTTCAGGGCTGAGACGAGCGTGAGTAGTAGCTCTCGTATGCCACCAACGCCTCGCCTGCATCACCGTAGCGATAGCTCGCATGCATTTTCAGATCGACCTGCGTCAGGACCGCGAGAGGAATATCGATCCCCTCTTCACGACGGTTAGGGGTGCGGAGCAGGCTAACCGCATTCTGCGCGACTTCGCGCCGTGTACTACCCCATTTGACGACAAAGACGACTTTATCGGCCATCGACGCAAGCAGCCGGGATTCGACAATGCCTAGAATCGGTGGCCCGTCGATGATGATGCTGTCGTAATTCTTGCTCAGTTCGTGCAGCAGAAGCGGGAGCCGCTGGTCGGTCAGGATCGGCAACGCATCCAGCGGAGATGTCGGCATAGCGAGATAGTCAATTCCGAGATCCGGAATATGAGTGATGATGTCTGCGGCAGATTGATTGCGCAAAAGGATATCGAATATTTCTCCTGCGGCATTGTTGCCGAGCTCGCGCGCCACGGAAGGCCGCTTGAAATCGAGGTCTATCATCAAGACTCGCCGTCCAAGCGATGCCGCGCAGACAGCGATGCTGACAGCCGCTGTGGTCTTTCCTTCTCCGGGCACGCTCGAGCTGATCAAAATCGTTCGCGGGGCGCGTTGCGGTGTGGTGAGCCACAATTCGCCGACAACCGAACGAATGGCCTCGGTATAAGCGGAGAAGGGTTCGGTCAGCATATGCTGATGAGGCTTCACGTTCCGTATGTCGGACAGGCGAGGAATGAAGCCGACGCAGGGAATTCCGAGCGCATCCTTGATATCGCGTTCACTGCGTAATCCTCTGTCGCTTTGCTCCTTGATGACGGCAATGAAGCTTCCGCCGATCAGGAGAATGATCGTGATCGGTAGAATGAACAAAATCGGGTTGTGGGAGCTGGGTTGGTTCGGCGGCGTGGCGAGCGACACGATCCGCGCGATCGACCCGATGTCGCCCCGCTGATCGAGGATTTCCCTCTCGCGCTTCCGCAGGTTGGAATAGATCAGCGCGCTTGCGGCGGCATCGCGTTCAAGCGCATGAAATCGCGTGTTGGCTTCCTGTGCTCCTGCGCTGTCTTGCGAAGCTTGAGTCTGGTTCCGGGCTTCCTTCTGAACGGCTGCCGCACTCTGCATGGCCGTGTTGTGTGCCTCGGCAATCCGGTCGCGGAGGAGGGAGAGTTCTTGCAAGGTGTATTTCGATTTCTGGTCGTTCTGACCGTCGATGTACAGTTGCACGGCCTTGTTGACGACGATGGCCGATTCGTGAGGGCTTTGCGATGTGTATCGGATGACAATGATCCGGGAACGGTCTTCCTGCGCGACCCGTAAGTGCCGTTCAAGATCCTCGATGTCGATTGGTGCTCCGTGTCTGTCTCTGAAAAGCGTTCCGATCCAGATATGCAGACGGCGGTTGAGTTCGCCTGCCCATGAGGTAGCGATTTCGGCTGCGGGTGGTTTGGGAGGCGTGGACGTGGTCGGGGCAGTTGTAGCTGTGCCGGATCGTTTTGCGACCGCGATGAACTCTGGATCTGACAGCAGATTCTCAACGACCCTTTGCAGATGATCGTGCGAAGTCAGAAGCTTGACGTGTGTATCGATGGCCGAATCTTCCGAGTTCTGTGATGCAGACGGCCCGTTGAAACCTTGAGTGGGTTCGACGATGATCTGTGCCGCCGCCGTATATTTAGGTGGGATCAGCAACGCAGCCATCGCTGCGAGAAGCGTTCCGCACAATGCGACCGTGAGAATAAGCCTTTGACGACGCCGCAGCGTGTCGAGCAGTTCGATCAGATAAAGTCCGGATGTAGCTTGTTTGTCATCGCCCTGGGCATATCTTGCGTTGGAGATATTGCGAATAGGCTGGATATCGGATGCGATCCTGTAGGCGATATCCCTGTCGATGTGTGTCCAGTTCATGACTCAGCCTCCACAGGGTATTTGACGTCAGGTGGATCGAGTGCGGGCAGCGGTGGAGCCGCATGACGGTTCGCATCGAGCCAGGATTGAAGCATGAGGATGGACCATAGATAGCGCGAGCGATCGCGCCGTCCGGTCAGGTGTTCTTGCCAGGAGGATTGGACGCTTCGCGAGTCGATAAAGCCGTCATCGCGGATACGACGTATATCCAGAAATCCTTGAGCCCAGTTGCGCAAGGGGCCGCGCAGCCACGAAGCGATCGGAACGTTGAAGCCTTGTTTGGGCCGTTCAAAGAGATACTCCGGGAGGTAGCGATGTAGAACCTGCCGCAGCAACCATTTTCCTTGCCCGTTACGGATTTTAAGGGTCGTCGGCAGCCGCCAGGCAAAATCGATTACGCGATGATCGAGGAATGGGCTGCGCGCTTCGAGGCTCGCAGCCATGGTCGCTCTGTCGAGTTTGACGAGAAGATCGCCGGTAAGGTAGCTCGTCATGTCCCAGTACATGATACGCGACGCCGCGTCAGGTAGGTCAGGGATGTCACCACACTCGAGCAGTCCGAACGATATCGGTTGATCTTTGTCGGAGAAATTCATGAGCCGGTGATAAAGCTCGCAATCGTCTGTAACGCTGAGCACCCGTGCGAGCTTCTCCAGATTCTCTTCGTTAAGGAGTTCGCGCAGATTTTCGGAAAGGGGCAGCTTGCTAAACCATCTTTCCCATTTCTCCGGATTTTGCATATGAAGTGCCGAGGCCGTCATAAGGCGCAGTCTTGCAGGGATTTTGAACAGAAGCTTGAGGCGCGCCATTGTGACATGACGCGTGTAGCCGCCAAAACATTCATCGCCGCCATCGCCTGACAGGGCAACGGTGACGTGCTGCCTCGCCATGCGGGACAGAAGCAATGTCGGTATTTGTGATTCGTCTGCGAAAGGTTCGTCCCAAACATGTGGAATGTCCGGAATGACCGCGAGTGCCTCGCCTGGTGTGACTCTGAATTCCGTATGCTCTAGGCCAAAGTGCCGCGCCACCATTGCGGCGTGGTGCGCTTCGTCGTAATCCGATTCAGAAAATCCGATGGTGAACGAGCGAACCGGTCGTTGCGATTGCGCCTGCATCAGGGCTGCGATCAGTGAACTGTCGATCCCACCGGACAGAAAGACCCCGAACGGAACGTCGGCTTTCATCCGCTGCTGAACGGCTGATCGCAGAAGCTGGTCGAGTTCGGCTTCGATATCCGAGGGGCTTGCTGCCAAGGGAGTCCGCTGACCGTCTTCCACGGTCGCGGCAAGCTGCCACCAGCGCCGGACTTGCTGGTGTAGATGCGAAGCGCTGCCAGTTTTCAGATCGTCGGTAGTGACCGAGAGAATCGAGCCGGGTGGGAGCTTGAAGACCCCTTTCCATATGCAGCAGTGATCCGGAACGAAGCCATGCTGCAACAACATGGCAATGGCATTGCGATCGATCCTCGGTTCGAAGTCGGGATAGGCTTGGATCGCCTTGAGTTCCGAGGCAAACACGATGCCGCCTCGAACGATAGCGATATAGAGCGGCTTCTTTCCCATCCGGTCGCGCATAAGATGCAGGGTACGCACTCGCTGATCCCAGACGCCGAGAGCAAACATACCGGAGAATTGCGGGAGAGATGCTTCAATGCCGAATCTCTCAAACGCGGCGAGCATCACCTCGCTGTCGCTGTGACCTCGAAAGTGGTGACCGGCATTCTCCAGTTTCTGCCGTAGTTCTGCGAAATTATAGACCTCGCCGTTAAAGCTCATGACGAGGTTCTTGTCGCGTGAGCGCATCGGCTGTTTGCCGGCGTCCGAAAGATCGACAATCGAGAGTCGCCTATGGCCAAGGGCGATCCCGCCTTCGGTGTCGATCCATGTGCCGCTGGCGTCGGGACCACGATGTTGCAGGGTTGTGGTCATCCGCGCGATGGCCGCGAGTTTGCGCGAATCGGTTTTTTCGGAGGCGAGAAAGATGCCGACGATTCCGCACATGTCATGTTCTCTGATCTGGCAGGAGTGATGAAGCGCGGGATTCGGCTCCGGCGACGAGCGCAAAGGCGACCGCAAACCAAAACATCGGCTGGCGAATGATGAGATGGAACATGCTAAGGACAATGATGCTCCACACCACGACTGCCAACGCGTCAAGGTTCATGCGACAGGTCGATTGAAGTGCCATCGCAATGAGCCAGGTAAACGACAGCGTCGCGATTAATCCGCCTTGCGTGAAAAGATCGAGGAAGGTGTTGTGTGCTTCAAAGTTTGGCGTGCCGTTGGACTGAGGATGTTCGATGTATTTCGGCTCGGTGTTCTCCCGCCTTGCAGCTACGAGAACGGCCGGGATTTCGATGTGAGGTCCTGGTCCTAACCCCAGCATGCCTGATTTGATTCCGCGGTCCATCGCGCGTTCCCATGCATTCAGGCGTATGTTCGCAGTCTCTGATGTTTCCTGGCGCGTACCTTTTGCCATATCCATCATGAGGTCGAATGTTTCTGTTTCGATCAGATTGGTGAACAGGAGCCCCATTGCGGCAATCATCGGAAGGGAGAGAACGACGAGGCCGGAAATGGCTTTCCCGAGCGATGAATTTTTCTTCGGCATGGTTAGCCAGGAACGGAGCTTCAACGCTGTAAACAGAAGAATCCCGGTCACCAGGATGATGGCGTAAGTGTCGCTTCTCGTAAGTCGTCCGACATAGACGGAAAACATCGCGCACAAAGCGGCGATTGCTTTTCTGAGAAAACCGGCAGAGTGCTCGATAAAGTGAACCGACAGGAAAGTGATGACCGCACAGAAGATGGCAAGCTGATTCGGATTTTCCGACAGGCCGCGAAAACGTTCCCAGTACCACGGGTCCGTACCGGGGATTGCGACAAGGCCAGCAGCACAGAGAAGCTGAAGGCCGAGGAACATGGTGCTGAACAAGGTCAGAAGCCATGCAGCGCGGTGAAGATGACAGCCTGCGTCAGGGCTTACGGTACACAGAAGGCTTACGGCGAAGAGTATTACGTAGGCGAGGATATCGTGGATGAACAGGTTCGGATCGTGAATGTCGCTGATCGCGAACGCTGTTGCAGAACCCAGGCATAGGGAAATAGTGAAGACTACCCAGAAGATCAACATCCGGGAGAGGGCGGGCGTCATCCTTGAGCGAAGGAGTCCTCCCATCCCGCCGAGCATCAGGCCGACCCAGATGAGAAGGCAGGTTTCACCGGGGCCGATCGGCAGCCCCGCGGGACGCAATTGCGAGGCGGTCGATAGTAATAGACCTAGAGCGAGCAGGGTGTCTCGGATCATGGGGTGAACTGCTGCAATGAGGGTCCGTAGCCTGTGTGCATGCGGCATCTGTCCATGAGTGGGTCATCTGTCACCGCATTGTATGCTTCGGCGTATCGGTCGGCCGTGAGTTGAAGGCCGAATTCCCGTCGCACGAGTTGTCCCGCACGGCTGGCCATCAGGTGCGCGGTCTCTCGATGGCGCAGCATGCCCAGAATTCGGTTGGCGAGCAGATGTGGATCGCGCGGTGGCACGAGAAGCCCGCTCCATTGATCTTGGACAACGTCGGTGCATCCCGGCATGGTTGTCGTGATGATCGGCAGATTTGCGAGCGCGGCCTCAAGCAGGGCGCGCGGCACACCCTCGCGATATTCCGTTGGGAATACGAAAATATCGGCAAGCTTGAGAAGTGCGGGAATATCCGATCGCTTGCCAAGCGGAATCACGTAGGCCGCATGGCGATCGATGTCGGCTTGCGAGATGGCGGATGATCCCTCGCTTTCGCGCGGGCCAACAAGCAGGAAGCGGACATCAGGCCGTTCCTTGTGTACGAGGGCGGCTGCAGTGAGAAGGGTTGAAATGCCCTTCTGGCGGGTCATCCGGGCAACGGTCATGACGACTTCGGATTGGCCCAGATTCAGTTGCTGACGCATTTCAGTTGATGAGGCGGTGGCGAGATAGGCTTGATCGAAAGCCTCGATATCGACGCCAGATCCCGGGATCAGCCGATTCGAGCTTTTGGCCATAAGCCGATGTTTTTCAAAGAAGGCTTGGTCATCGCGATTCTGGAATACCGTCATTGCGGTGAATCGCGCCGCGATGCGATGAAGCGTTGGAAAGACTTGGCGAAGCGTCAGAGCTGTCGCCGAGCGCGAGGAATAAATCTGGCCAAGCCCATTGATCGTACGTACGACACGGATATTTGGCAGGTGCCGCGCTGCGAGCGGAACCAGAAGATTCGGCTTGGTATCGAAGCTTTGCGCAATGTCCGGTTTGACCTCGGCGAGAAGCTTTGTCAGTGCGCGAATGGCAGTTCCGTCGGCCAGCGGGTTGATGAACCGGTCAAATCGAAACGAACGGAAGTCGATTCCATTCCGGGTGAATGGAATTGGATCTCCGGTTCCTGCCGCGGTGACAATGAAGCCGCGCTTGCGCAGCGCCAGCAGGAACGGAATACG
>Ga0153956_1001123_pt1 | contig 25234 bp, 17 predicted proteins | sample TSFL040MetaG_FD_104704 | JGI IMG/M metagenome (GOLD analysis project Ga0153956, IMG submission 104704) | Attine ant fungus gardens microbial communities from Florida, USA - TSFL040 MetaG | ecosystem: Host-associated > Fungi > Mycelium > Unclassified | place: USA: Florida, Wekiwa Springs... | reverse complement strand
CAGATCGTCGCGACCGCACCCGCGCATGCAGCCGGCGCGGTCACCGTGGCCGTGACGACGGCCGGCGGCACAGGCAGCAAGGCCAATGCCTACACCTACGTCGCAGCACCGACGGTGGCGAGCGTGTCGCCAACCCAAGGCCCGGCGGCGGGCGGCACCGCGGTGACGATCACCGGCACGAATCTCGCCGGTGCGACGAGCGTGACGTTCGGCGGCACGGCGGCGACGATCACGAGCAACACGGCGGCACAGATCGTCGCGACCGCCCCTGCGCATGCAGCCGGTGCGGTCGCCGTGGCCGTGACGACGCCGGGCGGCACAGGCAGCGAGGCCGGCGCCTTCACCTACGTCGCCGTGCCCGCGGTCACGAGCGTCGCGCCCGACCGCGGCCCGATCGTCGGCGGTACCGTCGTCGTGATCGCCGGCACGGATCTCGCCGGCGCGACGGCGGTGATGTTCGGCGCGACGATGGCGACGTCGTTCGCAGTGGACAACGCGATGCAACTCACGGCGATCGCGCCGGCACACGTGGCCGGCATCGTCGACGTCGCCGTGACGACGCCGGGCGGTACCAGCGCGGTGACGAGCGCGGATCGCTACACCTACGTCGACCCGCGCCGCTGCTACGTGCGCAGCGACGCGGCCGGCGCGAACGACGGCAGTTCGTGGGCCGACGCCTACGCGAGCCTGCAGTCCGCGCTGGCGGAGGCGGGTTGCGCCGAAGTCTGGGTCGCGCGCGGCGTCTACCGGCCGGTCGTGCCGGCCGACCCGGACGACGTCACCGCGACCGAACGTGCGGCCACGTTCCGGCAGCGTCCGCAGACCGCGCTCTACGGCGGCTTCGCCGGCAGCGAAGGCATGTTCGACGAGCGCGATCCGGCGGCCAATCCCACAGTGCTGTCGGGCGACCTCGCTAGCAACGATGCGGGCGCCGTGGAAGGCGTGGACATGGCCGTTCCGACGGATGCCTCCGCCGACGAAAACAGCCTCCACGTGCTCGCGATGGGCGGCGCAGGCCTTCCGATCGGCGCAGCCACCGTGCTCGATGGCTTCATCGTGACCGCCGGGCATGCGGACGGCGCCGCGGCGGCGGGGAAGGGCGGCGGTCTCGCGTGCAACGGCAGCGGCGCGGGCAAGGCGTGCAATCCCACGCTTCGCCATGTCGTGTTCAGCGGCAACTTCGCGGTGCTCGGCGGCGGCGCTCTGCATGTCGACGGCAGCGCCGGCGGCGAGGCCAGCCCGGTCGTCGACAAGGCCACCTTCCGCGGCAATCGCGCCGGTTGCGGCGGCGGCGTGTTGGTCGAGAACGACGCCGGCACGAGCAGTCCAGTGCTGCAGCACTCCACCTTCGCCGACAACACCGCGCGGGCCGGCGGCGCGCTGTGCTTCCGGTCGGCCGGCGGCGGCAACGGCGCGCCCGAGTTGAGCAATGTCACCTTCAGCGGCAACCAGGCCAGCGGCGATCCCGCTTCCGGCAATGGCGGCGCGATCCTCGCGGAAGTCGATTCCGGCGCGCAACTGCATCCGCTGCTGACCAACGTCACGTTCAGCGACAACCATGCCGACCTCGACGGCGGCGCGATCCACGCCTCCGCCGCCAACGGCGGCGTCAACGCGCCGACCTTGCGCAATGTCGTGCTCTGGAACGACAGCGCCGATGGCCAAGGGCCGGAAGTCTCCGGCGCGGGCGGTGCGCAGGCGACCCTGGACTACGCCGTGGTCGACGGCGGTTGTCCGTCCGGCGTTGCCTGCGGCGGTGCGATCTTCGCCGCCGATCCGAGGCTCGGCGCGCTGGCCGCCAACGGCGGCGACACGCCGACGCGCCTGCCCGGCGCCGGTAGTTCGGCTGTCGATGTCGGCAACGACGCGACCTGCGCCGCGGACGACCAGCGCGGCGTGACGCGTCCGCAGGGCGCGCACTGCGACCTCGGCGCGGTCGAGGCGGGACCGCCTTCGCTGGCCCTCGCGCTCGACGATGGCGGCCGCGCCTGGGTGCGCTACGGCGAAGTCGTCGACTACGTCGTGCTGCTCGCCAACGACGGCGAAGGCGCGGCGACGGATCTCGCGGTGCAGGCGACGTTCGGCGGCGGCGCCGACGTGGGCAACGTGCAATGGCAATGCATCGCCGGCAGCGTCGGCGCGAGTTGCACGCCGGCCGGCCACGGTCCGATCGACGACAGCGTGGCGATCCCGCCCGGCGTCGGCATGACCTGGCTGATCCACGTGCCGGTCGCGGCCGACACGCCGGCGCCGACGCTCGACGTGCGCTTCGAGGCATCCGGTCTCGCACCGGCGACCGCGAGCGCGACGATCGTTCTCTTCCGCGACGGCTTCGACGCCACTCCCTGAATCAAGGACGTCCACGTGAGCATGAAATCCCCCTTCTGCGCGCTGCTCGCCACGCTGCTGCCGGCGACCGCTTTCGGCCAGGCCGTGCTGACCCTGACGCTCGACGACCATCACGACTACGCGCGCTATGCGCAGACGCTTGCCTACATCGTCACGCTGACCAACTCCGGCGACGCTGCCGCGACCGATGTGCCGATCGTGGTCGCGCTGTCGCCGGCGTGGGATGGCGCCGGCGCGAGTTGGGTCTGCTATCCCGGCAGCGACGGCGCGACCTGCACGGTCGCCGGCAACGGCCCGCTCGACGACATCGCCACGTTGCCGCCCGGAGCTCGCGCGAGCTGGGTGGTCTACCTGCCCACGTTCGCCGCCACGGCCGAGACGACCGCGACGGTGCAGGTCGGCGCGAGCGGCGCGTCGCCGCTCAGCGACACGAACACGCTGGTCGTTTTCAGGGACGGTTTCGACGTGCCCTATGGCGACGGCACGCAGGCGTTGCCGTGCGACATCGATCTCGCCGCGGCTGCGACGGACGCGTGTACGGGAATCGCGGAGACGAAACGATGAGGCGGATTTCCCCTTCGGCTCCGTCGCGCGAGGCCTTTGCGTCGTCGCGGCGCTGCTCGCGACGCCCGCGGTCGCGGACTGCGTGATCGCGCCGCATGGCGGCAACGTCGGCGGCGCGCGCCTGTCGGTGCAGCTCGCCAGCGGCGACGTCCGCCTTGCGGCCGCGTCGGGCGACATCGTCGTCGACTGATCCGGGACGCACGCGTGTCCCGGTTTCCGTCGGGACGACGTGGCGCCGGCGCATCGCTTCGTCAGGCCGTCGCCGGTTTCGCGCGACGCTCTTCCTTGCGCTTGCGCCGCCGCTCGCTGATGCGCGAGAAGATGAGGTAGATCGCCGGCGTCGACAGCAGCGTGAGGCTCTGCGAGACGATCAGGCCGCCGATCATCGCGATGCCGAGCGGGCGGCGCAGTTCCGCGCCGGTGCCGAAGCCGATGGCCAGCGGCAGCGCGGCGCAGATCGCGACCATCGAGGTCATCATGATCGGGCGGAAGCGCACCAGCGAGGCTTCGCGAATCGCCTCGAGCGGGGGCAGGCCGTGCTCGCGTTCGGCGACGAGGGCGAAGTCGACCATCATGATCGCGTTCTTCTTGACGATGCCGATCAGCAGCACGATCGCGATCATCGAGATCACCGACAGCTCGGTGCCGGTGACGACCATCGCGAGCAGCGCGCCGACGCCGGCCGACGGCAGGGTCGAGAGGATCGTGACCGGATGGATCAGGCTCTCGTAGAGCATGCCGAGCACGATGTAGACGGTGACGATCGCGCCGAAGATCAGGATCGAGTTGTCGCCTTGCTGTTTCTGGAAATTGCGGAAGTCGCCGGCGAAATCGAGGCGGATGTCGCCCGGCATGCGCATGCCGGCGATCGCGTCCTGGATCAGGCGCGTCGCCTGGCTCATCGTCGCACCGGGCGCGAGGTTGAAGCTCAGGCTGATCGTCGAGAACTGGTCCTCGTGGTCGACTTCGGTCGGCGCGACGCCGTCGACCATCTTCGTCAGCGCGGTGATCGGCACCATCGAGCCGGAACTCGAGCGCACGTAGAGCTTGTCGAGCGAGGCCGGGCCGGTGGCCTGGTTCGGCAGCGCGCTGACCACGACCTTGAACTGGTTGATGTCCGAATAGATCGTCGAGACCTGGCGCTGGCCGAACGCGTCGTACAGCGCACTGTCGATCGCGGCGACGCTGACGCCGAGGCGGGCAGCGGTATCGCGATCGATCTTGAGCGTCTGGCGCGGACCGGCGTCGTCGATGTCGCTGCCGACGTCGCGCAGTTGCGGGATCTTCTTCAGCACCTCGATGAGTTTCGGCGTCCACACTTGCAACTGGGCGATGTCGTTGCCCTTCAGCGAGACCTGGTACTGGCCGCCGCTGCCGCCGGAACCGCCGCCGCCGCCGCTCGGCAAGTCCTGCACCGGGCGCAGGCGCATGCGGATGCCGGGCACGTTCGCGGCCATCGCGTTGAGGCGTGTCATCACCGCGAAGGTCGAGTCGCCGTTGCGTTCGGCCAGCGGCTTCAGGCTGATGTAGAGCTGGCCGGAGCCGCCGCCGCCGCCGCCCCAGCCGCCGCCGAGGCGCGAACCGACGCTCTCGACGGCCGGGTCCTTCATCACCAGCGCGGCGATGATCTGCTGCTGCTCCATCATGCGCGAGGGCGACACGTCGGAGCCGGCGCTGGTGCGTCCCTGCAGCATGCCGGTGTCCTGCTGCGGGAACAGGCCGCCCTGCACGAAGCGCATCAGGAAGATCGTGATGACGATCAGCAAGACCGGCTGCAGCGCGGTCAGGCGAGGCCATGCCAGCGCATGGTCGAGCGCGCGGCGATACAGGTCGAGCATGCCGGCGTGGAACGCTTCGAGGCGGCGACCGAAGCGCGAGGGCGTGGCCTCCGCGTGCGGCTTCAGGAAGCGGCCGCACAGCGCCGGCGTCAAGGTCAGCGAGACGATCGCGGAGAACACGATCGCCGCGATCAGGGTGACCGTGAATTCCTTGAAGAACATGCCGGTGATGCCGCCGGCGAACACGACGGGCACGAAGACCGCGACCAGCGACGCGGTGATCGAAACGATCGTGAAGCCGATTTCCTTCGCGCCGAGCAGAGTCGCCTGCAACCGCGGCATGCCGGCGTCGATGTGGCGGATGACGTTCTCGATGACGACGATCGCGTCGTCGACGACGAAGCCGATCGCGATGACCAGCGCCATCAGCGACATGTTGTCGAGCGTGTAGCCGAGCAGGTACATCACGATGAACGCGCCGGCGACCGACAGCGGTACCGCGGTCGCCGCGATCAAGGTCGGCGCGAGCCGGCGCAGGAACAGCGCCATCGTCAGCACGACCATGCCGAGGCTGAGCAGCAGGCTCACCTGCACTTCGTCGATCGAGGCACGGATGATCGGCGTGCGGTCGAAGAACGGCGTCAGGGCGACGCCGTCGGGCAGCCAGCTCTGCATCATCGGGATGTCGTTCTTCACGCTGTCGACGGTCGCGATCACGTTCGCGTCGACCTGCTTGCGCACGAACAGCAGGATGGCGCGTCGCGCGCCGAACCAGGCGGCCTGGTACTGGTCCTGCTGGCCGTCGTAGATGCGCGCGACGTCCTTCAGGCGCACCGGCACGCCGTTGTTGGTCGAGATCACCAGGTCGGCGAACTCGGCCGCGGTGTGCAACGCGTCGTTCGCGACCACCGCCATCGTGGTCCTGCCGTCGGACAGGAAACCCTGCGGCGAGGTCACGTTCGCCGCGACCAGCGCGTTGCGCAGCTGGTCCGGCGACAGGCCCATCGCGTTCAGCGCGCGCAGGTTGAGGTCGACGCGCACCGCCGGCGTGGCGCCGCCGGCGACTTCGACGTCGCTGACGCCGGGAAGTTGGCGGATGCGCTGCGCGAGCAGCGAGTCGGCGTAGTCGTAGAGCTTGGACAGCGGCTCGGTGTCCGAGGTCAGCGCGAGCGCGAGCACCGGCTGGTTGTTCGGATTCATCTTGCGATAGGTCGGCGCGTTGGTCAGCCCGGACGGCAGGTCCGGCGCCGCGGCATTGATCGCGGCCTGCACGTCGCGCGCGTAGTCGTCGACCTTGCGCCCGCCGTCGAACATCAGGATCACCGAGGCGCTGTTCTCGCTGCTCGACGAGTTGATCGTGTCGATGCCGGGAATCTGGCCGAGGTGGCGTTCGAGCGGCGCGGCGACGGTCGAGGCCATCACGTCGGCGCTGCCGCCGGGCTGGTTCGCGGTGACGAAGATCGCCGGGAATTCCAGGTTCGGCAGCGCGGCGACGCCGAGCTGGAAGTAGCAGATCATGCCGACCACGAACAGGCCGATCGCGAGCAGCGAGGCGGCGATCGGGCGGCGGATGAAGGGGCCGGAGATGTTCACGGCAGCTCCCTTCTTCCCGTGCGAAAGGAAAGGAGCGCGGTCATGCGGGCTGCTCCCGTCCGTGTCCGGATGCCGCATGCGCGCGCCGCGCCTTGACCCAGTCCGACAGCCGCTCGAAGTACAGGTAGATCACCGGCGTCGTGTACAGGGTGATGAGCTGGGACAGCAGCAGGCCGCCGACGATCGACACGCCGAGCGGCTTGCGCAGCTCGGAACCGATGCCGTTGCCGAGCGCCAGCGGCAGCGCGCCGAGGAGCGCCGCGGCGGTGGTCATCATGATCGGGCGGAAGCGCAGGATGCAGGCGCGGCGGATCGCGTCGTGCGCGTTCATGCCGGCGCGCTGCGCCTCGATCGCGAAGTCGATCATCATGATCGCGTTCTTCTTGACGATGCCGATCAGGAGCACGATGCCGACGATGCCGTCGACGGACAGGCTCATGCCGCAGGCCATCAGCGCGAGCAGCGCGCCGACGCCGGCCGGCGGCAGGGTCGAGATGATCGTGATCGGATGGATGTAGCTCTCGTACAGCACGCCGAGCACGATGTAGATGACGACGACCGCGGCGAGCAGCAGCAGGATCTCGTCGGTCAGCGAGGCGGAGAATTCGGCCGCCTTGCCGATGAACTGGCCGCGCACCTGCAGCGGGAACTTCATCTGCGATTCGACCTCGCGGAACGCGCTGACCGCGTCCGACAGCGAATAGCCGGGCGCGAGGTTGAACGAGATCGTCACGGCCGGGAGCTGGTCCTGGTGGCTGACCACCAGCGGCGCGTTCTCCTGCGCCGCGCTGGCGAGCGCGGACAGCGGGATCGCGCCGCCGGCGCCGACCGCGATGCCGATGTTGCCGGTGTTGCCGATGCCCGATGGCGTCGCCGAGTTGCTCGACGTGGCCTGGCCGAGCGTGGTCGCGTTGCTGCCGGTGAGCGCGCCGCTGCCGTTGCCGCGCACGGTGAGCTGATCGAGCAGGGCGGTGCTGGTGCGGAATTCGGGCGCGACTTCGAGCACGACGCGGTATTGGTTCAGCTGCGTGAAGATCGTCGAGATCTGGCGCTGGCCGAAGGCGTCGTACAAGGTGTCGTCGATCGTCTGCATCGGCACGCCGAGGCGGCTCGCCTTCTCGCGATCGATCGTCAGGTTGAGCGCGTTGCCCTTGTTGGCGAGGTTGTTGTCGACGTCGGCCAGTTCGGGGCGCTTCTTCAGCGCGTCGGTCATCTGCGTGGCGAAGCCGGCGAGTTCCTTCGAATTCACTTCCGACAGCGAGTACTGGTATTCGGTGGGTGCGACGCGCGTGTCGAGCGCGACGTCCTGCACCGGCTTCAGGTACAGCGCGGCGCCGGCGACGTGCGCAGCCGCGTCCTGCAGTTTCGGCAGCAGCGCATCGAGGCCATCGCGTTCCGCGCGCGGCTTCAGCACGATGCTGAGCTGGCCCTGGTTCAGGGTCGGATTGATCGAACCTGCGCCGACGAACGCGGCGACGCCGGACACGCCCGGTACCTGGCGCAGCGCGTCGGCGACCGCCTTCGTGCGCGCTTCCATCGCCGGGAACGCGATGTTCTGGTCGGCCTGCACGACGCCGGTGACGAGGCCGGTGTCCTGTTCCGGCAGCAGGCCTTTCGGGATCGCGACGTACAGCGCGATCGTGACGACCACGGTGACGGAGGCGACCAGCAGCATCAGCGGCTGGCGTGCGAGCACCCAGTCGAGCGTGCGGCCGTAGCCGGCGAGGATGCGCGACCACGCGTCGTTCTTCGCGTGTGCGTGCGCGTCGGCGTGGTCGCCCGCCGGCAGCGCGTCGGCCTTCAGCAGATAGGCGCACATCATCGGCGTCAGGGTCAGCGAGATCAGCATCGAGATCGCGACCGCGATCGTCAGCACCCAGGCGAACTCGTGGAACAGGCGTCCGGTGACGCCGGGCATCAGCAGCAGCGGCAGGAACACCGCGATCAGCGAGACGGTCAGCGACAGCACGGTGAAGCCGATTTCCTTCGCGCCGATCTCGGCGGCTTCCTTCGGCTGCCTGCCCTGCTCGATGTAGCGCACGATGTTCTCGATCATCACGATCGCGTCGTCGACGACGAAGCCGGTCGCGACGGTCAGCGCCATCAGCGAGAGGTTGTCGAGCGAGAAGCCGGCGAACGCCATCACGCCGAAGGTGCCGAGCAGCGACAGCGGCACCGCGACCGACGGGATCACCGTCGCCCAGAGGCGCCGCAGGAACACGAAGATCACCGCGATGACGAGGCAGATCGTCAGCGCCAGCGTGAATTCGACGTCCTCGACCGAGGCGCGGATCGTGATCGTGCGGTCGGAGAACACCTGCAGGTGCACGTCGGCCGGCAGCAGCGCCTGCAGCGCCGGCAGCTGCTTGTTGATCTCGGCCACGGTCTGCACGATGTTCGCGCCGGGCTGGCGGCGCACGTCGAGCAGCACGGCGGGCTTGCTGTTCGCCCACGCGGCGAGCTGGTCGTTCTCGACGCCGTCGACGACCTGCGCGATGTCGGACAGCTTCACCGGCGCGCCGTTCTTGTAGCTGACGATCGTCGAGCGGTATTCGGTCGCATCGGCGAGCTGGTCGTTGGTGCCGATGCTGAAGCTCTGCACGGTGCCGTTGAGGCTGCCTTTCGGCGCGTTGACGTTGGCCTGTGTCAGCGCCGAACGCACGTCTTCCATGGTCAGGCCGAGGCCGGCGAGCTGCGCCGGATTCACCTGCACGCGCACCGCCGGGCGCACGTTGCCGGCGATGCTGACGAGGCCGACGCCGGAAATCTGCGAGATGCGCTGCGCGATGATGCTGTCGGCGTAGTCGTTGACCTCGCGCAGCGGGCGCGTGTCCGAGGTCAGCATCAAGGTCAGGATCGGCGCGTCGGCCGGATTGACCTTGTTGTACACCGGCGGGTACGGCAGGTTGGTCGGCAAGGTGCCGCGCGCGGCATTGATCGCCGACTGCACGTCCTGGCCGGCGGCGTCGATGTCGCGGCTCTGGTCGAACTCGATGATGATCGTGGACAACCCGGCCGAGCTGTCCGAACTCATCGTCGTGATGCCAGAGATCTGTCCGAACTGGCGTTCCAGCGGCGTCGTCACCAGCGCCGCCATCGTCGATGCGCTGGCGCCGGGATACTGCGTCGTGACGATCAGGCTGGGCGCGTCGATGTCCGGCAGCGCGGCGACCGGCAGCGCGCGATAGCCGATCACGCCGAGCAGCAGCAGGGCCAGCATCAGCAGCGAGGTGGCGATCGGGCGCTGGATGAAGATCGTTGAAAAGCTCACGGACGGTCCTGTCGTACTGACTGCAGTGGTTGGACGGACCCACCGGCCCGTCGCGTCGTTCCGGACGGGCGCGCCTCAGCCGCCCCTGCGCCCGCCACGGCGTTGCGGCTGGCCCGCATCCTGCTCCTTCAGCCTGGACAACTCGGCGGCGCTGGTCGTCGGCGCGGCTTCGCCCGGCGCGAGCGCCTGCACCTTGCTGCCCGGCTTCAGCCGGAACTGGCCCTCGGTGACGACGCGATCGCCGGCGGCGATGCCGCTGCCGACCAGCACGCCGTCGTTGCCGGCTTCGCCGGCCAGCGTGATCGTCTTCATCGCGACCGTGTTGTCCGGCTGCAGCACGTAGACGTAGCTGCCGTCCGGGCCGCGTTGCACGGCCGTCGCCGGCACCACCAGGCCGCCCTTGACGGTGCGCGTCTGCGCGCGCACGTTGACGAATTGGCCCGGCCACAACGCATTGTTCTCGTTGCTGAATTCCGCCTTCAGCTTGAACGTGCCGGTGGTGGTGTCGATCTGGTTGTCGATGACCTTCAGCGTGCCGTCGGCCAGCACGTGCGCGTCGGTGCGGTCGAGCGCGCTGACCGGCAGCGCGGCCTCGCTCTGGCCGCTGCGGACCTGGTCGAGGTTCTGCTCCGGCAAGGTGAAGATGACGTTGATCGGATGCACCTGCGTCAGCACGACGATGCCGCTGCCGCTGTTGGCGGTGATCAGGTTGCCGACGTCGACCTGGCGGATGCCGGCGATGCCGGTGATCGGCGCGGTGATGCGCGTATAGCCGAGCTGGGTGCGCGCGCTCGACGCAGCGGCCTCGTCGGCGGCGACCATGGCCTCTTGCTGGCGCACGGTCTGGCGCTGGTTTTCGAGATCCTGCGCGGCGACGAAGTGCTGCTTGATGAGGTCCTCGTAGCGGCGCAACGTGCTCTGCGACGCGGACAACTGCGCCGCGTCCTGCTTCTTCTTCGCCTCGGCCTGGTCGAGCGCGGCCTGGAACGTGCGCGGGTCGATCTCGGCGATCAGGTCGCCCTGCTTGATTTCCTGGCCCTCGGCGAAATGCAGCGCCTTGAGCTGGCCGCTGACCTGCGCGTTGACCGTCACGGTGTTCAGCGCCTGCACGGTGCCGAGCGCGGTCAGGTAGACCGGCACGTCCTTCTGCTCGACCGGCACCACGGTCACCGGCACCGGCGCGTTCGCGCCCGCGCCGCCGCCCGGCGCGCCGCCCGCACGACCCTGCGGCGTGCCGTGCAGCAGGCGCCAGCCGATGACCCCGAGCAGCGCCAGTACGACGATCGTGAGCGCGATCTTCCAACGCGACATGCGACTATCCTTTCAATCGGTGTGGATGGCGGTCCGCGGCGGCGGCGCCTTCAGGTGCGCAGGCTAGCAGCAGCGCCGCAACGGCGGGGTTTCCGGCAGGTAAATGCATCTTTACAAGCAGGTCCGCGGCTTGCGGACCGATTGGATGGGAAGCCGTCCGCCAAGTTCCCGGCATCGGGCGCGCACCTTGCATCCGCGGCAGCCAGCGCCATCTGCGTTCTACAGCAGCCGGAGGAATTCCCGATGAACGCCACCTGCGATCTTCCCGGTGCCGCGCTGGTCGTCGAACGCGCGCGGTTTCCCGATCCCGCTTTCGACCCGGCCGACACCGCCCCGGAACGGCTCGCCGTGCTCGCCGGCGGCTGCTTCTGGTGTACCGAAGCGGTATTCCGCGAGCTCGACGGCGTGCTCGGCGTCACCCCCGGCTACAGCGGCGGCGACGCCGCCAGCGCGAACTACGACGCCGTATGCAGCGGCCGCACCGATCATGCGGAAGCGATCTCGATCCGCTACGACCCGCGTCGGATCAGCTATGGCCGCCTGCTCAAGGTGTTCTTCGCGGTCGCGCACGATCCGACCCAGGTGGACCGCCAAGGCGCGGACCGCGGCCGCCAGTACCGTTCGGCAATCTTCTTCGCCGACGACGCGCAGCGCGCCGTCGCCGAGGCCTATGTGCGCCAGCTCGACGCCGCGCGCGTGTTCGCCGCGCCGATCGCGACCGAAGTCGTGCCGCTGCGGGCGTTCCACGACGCCGAGGGCTACCACCAGAACTATGCCGCGGCGCATCCGGAACAACCCTACATCGCCGCGGTCAGCGCGCCGAAGGTCGACAAGCTGCGCCAGCAGTTCGGCGAGTGGCTGAAGGGCGGGGAATGAGGAACGGGAAGCGCGGGGGGCGGCAGGCACCCGCGCTCGTCCGTTCGAACCGGGACAGCGGAGCAACGACATGACGAACAACGACACCGGGCGGCGATCCGCCTCCGGCCACGACATCACCCCGCTGCCCGTCGAGGAGCGCGAGCGGCTCGCCGCGCGGCTGACTCCGGAAGAGCGTCGCGTGATGATCGACCACGGCACCGAACGCCCGTTCTGCGGCGGCCTGCTCGACCATCACGCCGATGGCGTCTACGCCTGTCGGTTGTGCGCTCTGCCGCTGTTCCGTGCGACGACCAAGTTCGAATCGGGTACCGGCTGGCCGAGCTTCTTCGCGCCGTTCGATCCGGCCCACGTGCGCGAGATCCGCGACACCAGCCACGGCATGGTCCGCACCGAGATCCGCTGCGCGCGTTGCGACGGCCATCTCGGCCATGTCTTCCCGGACGGTCCGCCGCCGAGCGGTCAGCGCTACTGCATGAATTCCGCCGCGCTCGAGTTCGTCGCGGATGCGGCGCAGGCCAACCGCGCCGGCCCGCATTGACGGCGGGATATGCTGCGCTGCGGTTTGCGAAATCCGGGCGCACGGGCCACGCTAGCCAAACCTGTCGGCGAGATCCGCCGGCCTCGCGCATCCCGTCGTCGCCGCATCGCAGCGGGCAGCCGTGACAGGCCCGGATCAGGAGAACTTCCATGGGCGACCCTGCTTTGGTCGTGAGCCACGCGTCGCGCGTGATCAAGTCGGTGCGCGGCGAGCAGCGCGGATCGGTGGCGCCGCACGTGGCGAAATCCTGGAATCGCTGCCTCACCGAATACGGCATGGAGCCGGCCGGCGCGCGCGCGACCGAAGTGCTCGAGCCCAGCCAACTGCGCGAGCGCCAGCAGCGTCTGGGCGACCTGCTCGGCGTCGCGCGCGCCGAAATGGAAAGCCTGTACGAGCAGATTTCCGGTTCCGGCTATGCGGTGATCCTCGCCGATGCCGACGCGACTATCCTGCACACGATCGTCGACCCGACGTTGAAGCGCGAATTCCGCCACGCCGGCCTCTGGCTCGGCGCGATCTGGGACGAACGCCACGAAGGCACCAACGGCATGGGCACCTGCATCGCCGAGCGCGCCTCGGTGACGGTGCACCGCGAAGAGCATTTCATGGGTTACAACGTCGCGCTGTCGTGTTCGGGCGCGCCGATCATGGACGCGCACGGCGAACTGCTCGGCGTGCTCGATGCGTCGTCGGCGAACAGCAGCGACACCCGCCTGATCCAGCGCCATACGATCGCGCTGGTCACGATGTCGGCGAACCTGATCTCGCGCTTCCATTTCCTGCACGAGTTCCCGCAGGCCTACATCCTGCGCTTCCACAGCCGGCCGGAGTTCGTCGGCCTGCTGCACGAGGCGCTGATCGCGGTCGCGCGCGACGGCACCGTGCTCGCGGTCAACGAAAGTGCGCTGGCTCAGCTCGGCCATCCGGATCGCAGCCGCCTGGTCGGGCGCTCGATCGAGTCGGTGTTCCAGTTCGCGTTCGCGACGCTGGAGACGCGCGCGGCGACCGATCCGCGCACGATCTGGCCGATCCGCGACAGCATGCACGGCCGTCGCTTCTACGCGCTGGTGCGCAGCCCGCAGACCGGCGCCGCCACCACGAACGCGTCGGTGGTGGTGGCGGTCGGGGCCGGCGAAGTCGCCGGGCGCCGCCACGTCGACACCGACCCGACGATGCAGCACAACCTGCATTGCGCGCAGCAGTTGTTCGGCAAGCGCGTGCCGATCCTGCTGCAGGGCGCGACCGGCACCGGCAAGGAGGCGTTCGCGCGCGTGCTGCACCAGAACTCGGCGTGGGCCGGCAAGCCCTTCGTGGCGGTCAACTGCGGCGCGATCCCGGAATCGCTGATCGAGAGCGAACTGTTCGGCTACACGCGCGGCGCGTTCACCGACGCCGATCGCCACGGCCGGCCCGGCAAGATCCTGCAGTCGAGCGGCGGCACCTTGTTCCTCGATGAAATCGGCGACATGCCATTGACCTTGCAGACGCGCCTGCTGCGCGTGATCGAGGAATTCGAGATCGTGCCGCTCGGCGGCGACCAGGCGATCACGGTCGACCTTCACGTGATCAGCGCGAGCCATCGCGACATCCGCCAGATGGTGCAGGACGGCGAATTCCGCGAGGACCTGTACTACCGCCTGAACGGCACCACCTTGCACCTGCCGCTGCTGCGCGACCGTGCCGACCGCGCCGAGCTGATCGACGTGCTGCTGCGCGACGAAAGCCACGGCGAGGACGTGCGCATCCTGCCCGACGCGCTGCATGCGCTGCTCGCCTACCACTGGCCCGGCAACATCCGCCAGTTGCGCAACGTGCTGCGTACCGCGGCGGCGCTGTGCACCGACGGCACGATCCGCCTGTCGAACCTGCCGCAGGAACTGCTCGACGAGGGCGCCGTGCGCTCGCCGCCGCCGGATCAGCCGATCGTGATCGGCGCCGCGACGGCGGACGCGTGCTGCCATACGCCGCTCGACATCGCCGAGCACGCGACCCTGCTGCGCGAGCTCGAGCGCAATCGGTGGAACATCACGCACACGGCCGATTCGCTCGGCGTCAGCCGCAATACGCTGTACCGCAAGATCCGCAAGCACCAGATCCCGCTCGCCGAATAGGCATCGCGCCGGCCGCGCGTGCCGCCCACGCGCGGTCATTCACGATTTTCGCTAGATCGCGGCGCGTGCGCGCTTGCTAGTCTGAGGTTCGCGGCGCGAACGGGATCGCGCCGCACTCGAAGCGGACGGCGGGCGCAACCCCATGCACAGATCACTCACGAGCGCGGCTGCAGGCCTGCTCGCATTCGGCGCTCTTGACCCGGCCATCGCCGACGAACCGGCCGCGGCAGAGGGCAACCTGCCGACCGTCGTCGTCACCGCCACGCGCACCGCGCAGCCGGCCTACGACGTGCCCGCGTCGATCGACTCGGTCAACGTCGACGACACGCCCGACACGCTCGGCGTGAACCCGTCCGAATACCTCGCGGGCATTCCCGGCCTGCAGGCGCGCGACCGCCAGAACTACGCGCAGGACGAACAGATCTCGATCCGCGGCTTCGGTGCGCGTTCGACCTTCGGCGTGCGCGGCGTGCGCCTGTATACCGACGGCATCCCGGCGACGATGCCGGACGGGCAGGGCCAGGTGTCCCACTTCAACCTCGATTCGGCCGAGCGCATCGAGGTGCTGCGCGGACCGTTCTCGGCGCTGTACGGCAATTCGTCCGGGGGCGTGATCCAGGTCTTCACCGCCGACGGCTCCGATCCGCCGGAAGTCGACCTCGGCCTCGCCGGTGGCAGCTACGGCACCTGGCGCGGCAGCGCGAACGCGCGCGGCACATCCGGCAATTTCGGCTACAACCTCGATGTCACCCATTTCCAGACCGACGGCTACCGTGACCACAGTCGCGCCAAGCGCGAATCCGGCAACGCCAAGCTGAGCTGGAAGATCGGCGAGGGCGGCAAGCTGACCGTGCTCGCGAACACGCTGTCGCTGCCCGGCGCGCAAGACCCGCTCGGCCTGACCCGTGCGCAATTCGAATCCGACCCGAGCGGCGTCGCCGCGGTCGCCGAGCAGTTCAACACGCGCAAGAGCGTGCACCAGAACCAGGGCGGCGCGATCTACGACCAGGACCTGGGCGGCGGCAACAGCCTGCGCGTGCTCGGCTACTACGGCCATCGCGATGTCGAGCAGTACCTCGCGATACCGGCGTCGGCGCAGGCCAATCCGCTGCATTCCGGAGGCGTCGTCGATCTCGGCAGCGACTACGGCGGCACCGACGCGCGCTGGACCTGGCAGGGCCAGCTGGCCGGCCGTGCGTTCGAAGTCGCCGCCGGCATCGCCTGGGACCGCCAGCAGCAGCATCGGCGCGGCTACGAGAATTTCGTCGGCGACGAACTCGGCGTGCGCGGCGCCCTGCGCCGCAACGAGGACGATACCGTCAGCGACTTCGACCAGTACGCGCAGGCGACCTGGCATTTCGCCGATGCGTGGTCGTTGACCGCCGGCCTGCGCCACAGCAGCGTCAAGTTCGATTCGGTCGACCACTACGTCACGACGAAGAATCCCGACGACAGCGGCCGCGTCGACTACGGCGCGACCACGCCGGTCGCCGGCCTGCTCTGGCGCGCGGCCGACTGGGCCAACGCGTATGCGTCGTACGGTCGCGGCTTCGAGACGCCGACCTTCAACGAACTCGGCTACCGCGCCGACGGCGGCGGCGGACTCGCGTTCAACCTGGTGCCGTCGCGCAGCCGCAATGGCGAACTCGGCATCAAGTTGCGCCCGGGCCGCGACATCGAGGCGAACGTCGCCGTGTTCCGCGCCGACACGCGCGATGAGCTTGCGGTGGCCACCAACGTGGGCGGGCGCACGACCTACCAGAACATCGGCAAGGCGCGCCGCGACGGCGTCGAGGCGGCGCTGACGTGGCGCCTCGCCGAAACCTGGCGCCTGCAACTCGCCGCGACCTGGCTCGACGCGACGTTCCGCTCGCCGTTCCTCACCTGCAGCGGAACGCCGTGCACGACGCCGAACACGCCGGTCGCGGCCGGTACGCGCATCCCCGGCATTCCGAAAACCGACCTGCATGCCGCGCTGCGCTGGGGGCGCGAGATCGGCTGGCGTGCGTCGGTGCAGGGCGACTACGTCAGCTCGGTGTCGGTCAACGACCTCGGCACCGATGCGGCGCCCGGCTACTTCGTCGCCGCGTTCGACGTCGGCTACGGCGTCGAGCTGGAATCGGGTGCCTTGCGCACGTTCGCACGGCTGGACAACGCGTTCGATCGCAAATATGCCGGTTCTGTCATCGTCAACGACGGCAACGGCCGCTATTTCGAACCGGCACCGGACCGCACCTTGATGCTAGGCGTGCAGTGGCAATGGCGCTTGTGATCATGGATGATTGCGCGGAGCAGCGCCGCGCAATCATCGAAACGCTTCAGGCGCGATTGCGCGAACCGAGCATTTCCGCGCCGACCTTGAGCAGGTCGCCGAGGCCGAGCTGACCGTCGCCATCGCGATCGAGAACCGAACCGAGCAGGCCGCCTTGGCTGCCCTGGCCGAGGTTCTGCAATTCCTGGCCGAGCGCGCCGCCAAGTCCGCCCGGGCTCATGCCCTGCTTCTGGCTCATGTTGCCGAGCACGCCCATGACGATCGGCGCGAGCATCGCCAGCAATTGGCCGGCGTTCTGCGCACCGAGGCCGCTGGCTTGGCCGAGACCCTGCGCGGCCTGGTCCTGGCGGTTGCCGAAGATGTGGCCGAGGATCGCGCCGCCGGCGCCGTTGCCGCCGAGCACGCTGCCGAGGATCGAGCCGATGTCGCTGCCGGCGTGATCCGCTGCCGCGTTGTGCAGGGCGTCGGCGCCGGCGTCGGTCGACGCGTTGCGCGCGAGGCCGCCGACGACCAGCGGCAAGGCCTGCTGGATCGCCGCCTGCGCCTGCGCCGGGTCGACGCCGAGTTTCGCCGCGATCGCCGCGATACTGGATGGATCGAGGTGGTCGAGCACCTGGCTGGTCAAATCGCTCATGGAATCTCCGGGAAAAGGCGCAATCCGCGCACGGTCGCATGGAAGCATGGCAGTGTCGTGGCGCGTGGTAAAACATCGTGAACCGTGCGCCGCGGCGATGGGCAGGGCAGCCCGCTGCGCGCACCATTGCCGGGAGGCTACCGACCGCCACCCATGGACGATTCCAGACAACGCTTCGAGTTGCTGCGCGTGCGCTACGCCGCATCGTTCGCGGAAAAGCGGCGCGCGCTCGACGACGCATGGCGCGCGTTCCTCGCGCGGCCGGGCGATCCGGCCGTGCGGAGCGAGTTGCAGCAGCAGGCCCATCGCCTCAGCGGTTCGGCACCGGCCTACGGCTACGAGGCGCTCGGCGCGTTGGCGCGCACCGCGGACAGCCTGATGCAGGCGTGGCCGGCGGCATCGTCGACGTCGGGCGCGGACGAGCCGGCGCAACTGGCCGCGCCGGTGCGCAGCCTGCTCGACGAGCTCGAGCGCCTCGGCGCGGCGGCCGTGGCGCCGGAAAGCCGGTTGCCCGAATCGCTGCGCGTGTTGTTGCTCGACGGCGGCCGAAACGACGCGACCCTGCGCGCCATGGTCGCCCACCTGGAAGCGAACGCCTGCATGGTCCGGCGCGAAAGCGAAGCCGACCGGCTGTGGGAAGCGCTGCTGATCTGGCCCTGCCATGCGCTCGTTCTCGACTACGGGCTGCCGGGCAAACGGCTCGGCGAAACCGTCGCGATGCTGCGCAGCGAGCCGCGTTTCGCGCGCATCGCGCTGGTCTGCTCGAGTGCCAGGCGCGACGTCGATGCGCTGCGCGCGGCGATCGACGCCGGCTGCGACGCGGCCCTCGCGCGCACCGAAGGCGCCGCGCCGCTGCTGGCGGCCATGCGTGACTGCGTGGCGCGGCCGGACCGCAGCGGCATCCGCTTCGGCTAGATCGCCGCGCAGCGGCGTGACGTATCGCGCCAATTCGCCGATCATGCGCGCCAGTCCATCCTCGGGAACCGCGAAGCGCGGGACGGGACCGCGGCGCTCGCGCCGCTTCGTCGCCGACGCTTCCCATCGTCCATGAAGAACATGCCTTCGATTTCATTGATCGGCGCGCCGACCGACATCGGTGCGGGCCATCGCGGCGCCTCGATGGGCCCGGAGGCGTTGCGCGTCGCCGGCCTCGGCGAAGCGCTCGTCGCACGCGGCTTCGAGGTGGCCGATCGCGGCAACCTGTCCGGCCCGTTCAATCCGTGGCAGCCGCCGGTCGACGGCTACCGCCACCTGCCGGCGGTGACCGAATGGAACCGCACGATCATGCACGCGGTCGGCGCCGAACTCGCGGGCGGGCGCTTGCCGATCCTGCTCGGCGGCGATCATTGCCTCGCGATCGGCTCGATCAACGCGGTCGCGCGCCATTGCCGCGAACGGGGCAAGCGCCTGACCGTGCTCTGGCTCGATGCGCACGCGGACTTCAACACCAGCGCGATCACGCCGTCGGGCAACATCCACGGCATGCCGGTAGCCTGCCTGTGCGGCTTCGGCCCGGAACAGCTGACCCAGCTCGGCGGCGACGAACCCGCGCTCACGCCGGACCGCATCCGCCAGATCGGCATCCGCTCGGTCGACGCCGGCGAGAAGAAGCTCGTGCGCGACGTCGGGCTCGACATCTACGACATGCGCTACATCGACGAGGTCGGAATGAAGCGCGTGATGGAGGAAGCGCTGCAGAACATCGGCGCGGACGATCATCTGCACGTCAGCTTCGACGTCGATTTCCTCGACCCGTCGATCGCGCCCGGCGTCGGCACGACGATTCCCGGCGGCCCGAACTACCGCGAAGCGCAGCTGTGCATGGAGATGATCGCCGACAGCGGTTGCCTCGGGTCGCTCGACATCATGGAACTCAATCCCGCGCTCGACGTGCGCAACCAGACCGCGCTGCTCGCGGTCGACCTCGTCGAGAGCCTGTTCGGCAAGTCGACCCTGATGCGCGATTGAACAATGCGCGCTAGTCGAATCCGTTCCTGAAGATCTGGTCGGCGTTGGGGTTCAGGCACGAAGGCGTGTTCTGCGCCACAAGCGCCAGCAGCGTTGCGACCTGGATCGGATGGAACTGCAGAACGTTCTGCCCGGTCGGCCCGCAGCCGCGGGTGTTGCAGTAGCTCATGAGCGTTCCGGCCGGGGCGCCGGGACCGCTGGCCGGGCAACTGGCCGCGCCGGAATAACAGCCCGATTCGCCGCTGTAGCACTGGTCGATCGTGTTCGACGCGGTCGGCGCCGCGCCGCTGGAGGCGTTCGTGCAATGCGTGTGGTAGGCGCCGAAGTTGTGGCCGAGTTCATGGCCGACGATGCGCGCGGACAGGTCGACCGCGACCTGCGAGCTGGTGAAGACCTTGTTGACGCTGTAGCTGCCGCCATTGCTCTGCGTGCGGCAGTACGCGTTGATCCAGGCGATGCCGGAGGCGCTGAAGCCCGGGTTCTGCGCGTTGGACTGCTGCCCCGAGAGCAGCATCGTGAAATCGCGCGCGACGTTGCCGTGGTTGGCCTGCCAGTAAGCGCCGAAATTGTTCAGATCGGTGCCGCTGGCGGCTGCGTTCGCGCTGATCGCGTACGGCGTCGGGCCGGTGCGGAAGATCGTCGTACCGAGTTCCAGCGCGACGTTGAGATCGCGCTGGTACATCACGTTCATCGTCGCGAAGAGGTCGACGATCCAGTTCGTCGCCGCGGCGAGGTTGCCGCTGCCGGTGCCGCCGAAGCGGCCGACGAGCAGCTCGTGATCGACGTCGACTGCGATCGTCGCTACGCGCGGCGTGGCGACGATCATGTTCGGCGCGAGCGCAAGCGTCAGCGCGTCCGGCATCGGCGCTCCGCTCGGCAGCGCGTCGTCGCCGGCGATCACTTCCGGCTTGACGCCGGCCGGCAGCGTGTCCTCGGCCGGAACGACCAGCAGTCGCGAGCCGTTCGCGTCGGCGAGCGATGAGATCGCGAACGCGCCGGCGGGTGAGGAACCCGCGCCCGCAACGTGGATGAAGCCGGGATCGAACGCGAGTTGCGCGCGCGTGGTGCCGCCGGCGTCGAAGCCGACCAGCTCGACGCGCGCGCTGCGCGGCAGTTCGCGCGTGCCCTCCGGGCCGCTCGCGAGCACGCGGGCTCCACGCGCGTACACGTCGATGCGGGTGAAGCCCATGCGCGTGGTGCCGCCGCGTCCGTCCGGGAAATCGTCGAGGACGAGCGTGTCGCCGACGGCGAGCGCGCCGAGCCGCGCGACATGGTCGGCGTCCAGCGCCAGCGTGCCGGATGCGGCGCCCGCCTGCGCGGCCGCCGACAGGAAAAGCGCTACAGCGAGGAGTGCGCGCATGGCCGTCTCCGTGGGTGATGGGCACCCATTTTGCCGATGCCGCGCTCGTCGGCGGCATGAGCGCGGCCCGATAGCGTCGACCAGTTCACGGTTGTGCCGAGCGTTCGGGCACGCCTTCGTTGCCCGGTGCGCCTCGGTACGCGGCGAGGCGTGCTCCTACGATGCCGCCGCGGCGATTCCGCCGCATTCGGGGATGAGGGAAACACATGGATACGAAGCAGCGTCTTGCGTGCGCGTTGGCGATGGCATTGGCGGCATGGGCCGCGACAGCCGTGGCCCGCGAGGGAACGACCGATGGTGCGCCGGTGCGGCCGACGGCGCTTTCCCATCACTTGTCCGCGGTCGACGACGCCGTCCCGTCGGCTCCGGCCGGCGTTTCCGGTTCCACCGGCTACCTGTTCGTCGCCGGTTCCGCGTTCACCTCGCGCGATTCGTCGAACGCGGTGAGCTATGCCGGCGCCGGCTGCGTGGTGTCGACGTCCAATTACGTCGTCACGGACCTGCAACTGCCCGACGGTGCCAACGTGCTCGGCATCCGCTCGTACTACTACAACAACGGCCAGCCGGGCAGCGTGGCCGCGACGCTCACGAGCTACGACGGCGCCGGCGGATTCACCGACCATGTCATCGGCAATTCGACGATGAATACCGGTTACGCCGACGAGTATTTCGGAGCCGTCACGCCTCCCGTGATCGACAACGCATCGCTGTCGTACGCCCTGCTCGGAAAGACCGTGGCGAATACGCAGTTCTGCGGCATTCGCGTCTTCTTCCAGTATCCGTGAGGCGCGCCATGAGCGGACATCCTGAAGGAAGGAACGGCGTCGTCGCGGCGAAACGGCGAATCGCATTCGGGCTTGCCGGGTTGCTCGTCGCGCTGCCGGCCATCGCCGCGACCGAGCAGGGACGCGGCGAGGTCGTCGCGATCGCGCAACGGGCCGGTCCCGATACGGCGTCGGTCGACGCGGTCAATGCAACGCCGTTCCGCTATCTGCGGATACCGGGGATGGCGTTCCATCCCGTGGACAGCGCGACGGGCTTCGGCTATTCCGGAGTCGGATGCATCAACCGGACCGGCGCGACGAGTTCGCTGTTCACGCACAAGGTCGTGCTGCCGCAAGGCAGCGTGGTGAAGTACCTGCGCCTGTACTACAACGATGCGAGCAGCTCCGACATCACGGCGTTCTTCACGTCCTACGACCATGCCGGCGGGTTCGTGCAGCACGCGTCGACCGCGTCGACCGGCAGTTCCGGATTCGGTTTCAGCGTGAGCCCGGAAATCGCCCATGTCGTCGACCACTACCAGGAGCCGCTGGTGGTGACCGTCAACATGGACGCGTCCGTCGATGCGAGCCTGCAGTTGTGCGGCGTCCGCATCGCGTACTACGACGTCGAGGACGACACGATCTTCAGGAATGGCTTCGACTGAAGTGCGTCGAGCGCCGTGCCGGCGACTGCGAGGTCGTCGGCACGGCGATCGTTCAGCCTCGCGTCGCCGGCCGGCTGCGCGGCGCGGGGTCGCTGCGTTCGCCGGCGTCGGGCAACGGCTCGTCGCCGCGGAACAGCACCTGTCGGCGCGCGACGGGAACGACGAGGCGACCCGGCGCGAGTATCCCGGCATCGAAGCGACCGCGTTCGTGGATCGCGACCAGCGGCTTGTCCAGCGACGGATGGCGCGCCTCGATGCGCACGGTCGAACCGAGATCGCGCACGGTTTCGATGCGCGTGCCCGACGTGGCTGCCGCGGCCGGGATGAAGTCGAGATCGTGCGGCCGCACGAAGGCGACCACGTCGTCGTCGCCGCAGCCCGACCATGCCGCATGCAGGCTCGCCGGCAGTTCGTTGACCTCGCCGAGGAAGCGGCACACGAAGGGGCTGACCGGCCGCATGTACAAGGTCTGCGGATCGGCCAGCTGCTCGATGCGGCCCTTGTTCATCACGGCGATGCGGTCGGCGAGTTCGAACGCTTCTTCCTGGTCATGCGTGACGAATACGCTGGTCACGTGGATGCGGTCGTGCAGGCCGCGCAGCCAGCGGCGCAGGTCGCCGCGCACGCGCGCGTCGAGCGCGCCGAACGGTTCGTCGAGCAGCAGGATTTCCGGCTCGACGATGAGTGCGCGCGCCAGCGCGACGCGCTGGCGCTGGCCGCCGGACAACTGCGCCGGATGGCGCCGCGCGAATTCGCCGAGCTGCACGAGTTCGAGCAGTTCGCGCACGCGCCGCGTGATCTCGGCGCGTTTCGGGCGCAGACGCCAGCCGCGCACGCGCAAGCCGAACGCGACGTTCTCGAATACGGTCAGGTGATTGAACAGCGCGTAGTGCTGGAACACGAAACCGACGTGGCGCTTGCGCGCGCCAACCGCGGTGACGTCGCGGCCGTTGAAGCGCACCGTGCCGCGGTCGGGGAACTCCAGCCCGGCGATCACGCGCAGCAAGGTGGTCTTGCCGCAGCCGGAGGGGCCGAGCAGGGCCAGCAGCTCGCCCGATTCGATCGTCAGGTCGATGCCGCGCAGCGCCGGCGCGTTGCCGTAGCGGTATTCGATGCCCTCGACGCCGATGCTCATGCGGCATCCTCGGTCGCGGCCTCGCGGTGCATGCGCCAGCCCGCGACCTGCTTCAGCAGCAAGGTCAGCAGCGCGATCAGCGCCAGCAGCGAGGCGACCGCGAACGCGGCGGTGCCGTTGTATTCGTTGTAGAGGATTTCGACGTGCAGCGGCATCGTGTTGGTCAGTCCCCGGACGTGTCCCGAAACCACGGATACGGCGCCGAACTCGCCGATCGCGCGGGCATTGCAGAGAATCACGCCATAGAGAAGGCCCCAGCCGATCTTCGGCAGGGTGACGCGCCAGAACATCGACCAGCCCGACGCGCCGAGCGTGATCGCGGCCTGTTCCTGGTCACTGCCCTGCGCCTGCATCAGCGGGATCAGCTCGCGCGCGACGAACGGGAACGTGACGAACGTGGTCGCCAGCACGATGCCGGGCACGGCGAAGATGATCTTGATGTCGTGCGCGGCCAGCCACGGCCCGAGCAGGCCTTGCGCGCCGAACAGCAGCACGTAGACGAGGCCGGCGACGACCGGCGACACCGCGAACGGCAGGTCGATCAGGCTGACCAGCAGCCCCTTGCCCCGAAACGAATAGCGCGTGACCAGCCACGCCGCGGCGACGCCGAATATCGTGTTCGCCGGCACCGCGATCGCAGCGACCAGCAGGGTCAGGCGGATCGCCGCGCGCGCATCCTCGTCGACCAGGGCGGCGCGGTAGACCCCCCAGCCTTTCTCGAATGCGTAGCCGAACACGGCGAGCAGCGGCAGCACGAGGAACAGGCCGACGAACAGCAGCGCGACGCCGAGCAGGCTCCAGCGCAGCCAGCGCGGATCGCGCAGCGCGGAGGACGGTTTGCGCGCGGCGCTCATCGCGCCTCCGTCGAGCGGCGCCGCACGGTCCACAACTGCAGCAGGTTGATCGCGGCCAGCGCGAGGAACGAGACCAGCAGCAGCACGACCGCGATCGCGGTGGCGCCCGCGTCGTCGTGCTGGTCGAGCTTGGAGACGATCAGCAGCGGCGAGATTTCCGACACCATCGGCATGTTGCCGGCGATGAAGATGACCGAACCGTATTCGCCGATCGCGCGCGCGAACGCCAGCGCGAAGCCGGTCAGGATCGCCGGCCACAGGGTCGGCAGGATCACGCGCCGGATCGTGGTCAGGCGCCCGGCGCCGAGCGTGGCGGCGGCTTCCTCGACATCCGGCTCGAGCTGCTCCAGCACCGGCTGCACGCTGCGCACGAGGAACGGCAGGCTGACGAAGACCAGCGCGATCGTGATGCCGCTCGGCGTGTAGGCGACCTTCCATCCGGCCGCCTCCAGCCAGCGGCCGAGCGGGCCGTTCGAGGCGTACAGCGCGGTCAGGGTGATGCCGGCGACCGCGGTCGGCAGCGCGAACGGGAGGTCCACCAGGGCGTCGACCAGCTTGCGGCCCGGAAAGCGGTAACGCACCAGCACCCACGCCAGCAGCGGACCCAGCACGAGGTTGATCGCCCCCGCCAGCGCCGCGCAGCCGAACGTGACGCGATAGGACGCCAGCGCGCGCGGCGTCGCCACCGCCTGCCAGAACTGCGCCGGGTTGAGCGTCGCCGACTTCAGCGCGAGCGCCGCCAGCGGGATCAGCACGATCAGGAACAGGTAGCTCAGGCAAAGCCCCATGGTCAGCCCGAATCCGGGCAGGGCATGGCGGCGCCAGTGTCGACGCATGGAGGCTCCTTGCTTCGGCGGGCGCGGCCTAGCGTGCGCCCGGCGTGTAGATCTGGTCGAACGAACCGCCGTCGGCGAAATGCGCGGCCTGCGCTTTCTGCCAGCCGCCGAAGCGTTCGTCGATCGTGAACAGCGGAACGGTCGGGAACTTCGCGTCGTACTTCGCCGCGATCGCCGAGTCGCGCGGGCGGTAACCGTTCTTCGCCGCCAGCTCCTGGCCTTGCGCGGTATAGAGGAACTTCAGGTACGCCTCGGCGACCTTGCGCGTGCCGCGCTTGTCGACGACCTTGTCGACCACCGCGACCGGCGGCTCGGCAAGGATGCTGACCGAGGGCAGCACGATCTCGAACTT
>Ga0153956_1001122_pt1 | contig 25259 bp, 24 predicted proteins | sample TSFL040MetaG_FD_104704 | JGI IMG/M metagenome (GOLD analysis project Ga0153956, IMG submission 104704) | Attine ant fungus gardens microbial communities from Florida, USA - TSFL040 MetaG | ecosystem: Host-associated > Fungi > Mycelium > Unclassified | place: USA: Florida, Wekiwa Springs... | reverse complement strand
GACCCTCCCGGCACGGTCCCTCCACCTCTCCCCCCGGGAACGGCCCGGGAGGGACGGCGGGGGTGACCCTGGACGAACCTCCCCGCGGTTCGTGAGGGAAGGGTCACCCCCGCCGTCCCGGCCCTCCGGCTGACGCTTACTTCTTCTTCGCCCGTTCGAGGACCTGGCCGAAGGCCTTGTCAACTTCCTCGGTGAGGGTGAGGCGGAAGGTGGCGACCATGGCGTCGACGGCGATCGGGCGGAGGCGCTCGATCGCGGCGATCATCTTCGGCCAGTCCTCGTCCGGGCGGCCGGCGGCGTCGAAGGGCTTCCAGAGCTCGTCGAGGAAGAGGGAGACGAAGGTGCGGGCGCTCGAGTGGGAGGCGCGGCTGAGCTTCTCGATCGTCGCCAGGGCGGGGCCGAGGGGGATCCCCATGCCGAGCACTTCCTCGGCGGCGCGCAGGAGGGTCGGGCTCGGCGCCTCGTAGCGCTCGTCGCCGAGGTCGATCAGGAGGCCGAGCTTCAGCGCCTTCGCCAGCACCTTCGGGTCGTCGCCGCCGAAGCGCTCGCCGAGCTCCTCGCGGGTCAGCACCTCCGGCGCCTCGTCGTCGATGGGCGCGGTCACGGCCTGGCGCAGGCCGACGAAGCGGTCGGCGTCCGCCCCGTGCTCGCCGATCAGCCGGGCGATCGCGCTGAGCTTGAAGCCCTCCGCCTGCATCTCCTGGATCAGGCGCAGGCGGGCGACGTGGTCGGGGCCGTAGTAGCCCGTGCGGGCGCGCACCTCGGGCGGCGGCAGCAGGCCCCGCGACTGGTGGTTGCGGATGTTGCGGACCGACATCCCGGTCTCGTAGGCAAGCTGCTCGACGGTCATCTCCGCCGCCGCCCCCGTCTTCTTCGCCGTCGCCTGCGCCTCGCTGCTCATGTTGACGATTCTACCAAACCATGTAACCTCATTTGAAGTAACTATGAACGAGGCAACCGACAGAGATGGCTGAGCGCGGCGCGGTGCCCAAGGTCCCGGCGGTGCGACGGCGCGCCCTCCACGCGGTGCGCTCGCTCTTCACCCCGCTCCTCCCCGACGACTACCTGGAGCTGGTCAACCCGCTCTGGTCGACGCGGGAGCTGCGCGGGCGGATCGAGCGGATCGAGAAGGAGACGCCGGACGCGGTCACCGTGCTGATCCGCCCCGGCCACGAGTGGCCCGGCCACCGCCCCGGCCAGTACCTGCGGATCGGCGTCGTGGTCGAGGGGATCCACCACTGGCGCGCCTACTCGCTGACCACCGATCCCGGCCGCCCCGACGGGCTGATCGGCATCACCCCGAAGCGGGTCGAGGCCGGCGTCGTCTCGCCCTACCTGGTGCACGGCGCCCGGCCCGGGGACATCGTCCGGCTCGGCGGCGTCGAAGGGACCTTCTACGTGCCCGACCCGGCGCCGCCGAAGACGCTCTTCATCAGCGCCGGCTCGGGGATCACGCCGATCATGTCGATGCTGCGGGCGCTCGACCGCGCCGACGACCTCGGCAACGCGGTCCACGTCCACTCCGCCCGCGCCGCCGACCGCGTCATCTTCGCCAAGCACCTCACCGACCTCGACGAGCGCCGCCCCGGCTATCGCCTGCACCTGCGGCTGACCGGGACCGACGGCCGCATCTCCCCCACCGACCTCGATCGCCTCTGCCCCGACTGGCGCGTGCGCCAGACCTTCGCCTCCGGGCCGCGCGAGCTGCTCGACGCCCTGGTCGACCACTGGGCCGCCGAGGGCGACCCGACCCTGCTGGCGATGGAGCGCTTCCAGCCGGTGATCGGCGCGGCGGTCGACCCGGGGCAGGGCGGGCGCATCACCTTCGCCAGGTCCGGGATCGAGGCGGAGAGCGACGGCGCCACGCCGATCCTCGTCGCCGGCGAGGCGGCCGGGGCCGACCTCCCGTACGGCTGCCGGATGGGGATCTGCCGCACCTGCATCGGCCGCCTCTGCTCCGGCGAGGTCCGTGACCTGCGCACCGGCGAGGTCCACGGGACCCGGGGCGAGATGGTCCGGACCTGCGTCAACGCACCCGAAGGGCCGGTCGAGATCGCGCTCTGAGGCGCGCCACCGGCAACCCACACCAACACCTTAAGGAGAGCACAGATGAGCACCGTCACCTCACCGATCGACCCCGGCGCAATCGACACGCACCAGGAGAGCCCGCTCGCCCACCTCACCGCGGCGCAGCTCGACCGGCTGGCGGGCGAGTTCGACGCGATCAAAGACCGCGTCACCGCCGAGCTCGGCGAACGCGACCGCCGCTACATCGAGGCGATGATCGAGATGCAGCGGCGGCTTGCGGTGATCGGACGGGTCGGCCTGCTGCTGCCGCGCTTCCGGCCGCTTGCCGTGAGTGCCGCCTCCGCCCTCGCCGCGGCCAAGATCCTCGAGAACATGGAGATCGGCCACAACGTCATGCACGGCCAGTGGGACTGGATGAACGACCCGCGCATCCACTCCTCCACCTGGGACTGGGACACCGCCTCGACCGCCGAGGCCTGGAAGCACTCACACAACTACGTCCACCACACCTTCACCAACATCCGCGGCAAGGACAAGGACCTCGGCTACGAGATCATGCGGATCGACCCACACCAGAAGTGGCACCCGGTGTACCTACTGCAACCGTTCTACAACCTGGTGCTGGCGGGGCTGTTCGAGTGGGGCGTGGCGGTGCACGACCTCGACATCGAGGCGATCGCCTCCGGCGAGAAGTCGATGCGCCAGGTGCGCCACGAGCTGAAGGGGATCGCCGGCAAGGCGCGCGACCAGGCGGTGAAGGACTACATCGCCTGGCCCCTGGTCAGCGCCCTGGCGAGCGCCGCCGTCGGCGCCGCGGCGGAGGCGACGAAGCCCGAGCCCCCGCCCTGGCGGCGACTGCGGCGCAAGCGCGAGGGGCGCCTCCGCCGCGTCGCCTCGCGCGCCCTCGCCGACGGCACCCAGGCCTACCGCCGCGCCGCCGCCGCCAACGCCTGCGCCAACCTGGCCCGCAACTTCTGGGCCTACGCGATCATCTTCTGCGGCCACTTCCCCGATCAGACCTACACCTACAGCCCGGCCGAAGTGGAGGACGAGACCCGCGGCGGCTGGTACGTCCGCCAGCTCACCGGCGCCGCCAACATCGAGGGCAGCGCGCTCTTCCACGTCGCCAGCGGCAACCTCGGCTACCAGGTCGAGCACCACCTCTTCCCCGACATGCCGAGCACCCGTTACGCCGAGATCGCGCCCCAAGTAAAGGACATCTGCGAGCGCTACGGCCTCCCCTACAACAGCGGCCCGTTCCTCACCCAGCTGGGGATGGTCCAGCGGACGATCCTGCGCCTCGCCTTCCCCGGCGGCAAGCCGCGCCCGAAGCCGGGGCCTTACCGGCCGGAGGAGAACTAACTCCCGGCGCCTGCCTCAGCGGCGGGGCGGGGCGTGCGGGAGGCCGGCGGCGAGGGTGTCGAAGTAACGGTGACCCTTCCAGCGCTCGCGGTCGCCGATCACGTAGAGGCGGCGGCGGGCGCGGCTGACGGCGACGTTCAGGAGGTTCGGCTTGCTCGCCGCCCAGCGACGGGCGCCGTCCACCCGCGGGTCGGAGCCGAGCACCAGGATCACGATGTCGGCCTCCTTGCCCTGGGCGGTGTGGATCGTCCCCGCCGTGAGGCCTTGGTGGCGGCGGGCGCGGCGGGCGAGCGCGGCGGCGACGTCACGGAACGGACCGACCGCCAGCACCTGGCTGAAGTCGAATCCCAGAGCGTCGAGGCCGGCGAGGACGCGGTCGAGCGCCTCGCCCTCGGCCGGCACCCAGTGGCCGCTCGAGGACTCCGCGCGGACGTCGATCCATTTGCTCGCCGGGAGGGTCGGGAACTCGGCCGTGAAGCGCTCGGCGAGCGCCGGGTCGGTCGCGTCGATCATCAGCCCGTCGTAGGCGATCCGGTTGGAGAGGTCGAACATCGGGTGATCGCAGCGCCGGTGGACGGTGAGCGGCGCGCCGACCCAGACGGACTGGCCCGCCCCGCTGACGAGCCGCGAGCCGAAGCGGTTCAGGCGGTCGGCCCGGCGCTGCGCCGACGTGTCGCGCGTCAGCCACTCCTCGTCGATGCGGAAGTGCTTCCGGATCCCGTCCTCGAGCTCGGGCGGGATCGTCGTGATCGGCTCGAGCTGGAGCGGATCGCCGACGATAACCGCCCGCCGACAGCGCCACAGCCCGCCGAGCGGGGCCTGCGGCGTGGCCTGGCCCGCCTCGTCGACCAGGAGCCAGCCGAGCGCCTCCGGTCCGAGCCCGCCGAAGAGGCGGTCGAGCGAGGCGAAGGTCGTCGAGACGACGGGGACGGCCAGGAAGAGCGCCTGCCAGGCGGCGAGCGCGGCGTCGCCCGTGAGGTCGGCGGGGGCGGCGCCGGAGATCAGGTCCATCGCCCCGTCCAGCGCTCCCTGCATCGCCGCCGCGGCGCCGATCAGGAACGCGCGGTGGAGGTCGAGCGCCGCCAGAAAGAGCTCGGTCCGCGCCTCGTTCCACTCGACGTCGCTCCACGGCGCGCGCAGCTCCCGCCGCGCCCGCGCCGCCGGATCGTCCCCCAGCCAGCCGTCGTCGGGGAGCACCGCGCCGGGCCGCTCGCGGTAGGCGGCGACGACCCGGCGCTGTGTCTCGAACTCGTCGGCGAGCCGCTCGAGGCCGGCGCGCGCCTCCTCGTAGGCGGCCTCGGCGGCGGCAAGCGGTTGCAGCTCGGCCTCGATCTCGCGCAGCCGCTCCGCCGCGGTCTCGAGCTCGGCGCCGTAACGGCGATCGCGGTCGCGCCAGGCGGCGCGCGCCCTGAACCTGAGGACGAAGGGCCGGCGGTCCTCCTCGCGCTCCTTGCCGAGGCGGCGCCGCTCGTCCTCGTATCCGCGCACCGCCGCGGTGAGCTCGTCGCGGCGTCGACGGGCCAGGAGGACGCGGTCGTGCGCGGTACGCTCGGCCTCGCGCAGCATCTCGATCTCCGCCGGCAGCTCGCGCAGCCGGTCGAGCGCCGCCGCCACCGCGAGCCGGTCGTCACGGATCGCGGCCGCCCGCTTCCGCGCCCGCCGGAAGGCCTTCGCCGCCTCGTTCCAGGGCATGGGATCGCGCTGCCGCCGCCATTCGCCGAGCAGGGTGCGCAACCCCGGTAGCGATGAGGACCCCGGCTCGCCCTTGGCCGGGGGCGTGTCCCACCAGACCGAGTCAACGAACTTCCGCCGGTGGTCACGGTTGCCGAGGCGCGCCGCGATCAGCGCCCAGGCGACCTCGTCGCGGGGCCGGCCACGCACGGCGCTCGCGGGGGTGCCGGTCGCCAGCTCGGCGAGCGTCCGCAGGTCTTCGTGGTCGCGCGCCCGACCCCGCCAGCAGGGATCGATCGCCGCCGCCCCGGGCAGTTCGAGCGTCACGTTTTCGACCGCGCCGTTGTTGCTGGAGGCGACCACCATCTCGAAGCCGGTGAGCTCGGGACGGAGGCGACGGATCGCGCGGGCGTGTCCCGACACCGCCTCCCACTCGTGCGGCTTGCCGGGGAGGAAGGCGTCGCGAGGATCGGCCAGCTGCGCCAGGCGCTCCGCCCGCTCGGTGACGAGCGCCGCGGCCAGGTCGCGCAGCATCGTCGTCTTGCCGGTCCCGGGCGGGCCGTTGACGGCGAGCAGCTGGTCGCCGCCGCGCGCCATCGCGGTCGCCTCGTTGACGGCGAGCTGCTGGCCGAGCGCCAGCGGCCGTTGCGGGTCGGTGGGCCAGCGGCCGAGCGGCACGCGGTCGGGATCGGTCGCGCGGCGGACCTCGTCGAGCTCGATCCGCAGGTCGACGCGGCGGTCGAGGTCGAGCGCGGCGGTCGGCGTCAGGTAGCCGCGCAGCGCCGCGCCCACCTTGCCGCGCCCGGCGGCCGCGGCGACGCGGGCGAGGTCGTCGGCGATGAAGCTGTTGAGGAAGTCGTGCTCGACCGCCTTTGCCTGCGACTGGCCGACCCTTTCGCAGCGGACCCGGATGGCGCCGTCGGCGAAGGGTTTGCCGGCGTGGAGGACCTGCGCGGCTCGCGCGCGGCAGTGCGCGAGCGCGTCCCAGTCCAGCCGCACCGGCGCCGGGTCGCCGTCCACTTCGGGGATGAGCTCCTCCTCGATCTCCGTCCGCAGCGCCGATTCGTCGCCACCGAGGCCGGCGAGCCAGTGCGGGGAGCGCGGGCCGACGGTGAGCGCGCGTCCCATCGCCCAGGCGCACGCCGAGAGGACGAGCGAGCCCGGGACCAGGAACCCCTCCTCGGAGACCGTGAAGGCGAGCAGGGCGCTGTCGCCGGAGCGCCGCTCCTCGTAGAGGTCGGGCGACAGCTCGAAGACCTTCTCCAGCGCCGCGAAGACCGCGCTGGTCGCGAAGACCCCGGCGTAGACGGTGTAGCGCCAGGTGAGGTGCGGCCCCGGCTTCTCCCGGTGGACCGGGTGATCGGTGCTCCACGGCAGCGGGTCGTCGGGGTCGAGATCGAAGACGCGTCGCTCCTTCGCGGACGGGATCTGCTGCGGGCTGAACATCTCGACTGCCTGCCAGAACTCGATCACGTCCCGCACGGCAGTCAAGGATACGCTACAGTTCACCAAATGGTTAACAGTCCGTTCAAGGCACTGTCCCATCCGATCCGTCGCCAGATCGTCGAACGCCTCGCCGCCGGGCCCGCCACGGTGGGCGAAGTGACGAGCGACTTCGGCGTCTCCAAGCCCGCTATCTCCAAGCACCTGAAGGTGCTCGAGGAGTCCGGCGTCGTCACCCGCGTGATCGACGGCCGCAACCACGTGCTGTCGCTGCGGACCGAGGTGCTCGACGAGGCGACCGACTGGATGGTCCGCCAGCGCGAGATCTGGACCAGCCTGTTCGACGTCGTCGAGGATCACCTGAAGGAGGAAGAGCGATGAACCTGCCACCCGTCGTCTCACCCGAGGAGTGGAGCGCCGCCCGCGAGGAGCTCCTGGTCAAGGAGAAGGAACTGACCCGGGCCCGTGACGCACTTGCCGCCGAACGCCGGCGGATGCCGCGGGAAGCCGTGACGAAGCCGTATCGATTCCAGGGGCCCGAGGGGGAGGTGTCGCTGCTCGACCTGTTCGCCGGGCGGCGCCAGCTCATCCTTTACCGCTTCTTCTTCGACCCCGACGTCCACGGCTGGCCGGAGCGCGGTTGCCGCGGCTGCTCCTTCGGCGCCGACCAGGTCGCCCACCTCGCCCACCTGAACTCGCGCGACGTCACCCTCGCCTACGCCTCGCGGGCGCCGCAGGAGGAGATCGCCCGCTATCGCGCGGAGATGGGCTGGGAAGTCCCCTGGTACACGATCATCGACGACTGGGACCGGGACTTCGGCGTCGACGAATGGCACGGGCACAACGTCTTCATCCGCGAGGGCGACGAGGTCTTCCGCACCTACTTCACCGACAAGCGCGGCGACGAGGCGCTGGGGACCACCTGGAGCTACCTCGACATCACCCCGCTCGGGCGCCAGGAGATCTGGGAGGACTCGCCTGCGGACTATCCCCAGACCCAGGCGTATGTGTGGTGGAACTACCACGACGAATACGAGGACGGGACACCGTTCACGCACGCCCTCGACGTCGCCACCGCGGCGCAGCGGGGAGCGAAGGGTGCCTGACGCAGGGGCCGCCGGGACCCTCGTCATCGAGCGCAGCTTCGCGGCGCCCGCGACCGCCGTCTTCGACGCCTTCACCCGCGAGGACGTGATGCGCCGCTGGTGGCACGCGCGGCGCGAGTGGAGCACCAGCGAGGCGAGCGTCGACCTGCGCGTCGGCGGCGCGGTGCGGGTCGTCATGGTCGACCTCGACGGCGACTCGCACGGCGGCGGCGGTCACTACACCGTGGTCGACCGTCCCCGCCGCCTCGCCTTCACCTGGACCTGGGACCGGGACGACGAGGGGGGCCGCGAGACGCTGATCGAGATCGCCTTCGTCGAGTCCGGCGGCGCCACCGCCGTCACCTTCACCCACTCGAACCTGCGCGACGAGGCCACGGTCCGCGATCACGAAGAGGGCTGGAACGGCTGCTTCGACAACCTCGAGCGGACGCTCGCCGCGGGGCCGGCGGGGGGCGCCTGATGCTCCCGCTCGGCCACATCGCCGGGATCCCGGTCGAGGAGACGGCGCTCAGCTTCGGCCCGGTGCTGCTCGCGGGCGGCGGCGTCCTCACCGTCAAGCTGCGCGACCGCTGGGGCCGTCTGCGGGGCGAAAAGCGCTCTGCGCCGGGGAACGACCTACGGCGAAGGTACCGTCAGCGGTGAAAGTCCGCGTTGGAACGCGGAGTACCGAGAAGTTCGGAGGATGATCCATGGCACTCGTAGGCAAGGATGAGCTGGTCCGTGACGTCGCCGAGAGAAGCGGGCTCGGCGTCGGCGAGGCGAAGCGCGCGGTCGAGGCGACGCTGAAGGCGATCGAGGAGCAGATGAGCGCCGGCAACGAAGTGAGGCTGACCGGCTTCGGCAAGTTCTCGGTCTCGCATCGCGAGGCCCGGGTGGGCCGCAACCCCCAGACCGGCGAGACGATGCAGATCGCCGCCAAGTCGGTGCCGAGGTTCAGCGCGGGCGCCGAGCTGAAGAAGGCGGTCGAGTAGGCGGACGGCCGGGTCGTCGCCTCGGGCGGCCCGGCCGGCGCTGGTCACGGGGGCGTGAACGGTCCCGTGCACACGCGCGCGTACCGATGCCCCTTCCCCGTCCCCTTCCTAGCCTTTGGGGATGGCACCTCTCCAATTCTGGATCCGCGGCGACCTGGCCGCCGAGCAATGCGACCGCCTGCTGGAGATCGGCGCCCGCGCCGTCCCGATGGCGCGGGGCGCGAACGGCGACGACGGCGAGCCGCGGCGCGCGGCCTGGACGATGATCGAGGCCCGGCCCGGCGAGCCGGAGGCCGAGCGAGCAAGGCTGGCCGCCGCGCTCGGCACCGAACCCGACGAGCTCACCGGCCCCTACGCGTTCCACTGAGCCGACCCCGGCGTCGCGCCGGGCACCACGCCGGCCCGCGGTCGTCCTTTCGTCCGCTCAAACCATCGCGGTCGTCCTTTCGTCCGCGCAAACCATCGTGGTCGACCTTTCGTCCGTCTACCGGACCTTAGGACGACCGCGCCGGGGAGGCCGGACGAAAGGACGACCGCGGTCAGCGGGAGGCGGGCTTGAAGCGGCGCAGGCGCAGGGCGTTGACGACCACCGAGACGCTCGAGAAGGCCATCGCGGCGCCCGCGATCACCGGGTTCAGCAGGCCGATCGCGGCCAGCGGGATCGCGGCCAGGTTGTAGCCGAAGGCCCAGGCCAGGTTCTCCTTGATCGTCCGCAGGGTGGCGCGGGAGAGGCGGATCGCGTCGGCGGCGGCGCGCAGGTCGCCGGAGACGAGGGTCAGGTCGGAGGCCTCGATCGCGACGTCGGTGCCGGTGCCGAGGCTGAGCCCGAGGTCCGCCTGAGCCAGCGCCGGGGCGTCGTTGACCCCGTCCCCGACCATCGCGACCACGTGCCCCTCGCCTTGCAGGCGGGCGACCACGGCGGCCTTCTGGGCGGGCAGCACCTCGGCGATCACCTCCTCGATGCCGACCTCGGCGGCGACCGCCCGCGCCGTCACCTCGTTGTCGCCGGTGAGGAGCACCGGGCGCAGGCCGAGCTCGCGCAGCGCGGCGATCGCCTCCGCCGAGGTCTCCTTGACCGTGTCGGCGACGGCGAAGACGGCGCGGGCGCGGCCGTCCCAGCCGGCGGCGATCGCGGTCGCCCCGCGCTCCTCGGCGCTGGCGCGGGCGGCGTCGAGCTCCGGCGGCAGGTGCATCGCCCAGTCGGCCAGCAGTGCGGGGCGGCCGACCACCAGCGCGCGTCCCTCCACCACGCCCTCCACCCCGCGGCCCTCGCGGTTGGCGAACGACTCGACCGCGGGCAGCGGCCCGGCCCCGTCCTCGCCCTCCTCCTCGGCGGCGCGCGCGATCGCCCGCGCGATCGGGTGCTCGGAGGCGGCCTCGATCGCACCGACCAGCCGCAGCGCCGCCGCCCGCTCCTCGCCGGCGGCGACCGTGATCTCGGTCAGGCTCATCTCGCCGCTGGTCACGGTGCCGGTCTTGTCGAGGACGACGGTATCGACCCGGCGGGTCGACTCGAGCACCTCCGGCCCCTTGATCAGCAGCCCGAGCTGGGCGCCACGGCCGCTGCCGACCATCAGCGCGGTCGGCGTCGCAAGTCCCAGGGCGCAGGGGCAGGCGATGATCAGCACCGCGACCGCGGCGGTGAAGGCAAAGGAGGCGCTCTCGCCGTTGCCCAGCCAGAAGCCGAGGGTGGCGACGGCGAGCGCGATCACGACCGGGACGAAAACCCCCGAGATGCGGTCGGCGAGCCGCTGGACCGGGGCCTTGCCGCTCTGCGCGTCGGTCACCAGCTTGGCGATCTGGGCCAGGGCGGTGTCGGCGCCGACCCGGGTGGCGCGGACGACGAGCCGGCCCCCGGCGTTGACGGTGGCGCCCGCGACCTCAGCGCCGGGGCCGACCTCGACCGGCACCGACTCGCCGGTCAGCATGCTCATGTCGAGCGCCGAGGTCCCCTCCTCGACGATGCCGTCGGTGGCGACCTTCTCGCCGGGGCGGACGAGGAAGCGGCTGCCGACGGTGAGCTCGGCGACCGGCACGCGGCGCTCGCCGCCGGCGGGGTCGAGGACGGCGACATCCTTGGCGCCGAGCGCCAGCAGCGCCTGCAGGGCAGCCCCGGCGCGGCGCTTGGCGCGGGCCTCGAAATAGCGGCCGGCGAGGATGAAGGTGGTGACGACGGAGGCGGTCTCGAGGTAGATCTCATCTTCGCCGCCGCCCGCCGCCGGGACCAGCTGGAAGCTCATCTTCATCCCCGGCATCCCGGCGTCGCCGATGAACAGCGCGTAGAGCGACCAGAGCCAGGCGGCGAGGGTGCCGAGGCTGATCAGCGTGTCCATCGTCGCGGTGCCGTGCTTGAGGTTCGCCCAGGCGGCGCGGTGGAACGGCCAGGCGCCCCAGAGCACGACCGGGGTTGCCAGCTGCAGCGCCAGCCACTGCCAGTTGTCGAACTGGAGCGGCGGGACCATCGAGAGGACGAGGACCGGGGCCGAGAGCAGCGCCGAGACGATCAGGCGCCGGCGCAGCGGGGCGCTCGGGTCGGGGTCCTCGTCCGGGGACGCGGGGCCGGGCGCGGTGCCGGGCGCGGGCGCGGTGCCGTGCCCGGGCTCCGGCAGCGCGGCGCTGTAGCCGGCGCTCGCGACCGCCTCGACCAGCTCCGCGGAGTCGACCGCGGCCGTGTCGTAGTCGACGCTCGCCCGCTCGGTCGCGTAGTTGACCGTCGCCGCGACACCCTCGAGCGTGTTCAGCCGGCGCTCGATCCGGTTCGCGCAGGACGCGCAGGTCATCCCCTCGATCGGCAGGTCCAGGTGCTCGGTGGTGGTGCTCACGGCCTCACCTGGCGGGTGAAGGCGACGGTGTGGAGCCGGCCGCCGGTCTTGAGCTGGAGGAAGGGGCGGTAGGTCCCGACGCTCGGGAAGGTGGCCATGCAGCGCGGGCCCTCCGCGTCGGGGTGGACGTGGAGGAAGGCGAGGTCGCCCTCACGTAGCGCGACCAGGTGGCCCGCGACCTGCCCGACCTCCGCCCGCACGGCGGCCTCGCAGTGCAAGCAGCTCATTCCCTCGACCCGATAGGCGAGCTCGCCGGCACCCTCGCCGCGCACATCCACAATCTGATCACCAGCCGCCATCGGCGCTCCCTTCATCGAGTCGACGTAGCGCCACTATACCCATACCCCCCTAGGGTATATCCAATGCTATCTTCGACCGATGGCAACCAAGCCCGGATACAGCGCCTCGAAGGACCAGCTCCTCAAACGCCTCTCCCGCATCGAAGGCCAGGTCCGCGGGGTCACCCGCATGGTCGAGGAGGAGCGCTACTGCATCGACGTGCTCACCCAGATCCAAGCCGCCGAGGCCGCCCTCCAAGGCGTCGCCCTAGGCCTCCTCGACGACCACGTCCACCACTGCATGACCGGCACCAAAGCCGACCGCGACGAAAAAGCCACCGAGCTGATGGAGGCCGTAGGGCGCTTCGCGCGGCGGTGAGGCGGCGGGGAAGGGACGGGCGGGGGCTCGTGGGGCGGGTGGCCGTCCGAGGTGGTCCCAGGTGTCCTGGGCTCCTCATGGGGGTCCTGGCAGGCTGTGACCCCCATGAGGCGCCCAGGACGTGAGGCTTCGCGCGGGAAGGCGTCAAGGGTCCGCCACGAAGACGCCGGGACGTCACACCTCCCGGCCCCGAGACGAGCGCCGCGGTCGTCCTTTCGTCCGGCCCCAGGACCGTGGTCGTCCTTAAGTCCGGTAGACGGACCGAAGGACGACCGCCCCGGGTCGGGCGGACGAAAGGACGACCGCGGTCCGGCGTCCTCGCCACGGGGTCACGGATCGGTGACGGATCCGTCGTCTGCCGTGACGTTCCCGTGACCCTCCCGGCACGGTCCCTCCACCTCTCCCCCCGGGAGTGGCCCGGGAGGGACGGCGGGGGTGACCCTGGACGAACCTCCCCGCTGTTCGTGAGGGAAGGGTCACCCCCGCCGTCCCGGCCACGCCCGCCCGGGCCACGCCTGCCCAGGCCGTGGGACGGGAGGGCCCGTCCCTTGTCCGTCCCTCCGGCGAGAGGGGCCGTCAGGCGCGGGCCAGGGCTCGCAACGCTTCGCCGATCGGGACGAAGGGGGCGGGATCCAGGGCGCTGAACATGCGGTTGTGGGTGATCGCGCCGGAGAGGCCGGTGTCGAGGTCGGCCCAGGCGATGGTGCTGCCGGCGCCGGGGTGGGCGAGGACTCGGTGGGACGGCTCCGGGCCTACTTCGGGGGCGCGGACCCAGAAGCCTGAGGTGCCCACGGGCATCACTTTGCCGTAGGTCTCGTCGAACTCTTCGAATTCGGGGCGGGGCTCGAGGAAGGACTGGAGCTGGGCGGGGTCGAGGAGGCGGACGCCGTCGAGGGCGCCTTCGCCGGCGATCATCGCGTAGAAGCGGGCCAGGGAGTGGGCGTCGGCGATCGCGCCGACGGCGGGGATGACCCCACCGTGGACGTCGTCGCGGTTGTAGGCCGGGGGCAGCAGGCGGACTGACTCCGGGGTCGCCCGCTTGACCAGGGTGCCGGCGGGAAGCGGGGCCGGCATCTGCGCGATCTCCAAGGTGGCGATCCGGCCGCGCTCGGACTCCGGCACGCCGAGGAAGTAGGAGTCCATGCCGAGCGGCTCGCAGATCTCCTCGCGGACGAACTCGGCGAACGGGCGCCCCTGGGGATCGGTACGGCGGACGACCTCGCCGACCAGCCAGCCGAAGGTCATCGACAGGTAGGTGTTGCGGGTCCCCGGCGACACCACGGGCTCCATCTCCGCCAGGCGCGCCGTCATCCAGTCCCAGTCGATCATCAACTCGGGGGTGACGCCGTCGGGCATCTGGGGGACGCCAGCGCGGTGGGAAAGGACCTGGCGGACGGTGATCCACTCCTTGCCGTTCACCCCGTACGCGGGCCAGTAGGTCGCCAGCGGCTCCTCGTAATCGACCAGGCCGCGCCGCGCCTGGATGTGCAGCGCGGTCGCCGTGATCGACTTCGAGACGGAGAAGATCGGGAAGATCGTCTCGCCGTCGACCGGGACCGTGCGCCCCGGGTCGGCCGTGCCGGCCCAGGTGTCGGCGACCAGCTCGCCGTCGACGTAGGCGCTCACCTGGAGCCCGTTCTCGCCGCGCTCCAGCGCCAGCTCCAAGGCCTGGTCGAGGCGCGGGGTGGAGAGCGGCTCACGGCTTGCCATCTCCCGCGATACTACCAAACGGCTGGTTTAGAACTCAAAGCTCGAGCAGGGTCGGCGCCAGCGTCCGCAGGTCCGCCAGCGCCCCCTCCAGATCACGGCCGAGCGGCTGCACGCAGACGTGGTCGGCGCCGGCGTCGAGGTGCGCCTCGACCCGCTCCCGCACCGCCTCGACGTCCCCCCAGGCGATCAGCGCGTCGATCAGCCGGTCGCTGCCGCCGCCGGCGAAGTCCTCGTCCTCGTAACCGAACTGCCGCAGGTTGTTGACGTAGTTGGGGAAGTTGTCGAAGTAGGGCGCGGTGGCGCGGCGGGCGGTCGCCCGGGCGCGCCCCGGGTCGTCCTCCAGCACCACCATCAGCTCCGGTGCGATGTAGGGCCGCGACCCGCACTGCCGGCGGGCGGCCGCCGTGTGGTCGACGGGCACGAGGTAGGTGTGGGTGCCGCAGGTCCGCGTGGCGGCCAACTCCAGCATCTTCGGCCGCAGCGCCGCCAGCAGCACCGGCACCGGCTCGGCGGGCGCCGGCGGCACGTACTCGGCGCGGTCCATCGCGTCCAGGTACTCGCGCATCGCCGCCAACGGCCGGCCGTAATCGTGGCCGCGGCTGCCGACCAGCGGCGCGTGGCTGACCCCGATACCGAAGGCGAAGCGCCCCGGGAAGGCGTCGCCGAGCGTCAGCGCGCCGCTCTTCGCCGCCATCGGGTCGCGGGCGTAGATGTTGGCGACCGCCGTCGTCACCGCCAGGCGCGTGGTAGCGGCGAGGATCACCGCCGAGTTGGCGAGGACGTCACGGCTCCGCGGCCCCTCCCCTCCCCACCAGGCGCGCCAGCCCATCTCCTCGAGCGCCGCCGCCGCCCGCCCGGTCGTCGCCGCGCCCTGGCTGGAGATTGCCGAGAGCCAGGCGCCGATCCGCCCGAGGCGCTCGCGCAGCAGGTCCGGATCGGCGCTCAGCGCCCCCGCGGCCATCGTCCCCACCTAGCCGAGCGAGGGCCGTTCCCGCAGCGGCCGCTCGTAGGTCGGGTCGGCGGCGTCGCGGGAGCCGCGGTGCTTGTTGACGAAGATCCGCTCCATCTTCGAGGAGTCGAGCGCCGCGCCCCACTCGGGCAGCACCACCCGCATCGCGATCCGCCACTCGCCGTCGCGCCGGCTGAGCCGATCGACATAGCGCCCGGCGATCATCTGCGTCTCCGGATCTCCCTTCTCCTTGATGATCGCGATGTAGTAGGTCTCGACGTGGGCGACGTCGCCATCGATGTCGATCGTCTGGTTGGTGACGAAGTGCTGGGTCGCCTCGCGCGAGTCCTGCAGCGGCAGCCACCAGGCGAGGAAGTCCTCGACCGTACCGGTGACGCCGCCGTGGCAGTCGATCCCGTCGGGGTGGAACGCGGCGCGCACCAAGTCCGGGTCGCGGCGGTCCACCCCCCGCGTGTAACGGAGGAGGCAGCGGGCGATCTGCTGGCGGTCGAGCATCTCCCGCAGCTCGGCGGCGTCGATCAGCGGATCGAGCTCAGGCATCGACGGCCGCCAATCCCAGCTCCTCGATCATCCGGTCGCGGAGGCGGAACTTCTGCACCTTGGTCGAGGACATCGGCCACTCCTCGACGATCCGCACGTGGCGCGGGATCTTGAAGCTCGCGATCTGCCCCTGGCAGAACTCGATCAGCTCCGCCTCGTCCGCCTCGCCGCCGGGCGCCAGCTCGACGAAGGCGACCGGCACTTCGACGTAACGCTCGTCCGGGACGCCGACGACCTGTGCCAGCTTCACCGCCGGGTGGGTGGCGAGGAAGGACTCGACCTCCAGCGCCGCGACGTTCTCGCCGCCAACCTTCAGCATGTCCTTGAGCCGGCCGTGGAAGTGGAGGAAGCCCTCGGCGTCGATCGAGCAGCGGTCGCCGGTGTGGAAGAAGCCGTCGGCGTCGAAAGCGGCGGCGGTCTGCTCGGGATCGTCGAAGTAGCCGTCGAAGATGCACTCGCCGCGCACCGTCAGCTCGCCTTCGACCCCGGCCGCGACCTCGGCGCCGCTCTCCGGGTCGGCGATCCGCACCTCCCAGCCTGGCAGCGGGTGGCCGCAGGTCGTCATCCGCTGCTCAAGCGTGTCGTCGAGGTGGCTGTAGGCAAGCGTGCCGCAGAGCTCGGTCATCCCGTAGGCGCTGATCAGCGTCGCCCGCGGGAAGGCGTCGAGCACCTTCCGCTGGACGTCGGGCGGGCCGAGGTTGGCGATGATCCGCACTTGGTCGACCGGGATGCCGGCGAAGCGGGGGCTGTGGACCAGGGTCAGGGTGATCGTCGGGAACAGCGGGTAGAGGACGGTGGGCCGGTGGCGCTCCATCAGGTCGAGGGCCTCGTCGGCGTCGAAGTGGCCCTGGCTGATGAACTCGGCGCCGCGGTGGAAGCAGGCGGTCATCAGCAGCAGGCCGCCCATGTGGAACATCGGCAGCGGGTCCCACCACCGGTCCTCGGTCGGAATCTGGAAGACCGCGGCGATGTTGGCGGTGTTGGTGACGACGGCGCCGTTGCTCTCGATGCACCCCTTCGGGCTGGCCGTGGTCCCCGACGTGTACATGATCAGCAGCGGGTCGCTGGGCTCGGCGGCGCCGGTCGTCGGCTCGACCGTGGCGGCGAGCTCGCGCAGGCGCCCGGCGCTCAGCATCCCCGCCTCCTCGCGCTCGGTCACCAGCGCGATCACCCGCAGCGCCGGCGCCGACGTCAGCTCCAGCCGCTCCGGGTCGGCGGCCTCGGCGAGCCCCGGCAGCGCCTCGCGCAGGAGCGCCTTGAAGTCGACGTGCTCGTCGACCGCGTCGGTGGTAAAGAGGGCGCCGAGACGGGCGTCGGCGATCACGTGGCCCAGCTCCGCCGCCTTGAAGCGGGTGTTGATCGGGACCATCGCCGCGCCGACCATGGCGCCGCCGACCATCAGCTCGATCACCTCGGGGCAGTTCGGCATGAGGACGCCGAAGCGGTCGCCGCGGCCGATGCCGAGGACGGCCAACTCCGCCGCCCGGGCTTCGCCGCGGGCGAGCAGCTCGGCGTAGGTGAGGCGGCGGTCGGGGAAGGTCAGCGCGGGCGCGTCGCCGCGGTCGGCGGCGGTGCGGCGCAGCATCTGCTCGTAGGTTCCTTGGGGCATCGTGGGGTCTCCTATCGCTCGCCCGCGGCTTCGGGCCCGAGCGTCGCCGGCAGCTCGACGAGGCTACGCAGTTTCCAGTTGCCGCGGTAGGCGAGGTTCTCGGTCTCGATCTCGATCTCGGGGAAGCGCCGGGCCAGGGTCTCGAAGACCACCCGGCCCTCCAGGCGGGCGAGCGCGTTGCCGAGGCAGAAGTGGGGGCCGATCCCGAGGGCGAGGTGCGAGCGGGCATTGGGACGCTCGATGTCGATCCAGCTCGGCCGCTCGAAGACCCGCGGGTCGCGGTTGGCGGCGGCGGCCATCAGGAAGACGTTCTGGCCGACCTCAATCTCGACGTCGCCGACGCGGAGCGGCTCGACCGCCACCCGGTTGCTGAACTGGACCGGCGAGACCCAGCGCAGCATCTCCTCGGTCGCGCCCGTCGCCAGGTCGGGGTCGGCCACCAACCGCGCCCACTGGCCGTGCTGCGCGTACATGCCGGCGAGGCCGTGGGCGATCAGGTTGGTCGTCGTCTCGTGGCCGGCGAAGAGCAGGTTGACGAACATCCCGTGCAGCTCTTCTTCAGTCAGCCGCTCGCCTTCGTGCGCTTCGGTCAGCGCGCTCACCAGGTCGGTGCCGGGGTGCCGCCGGCGCTCCTCGACGTGGCCTTCGATGTAGGCGCGGAAAGCCCGCATCGCGGCCAGCGCGGGCAGCAGCGCCGCCGGGTCGTCGCCACCGCGGTTGCGGCCGATCGCGCCGGACCAGTCGTGGATCCGCTCGCGGTCGGCGGGCGGGACCTCAAGCATCTCGCAGATCACGACCAGCGGCAGCGCCCAGGCGAGGCCCGCCATCAGGTCGACCTCGTCGTCCCCGCGCAGCTCGTCGAGCAACCGGTTGGTGTGGAAGCGGACCACCTCCTCCATCTGGACCACGCGCCGGTGGGTGAAGGTCTGGTGGGCGATGCGGCGCAGGCGACCGTGCTCGTCGCCGTCGGTGCGGACCATGAACTTTTCCTCGAAGGCGGAGATCTCGAAGAGCGCCTCCGCCTCCTCCTGGGTGAGGCCGGCGACGATCTCGTCGAAGCGGGAGCCTTCGACGCTGCCGCGGCTGCTGAGCCGGACCGGGTCCTTGTAGAGCGCTTTGACCTCGTCGTAGCGACAGACGAAGACGACCGGGCCGACCCGGGTGGCGGGCGCCATCTCGACCAGCTCGGTCCAGACCGGGAAGGGGTCAGCGATCGCGATCGGGTCGGATGCCATGATCGCGGCCAGGTCATCCTCTCTCGTCAGCAGAGTCATCTCGCGCTCCCTCCAGCCCAGCTTCACATCAAACGGTTGGTAGATGATAGCTTCTTCGCCGACGAGATTCAAAGCGGAAAGGACGGAACGATGAACTCGAGCGGCAGCTCCGCTGAGGCAGAGTACGATGTCGTCGTCGTCGGCTCGGGGGCGGGCGGGATGACCGCCGCGCTGGCCGCCCACGCCCGCGGCATGCGCGTTCTGGTGGTCGAGAAGAGCGCCTACTTCGGCGGCTCCTCGGCCCGCTCCGGCGGCGGCATCTGGGCCCCCAACTCCGCCCCGCTCGTGCGCGAGGGACAGCGCGACGATCCCGCCCGGCTGCTCGAGTACATGGACCGGATCGCCGGCGACCGGGTGCCGCGCGAGCGGATCGTCCGTTACCTCGACGGGGCGCCGGCGATGGTCGACTTCCTCGAGGGCCTCGGCGGGCCGCTCGCCGACGGCTTCTTCTGGATCCGCGGCTACTCCGACTACCGGCCCGAGCTCGGCGGCAATCCGCTCGGGCGCGGCGTCTGGGCGCGGCCGATCGACCGCCGTCTACTCGGCGACGAGATGGCCTACCTGCACCCGGGCGTCAAACGGATGCAGCTGCCGCTCGGCGCCTGGATCACCTCGGTCGACCTGCACGACCTGCTGGCGATCCGCTGGGGCGGCCTCGGCCACAAGAAGATCCTCGGCAAGCTCGCCTGGCGGATCGCCCGCGCCCGGGTCACCGGCGAGCGGATCGGGGTCAGCGGCCAGGCCCTGGCGACGCGGTTGCGGCTGGCGATGATGGAGCGCGACCTGCCGCTCTGGCGGGAGACGCCGATGACCGCGCTGCTCACCGACGGCGACGGCCGCGTCACCGGCGTCGAAGTCGAGCGCGACGGCGTCTCCACCCAGATCCCGGTGAAGCGGGCGGTCGTCCTCGCCAGCGGCGGCTTCGACCACAACCTCGAGATGCGCAAGCGCTACCAGCCGGGGATCGACCGGGACTGGAGCCTCGGCAGCCCGACCAACGAGGGCGACGGGATCCGGATCGGCGAGGAGCTCGGCGGCGCGGTCGACCTGATGGACGAAGCCTGGTGGATGCCGACGATGCCCGCGGCGATGGACGGCTCGCTGGTCGGCCTGGTCGCCGAGCGCCAGTACCCCGGCCAGTTCATCGTCAACGGCGCGGGCGAGCGCTTCGTCAACGAGGCGGCGCCCTACGTAGTCTTCTGCAAAGCCCAGCTGGCGGGGCACCGCGGTGGGGTCAGCCACATCCCGGCCTGGATGATCATCGACGAGCGCGCCTGGAAGCGGAACATCATCGCCGGCCACCTGCCCGGGGCGCCGGTACCACGGCCGTGGGTGGAGAAGGGCGTGATCCACACCGGCCGCACCTTCGAGGAGCTGGCGAAGAAGATCGGCGTGCCACCGGCGGCGCTGCGCGAGACCGCCGACCGCTTCAACGGCTTCGCCCGGGCCGGCCGCGACGAGGACTTCGCCCGCGGCGAGAGCCCCTACGACAACTACTACGGCGACCCGGCCTTCGCCAACCCGAACCTGACCGAGGTGGCGAAGCCGCCGTTCCGGGCGCTCGCCCTCACCCCCGGCGACCTCGGCACCAAGGGTGGCCTGCTGACCGATCCCGACGCCCGCGTCCTGCGCGCCGACGGCAGCGCGATCGAGGGCCTCTACGCCTCCGGCAACGTCACCTCCTCGGTGATGGGGACCGACTACGCCGGCCCCGGCGCCACCCTCGGCCCGGCGATGACCTTCGCCTACCTGGCGATCGAGCACATCGCCGCCGGCACCGGCGATGAGGCGCGGACGGCGACGAGCCAGCGCCCGTCCTCGAGCGCCGGCTCGTCCGCGTAGCCGCCGACGAGCGTCCGGCCCGGACGACACCCGGTTGGCTGTTCCTTATGCCGGAATGGTCGGCAAAAGGAACAGCTGGGGACGGGGGGCCTGAGACCGGCGCCCGGGCCCGGGGCCGGGAAGGGACGGACAAGGGCCCTCCCGTCCACGGCCCGGGCAGGCTGTGGCCGTGGCCGGGAGGGCCAGGTCTGTGGGGGGGGGAGAGAGAGATGGAGGGACCGTGCCGGGAGGGTCACGGGAGCGTCACGGCGGACGGGCGGACCCGTCACGGATGCGTGACCCCGTGACGAAGATGTCGGGAACGTCACGCTTCCGTCCGGGTTGTCCAACGGTCACGAACGCGCTGCAGCGCGTTCCGGGGTCCCGGGATCCAGGCCCCGGAGGGTCCCCCGACGGTGCGTTTGCACTTAACCGGAATAGTTCATGACAACTGCGAACTCACCCGGGCCGGGCGCCGGAAGGTGTGACGTTCCCCGCCGTCTTCGTCACGAACCATGACGTCTTCCCACGGAAGCCTCACGTCCTGGGCGCCTCATGGGGCCACAGCCTGCCCGGATCCCCATGAGGAGCCCAGGGCCTCCCTCGGACGGTCGCAGGCACCCGGGCCCCCGCCCGTCCCCGTGGACCACTCATCCAGGCCCGAGTACCACCGCCGGAGTCGTATACTGCTCCTGCAGTTCAAACAAAGATTTGGTTTATTTCTAAGGAGGCCACGACAGCGATGCTGCTGCAAGACAAGGTCGTGATCGTCACCGGTGCGGCCCAGGGGATCGGCCGGGCGCACGCGGAGGCGCTCCATCGCGAGGGTGCCGCGGTCGTCCTCGCCGACATCCAGGGAGAGGCGGCCGAAGCGGAGGCCGGGAAGATCGTCGCCGCCGGCGGCAAGGCGATCGGCGTCCGCGTCGACATCTCCTCGGCGGCGGAGACGGCGGCGATGGCGCGGGCCACGGTCGACGCCTTCGGGCGCATCGACGGCCTCGTCAACAACGCCGCGATCTACGCCGGCTACGTCCACCACACGCTGGTGGATTTGCCGCCCGATTACTGGCAGCGGTTCGTCGACGTCAACCTCACCGGCGTGCTGCTCGGCGCCCAGGCGGTCGCGCCGCAGATGATCGAGCAGGGCAGCGGAGTGATCGTCAACCAGTCCTCGGCCGGCGCCGACCAGCCCCGCAACCAGTACTCGGTCACCAAGCTCGGCGTCCAGGGGCTGACCCTGGGCCTGGCGCGCTCGCTCGGGCCGCAGGGCGTGCGGGTCAACTGCCTCGCCCCCGGGGTCACCGACACCGAGGCGACCCGGGGGCACTACTCGGCCGAGCAGCTGACCGCGATGGTCGAGCAGCGGACCCTGCTGCGGAAGATGGCCCAGCCGGAGGACGTCGCCGACGTCCTCGTCTGGCTGGTCTCCGACCTGGCCCGGATCGTCACCGGCCAGATCGTCCACGTCGACAGCGGTTATGTCGCCCACCCCGCCTGAGCCCGAAAGAGAGAGATGAGCAAGGAACTGAACGAGAAGAAGGCGATCGTGACCGGCGCCGACGGCCCGCTCGCGGCGGCCGCGGCCGACGTCCTCGAGGCGGCCGGCGCCACGGTCGAGCGGATCGACACGGGTGCGGCGCTCGCCGAGGCCTGCCGCGGCGCGATCGAGACGCTGGGCGGGGTCGACATCCTCGTCACCCACTCCTCCCCGGCGACCGACGGCCCCGCGGCGGAGCTGCACGAGATCGCCGCCGGGCCCTGGAACGAGGCGATCGACCGCCACGCGACGTCGGTCTTCACCGCGATCCAGACCGTCGCCCCGGCGATGCAGGCGAGCGGCGGCGGGCGGATCGTCAACCTGACCACCGCCCGCGCCCACAGCTGCGCCGACCAGCACGGGGTGGCCGAACTGCTGGTCCACGGCTTCACCGTCGGCTTCGCCCGCGAGCTGGGCGGGGACGGGGTGACCGTGAACGCGGTCGAGGTCGGGGCGATCCTCGCGATCGGCGACGAGCGCGGTCCCGACCCCTACCCGAACCGCGCCGTCGCCCGCGCGGGGACCGCGACCGATCCCGCGGCACTGGTCGAGCTGCTCGCAGGGCCGGGCGGGGAGTGGATCAGCGGTCAGGTCTTCACGGTCGACGGCGGCGGCTGGATGCGGCCGGACTGAGCCGCCTCAGGCACGCTCGAACAGCATCGCGTTGGCGGTGCCGCCGCCCTCGCAGATCGCGATCAGGCCGCGCTTCAGATCGCGGTTGCGGAGCGAGTAGACGAGGCCGGCGGCCAGCTTGGTCCCAGTCGCGCCGAGCGGGTGACCGAGCGCGATCGCGCCGCCGTTGACGTTCGTCTTCTCGAGCGGGGCGCCGACCGCCTTGGCCCAGCCGAGGACGACCGGGGCGAACGCCTCGTTGACCTCGAACAGGTCGATGTCGTCGATCGCCAGGCCGGTCCGCTCGAGCAGCTTCTCGGTCGCCGGGATCGGGCCGCTCAGCATTTCGATCGGGTCGGCCCCGACCACCGTGTAGTCGACGATCCGGGCCAGCGGGGTGAGCCCGTGCTTCGCGACCGCGTCGGCGGAGGCGACCATCACGGCGGAGGCGCCGTCGGAGATCTGGCTGGCGATGCCGGCGGTCAGCTCGGGGTAGCCGGGGAGCGTCTTCAGCGCCGCCAGCTTCTCGGCGCTGGTGTCGGCCCGCGGGCCCTCGTCGCGCTCGAGCCCGTTGACCGGGCTGACCTCGTCGGCGAAGCGGCCCGCCTCCCAGGCGGCGACGGCGCGGCGGTGGCTCTCCAGCGCGAACGCCTCCATCTCCCCGCGGCTGAGCTCGAAGCGGCGCGCCATCAGGCAGGCGCCGAGGAACTGGCTGACCTCGCTGTCGGCGAAGCGCGCCTTGAAGCCCTCCGCCTCCCAGGGGGCGCCGAGGCCGTTTTCGGTGCCGACCGTGGTCGAGGACATGATCGGGATCAGGCTCATCACCTCGACCCCGCCAGCGACGACGACGTCCTGGGTGCCGGACATCACCCCCTGGGCGGCGAACTGCAGCGCCTGCAGCGACGAGCCGCACTGGCGGTCGACGGTGGTGCCGGGGACCTCCTGCGGCCAGTCGGCGGCGAGGACACAGCTGCGGGCGACGTTGAAGGACTGGGCGCCGATCTGGCTGACGCAGCCGAAGACGACGTCGCCGACGCGGGCGGGGTCGAGCCCGCTGCGGGAGGCGACCTCGCGGAGGACGTGGGCGCCCAGGTCGACGGGGTGGACGGAACTGAGCTGGCCGTTGCGCTTGCCTACGGGCGTGCGGACGGCGGCGACGATGAACGCTTCGGGCATCTTACCTTCCTCGGTCTGGTCTGATTGCTGACCCTCACAGCCTAGACAATCAGACAACCGGTCGGTCGAAATACGAGGCGCGGACAGGTAGGATCGGGGGACTGTTCGCGAGGGAAGGAGATGCCCGGTGGCCCCTGATCTGATGAGTCTTTGCGCCGATCCGGTGCGCGAGGGGCCGCCGCTTTCGGTTGCCGAGCCGCCAGCGCCGATCCGCTTCAACTTCGACGCCGGCTACCCGGCGCCGGAGGCGTTGCCGCGCGAGCCGCTGGCGGCGCTCGCCTCCCAGGTCCTGCGGGACCCGGCGGCGCTCGGTTACGTCTCGCTGCGTTATGCCGGGGACGGCGAGCCGATCTACCAGGAGGAGGGATTCAACGGCCGCGAGGAGATGGCGCTCGGCAACGCCGACCTGCGGGCGGAGCTGGCGAAGTGGCTCGGGGGCAGGCAGGGCATCGCCGGCCTCGGTCCCGAGAACTTCGTCCTCACCTCCGGCGCCGGGCAGGCGATCGCGCTTGCCGCGGCCGCCTTCATCAACCCCGGCGAGGGCGCGCTGGTCGAGTCCCTCACCTTCGCCTGGGCCTTCCGCTCGCTGCGGATGCGAGGCGCCGAGGTGCGGATGGTCGACCTCGACGAGGGCGGGATGAGCATCGTCTCGCTGGAAGCGCGGCTGGCCGAGCTGCGGGCCGAGGGCATCCGGCCGAAGCTCCTCTACACGATCCCGACCTACCAGCTGCCGACCGGGACGGTGATGCCGCTGGAGCGCCGGCGGCGGCTGCTCGAGCTGGCCGAGGAGCACCACCTGGTGGTGATCGAGGACGCGGTCTACGCCGACCTCCGCTTCGACGGCCCGGAGCCGCCGCCGACCCTGCTCAGCCTCGACCGCTCCGGCCGCGTGATGCAGGCGCACGCCTTCTCGAAGATCGTCGCCACCGGCCTGCGGCTGGGCTGGATGTGCGGGCGGCCGGAGCTGGTCGACGCGCTCGGCGTGGTCCGCGAGGACCTCGGCGTCAGCCAGTGGCTCTCCCGGGTGATGTGCGAGTATCTGCGCCGCGGCGAGCTCGACGGCCAGATCGAACGGGCGGCGGCGATCTACCGCCGCAAGCGCGACATCGCGATCGCCGGCCTCCGTGATGCCTGCGGCGACCTGGTCAGCTTCAATCCTCCCGGCGGCGGCATCTTCATGTGGGTAACCCTCGACGACTCGGTCGACTGGCTGACCGCCCAGCGCCAGGCGGCCCTGCATGGCGTCCAGGTCCGCGAGGCCAACGCCTTCTCCTTCCTCCGCGACACCGGCCCGATCCGCCACTTCCGCCTCGGCTTCGGCCACGGCTCCGAGCAAGAGCTCCGCGAAGGCACCGCCCTGCTGGGCGAAGCCATCGTCGCCGCATCCGAGAGGCGTCCGGGGGCCATCAGGGCTTCGTGAGGTTTGGGAAGGTTCCCGCTGTCCAGCTGTTCCTTATGGACGCCTGAGGTCCATGACCGGGAGGGCCACGGGGGAGGGACGGATCCGTCACGTATCTCAGACCTCGTGACGGAGACGCCGGGAACGTCACGCTTCCTCCCGCGTTGGGCAACCGCCAGAGTCACGCTGCAGCTTTTGAGGTGGCCATGGCGACCACAAGAGCTGCAGCGCGTTTCGGACCCTCGGGATAGGGCCCTCGGAGGACGGGAAAGTGTGACGTTCCCGGCATCTTCGTCACGGACGGGGCTCCCGGGGCGGCTCTTCCGCACGAAGCCGTCACGGAAGCGTGGACTTCGTCACGACCTGTGATGTCGCGCGCTCGCCGCAGCGCCGGTCGCCGAACTCAACGACGGCGGCCGCGGCGACGGTCATAGGGCAACCTCCCGTCCCGGGGAGAGCCTTCTCTCCCAAGTTGGAAAGTCAGAGAGGGGGACGCCTGGCCGCAGGCCAGGCCCCAGATCAGACTGACCGGCGCATAGAGCTGACCACCG
>Ga0153956_1001121_pt1 | contig 25268 bp, 25 predicted proteins | sample TSFL040MetaG_FD_104704 | JGI IMG/M metagenome (GOLD analysis project Ga0153956, IMG submission 104704) | Attine ant fungus gardens microbial communities from Florida, USA - TSFL040 MetaG | ecosystem: Host-associated > Fungi > Mycelium > Unclassified | place: USA: Florida, Wekiwa Springs... | reverse complement strand
GCCCTCGGCCTCGCCGCGCAGCCGCGCGACGAGGTTCGGCCGGCCCTCCTGCGCGCCGAGCAGCTCGACCTCGAAGCCGGCGCCGCGCAGCATGCCGGCGAGGAGCTCCTGCAGCGCGCGCTCGTTCCCCGGCGGGTTGACGGTGTCGAAGCGGATGAGCCGCTGAAGCAGCTCGGTCGTCTCCTGCTGCAGGTCGGCGGGCATGGCGGGGATGCTAGCCGCGCGCCGCGGTGCGAGCGGGCGGAAGCGGCGCGGCGCGATCACGGGAGCGGGCCGCGGCCGGCGCGCTTCGCATAATGGAGCGATGTCGTCGCTGTTCGAGCCGCCCGAGCCCGACGCGGAAACGGTCCGCGCCGGCGCGCCGCTGGCCGCGCGGATGCGCCCGCGAACGCTCGAGGAGTACGTCGGCCAGGGCCATTTGCTCGGCGAGGGGTCGGCGCTGCGCGCGGCGATCGAGTCCGGCAGACCGCACTCGATGATCCTTCACGGCCCGCCCGGCGCCGGCAAGACGACGCTCGCGCGGATCGTCGCCGAGGCCGCTGACGCGACCTTCGAGGAGCTGAGCGCGGTGCAGGCCGGCAGACCGGAGGTCCGCGCCGTGCTCGAGCGGGCCGAGCAGCGCCGCCGGCTCGGGCGCCGGACGATCTTCTTCCTCGACGAGATCCACCGCTTCAACAAGGCCCAGCAGGACGCGCTGCTGCCGGCGGTCGAGGAAGGGCTCCTGACCCTGATCGGGGCGACCACCGAGAACCCGTACTTCGAGGTGAACTCGGCGCTGATCTCTCGCAGCCAGGTCTACGAGCTGGCGCCGCTGTCCCCGGAGCAGGTGGAAGTGATCCTGCGCCGCGCGCTCGCCGACCCCGAGCGCGGCGTCGCAGAACCGCCCCCGATCGCCGAGGATGCCTTGGCGATGCTTGCCGAGCGCAGCGGCGGCGACGCCCGCGCGGCCCTCTCGGCCCTGGAGCGGGCGGTCGAGCGGGCCGGCGGCAAGGAAATCGACGTCGCAGCCGTCGAGGACGCGCTCCAGCGCCGCGCGATCTCCTACGACCGTCAGGGCGACCGCCACTACGACTTCATCTCGGCCTGGATCAAGTCCACCCGCGGCTCCGACGTCGACGCCTCGCTCTACTACCTGGGGGTGATGCTGGAGGGCGGCGAGGATCCACGCTTCATCGCCCGCCGCATGGTCATCCTCGCCTCCGAGGACATCGGCAACGCCGACCCGATGGCGCTCCTGGTCGCCGACGCCGCCGCCCGCGCGGTCGACCGCGTCGGCCTCCCCGAGTGCGCCCTGAACCTGTCCCAGGCCGCGATCTATCTGGCGATGGCGCCGAAGTCGAACGCGGCGACGACCGCGATCGCCGCCGCCCGCGCGGAGGTGCGCCGGCACGGTGCCCAGACCCCGCCCGACTACCTGCGCGACGCCCACTACCCCGGCGCCGAGGCGCTCGGCCGCGGCACCGGCTACCAGTACGCCCACGACCACCCCGGCGGCGTCGCCGCCCAGCAGTACCTCCCGGACGCCCTCGCCGACCGCGTCTTCTACGAGCCGACCGGCAACGGCCGCGAGAAGGCCTTCGGCGAGCGCCTCGCCGAGCTTCGCCGCCGCCTAGGCAAGTCCTAGGCAGACGCCGTATAGGCCGAAATGCGTACTCCCAGAGCGCAACTTCCTCCGCATATGGGGTTTTCTAGTTGCGGCTTTCCAAGCTAAGCCAGGGAGAGCCGTAACGCCGGCCGGAGGCTCGGACTGGGGGCTTCCGGTCGGTCTTAACAGGGGGGAGAGGGCGCCGGGACCTTGACTCGGCGCCCTCTCTGTTTCCGGCCGCCGCGCCGGATCTCGTATCTTCAGTCCATGGCGGAGGAGGAGAAGGGGAAGGTCAAGAAGCTGCGGCTCGGCGGGATGGCGCTGCGCAACGGCCTGCTCGTCCACGGCCCGACCCACTGGGCGGCCGCGGTCCGGCGCCCCGACGGCTCGATCGAAGTCGCCTCCGAACGCAAGCCGGAGCTGGTCCCGGATCTCGTCGCCAAGGTCCCCGGCCTGCGCGGCCCGGTCAAACTCGCCGAGGCGATGCTGGTCCTGCCGCTGGTGCGCAAGCGGATGCGCTCCGCCCGCCTCCCGTTCGAGGACCCGCGCGTCCTCGTCGCCACCGCCTCGACCCTGGCGATCTCCAGCCTGATGCGCCGCCGCGGCCCGGCGACCGCGAGCCGCGAGGGCCTGATCCAGGCGATCGGCGCGATCCCCGCCGTCGTCGCCCTCACCGACCGTGACCTCGCCGCCTACCACGGCGCCGAGCACAAGGCGATCGCCGCCTACGAGCAGGGCGTCGAGGACGTCGCCTCCGTCCCCAAAGAGCACGACCGCTGCGGCTCCAACCTGATCGTCCCGATGATGCTGCTCTCCGCCGCCGGCACGATCCTGCTCGAGCGCCTCGTCGACAAGCCCTCGCAGGCGACCCGCGCGGTGGTCAGCCTGGCCGGCGCCTCGCTCGCGGTCGAGGCCTTCGCCTGGTCGGACCGCCACCACGGCGCGCCGCTCGCCGAGGCCTTCCACACCCCCGGCCGCGAGATCCAGCGCCACCTGGCGACCAAGGAGCCGAGCCCCGAGCAGCTTGAGGTCAGCCTCGCCGCGATGGCCGAGATCCTCCGCGCCGAGCCCGCCCCATAGACTCCGGCGCATGTTCGGAAGGATCGACCACATCGGGGTGGCCGTCGAGGATCTCGACGCCGCGATCGCCCTGTACGAGACGAGCTTCGAGATGGAGCTTGTGCACCGGGAGACGGTCGATTCGCAGGGCGTCGAGGCCGTGCTGCTGGACGTCGGCGATGGGCACGTCGAGCTGCTGCGCCCGCTCGGCCCCGACACCGCCGTCGGCAAGTTCCTCGCCAAGAACGGCACCGGCCTGCACCACGTCGCCTACGCGGTCGACGACATCGAAGCGACCCTGCCGCGCCTCAGCGCCGCCGGCATCCGGCTGATCGACGAGACGCCCCGGGTCGGCATCCGCGAGAGCCGCGTCGCCTTCCTTCACCCCCGCTCGACCGGCGGGGTCCTGACCGAGATCGTCGAACCCGCAGGAGGGCACTGATGGCAGAGGCACAGCGCGTCGAGATCGGCTTCGAAGGCGGCCAGGTGATCCAGGCCCGTCTGGGAAGCGAGGATCTCAAGGACCTGCGCAAGCAGCTCGAGAAGGGCGGCTGGCACGACCTCCACACCGAGGACGGCGTGATCTCGCTCTACCTCGGCAAGGTCGCCTTCCTGCGCGTCGCCTCGAACGACCACCGCGTCGGCTTCGGCTCGGTCGATTAGGCGCGGGCCTGCCGATGAAGGTCGAAGGCGCCGACTTCGCGGCCCTCTTCGTCACCGACTATCCACGCGCGGTCGCGTTCTACACCGGCACGCTCGGCCTCGAGCAGTCCCAGGAATACGGCCGGATCCCCGGCGGCGAGTTCGAGACCGGCAACCTGACCCTGCAGATCCTCGACTCGGCCGCGGTCGGCCGCGAGTTCGCCCCGAACGGCAGCCCGATCGCCCTCCGCGTCGACGACGTCGAAGCCGCGAGGGCCGAGCTCCAGGCCAAAGGAGTCGAGTTCCTAGGCGAGACGATCGACTCCGGGGTTTGCCTGCAGGCGCATTTCAGGGACCCGGACGGCAACGTGTTGATCCTGCATCGGCGATACGCGCCGGCCGGGTAGCTCGGGCCGGGGCGGCCGTCCGAGGTGCGGTGTCCTGGGCGTCTCATGGAGGTCCTGGCAGGCTGTGACCTCCATGAGACGCCCAGGACGTGAGGGGTGTGTGGGGGTGCCAGGGTCCGTGGGATCTCGGGAACCCGGGCACGGTCGGGGAGGTCCCGGGACCCCGGGGCGCCGGACCGCCCGCCGGCCGGCCGAGGTCGGGAAGATCCCCCGCTTCCGTGAACGTCCCGTGCGGGAGAGGTCACGAAGAGCCCCCGGGAGCCTCATCCGTCGACGAAGACGCCGGGAACTCCACGCTTCCGTGCGTCTTATGTCCGTTTTCGGACCCAGGATCAGGGCCCGAAAACGCGAGTGGTGAGTTGACCCCACCATGGTGTGGTCAACTCACCACTCGTGTCCGTGCGTGTTGCCCAACACGCACGGAAGCGTGACCTTCCCGGCATCTCCCTCACGCCTTGCGAGTCTCGTCACCCGTTTCATCCCCGGCCGTCTCGGCCACGGCCGCAGCCTGCCAGGGCCGTGGCCGAGACGGCCGCGCTCGCCGCAAACCCTTGCGTCCCGTGTGAAGGGCGCCGGCTAGTCCAGGCAGGTCACGTCGGGACCGCCGTCTTGGCCGTCCATGGCGCGGGCGAGCAGGTCGCGGAGCTGCTCGCGTTCGGGGGCGTCGAGGTTGACGAGCACTTCGCCCTCCAGCGCCTCGAGCTTGGCCTCGGCCTCGGCCAAGGCCTTCTGGCCGGCCGCCGTGATCACGACGATGTGACGACGGCGGTCCTTCGGATCGCGCTGCCGTTCGACGTAGCCACGGTCGTCGAGGTCGTTCAGCAGCAGGACGCAGTTGTTCGGGTCGACCATCAGGGTCGCGCCGAGCTCCTGCTGCAGGCAGCCTTCGTTCTTGACCAGGACTTCCAGCGCGATCAGCTGCTTCAGCTTGATCCCCAGGACGTCCTCGGTGGCGCGGCGGTAGACGACGCGGTTCAGCTGGGACAGAAGCCCCATGGTGCCCGTCGTCTGGGGGGTTTGGGTCGCCGGATTCATGGCCGTCTCCAAGATTTTAACGGATCAGTACTTGCATCATGGATAGTCACTGCTACAGTGACGATCCCATGTCAAGTACGACTCACAACATAGCTGACTCTTCGTCCACTTCCGACCGCTCGCGCTGGATCGCCCTCGTGGTGCTGTGCGCGGGCATGCTGATGATCGTCCTCGACGCGACGATCGTGAACGTGGCGCTGCCCAAGATCCAGACCGACCTCGGCTTCTCCCAGTCGAGCCTCGCCTGGGTCGTCAACGCCTACCTGATCTCCTTCGGCGGCCTGCTGCTGCTGGCCGGACGCCTCGGCGACCTTCTCGGCCGTCGCGACGTTTTCCTCACCGGACTCACCCTCTTCACCGCCGCCTCACTCGCCTGCGGGGTGGCCGACAGCCAATCGGTGCTCGTCGTCGCCCGCTTCATCCAGGGCATCGGCGGCGCCCTCACCTCCGCCGTCATCCTCGGCATGATCGTCACCATGTTCCCCGAGCGTGGGGAGCAGGCGAGGGCGATCGGCGTCTACTCCTTCGTCGCCTCCGCCGGCGGCTCGATCGGGCTGCTCGCGGGCGGCGCGATCACCCAGGCCATCAACTGGCACTGGATCTTCATCGTCAACCTGCCGATCGCGGTCGTCACCGGCGTCCTCGCGCTGCGCTATCTCTCGCGTGACAAAGGCCTCGGCTTCTCCAAAGGGGCCGACCTGCCGGGTGCCACGTTCATCGTCGCCGCGGTGATGATGGGTGTCTACGCGATCGTCGAGGCCACCAATTACGGCTGGGGCTCGGCCCACACGCTCGGCTTCGGCGCCGGCGCGGTGGCGCTCCTCACCGCCTTCGTGGTCCGCGAGTCGCGCGCCGCGAACCCGCTGGTCCCGCTGCGGATCTTCCGCTCGCGGAACCTCTCGGGCGCCAACACGATCCAGGCCCTGATGGTCGCCGGGATCTACGGGATGTTCTTCCTCGGCGCCCTGTACCTGCAGAAAGTGCTCGGCTTCGACTCGCTCGAGGTCGGCCTCGCCTTCATCCCGATGACGGCGATCATCGGCATCCTCTCGCTCGGCTTCTCGGCCAAACTGAACATGCGCTTCGGGGCGCGGGCGACGCTGCTGCCGGGCCTGGTCGCGGTCGGGGCGGGTCTGCTCTACATCTCGCAGATCTCCGCCGACGGCGACTACTGGACCGAAGTGCTCCCGGCGATGGTCCTGATGGGCATCGGCGCGGGGCTCTCGTTCCCGTCGATCATGACCCTGGCGATGACCGGCGTGAAGCCGGAGGAGGCGGGTCTCGCCTCCGGCCTGGTCAACACGACCATGCAGGTCGGCGGCGCCCTCGGCCTCGCCGTGCTGGCGACGCTGTCGACCAGCCGCACGACCGACCTCGTCAACAGCGGCCACTCTGCCGCCTCGGCCCTGACGAGCGGCTACCAGCTCGCCTTCGTGATCGGTGCCGGGCTGCTGCTCGCGGCCCTCGGAGTCGCCCTCGCGGTGCTCCGCTCCGAGCCCGCCGGCGACGAGGCGGCGGCGGTCGAAGCCGCCGAGGCCGACCCGGCGTTCAGCTCCGAGGCCCTCTAGGGCTCCCGGAACCCACCAGGCCATCTACGTCGTCCCTACCCCCCGGGCGACGTAGATGACCTTGGTATGGGTGTCTTCGTTGACGGGTTGGCGAGGAATGCCGTCCGTCGAGCAGCCGTAAAGGCCCGCCACCTCCAGGCCCGCCGCGGCGATCGCGGCTCTTAGCTCGGCTTCGGGGTGGTGGCGCTGGCGATGGACCTCGGGAGCGACCGTCGGTCCCGTCCCCGGCACCAGCGGCTCGACTTCGAAGACCGCCTCCGAGATCTGCCCCGGCTCGGCGTGGCCGTCGGCCTGGCCTTGCCAGATGAGCCGCCGCCCCCGCGCCTCGACCACGATCCGCTCGGCGAAGAAGGTGCGGTAGGTGGTCAGCGTGTTGGAGTCGAAGATCAGCAGGCCGTCGGGGGCGAGGTTCGCGGCCATCCCGCGCAGCGCCCGCTCCAGCTCGGCGGCCGAGTGCAGGTAGTTGATCGCGTCGTCGAGGCAGAGGACGAGGTCGAAGCCGCCGTAGACCGGCAGCTCGCGCATGTCGGCGACCTCGATCCGCGCCCTCGGCCCGGCTTTCGCCCGCGCCAGCTCGACCATCGACGGCGAGATGTCGAGCGCGGTCACCTTCCAGCCCAGCTCCAGCAGCGGCATGAAGCCCTTGCCGGTCCCGCAGCCGACGTCGAGGGCGGTGTCGCCGCGCAGCCCGTGGGACGCCCCCAGCTTCAGCAGCGAGTCGATCCACTCGGGGTAGTTGTGGTGCGCGGTGAAGTCGTCGTAGACCGGCGCGATCTGCTCGTAGGCGACCTCGGCGTGACGGTCCGCGTCCCCCGTCGATTGCACCGAAGATTTCATTGCAATCGCGGAGACTAGGCGTCGGATCCTCACCTTTCAAATGTTCTATCCGCGTATTCCGGTCATTGCCCCTTGCCGGTCCCGGTCGTTTATGTAGGTTCGATCAATCGACTCTCAGAGGGACCATTCACACAAGAGTGAGGATGGCTGGGAGTGGGGAGAGGCTCAGAGGATCTGCTTGCGATTGGCTTACCGCTACGCGAAGAACGCGGGCGAGGCCGAAGAAATCGCGCAGGAGGCCTTGCTCCGCGCCTGGCGTCGCCGCTCGACCCTGCGCGACACGAGCAGCCGCAAGTCGTGGCTGGCCGCGATCCTCCGCAACGAGGCCTTCCGCTACTACTCGCGGCCGCGCCCCGATCCGACCGACCTGCTGGAGTACTACGAGGGCTCCGAGGACGCGCTGGTCGTCTCCACGGTCGAGCGGTTCGACCTGCAGGCGGCGCTGGAGGTGCTCTCGGACCGCGAGCGGATGCTGATCTCGATGCGCTACGAGGAGGACCTGACCCAGCCCGCGATCGCCGCCCGGCTGGGGATCCCGGAAGGCACGGTCAAAGTGCAGCTGCACCGGGCGCGGGTGAAGCTCCGCCGCGCCTACGCCACCTAGAAAACCTCCTATACACAGGGGCGAGCGCGGGGGCCCTAAGTTCGGACCGCTGGATAAGGACGGCGGGGCTCCCCGGAGCGACTATTGGGTACGTGAAGACGGCACCCCGACAGATCGTCGCCTTCGGCGGAGGTGGGTTCTCGATGGAGTCGGGAAACCCCCTGCTCGACGACTACGTGCTCGGCCTCTGCAAGGCGGAGCGGCCGCGGGTCTGCTTCCTGCCGCAGGCCTCCGGTGACGCCGACCACTACATCGTCCGCTTCTACCGGGCCTTCGCCGCGACCCGCTGCGAGGCCAGCCACATCTCGCTCTTCCGCCGCGAGCAGGGCCCCGACGACATCCGCCGCCACCTCCTGTCCCAGGACCTGATCTACGTCGGCGGCGGCAGCGTGGTCAGCCTGCTCGGGGTGTGGAAAGCGCATGGCATCGACGCGATCCTGCGCGAAGCCTGGGAAGCGGGGGTCATCCTCTGCGGCCTCTCGGCGGGCTCGCTGTGCTGGTTCGCGGAGGCGGTGACCGGCTTCCACGGCGCGCCGAAACGGCTCGAGGGCCTGGGTCTCCTGCCGTTCTCCAACTGCGTCCACTACGACCCCAAGTCGGACCGACGTGAGGCCTACCACCGCTTCCTGCGCGAAGGGATGTGCCCGGGGTACGCCGCCGAGGACGGGGCCGCCCTGCATTTCGTCGGTGAGGAGCTGAGCCGCGTCGTCGCCTCCCGCCCGGAGGCGCGCGGCTACCGTCTGGACGTGTCCGGGCAGCGGGTGATGGAGATGAGGATCGCCACCACCTACCTCGGCGAACGCGGTGTCGTGCCGGAGGCGGCGCTGCCCGAGGCGCTGTCCACCGCCCTCCCCGCCGGTTGATGGTGCGCCGCATCCTCACCCTGGGCGGCCACGACTTCACCTCGCGCCCGCCGGATCGCGCCGTCTGCGAGTTCCTCCTGCGCCTGGCGACCGAGCGCGGCGGCGAGCGCCCCCGCATCTGCATCCTGCCGACCGCCTCCGGCGACACCTCCGACCTGATCCAGAGCTTCTACGGCGCTTTCGGCGACCGCCCCTGCGAGCCCTCCGACGTCTCCCTCTTCCGCCTCGGCCGCCGCCCGATGGCCCTCCGCGACCACCTCCTCGCCCAGGACCTCATCTACGTCGGCGGCGGCAGCATGGTCAACCTCCTGGCGGTCTGGGAGGCCCACGACATCGCCTCGATCCTCAGCCTCGCCTGGCGCCAGGGCATCGTCCTCGCCGGCCAGTCCGCCGGCGCGATGTGCTGGTTCGAAGCCGGCATCACCAAGTCCTCCGGCAAGCCCCTGGAGGCCGCCGGCCTGGGACTCCTCCACGGCTCCCTCTGCGTCCACTACAACAACGAGCCCGAGCGCCGCGCCGCCTACCTCGAGGCGGTCGACGACGGCATGCCGCCGGGCTACGGCCTCGACGACTACGCGGGCCTCCTCTGGGAGGGCGAGGACACCCCCTCCGCCGTCACCGCCCGTCGCGGTGCCCGCGCCTACCGCGTGACCAAGGGCGACGAAGGAGCGATGGAGAGCCCGCTGCCCGCGAGGTTCCTGCCCGCCCCGGCCCCGGCCGCCTTGCGCGAGGACATCGCCGAGTTCCGCCGCATCAAGACGATGCGCCGGCGCGCCGGGTGGTTGGGCTAGGGGTCCATGTCCTTTGTATCCCTGTGGGTGACAAAGGACATGGACCCCCGCTCGGCTAGCCCTCGTCGGCCGCGGGGGGAGCCGTCGGGTCGCTGCCCTCGGCACCCATGTTCTCCCGGGCGATGAAGTCCTCGGCGAGGAGGAGGTTGTCGCGGGAGCGCTCGACCACGTTCAGCAGGTCACCCATCAGCGCGACCTCCTCGACCTGCTCCTTCACGAACCACTGGAGGAACTGCTCGGCGCGGTAGTCCTTCAGCTCGCGGGCGAGCTCGAAGAGGGAGAAGATCTCGTCGCTGACCCGCTTCTCCTGCTCCAGCGCCCCCTTGACCGGCTCGGAGCCATCCGCGTAGGTGGTCGGCACCGACTTGATGTCCGGGATCTGGACCTCCTCGCCGACGTCGAGGAGATAACGGATCATCATCATCGCGTGCTCGCGCTCCTCCAGCGCCTGGCGGTAGAAGAAGGCGGCGAGGCGGGGCAGCGTTTCGGCGTCGTAGTAGACGGCGGCGGCGACGTACTGCTGCGAGGCGGCGAACTCGTTGGAGATCTGCTCGTTGAGAGCGGCGGCGAAGGACTTCTTTTTGGCTTTGGGCATCGGGCTGTGGCTCCCTTTATGTGGACTGGCTGAGACGATCTGACACCAACGTAGCCGAAAGCTCAAGTTCGGTTTCCCTACATGCCGATTCGGCCGGCCTAAGTCGGATTCGGCTTGCCTAAGCCGTTTGCGGGCCTTCCGGCCACCTGGATCAGGCCGTCCGCAACGCTTCGGTCGGGGTGAGGCGGGACGCCCGCATCGCCGGGTAGAGGCCCGCGACGCCGCCCAGTACACAGGCCGCGGCGATGCCCCCGGCGACCGCCGCCGGCGGCACCAGCAGGGTCAGCCCTTCGGTCGCCGCGTAAACGCCCGTCGCCCCGATCCCGAGCCCGACGCCGACGACGCCGCCGCAGATCCCGAGCACGAACGACTCGCCGAGGAACTGGACCGCGATGTGGCGCCGACGGGCCCCGAGCGCGCGCCGCAGCCCGACCTCCGAGCGACGCTCCAGCACCGAGATGATCATCACGTTGGCGATCCCGATCCCGCCGACCAGCAGGGCCACCGCGCCGAGTCCCAGGAACAGTGAGGTGAAGGCGCCTTCGGCGGCGGCCTGGGCTTCGAGCGCGTCGGAGGGACGGCTGACCGCCACTTCTTCCGGCGCCCAGGGGTCGGCGGCACTGGGGAGGAGGGCGGCCGCGCGGCGGACCGCCGCTTCGCCCGGTCGGGTGCGCACGTAGATCTTGGTCGCGCTGCGCTCGGCGCCGAAGACCCGGGCCGCGACCGGATAGCCGACCAGCGCCGCCGAGTCGAGTTCCGGCACCAGCGGCTGCGGCTTCATGATCCCCACCACGGTGAAGAGGCGCCCGGCGATGAAGACCTGGACGATCCCGTGGAGCCGCTCGATCCCCAGGCGCTGGGCGGCTTTCGAGCCGAGCACGACCGCGGGGTAGCGTTCGACCGCCCGGTCGATGAACCGACCCGCCGCCATTTCGCCTTCGAGCGTGCGCAGCAGCTGGGGGTCGGAGGCCTCGACCGCGATGCCGCCGGTGATTTCCGCCGGCACGTAGGAGCTGCGGCGCACGGTCGCTTCTTCGATCGTCGTCACCGCCGCCGCCGATTCGACCTGGCGCAGGAGGCGGGCGCGCGGGCCGGCGGCGGCCGGCAGCTTCGCTTCTTCGCCGAAGAACGATTCGCCCGGGCCGACCGTCAACAGGGTGGTGCCGAGCTTTTCGATCCGTTCGAGCAGGTCCGCCTTGCTCGTTTCCGAGATCGCCAGGACCGCGACCAGCGAGGCGATCCCGATCGAGATCCCCAGGACCGAGAGCGCCGCGCGCAGCTTGCGCGTGCGCAGCCCGACGGTCGCCAGCCGCAGGAGATCGCGGGGGCGCAGGCGGCTCACTCGTCGGCCTCGATGAGCCCGTCGCGGACGGCGATCCGTCGTGGCAGCGAGCCGGCGATCTCCTCGTCGTGGGTGATGATCACCAGCGTCGCGCCGCCCTCGTTCAGGCCCCGCAAGAGCTCCATCAGCTCGCCGCCGGTCCGCGTGTCGAGATTGCCGGTCGGCTCGTCGGCGAGGACGATCGCGGGCTCGCCGACCAGCGCCCTCGCGACCGCGACCCGCTGGCGCTCGCCGCCGGAGAGCTTGGCGGCACTATGCCGCTCGCGATGCGAGAGGCCGACGCGGGCGAGCGCCTCCGCCGCCCGCTCGCGCCGCTCACGCGCGGGGACGCCGGCGTAGAGGAGTCCGTCGGCGACGTTGTCGATCACCGGCGCCGCCTCGAGCAGGAAGAAGCGCTGGAAGACGAAGCCGATCCGGGTCGCGCGGAGGCCGGCGAGCTCGTCGTCGGATGCCCTCGCCAGATTGCGCCCCTCGATCGCGATCCTGCCGCCGCTCGGCCGGTCGAGCGTTCCCATCAGGTGCAGCAGGGTCGACTTGCCCGAACCGGAGGGGCCGACGATCGCGGTCAGCTCGCCCTGTCCGACGCTCAGCGAGACTCCGCGCAGCGCCTGGACCCCGCCCGGGTAGGTCTTCTGGACGTCGCGCAGCTCGAGGACCGGGCCGCTCAACCGCCCGTCTCCACCGTCATCCCCGCCCGCAGCCCCTTGCCCCGCACCTCGACGTAGCCGTCGGCGGCCAGGCCCGGGGTGACGACGATCCGCCGCCGTCCGCCCGCGCCGGTGACCTCGACCGCGAAGCGTTCGCCGCCGATCGCCACCAGCGCGGTCAGCGGCACGCTCAGCACGTGCTTGCGGACGCGCTGGGTGAAGAGGACGCTGACCGCCGCCCCGTCGAGGGCGGGGACGCGGTGCTTGCCGGTCACCGAGATCGTCGCTTTCACGCCGCCTTCGGATTCTTCGGGCCCGCCTTCGCCCGAAGCTTCGACCGCCGTCAACCGCCGCACCTCGCCCTTCACGCGGGCGCCGCCCGGCAGGACGACCTCGACCTTCTGGCCGCGGTGGGCGAGCGACTGCTGGTCGGCTTCGAGCGCGACGCTGACGATCCGCCGGGTCGAGGTCGCCCGCAGGACCGGCGTCGAGGCGGCTTCCGCTTCCTCTTCGGGTTCCGGTTCCTTTTCGCCTTCGGGTTGCTTTTCGGCATCCGGCGTCCGTTCGCCCCGCGGTTCCTTGTCGGCGTGGGGTTCCGGTTCGCCTTCGGCGCCCGTTTTCGGTTCGTGCTTCGGGCGTTCTTCCTCGTGCGGCGGCTCGTCTTCGCCTTCCGGTTCTTCCTTCGGTTCCATCGCTTCGCCGATCCCCGGCGTCACGTAGGCGGCGAGGTGGGAGCTCCCGTCCCCGCCTCCTCCGCCGAGCGCTTCCCCGAGCGTCGCTTCGAGCTGGGTGATCCGCTGTGGACCGGGCAGGAAGACGACGCGGCCCAGTTCGACTTCGCCCGTGGCTTCCAGGCCGAGGTCTTCCTGCCAGGCGGCGACCGCCGCGGCGGTCGCGGAGGTGAATCCATCATCGACGACTCCGGGCGAGTAACCGAGCGCCGCCAGATTGCTCTCCAGCTGCTCGACGTCGGGGCCTTCGTCGACCCCTTCGGCGAGCGCCCGGTAGGCGGGCACCTTCCCGTACATCAGGATCACCGGTTCGCCGCCGATCCCGTAGAGCTCCTGACCGCGGCGGACCACCTCACCCACCGCGGGCAGGTCGGTGACCGTCCCGGAGAGGCGCGCGAGGACGGTGCTTTCGCCCGCATAACCGATCGTCCCTTCGACCGTGACCCGTTCGGCGAGGGTGCGGCGCGCGACGGTGCCGGTGCCGCCCCCCTTCGCCGCCGGGTCGGCGGGGCCCGGCTTCGTCGGACCGTCGTCGGTCGTAAGGAGCACGGTGGCGGCCGCGGCGATGACTACCACCGCCGCGGCCACGATCATCAGCCGGCGTCTCACTGCGAGGGCGGCGGCCCGCCGATCACCGGCCCGCCGGGGACCTTTTTCCGGCAAGCTTCCTGCGCTTCTTCGAAGGCGGGCGAGTTCGGGTCGAGGCCGCCTTTTTTGATCTGGATCGAGACTTTGCCCTTCCCGCCGAACTGCGGATCGGGCATGTCGACCCCGTGTTCGCGCATGCATTCGGCGAAGGCCAGCGCGGCTTCCTTGAACTTTTCTTCCTGCTCCGGCGACATTTCGGCGCCGCCGTCCGGCATCTTGCTTCCGCAGGCTTCGAGCGCCTTCTTGGTCGTCGGGTCTTCAGGGTTGATGCCCGTCGTCGCCTTGCCCTTGCCGGCCGGCCCGCCCCTGGTGGTGCCGAACATCATTCCCTGCTGCCCTGGCTTCGGGTCCGGCATGTCGACCCCGTGTTCGCGCATGCATTCGGCGAATTCGAGCTGCGCTTCTTCCCGCGAAGCCGCGCTTTCGCCACCGTCCCCGCCACCACCGCCGCAGGCCGCCACTCCCAGCGCGCAGAGCGCCAGCGTGAGCGCGATCGCCCAATCGGTCTTCTTCATCCCCGCTCCTTTCCGTTGACTGCCCCCATTGGGCCGTCGGCGGCTGAGAAAAAACTGAGAGGCGGCTAGGAGGCGGTTAAAGCGCCGGCCTCGACCAGCGCCGCGGCAGGCAACAGCGGCGCCAGTCGGAGGTGCACCACCGCCCCGCCGTCGGGAGCGTTCTCGGCCACGACGCGGCCGCCGTGGGTGTCGGCCACCTGGCGCACGATGGCCAGGCCGAGGCCCGAGCCCGGTCGTCCACGGGCATCGGGTGAGCGGTAGAAGCGGTCGAAGACGTGCTCGAGGTCGGCGGCCGCGAAGCCAGGGCCGTGGTCGCGCACCCGCAGGTCACCGTCGGCCAGGGCGACCTCGACCTGGCCCCCGGCCGGGCTCCATTGGGCGGCGTTGGCGAGGAGGTTGGCCACCGCCCGGTCGAGCCGCCCGGGGTCGGCGCGGACCAGGCAGGGCTCGAGGTCGGTCTCGAAGCGAAGGCCGGGCCAGTGTCGGCGGGCGCGCACGACGCTCCCCTCGACGAGTTGGTCGAAGCGAACCTCCTCGGGGGCCGCCGGGTGCTCCTCTTCGCGCGCCAGCTCGACCAGGTCCCCGACCAGGCCGGTCAGCTCCTCGAGCTGGGCGACGACGTCCCCGAGCAGCCGCTGCCGCTCGGCCGGCACGAGGCGATGGCCGTCGGCGAGGACCTCGACGTTGGTCCGCAGGCTGGTCAGCGGCGTGCGCAGCTCGTGGGACGCGTCGGCGACCAGCTGCCGTTGCGCGGCGAGCGAGCGCTCGAGCGCGGCGAGCATCGTGTTGAAGCTGCGGGCCAGCCGCGCCAGCTCGTCGCGGCCGGCGCCGGTCTCGATCCGCCGGCTGAGGTCGCGGGTGCGGGCGACGTGCTCGGCCGCCGCGGTGAGGCGGGCGACCGGCCGCATGGCCGTCCTGCTCACCAGGAGTCCGAGCGCGATCGCCAGTCCGACGCCGCCCACGCAGACCGCGACGAGGATCCAGATCAGCCGCGAAAGGGTGCGGTCGACCTCGGTGAGCGAGCGCGCCGCCTGCACGGCGCGACCATGGCCGACCGGGCGGGTGTAGACGCGGACGTGGACGCCGTTCACGTTCGCGTCGCTGAAGAAGGGCCCTTCCTGTTCCCGGGCGGCGGCGATCGTCTGTGCGGTCACCGGCAGCCGCGCCCCGGTCGCCTGCGGGGTGATCACCTTCCCCTTCGAGTTGACCACCTGGGCGAAGCCGGCCGGCCCCCCGAAGGGTTCGTCCGGCACGCTGATCCGCAGGCCTCTCGCCTGGTTGGCGCCGCCGATTTTCCGCGTCTGTTTGAAGGTGAAGCGGCGCGCCTTGGTCGGGCTCGCCGTCCCGAAGACGACCCGGCCGCCGGCTTCCCCCGGCGCGCCGCCTTTCGCGCTTTCGATCCGCACCGCGAAGACGCCCCCGGCGAATTCCTGCAGCTCTGAGTCGACCTGGCTGCGGAGCTCGCCGCGGACCAGGAGGTAGACGGCGACCGAGGCGAGCAGGATCGCGACGAGGACGGCGGCGCCGGTCGCCAACACCAGCCGCCGGCGAAAGCTCATCGTGGCTCCCGCATCACGTAGCCGACCCCGCGCACCGTGTGGATCAGGCGCGGCTCGCCGTCGCGCTCGAGCTTGCGGCGCAGGTAGCCGACGTAGACTTCGAGCGAGTTCGAGCTCGGCCCGAAGTCGTACCCCCAGACGCGGTCGAAGATCGTGCTCCGCTCCAGCACCAGGCGCGGGTTGCGCAGGAACAGGTCGAGCAGGAGGAACTCGGTCCTCGTCAGCTCGATCGCGCGGTTGCCGCGGTGGACCTCGTGGGCGCGGTGGTCGAGGCGCACGTCGGCGAACCGGAGCACCGCGTCGTCGTCCCCTTCCTCCTCGTCGGCGCCGCTGCGGCGGAGGATTGCCCGCAGTCGGGCCTGCAGCTCTTCCAGCGCGAACGGCTTGACGAGGTAATCGTCGGCGCCCGCGTCGAGGCCGGCGACCCGGTCGCCGACCGAGTCGCGCGCGGTCAGCATCAGGACGGGGGTGCGGTCGCCGTCGGCCCGCAGGAGCCGGCAGAGCTCGACGCCGTCCATGCCCGGCATCAGGACGTCGAGGACGATCGCGTCCGGCGGTCGCTCGCGCAGCAGGCCGAGCGCGGAGTCGGCGGCGGGCGCGATCTGGACGTCGTAACCGGCGACGCTCAGCGCGCGGCGCAGGGCGTCGCGAACGGCGTGCTCGTCATCGACGACGAGGATGCGCATGCCGGCAAGCGTGCCGGCGGAGCCTGAGCGTTTCCTGAACGAGCTATTCGGCCCAGCGGAACCCGAGCGCGTCGATCCGCGGCTCGAGCGGGCTCGACGGCAGGCCCGGGGCGGTCGCCTGCTTCGGGTCGTTGTAGCCGCGCGGGGCGGTGTCGTTCGGCGTGTCCGGGTGGAAGATCGAGGCCAGGTACTGGATCTGGCCGCGGCCCGGGCCGAGCTCCGTCTGACCGCCACCGTAGGCGCCGATGCCCTTTTCCTCGCAGTAGTCGTAGGCGGCGAAGAGGCGGGAGACCGGGCCGAAGCGCGAGGGCTTCACGTTCACCGTGCGCGGCGGCGACCACGGCATCGCCTCGATGTCGGCGATCGAGTGGATCGGCGCGTCCCAGGTGACCCGCTCGTGGACCGGGTCCAGCAATGGTCGCGTCGCGTCGGTCACGTCCGGGTCCTCGAGCCAGGCGTCGGGAAACGCCTCGATCAGCTTCGCGTACAGCTCGGGGTCGGTGATCACGTCGACCGGGGTGCCTTTGTAGAAGCCCTTGAGGTCGAGCGAGTCGACCGCGCCGGTCGCCGCCAGCGCCGCGATCAGCTCGTCGTCCCAGTCGTTGAAGGGGTCGAGCTTGAAGCGCAGGGTGGGGTAGACGGCGAGCCGGTCCTCGACCGGTTTGATCGTCGACTTCTCGTCGGGCGTGAAGCCGCCGAGCCGCAGCGAGCTGACGAAGTTCAGCGGCCGCGGCTCACGCCCGAGCGCCGCCGAGAGGTTCGTCCCCGCCTGGCGCAGCGCCAGGTCGAGCGCCGCCGACTCGTACGCCCAGCGGCGGTAGTCCTGGGAGACCTCGCCCCGCTCCGGCGCCCCGGCCGGGAAGAGGTCGATCCCGTCGAGCTTCTTCGAGAACTCGTCGAAGGTCCCCGAGTGCGCGAGCCCCTCCGGCGGCCCGTGGCCCTGCTGACCGATGTGGTCGACCGGGTCGTAGACGACGTCTTCGCCGATCCCCTCCTGGCCGCCGCCGCGCAGCTTGATCACCGTGGTCAGCCGTTCGAATTCGCCGAGGCTCAGCTCGAGCCCTTCGAACGAGCACTCCTCCACCTCGAGCGGCAGGTCCTTGATCGCGTCGTAGGAAGCCATGGCGCGAGCCTAGATGATCGATGGCGGCGGCTGTGGAGGGCGGCGTGGCCGTTGCGGCCGTCCGAGTTGGGGTCCCGGGCATCTCGTGGCGGCCCTGGCAGGCTGTGGCCGCCACGAGACGCCCGGGACGCGAGGGGTTCGTGAAACATCCGTCGAAGGGCCGTCACGAACTCCGGACTTCCGTGACCCTTCCGCGCTCCCCGTCCGGGTGCGGGCGACCCTAGTCAACCCATGGCTAACGAGGGTCGCCCGCGCTTGCGTCGGGCCCTTGGACTTCTGAAGAAGACGCGCGGAAGGGTGACGTTCCCGGCATCACTCCCCACATCTCCGGCCAGCGTCCCTTCACCTCCGGGCGACAGCTTGTGGCGCCCGGACCCTTAGCCCTCTAGCCCCGCTACCTCTCCAGGGCGACCCGCAGCGTCTTCAGCTCGCGGTCGGAGCCGCCGCGCACGTAGCCGCCGTGGGCGATCGACTCGCGGATGTAGGAGAGCGTCTCGGCGGTCAGCCGCTCGCCCGGCAGCACGTTGGGGATGCCGGGCGGGTAGGCGGCGAGGCCCTCCGCCGCGATCCGGCCCGCGGCCTCCTCGAAGGGGACCACCTCCTGCGGGCCCAGGTAGGCCTCGCGCGGGGTCATCACCAGCTCGCCCCAGGGTGGCGGCGGGGCCAGTTTCTCCTGCGGCTCGCCCGGCTCGGCTTCCAGTTCGCCGACCGCGGTCCGCAGCGCCGCCACCAGCCGTTCGCCGGTCGTCGCCGCCGGCTCGCCGAGGCCGAAGAGCCCGACCACGACGTTCTCCGAGTACAGCTCGAGGTCGATCCCGTGCGAGTAGAAGAGTTTCTTCGAGAGCCGATAACCGGTCGAGCCGGTGCCGCGCACGTCGATCGAGAGGCGCATCGGATCCCAGCCGGCGACCCCGGGCCGGCCGACCATCGACTCGTCGAGCACCGCCAGGCCGGGGATCTGGACGATCTGTTCGCGGGTCCGGCGGATCGCCTCGAGCGTCTCGCCGAGCAGCTCCTCGCCGTGCACCGCCGCCTGCCGGCGCGCCGCGTCCAGCGACCCGGTGAGGAGGCCGCTGGGGCTCGTCGTTTCGACCAGGCTGACGCAGCGGTCGACGATCGCCGCGTCGATCAGGTCGCCGTGGCCCAGGTGCAGCATCGCCGCCTGGGTGAGGCTGCCGACGATCTTGTGGGTCGAGGAGGTGACCAGGTCGGCGCCGACCGACAGGGCGTCCGGCGGCAGGCTCGGATGGAAATGGAGGTGGGCGCCCCAGGCCTCGTCGGCGATCAGCGGCTTGCCGCGCGAGTGGGCGACGTCGACCAGCGCCGCCACGTCGGCGCAGGCGCCGAAGTAGGTGGGGGAGACGATCATGGCCGCTACCGCGTTCGGGGTGGCGTCGAGCGCCGCCGCCAGCGACTCCGGCGTCAGCCCGTGGGCTATGCCGAGCTCCTGGTCGAGCTCCGGCTGCACGAAGGTCGGCCGCATCCCGTTCAGCACCAGCCCGTCGATCACCGACGAGTGGACGTTGCGCTGCACGACGAGCTGGTCGCCCATATGGGCGAGCGCCATCATCGTCGCGTGGTTGCCCTGCGAGGCTCCGTTGATCAGGAACCAGCTGCGCTTCGCCCCCCACGCCTCCGCGGCGAGGAGCTGCGCCTGCTGGAACGGCGTCGGTTCGGGCCCGATGTCGACGCCCTCCGTCACCGACGGCACGTCGTTGATCAGCCCGGTCATCCCGACCAGCTCGACCATCGAGGGGTCGGCGGCGAGCCCACCCTTGTGGCCAGGAACCTGGAGGCGTCCGGTCTGACGGGCCGAGTACTCGAGCACGGCGTCTACATAGGGCGTCTTAGCCTGTTTGGAGTCAGCCATGGGCCGAGTCTAAACACGGCGACATGCCGCCCCGGCGCTAGGGCAGACTTCCGTGAGATGGAACACGACCGACTCGGTTACTGGATCAAGGAGGCAGGAGACGTCACATCTCGCCCCCCATTGGACGAGGATCGCGATGCCGACCTGCTGATCGTCGGCGGTGGCTACACCGGCATGTGGACCGCCTGGCACGCGCGCCGGCTGGCCCCCGACGCGCGCATCGTCCTGCTCGAGTCCGAACCGGTCTGCGGGCGCGGGCCGAGCGGTCGCAACGGCGGCTTCGTCGAGGGGCTCTGGAGCACGCTCGCCTCGATGCGGGCGCGCTGGGGCGACGCCCCGGCGCTCGCGGTCGCCCGCGCGGCCGAGGAAGCGGTCGAGCGGATCGCCGCCTTCTGCACGGCGGACGACGTCGATGCCTGGTTCCGCACCGGCGGCTACCTGGAGGTGTCGACGACCCCCGCGCACGACGCCGCCGGCCGCGCCGCGCTCGCCGCCTGCCGGGAGCTCGGCGCCGCCGGAAAGCTGCGCGAGGTCTCCGCCGCCGACGTCCAGGCCCGCTGCGCCTCGCCCGAGTTCCGCGCCGGGGTGATGGAACCGGGCGCCGCCACGGTCCAGCCCGCCCGCCTCGCCCTCGCGATCCGCCGTCGCCTGATCGAAGAGGGCGTCGACATCTATGAGTCCTCGCCGGTCCGCCGCTTCCGCGAGGCCGAGGACGGCGTCGAGGCCATCACCGCGACCGGCGCCCGCGTCCGCGCCCCGCGCGGGGTCCTGGCGATCGGCGGCGCGGCAAAAAGCGGTCCGCTCCGCGGCCGGCTCACCGTCGCCTCCTCCCACATCGTGATCACCGAGCCGGTCCCCGACGTGATCGAGAAGCTCGGCTGGACCGGCGGCGAGGCGATCACCGACGGCCGCTCCCTCGTCCACTACTTCCGCACCACGCCGGACGGCCGGATCGCCTTCGGCTGGGGCGGCGGCCGCATCGCGATGGGCACCCGCCTCCACGGCCGCACCGAGGTCGACCCCGACGTGGCCGGGGCCACTCACCGCCACCTCGTCGAGTACTTCCCGGACCTCGCGGGCCGCCGCATCACCCACGCCTGGGGCGGCCCGATCGACGCCTCCCCGACCCACCTCCCGGCCGTCACGTCCCTACCGAAGGGCCGCGCCTGGGTCGCGGCCGGCTACACCGGCAACGGCGTCGGCCCGACCAACATGGTCGGACGCACCCTCGCCTCCCTGGCCCTGGACCTGCGCGACGCCCCCACCCGCCTGGCCTTCGTCGACCCCAAAACCCCCCGCGTCCCCCCCGAGCCCTTCCACTGGATCGGCGGCGAAGCGATCAGAGCCGGCATCGACGCCAAGGAGCAAGCGGAGATGGCAGGCCGCAGACCAAACCCTCTCGCCTCCCTCCTGGCCCGGGTGCCGGAGCTCATCGGCTTCCACATCGGCCGGTAGCGAGGGACGGGGATGCCCTGGACGAACGTCCCGCTGTTGTGAGGGAAGGGCATCCCCGTCCCTCGCGCTCCCGCTAAGTAGCAGCCGTCGCCGGCACCCGCGGCATGATCTCTTCCTCCTGCTCAGGCCTCACACTCGCCATCCGTTCCGCTCGCCGCTGCTGCACGGTGGTGAAGATCATCGCGGCGACGGTGATGCCGAAGAGGATCATCGCGATGCAGTTGACCTCGACCGGGACGCCGCGTTGGAAGGCGCCGAAGATGTAGAGGGGGAAGGTGACGGTCGTCCCCGAGTTGAAGTTGGAGATGACGAAGTCGTCGATCGAGAGGGCGAAGGCGAGCATCGCGCCGCCGAAGACGCCGGGCAGGATCAGCGGCAGGGTGACGAGGCGGAAGGTCTCCCAGGGGGTCGCGCCGAGGTCCTTCGCCGCCTCCTCCAGCCTTCGGTCGAAGCCGATCAGCCGCGAGCGCACGACCACCACGACGAAGCTGATGCAGAACATGACGTGGGCGATCAGCAGGGTCTTGAAGCCCAGGCCGGTGCCGAGGATGAGGAAGAAGGAGAGGAGCGAGGAGCCCATCACGATCTCCGGGGTCGCCATCGGGATCACGATCAGGAAGTTCGCCGCGCGCCGGCCGAAGAACTGGTGGCGCACCAGGGCGAGCGCCATCATCGTGCCGATCACGGTCGAGATCACGGTCGCCAGGACGGCAAGTTTGATCGAGGTCCAGAGGGCTTCGTTCAATTCCGGGATGCCGAAGACGTTCTTCCAGTGCTTCAGCGTGAAGCCGACCCAGGTGAAGTTGTAACGGCCGGACGGGTTGTTGAAGGAGAAGAAGAAGATGACCGCGATCGGGATCAGCATGTAGGCGATCACCAGCAGGCCGATGATCAGCACCGCGTGCTCGCGCAGCCATTTGCCGAAGCGCGCGGGGGCCGACGCCTGAGCGCTCATACCGCCGTCCCCTCCTCACCCATCAGTGCCTCCGACCCGGCGAAGCGGATGTAGATCAGGACGATCACCAGGATGATCGCCATCAGCACGAACGAGAGCGCCGCCGCCGCCGGGTATTCCCGCTGTTTCAGGTAGAGCGACTGGATCACGTTGCCGATCATCTGGTTGTTCGGCGCGCCGAGGAATTCGGCGTTGACGTAGTCGCCGGTCGCCGGGATGAAGGTGAGCAGCGTCCCGGCCACCACCCCCGGCGCCGAGAGCGGCAGGGTGACTTTGAAGAAGGTCGTCGCGGCGTTCGAGTACAGGTCCTTGGCCGCCTCCATCAAACGCGTGTCGAGGCGCTCGAGGCTGGCGTAGATCGGCAGCACCATGAACGGCAGGTAGTTGTAGACGAGGCCCGCGACCACCGCCGGCGCGGTGAAGAGGACGTGGCCGCTGGGCGCGATCTGGAGGAACTTCAGGACCGACACCACCGGGCTTTCGTCGGAGAGGATCGTGACCCAGGAGATCGTCCGGATCAGGTAGGTGGTGAAGAACGGCGCCACCACCGCGAGCAACATCGCGTGCCGCCATCGGCCCGCCTTGAAGGCGATCGCGTAGGCCAGTGGGTAGGCGAGCAGGAGACAGACCAGCGTCGCGACCAACGAGTAGATGAAGCTGCGGACGAACTGCGTGTCGTAGAGGCTGAGCGCGTCGGAGTAGTTCGCCCAGTGCCAGTCGAACGGGTAGTAGACCCCGCTCACGTTGACGTTCAGCGACAGCCGCCCGAGGAAGTACAGCGGGATCAGGAAGAAGACGACCAGCCAGATCGTCCCGGGGGCCAACAGGGCGTAGGCGCTCGCCCGTTTCTTCAGCGATTCGACCATCCGCTCAGCCGTTCAGCACCGCGTTGAAGGCTTTGTTGATGTTCTGTTCTTCCTTCGCGGACCCCGGCGAGGGCTGGATCGAGCAGTTCTTCGTGAACGACGCGGGCGGGAAGATCAGCTTGTTGTTGGCGATTTCCGGTTCTTCCTTGAGCAGCACTGCCTTGGTGCCTTCGACCGGGCTGACGTAGTTCACGTAGGCCTCGATCTGCGCCTGGTTTACCGGGTCGTAGACGTAGTTGATCCAGGCCTCCGCGGCGGTCGGGTTCGGCGCGCCGACCGGGATCACCATGTTGTCCGACCAGAGGATGCAGCCTTCTTCCGGCATCCGCCATTCGATGTCCGGGTTGTCGGCCTGCAGCTGCACCGCGTCGCCGGACCAGCCGATCGCCGCGACCGCGTTGCCGTTGGCCAGGTCGGTCGAGTAGTCGTTGCCGGTGAAGCGCCGGACCTGGCCCGATTCGGCCGCGCCCTTCAGTTTTTCGATGGCTTTCAGCCAGTCGGCTTCGGTGGCGTGTTCGACGTCGACGCCTTCGCACTTCATCACCAGCGGCACGGTGTCGCGAAGTTCGTTCAGCATGTCGACCTTGCCCTTGTATTTGGGGTCGAACAGGTCGCAGACCGAGTGGATGTCGGGCGCCTTTTCCTTGTTGACGATCACCCCGGTCATCCCCGACTGCCAGGGCGCGGCGAAGTCGCGGCCGGGGTCGTAGGCGGCGCCGCGCAGGTTGTCGGCGAGGTTTTTCTGGAAGTTCGGGATCGCCGCCGGTTCGAATTCCTGCAGGTAGCCGAGTTCGTGCATCTTCTTCGCCATCCAGTCGGTGACGATGAAGAGGCTGCGGCCGCCCGATTCACCGTTCGCCAGCAGCGGCTGCATCTTGGCGAAGAACTCTTCGTTGGAGTTCACGTCTTCGACGTACTTGACCGAGACGCCCGTCGCCTTTTCGAAGTCCGGGACGGTCTTTTTGTCGATGTAGAGCGGCCAGTTGGAGATCGTCAGCTCGCCCGAGGGTTTGCCTTTGATCTGCACCTCGTTGCCGTTGCCGGTGCCGGCCAGCCCTTCCGGCAGTTCTTCGATCCCGCCGCCGCAGGCCGCCAGGACGATCGTCGCCGCCAGCGCCATCAGCGCCAGGCCGACCCTGGTCAGGGCGCGCCGCCGCTTCCTATTCATCGGCGTCTTTCCCATCACCCTCACCCTCCTCGTCCTTGTCGATCACCACGTGCATGTGCTCGGGCTCCCAACTCAGCACGACGCGGGCGCCGCCCCCCGGCAGCGTCTGGCGTTCGGCCTCGTCGGCGTTCGGGACGAGAACGGTCATCCGCACCCCGTCGCCGACGTCGACGACGATCTGGGTCGCGGTGCCGAGGTAGACGGAGCTTTCGACCACGCCCGCGACCGACGGCGTGCCGTTGGACGGCGGCGCGTCGCCGGCCAGGTCGATCCGCAGCTTCTCCGGCCGCACCACCGCGGCGCAGCCCTCGCCCGCGCCGAGCTCGCCGGTGTCGGCGGGGACCTCCGGCCCGGAGTCGAGCTTCACCTGGCCCGCCGCCGAGACCGACGCGGGCATCAGGTTCGACACGCCGATGAAGCCGGCGACGAAGCTGGTGGTCGGCCGGTCGTAGACGTCCTCCGGCGTCGCCACCTGCTCGACCTTGCCGCGGTTCATCACCGCGATCCGGTCGGACATCGTCAGCGCCTCCTCCTGGTCGTGGGTGACGTAGACAAAGGTGATCCCGACCTCGCGCTGGATCTGCTTCAGCTCGATCTGCAGGCCCTTGCGCAGCTTCAGGTCGAGCGCGCCCAGCGGCTCGTCCAGCAGCAGCACCTTCGGCAGGTTGACCAGCGCCCGCGCCAGCGCCACCCGCTGCTGCATCCCGCCGGAGAGCTGGGACGGCCGCCGGTTCGCCTCGCGCGCCAGCCCGACGCGCTGCAGCTCGGCTGCCACCCGCTCGGCGATCTCGTCCTTGCCGACGCCTTTGCGCTTCAGCCCGAAGGCGACGTTCTTCTCCACGCTCATGTGGGGGAAGAGCGCGTAGCTCTGGAAGACGGTGTTGGTCGGCCGCTTGTGCGGCGCCGTGCCGGCGACGTTCTCGCCCTCGATCAGGATTTCGCCCACGGTCGGCTGCTCGAAGCCGGCGATCATCCGCAGCGTCGTCGTCTTGCCACAGCCGCTCGGCCCGAGGAAGGTGAAGAATTCCCCGTGCCCCAGCTCCAGCGAGAGGTCGTCGACCGCCGTGAAGGTGTCGAACCGTTTGGTGACGTTCCGGAGGCAGACGCTGTGCGAATCCGTCGCCACTCCCTCCGGGTCGGTGATCGTCGTCTGGTCCACGCTCATTGGTCCTCCATCCCCTTTCCCATGCACCGAAAGTATGCCCCTCTGGACCCCGTCGCAAGTGGCGAATGTCCTAAAAGGACAGCGCCGACTTATACCTGGTGTATAAACGACCTGGGCTTGCTTGACCCGTGAGCCACTTGCGGACGTGCTGGACGGCCTCTAGCTTTGTCCATAACGTCGCAAGCGTTTCGGAAGGAGAGCGGCATGGCGACCGCACCGCAGGCAGTCGACTCAAAACTGCAGAAAATGGCCCGCGAGCATCTCTGGATGCACTTCTCGCGGATGGGGGCCTACAGCCCCGAGCACGAGATCCCGCTGATCACCAGGGCGGACGGCTGTTACGTCTACGACGAGCACGGCAACCGTTATCTGGACGGCCTGTCGGCGCTCTTCTGCGTCAACGCCGGCCACGGCCGCGCCGAGTTCGGCGAGGCGGCCGCGCGCCAGGTCGAAGAGCTCGACTTCTTCACCCTCTGGAGCTACGCCCACCCGCGGGCGATCGAACTGGCGGCGCGGATCGCCGGCCTCGCGCCCGGGGACCTCAACCGCGTC
>Ga0153956_1001120_pt1 | contig 25274 bp, 26 predicted proteins | sample TSFL040MetaG_FD_104704 | JGI IMG/M metagenome (GOLD analysis project Ga0153956, IMG submission 104704) | Attine ant fungus gardens microbial communities from Florida, USA - TSFL040 MetaG | ecosystem: Host-associated > Fungi > Mycelium > Unclassified | place: USA: Florida, Wekiwa Springs... | reverse complement strand
GGTCGACCTGCGGATGGGCACCTTCTCCAAGAGCCTCGCCTCCTGCGGCGGCTTCATCGCCGGCCCGGCCGACGTGGTCGAGTACCTGCGGGTCTCCTCGCGCGCCTTCATCTTCAGCGCCTCGGCGGTCCCCGCCGCGGTCGGCGCGGCGCTGGCGGCGCTGCGGGTGATCCGCGCCGAGGGCCCCGAGCTGTTCGAGCGCCTGCTCGCCAACGCCGAGTACCTGCGCGAGGGTCTCCGCTCCCTCGGCCTGCGGGTGATCGAGCCGGGGACGCTCCCCGACGGCCGCGTCGCCACCACCCCGGTGGTGCCGGTCGTGGTCGGCGACGACTGGCAGGCGGTCCTCCTCTGGAAGGCGCTCTTCGAGGCCGGCGTCTACACCAACGTGGCGATCCACCCGGCCGTCCCACCCGGCGGCGCGCTGCTGCGGACGAGCCTGATGGCGACCCACACGCGGGAGCACCTGGACGCCGCCCTGGGGACGATCGAGAAGACGATCGCGGGCTTCCCAGACCTGCCGAGACTGTAACGACTGGTTAACCGCCAGTTGACATCCCCCACCGGGGGTAAGTTCAGACTTGTGCGGATAGGGACCTTCGCGGGGCTCGCGCGAAATTGTTGCTCTTAGCGACCGGACCGGACGTCGATTCGCCGAACGCGGGTTGACGGTCCTGTCTCGAACACATACCTTCGTCTCCTCGCCGACGCCACCACAGGGGAACGCCGGACCGGCCACTTTCCAGGTCCGACACAAGGCAGGGAACTGACGGTGGACCGCGGCGAAGACCACCCAGTTAACGATTCCTTTTGAAGGGAGGAGTCCAGTGGACGCTGCCACCATGGCACCCGCAACGACGATCGCATCTCCAGAACCGCCTCAGCACATGAGGGCCCTCGAACGGGCCAACTCCGTGCGGCTCGCCCGCGCCGAGCTGAAGCGCGCCGTGGCACGTGGCGACCTTGACCCCGCCGAGGTCGTCCGCGACTGCCCCTGGCAGACCGAGAGCATGACGATCTCCGAGCTCCTCACCAGCCAGCGGCGCTGGGGTCGCACCCGCGCCCGCAAGTTCCTGATGCCCCTCTCGATGAGCGAGAACAAGCAGCTGGGCACGCTCACCCCGCGCCAGCGCGCGATGCTCGCCACCGAGCTCGCCGCCCGCACTTCCGGCGCCCCCCGCGCCACCGCCTAGTCCACAAGGCGGCCCCCAGACCCGTCAGCCGCGCATTCCGCCGATCCGGAAGCTGAGTCCTCCGGAGGCGCGCTGGAATGCGCGGCGGGCGAGGTAGAACGCCACCGCGAAGCAGACGGCGCCGATCGGCAGGGCGTAGGCCAGGACCAACCCCGCCGCGTAGTAGAGGACGCCGACCACCACCACGAAGACAAAGCCGGCCAGCAGGGTCGTGTGGGAGCGATAGCCGGCGAAGTGCTCGCGGATCGCCACCTCCATGCCGCCCACCGCGGCGAGGCCGACACCGACGCCGATCAGCGTCTCGTGCGAGCCGAAGATGCCGATCCCGAGGCAGATGATCCCGGCGAGGATCGCCAGCTCGGCCAGCGGCGCGTTGCCCCACGGCGCCGGCGGGCGCTCGTCGGACTTGGAGATGTGCGAGGGGCGGCCACCAGCCGCGCGCCTGTCGGACATCCGGAGGAGACCTTGACCCGCCACCAGCCCATCAGCATCCCGAGCGGGCCAAGGACGGGACGCGAGTGCCAGTGGCCGCAGCCCGGCTCGCCGACGTCGGCGCGGCTGATCCGCAGCCAGCGGTACGCGGCGGGGTCGGCGAGCATCGCACCGAGGAGATCGCGGTTGGCCGCCTCGACGGCGTCGCGCTCGGCCAGCGCGCGGCGCGCCTCGGCGAGGCGACCGGCGAGCGCATCGCGGACCTCCTCGAGCTCGCCCAGGTCGAGCACCCGCGGCGGCCCCGCGGCGACGACCCGATGTGGCACGTCGACCCGACCGAGCCCCGCGGCGACCAGTCCCGCGAGCTCCAGCTCCAGCTTCCCGACCTGCCGCCGCAGCTCTGCCCGGGCCAGACCCTCATCGACCGCGACTCTGTCGAGTACTCCCCGCATGGTCAGAGTCTAAGCGGCCTCGAGGGTCGCTGCAGCAATCCATAACGCCTCGTCGATGGCGATCGCGGGAACCGCGCCGACGCCGACCGCGGCGATCGCGATCCGGCGGCTGTCGCGTTCGACCTCGCGACCCGCCGCGGTGTCACCGAAGAGGAGACCGACGGGGCCCGATTCGTCGGCGATCGTCAGCGTCCCGGTCGCCAGCTCGCTCGCCCGCCCGGGCAGCCGCTCGCCCGGCGCCGCGTCACGGATGCAGAGCTCGCCCACGAGCCGGTCGGCGTCGAAGCAGCGCAGGGCGACGCCGGTCTCGATCGTGGCGATCGTCAGCGCGTCGGCGGGCAGCCCGCGGCTGCGGAAGCCGCCGTCCTGGAGGCGGTCGAGGACGAGCTGCTCGACCGGGGTGCGATCGCGGTCGGGGTCGAGGCCGATCTGCCGGTAGAAGACCCGGTAGGCCCAGGGGATCGGCCGGCCGCGCAGGCGGATCGCCTCGGCGCCGAAGAGGCGGTTCGAGAGATCGCGGAGGCGGCGGCGGACCGGCTCCGGACTACGGCCGGGACGCCCGTCGATCTCGACCATGGCCAGCGAGAGGCCCGGGAACTCCGCCTCCAGATGCGGTGCCACCCAGCCCGGCCTCGGCGCCGGCTCCCACCCGATCGCTGCCCGTGCACCTTCGGTCGCCATCTCACTTAGCCCCCTTCAGCCACCCGCGTTGCGCTCAGCAGTTCCTCCACATGTTGGCTGAGAGCCCCGACGTCAAGTTCGCCGATCGAAGCGCTCTCCAGCGTGCCGCCGGGATAGGCGTAGGCGAAGGTCGGGCAGACGCCGACCCGGTAGAGCGCGGCCACGGCGCCGTCCCGGTCGAAGCCGACCGGCATCGCCCACCCCCGTTCACGAACCAGTTCGCGAACGGACCCGCGCGAATCGCGGACGTCCAGCGAAAGGAAGTTCACCCGTCCACGGTACCGCGCCGCGACCGTGCTGACCACGTTCTGTTGTCGCTCGCAGAGGCTCGTGGTGCCGAACCAGAACGAGATCACCAGCGGCCGGCCGAAGAGATCGCAGACGCGGATCGCGCCGGGCGTGGCGATCTGGCAGGCGGGAACGCGCCTGGAGCCGTCCGGGCAGGGCAGCGAGGAGCTTTCGCAGTCGTCCTGGTAGACGTTGGCGTCGCCTTCGAGCTGCCCGGCCGCGGCGGGGACGGCGAACTCGGGGAACGGCCAACGGGGCGGCTGCTTGTCGAGACCGAGCGTGTCTTCGCCGCCGCCGTTCAGCGTGTGGATCGCGGCGACGGCGATCAGGGCCAGGAAGATCAACCCGACCGCGAGCGAGTAACGGTTGGAGACGCCTTTCATGGTTCCGATGGTCCCGCGCGGCGCCGTTCGATTAGCACGAGCGTCGCCGGCAGGATCACGATCACGCCGAGCAGCGCGGCGGCGAGGTCGATCACGGTGACCGCGCCGAAGTCGCGCAGCATGCGGATGTCGGAGGCGATCAGGACGGCGAAGCCGGCGATCGCGGTGAGGCCGGAGGCGAGCACCGCCGCGCCGGTGCGGGCGTAGGCGCGGCGCAGCGCCGCGGCGACATCGGCGCCGATCGAGCGCTCCTGCTCGAAGCGGCCGGAGAGGATCACCGCGAACTCGGTGGCGATCGCGATCGTCAGCGCCCCCAGCGCCGCCGACATCGGGTTGAGCGGGATCCCGGTCAGCCAGATCAGGAGCGACGCCCAGCCGGTGGCGAGCACGGTCGGCAGCAGCGGGACCAGCGCGCGGCGGCAGGAGCGCAGCAGCACCAGCAGGACGAGGGCGACGGCGCCGAGCCCGGCGAGGGCGAGCCAGTAACGGCTCGAGGAGAGCTCGGAGCCCGCTTCGGCGGCGATCACCGGCAGGCCGGTGAGGTGGACCTCGACCCCGGCGGGCGGGTCGCCGATCTGGGCGCGGACGCTGTCGAGCAGCTGCTCCTGTTCGGCGAGCGTCTGCGACTTGATCCCGAAGCCGATCAGCGCCAGGTGGCCGACCTTCCCCGTCCTCGGGTCGAGCGGCGCGACCTGGCGCAGCGAGTAAGGCGACATCGCGGCGAGCGTCGCCTCGATCCCCGTCTTGGTCACCTTGCCGCCGCGGGTGAGGAAGTCGGAGAGCGCCGGGCCGGCGGTCACGTCGTCCCGCGCGAGGACGCGGCGCTTGAAGCCGGCCATCCATTCGATCGTCGCCGGGTCGGTGAGGTCGGGCGCATCGACCAGCACTTCGAGGTCGCCGGTGGTCCCGGTCGCCCGCTCGAAGGTGTCGAGGTCTTCGACCTGGCGCAGGTTGTGGGGGGCCAGCTGGCGGACTTCTGAGACGGTGTCGATCTGGGTGCCGAGGGCCCAGCCGATCGCGGCCAGGGCCACCCCGACGATCAGGACGGTCCAAGGTCGGGAAATGCCGAAGGAGACAAGGCTCTGCAACGGGCGGGTCCTGTCGGCGTAGGGTCCCACCATCCCTCCGGTAGCTAAAGCTTCCTCGGGATGGTTCCCCCTACGCCGCCACCCGCCCGAGGGGCGCATGCTCAAGGCCGCGAACCCGGCGGTCATCACCAGGACGAAAGCGAGTAAGACGCCGGCGAAGAGGAGGACGCCGAAGCCGCGGACCATCGGCGTTGGGGACAGCAGTAGGACCAAGAAGCCCGCGGCGGTCGCCAGGCATGCGGTCGCGATGGTGGGGCCCGAGAGGTTTGCGGCAGTCCTTGCCGCCTCGGCTCCGGTGGCGCCGGTCGCCTGCACCTCGTCCAAGCGCGCCTGGAACTGGATCGCGTAATCGACGGCGAGGCCGATCAGGATCGGCAGGACCGCGACGGAGGCCATCGTCAGGCTGCCGCCGACGAGGTCGAGGAGGCCGAAGACGAGCGCCGCCGCGGCGAGGGCGAGCGCCAGCGGCAGCAGGCGCAGGCGACTGCGGAAGGCGAGCAGCAAGACGATCGCCATCACCACGATCGCGACGCCGAAGAGCAGGAGCAGCGCGTCCTTCAGCGCGCCGGCGATCGCGTCGACCACGACCGGGGCGCCGGTGACCACGTAATCGCCGCCTTGCAGGACGAAGCACGGTTCGGCCTTGCCTTCGGTGCCGCAGACCTTGCGCGGCGTCGTTTCGGCGACCGCTCCTTCGATCAGGCCGATCGCGCGCCGGCGTTCGGCCGCGGCGAGGTCCGGCTTCAACCGGATCACGATCTGGGCCGAGTGCGAGTTCGGGAACAGGTAGGCGAGCCGCGCCTTCGGCGTCCCCCGCGCCTGGGCCAGATCGAAGACGACGGTGGCGACGAATTCTTCGTTTTCGATGCTCGGCACCGAGGTGATCCCGTACTTCGACGCGACCGCGAGCAGGTATTCGTTGAACCGTTCCGGCGGCAGGTCCTTGGCGAGGCGTTGGAGCTGTTCGTCGATCTGCACGACCGCCTCGTTCAGGAAGGTCGCCGGGCCGGCGAGGAAGGCGACCGGTTCCATCGCGGCGATCTCCTCGCAGGCGCCGGGCAGCGGCTTCGCCCCCTTCGGCACCTTGCCCGAGAGGCAGCCCTCGAGCCGCAGCAGCTTGTAGATGTTCTTGCCCAGCAACAGCTTCGGCAGGCTGCCCTCGACCAGGACGACCACCGGTTCTTCGCCGAACTGGTCCCGGACCCGCTGGGTCGCTTCGTAGGTCGGGTCGTCCTTCGCGACCAGCGTCGAGAGGCCGGCGTCGGTGTCGACCTTGGTGGCGGCGACCGCGGCGGCGACCGCGATCACGCCCGCGACGACGAGCACCGCGCGGGCATGGCGCACCGACCACGCGGCGATCGCCCCGAACGGGCGGCGGCGCCCCACCTCCGAGCGCCCCACCTCCGACTAGTCCATCGAGAGCGGGCCGCTGACGTCCGCGTGGAGGAACTGGCTGACGAACGGGTTGGACGAGTCGAAGACTTCCTCTTTCGGCCCCGACTCGACGATCTTGCCGCTCCACAGCACGGCGATGAAGTCGGCGATCCGCCGCGCCGTGTTGAGGTCGTGGCTGATCACCAGGTAGCAGCCGCCGTTCTCGGCGTGGATCTCGCGGATCAACTCGCAGAGCAGCGCCGTGCGGACCGGGTCGAGGCCCGAGTCGGGCTCGTCGAACATCACGATCGCCGGTTCCAGCACCAGCGCCCGGGCGAAGCCGGCGCGCTTGCGCATCCCGCCGGAGAGCTCGTTCGGCATCTTGTAGGTCGCCTCCGAGAGGCCCACCTCTTTGAGCCGCCGGTTGACGATCTCGCCGATCTCCTCCTCGCCTTTGTCGGTGTGCTGGCGCAGCGGGAAGGCGACGTTGTCGTAGATGTTCATCGAGCCGAAGAGCGCGCCGTCCTGGAACAGCAGGCCGAACTTTTTGCGCGTCTCGAAGAGTTCGTCGTCGGTCATGTTCGGGATCGATTCCCCGTGCACGAGCACGTCGCCGTGGTCCGGGTAGAGCAGCCCGACGATGTGCTTGATCAGCACGCTCTTGCCGGTTCCCGACGGCCCCAGCACCATCGAGACCTGGTTCTCCGGCAAGCCGAGGTTCAGCCCGTTGAGGATGCGGGCGCGGCCGAACTGCTTGACCAGGTCGATGACCTCGATCGCGTCGGTGCCGCCGTGGTCGCGCTTGCGGCCGGTGTGGAAGCGGTAGGGGTCGTGCTCGCGCGGGTCGACGCCGGGGATGACGAAGTCGCGGCCCATGACGGCGCCGTCGTCGCTCACGTAGGGGCCGTCCTCGCCGGCGGCGCGGGGCGCCTCGTTCGGGACGCTCCCCGACAGCACGGCAGGGTCCTCGTCGGCCAGCTCGGCGCTGGTCTCCGCCTCCGCCTCGTGCTGCTCCTCCTCGAGCTCGTTGAAGCGCTCTTCCTCGTCGTTACGCATCGCGTTTCACCCTCCTATCGGCGCACGGGGATTCGCTCCCCAGAAGACCAGGGTCCCAAGCATCCCGATGATGTGGACTAAGACGATGTTCAAGACCATCGACTTCGCCGTCGCGGTCCCCACCCCCACAGGTCCTCCCGAGGCCGTATAGCCGTAGTAACACCCGACCAAGACGATCGCGGTGGCCATCACCATGCCCTTGATCAGGCTGAAGATCACGTCGGGCGGGTTCTGGAACTGCCAGAAGATCAGTAGATAGCCGCCCGAGGACGCGTCGCCGATCTGCTTGACGACGGCGACGTAGGAGGCCAGGTACATGACCCCGATCGCCACCAGGTACATGAACGGGAAGGCGATCCAGGCGGCGAGCAGGCGGGTCGCGCAGAGGAAGGTGACCGGCGGCACGCCCATCACCTCGAGCGCGTCGATCTCGTCGGAGATCCGCATCGCGCCGAGCTCGGCGACGATCCCGGTCCCGACCTTCGCCGAGAGCATGTAACCGAAGGCGTACGGAAGGATCTCGCGCAGGTCACACCAGGCGGAGAAGACGCCGGCGTAGGCCGGGGCGCCGTTGGCGCGCAGCAGGTAGGCGCCCTCGATCCCGCACTGGAGGCCGAGCACGAAGACAAGGCCCCAGATCACCAGGGCCGAGCCGAGGATCAGGATCCCGGCCTGGCGCAGCGACTCGCCGAAGAAGCGCAGCACGCGGCCCGAGTAGACGAGCATCGCGACGCGGCCGCCGAAGCGGGCGATCTCGCCCAACGAGTCGAGCCAGCCGCGCGGCACTTCGAGCCAGGCGTTCATCGGATCGCGCCCCTCACCGGATCGTCTGCAATTCGGGGTTGGTCGCCAGCAGCGTCTGGGTGAAGACGTAGTTGAAGGCGAAGAAGGCCAGGAACGAGATCACCACCGCCTCGTTGACGGCGCGCCCCACCCCGGCGGCGCCGCCCGAGGCGGTCATGCCTTTGTAACAACAGACGATCGCGATGATCGCGCCGAAGAGCGTGCACTTCAGCACCGATCCCCACAGATCCGTGACCGAAGCCTGCTCGAACAGCGTCGCGAAGAAGCCGCCGAGGGACTGGTGGTAGAGGATCTCGGTGAAGATGCCGCCGGAGAGGCCGGCGACGATGGCGAAGATGTCGAGCAGCCCGGTGACCAGCATCAGGGCGAGGAAGCGCGGCACGACCAGGTTCTTGATCGGGTCGACGCCCAGCACCTGGAGGGCGTCGAGCTCCTCGCGGATCTTGCGGGCCCCGAGGTCGGCGGTGATCGCGGTGCCGGCGATCCCGGCCACGCAGACGCCGGTGACGAAGGGCCCGATTTCTCGGATCGCGGCGAGGACGAAGAAGCCGCCCAGCCGGTCGAGGGCGCCGAAGAGGGTGAGGAAGTTCGCGGCCTGGAGGCCCGGCGCGCCGAAGTTGATCGCCACGGTGGAGATCAGCAGCGGGAACCAGCAGAGCTGCAGGGCGAAGAGGAACTGGCCGATGAACTCCTCGCCGTACGGGTAGGGCGGGCGGACCGCCGAAGCGATCGTGCGGCCGGTCAGGAGAACGAGCTCCCCCACCTGTTCGAACACCGACTTGGCGGGCAGGAACGCCCTGTTCACTGCGCTTCCGACCATCTGCTCCTCCAGCAAGCCGCGCCTTCCCGGTCGCGGCAGCCCCACTCGTCGCGCCGGAGTCTATGGGATCGGTCGGCCCACTCCGTTAGCCGCATATTGAGATCGCGCTAACCGGGCCTCCGTCCCGAAAATGGCTCGGTTGCGGGGATTACCCGTGCTAAATTCGCCACGCTTTGCGGGGAGCCGGAACACCACGTCGAGGTGCCCGCCTTCGAGCCGCCGCGGTGGGGTCCGCGGTCCTGGCCATGGCGGTGCTGGTCGCTGCCTGCGGTTCCTCGTCCTCATCCGACTCGAACGAGAAGGCCGGCACCTACAAGGTGGCGGTGACCCACGCGAGCTTCCCGACCAGACAGGCGATCGGCCAGACCTCGCTGATGAAGCTCGACGTCGAAAACACGGGTGACGAAACCGTGCCCGCCCTCACCGTCACGGTGAACATCCAGGGCAAGGAGGGCGAAGCCGCCCGCATCCCGTTCGCGATCCACGATCCCCAGGCGGGCCTCGCCGGGCCCGACCGCCCGGTCTGGGTCCTGGCCGCGACCTACCCGCGCCGGGCCAACTCCTCCTCGCCCGGCGGCGCCGAAACCTCGAACGCGAAGACCTACTCCTTCGGCCCGCTCGAGCCCGGCAAGTCGGTGGAAGCGGTCTGGAAGCTCTCCGCCGTGCGCGCCGGCAAGTACACGGTCGGCTACGAAGTCGACGCGGGCGTCTCCGGCGAAGCGAAGGCCGAGACCTCCTCCGGCACCGCCCCCGGCGGCACCTTCGTCACCGACATCAGCACCGAACTCCCCGAAACCGAAGTGAACGCCGCCGGCGAAATCGTCGAAATCAAGCGCGGCGGCAAGTCCGGCAAGTCCGGCGGCTAGCGCCCTTTCCTCGGCCAATAGATCTTGGACCGGCCCTGCCGGCCGGTGCTCATGGCCGTTTATACAAAGCAATTCCACGGGTTGGGGTGTTTTGTCCGTTGAGCGGGCTGTTCTCGCCATGTACCTCTGCACACATGCAAAAACGAGGGGATCCTTCGGCGCACAAACGCGTCGTCGGAAAAAGAATCAGGGAGAAGAGAGATCGGCAGGGGATGACTCAGGAAAGGCTCGCCGAGATCGCCGAACTCGACCGCAAACACATCGGCATCATCGAGAACGGCGAGGCCGAGCCGAGGATCGGGACACTCGTCCGCATAGCCGGGGCGCTCGACGTCCCGATCGAGACGTTGGTCACCGGCCTCGTCTTCGTGCCGAACGAGCACTCGGCGGGGCACCTGGAGGTGCGAGGCACCTGATCGGGCCGACCGGTGACAGGACCAGACCAGCTACCCGCCGTCCGCCTCGTCGATCGCGTACCTGCCGGGGTGGCCATCGCCGGGCGGGATCCAGCGGATGCCCTCGATCAGATCCCCGGGCTCGACTCCGAGCGCGCCGGCGAGCAGGAGGATCGACGTGTAGGTCGCCTCGCTCTCGCCCCGCAGGATTTCCTCGAGCTCCCGGACCTCGATCAGTGACCGCTCCGCAAGTGCCTCGACCGACAGTCCGTCGCGGCGGCGCAACCGCTCGATGTTCGCGGCGAAGCGCTCCCGTGCCTCTCTGTCCGTGTGCGCCATGGATGTCCAAGGGCCTGGCCGAGGGAGATTTACCCCTCCCCTCCCGGGTCGCCCGTCCAATATCCGGATTCTTGCCCATACTTGCCCGGTATTTTTTGTCTGTAGATTTTATGTCGGCGTTCAGCGACCTTTCCATCCGGTGGCCGGGCGCAGGAAAAAGAGCGAGACCGTTCCCAAGCCTTCGGTAGACCTCGACCGGTCGTTCGGTCCCAACCTGAGGCACTGGCGCAGCAAGCGTGGTTACTCACAGGAGAGGCTGGCCCAGCTCGCCGACCTGCACCGGACCGAGATCGGCCTGCTGGAGCGGGGCGAGCGGGAGCCCAAGCTCGGCATCATCACCAAGCTTGCCGGCGCCCTCGCGGTCTCACCGAACACCTTGCTCGAGGGCCTCGAGTTCGTCCCCAGCCAGAACGGCCACGGTCACTTCTCCTACGCCCGTCCCGAGCGGGAGCCCCTGGACTGAGCCCTCAGTCGCCCCGCGCACGGAACCGATAGGCGCCGCCTCCCCGCCCGTCCGGCACCCACGCGATCCCCTCGATCAATACCGCCGGCTCGACCTCGAGCGCGCCGGCGAGCAGGAAGATCTCGTCGACCCCCGGCTCCGTCGCGCCCGCGACGATGGCTTCGACCCGGCCGCGATCGAACAGCGACCGCTCGGCCAGACGTGGCAGGGACATCCGCCGCCGCACCATCACCCGCGCGATGTTCGCGGCGATCCGTTCGGTCATCGGAGAGGTGTTGTTGCTCATGCCCCACCAAGGGTCGGGGGGAGCGGATCTCTCCCCCCTGCATCTCTGAACTTTCCGGACAACCCGCATACCGAGGCGTTTCCTAAAGGTCCACTGTCCATATCGCGTCCTGTTGTCTGTGGCTGCTTCCTCGCCCGGCAGGCACCGTCCACTTCGCGGTGGCGGGAGCAGGGAAAAAGGAAGTGTCGGGGAGGGTGGCGTCCCTTGTCGGGACGAATCTCGCGCGCCTTCGCGAAGCGAAAGGCCTGAGTCAAGAAGAGGTTGCCTCGCGGGCGGGTCTTCACCGAACAGAGATCAGCCTGATGGAGCTGGGCAAGCGGACCATCAGGATCGACACCTATTTCCGTCTCATGGGAGCCTTGGACATCGACGCCGCCGAAGGCTTCGTGGGCGGCCGGTGGGTCCCGTTCCCGGACAAACCGGACGGCGAAATGAGACTCGACGGGCGTGGGCTGGCGCGCCCCGAGACCTGATGGGCGCGCTCAGGCCTCGCTGTCCGACCCTCGGACGATGTCGTCGATCAGGTCTCCCGGGGTCACGTGCAGTGCCTTCGCGAGCCGCATGATCTCGATCGCGCCAGGTTCGGCCTTCGCGGCGATGAGACGTTCGATTCGGGAGGGCTTCAAGCCCGAGGCCTCCGCGACCGCGGCCACCGAACTGCCTTGTGCCTCCATGAGGCGAGCAAGATTCTGGGCGAACCCCAGACGAAACTTGTCCTCGCTCCCGGTCATGAGACATTTTGTCTGTGTAAGTCTTTGTCCGAGGCTAGGACGAATTGCCGGGTGCCGCAGCGCGACGAAGATGCGGTCTTGAAGAAGATGCTCGGCGCCGCCATCAGGAGCGCCCGCAACGCCAAGGGCCTGACGCTCGAAAGCCTCGCCGAACGCTCCGGCCTGCACCGGACCACGATCCAGAAGATCGAGAGCGGCGAACGCGACCCGAGAGCGATGACCTTGATGAGCCTGGCCAAGGGCTTGGGCGTCGAGCCCGGCGCCCTGATGAACAAGGGCGCCTGGGACCACTGCTCCAACTTCTAGGTCACACAATTGGCACAGTTTTGTTTCCCACGCGTGCGTCGACCATCCCTACAGTGAGTTCATGGAATCGAAGAGGGCCTGGAGCGATGAGCGGATGGATGAATTTGCCGCGCGGACGGAAGAGAACTTCAAGGATGTCCGGGCCGAGATAAAGGACGAGGTCCGGGGCCTCCGGACGGAAATGAACGGACGCTTCGCGAGCCTCGAAACAAAGATGGAGCAGCGTTTCAACATCCTCTTCGGGGCCTTGGCGACCGGGTTCGTCGGCGCGGTCGTCTCGCACTTTCTCGGCTGACCCCGGTTTGACGGACCGTCCGGGGGCTAGCCTGGGGACATGCGCCCGCGCCTCGTCCTCGCGGTCTTCGCCGTCCTCGCGCTCGGCGCGACGCTCGGCCTCGCGGCCTGCGGCGGCTCGGGTGGGAGCGGGGAACGGACGACGACGGCGACCGAGACCGCCGCGCAGGTCGCGCCCGACGCGGGGCGATCCGGCAGTCCCAGGCCCGGATCTGGCGGAGGGCTCGCGCTGAAGAAGGTCGGCGACTTCGAACACCCGACCTACGTCGCCGGCGCGCCCGGGTACCCGCGGCTCCTCTTCGTGGTCGAGCAGCCCGGCCGGGTCGAGGTGCTGAACGGCGGCAAGCGCGTCGGCCGACCGTTCCTGGACATCCGCTCGCTGGTGAACTACGACGGCGCCGAGCGCGGCCTCCTCTCGATCGCCTTCCCCGCCGACTACGGGGAAAGCGGACGGTTCTACGTTTACTTCGTGAACAAGGGCGGGTCGATCGAGATCGACGAATACCACCGGCAGAGCCCGACCCGGGCGGCGCCGAAGTCGCGTCGCACGGTGATCACGATCCCCCACCCGACCAACGCCAACCACAACGGCGGCCAGCTGCAGTTCCTGGGCGAAGACCTGTACTTCGGCACCGGCGACGGCGGGGCGGGCGGCGACCCGCCGAACAACGCGCAGAACAAGGACGTGCTGCTCGGCAAGCTGCTGCGGATCGACCCGCTGCCGGCCGACGGCAAGCCCTACACGGTCCCGGCGTCGAACCCGTTCGTCGGCGGTGGCGGCCGCCCCGAGATCTACAGCTACGGCCTGCGCAATCCGTTCCGCTTCAGCTTCGATTCCGTCACCAATCCGCAGGAACCGCGGCTCGTCATCGGCGACGTCGGCCAGAACAAATACGAGGAGATCGACTACACGACCGTCGCCGCCGCCCGCGGCGCGAACTTCGGCTGGGACGCCCTCGAGGGCTTCAAGGCCTACGAAGAAGAAGACTCCGGGACGCCCGACCCCGGCGGGACGACGAAGCCGATCTTCGCCTACCCCCACTCGCGCGACGGCAGCTGCTCGGTGATCGGCGGCGACGTCGTCGCCGACCGCTCCCTGCCGTCCATCTACAAGCGCTACCTCTACGCCGATTACTGCGAGGGCCGGCTTCGCGTCCTCACCCCGCACCTCAGCCGCGCGAGCGGCGACCACAAACTCGGCCTCGCCGTTCCCTCTCCCACCTCCTTCGGCGAAGACGACGCGCACCACCTCTACGTCGCCTCCCAGGACGGGCCCGTATACCGCCTCGTCCAGAAGTAGCGCCAGGCGGTCAGTCGCCCGGCGGCTCCTCGATCCGGTACTCGCCGCCGCCTTCGCCGTCCGGGATCCAGGCGATGCCGTCGTAGAGCTCTCCCGGGGTCACGTCGAGCGAGCCGGCGAGCCGGTAGATCGAGTCGAAATCGGCCTCCTCGTCCCCGCGAAGGATGGCCGCGAGCCGCTCCTCCCCCAGCCGCGAGCGCTCGGCGAGCTGCTCCGTGGAGTAGTCGTGTTGTCTGCGCAGCCGCTCCACGTTCGCGGCGAATCGCTTCCGTGCGTCCTGGGATTTTCGCGCCATCTAGATCAATTGTCTGTGGGAGTTTTGCCTGGGAACGGTAACCGTCCAACGGCGCGGTGGCAGGGAGGAAGAAAAAGTCGGAGACGGGGAAGGCCATGGTCGCGCTCGACCGAACCTTCGGAGCGAACCTCAGGCGCTGCCGCAAGGCGGCGGGCCTGACCCAGGAGCAGCTGGCCCACCTCGCCGGGCTGCACCCGACCTACATCAGCCTGCTGGAGCGGGGCCAACGCAATCCCGGTTTCGAGATCACCTTGAAGCTGATCGGAGCGCTCGATATCGAGGCGAACGATCTTTACCGGGGCGTCGCCTGGATACCGCCGGACGTCGGGCGGAAAGGCCACTTCAGATACAACGCGTCAGAGCCCTGAGCCTTGCGCCCTCGCTCCACCCGGCTAAAGTTGGCTGACCAGCCAAAGGGGACGGAGGAGCGAGCATGGAGAGCGGGACGGTTGAGACGAAGGTCGGAGCCAATGGCTCGAACGGGGCGCCCGCCGCGGAGGCGGAGACGCTCGAGGTCCTGAACCCGGCGACCGGCGAGGTCATCGCCAAGCTGCCGGTCGACCCGCCCGAGGCGGTCGCGGCGACGGTGGCGCGGGTGCGCGCCGCGCAGCCCGACTGGGAGGCGATGGGGATCGAGGGCCGCTACCACTGGCTCGGCAAGCTGCGCGACTGGATCCTCGACAACTCCGACCGGATCCTCGACACGATGCAGCGGGAGACCGGCAAGGTCCGCGCCGACGCGTCGAACGAGCCCACCTACCTCGCCGACACGATCAACTTCTACGGCACCCAGGCGGCCAAGTTCATCGGCGAGGAGAGCGTCCGCCCCCACTCCCCGCTGCTGGCGGCGAAGAAGCTCCGCGTCCAGTATCGGCCGCAGCCGGTGGTCGGCATCATCAGCCCCTGGAACTTCCCGCTGATCCTCTCGCTCGGGGACGCGATCCCGGCGCTGATGGCGGGCGCGGCGGTCGTCGTCAAGCCCTCGGAGTTCACGCCGCTGGGGATCGCCGAGGTGGCGCAGGCCTGGAAGGAAGAGATCGGCGGCCCCGACGTCTTCGACGTCGTCCAGGGGATCGGCGAGACCGGCGGCGCCCTCGTCGACAACGTCGACTTCATCCAGTTCACCGGCTCCGACCGCACCGGCCGCAAGGTGATGGCGCGCGCCGCCGAGACGCTCACCCCGGTCAGCCTCGAGCTCGGCGGCAAGGACCCGATGATCGTCCTGCGTGACGCCGACGTCGACCGCGCCGCCAACGCCGCCGCCTGGGGCGGGATGTTCAACTCCGGCCAGGTCTGCATCTCGGTCGAGCGCATCTACGTCGAGGAGCCGGTCTACGACGACTTCGTCGCCAAGCTCGCCGCCGAGGTCGGCCGCATCCGCCAGGGCGCCGACGACGCGCGCAACCCAAAGGACGTGGGCGCGATGACGTCCCCGAACCAGACCGCGATCGTCGAGGCGCAGGTCGACGACGCGCTCGCCAACGGCGCCCGCGCGCTGACCGGCGGCAAGCGCGTCCCCGGCCCCGGTGACTACTTCGAGCCGACCGTGCTCGTCGACGTCGACCACTCGATGAAGGTGATGCGCGACGAGACCTTCGGCCCGGTGGTCGGGGTGATGAAGGTGCGCGACTCCGAGGAGGCGCTGCGCCTCGCCAACGACACGCGGTACGGCCTCTCCGGCTCGGTCTTCGGCGAGCGCGCCAACGCCGAACGGGTCGCCCGCCGGGTCGAGTGCGGCGCCGTCAACGTCAACGACGTGCTGGTCAACTACTTCGCCTCCGACGTGCCGATGGGCGGTTGGAAGGAGTCGGGCATCGGCTACCGCCACGGCGCCCAGGGCATCCGCAAGTTCTGCCGCACCGAGTCCCTGGTGATCACCCGCTTCGGCGGCCGCCGCGAACCCACCTGGTATCCCTATACCCGCGGTCGCCGCGGCGTCATCACCCGGATGGCGAAGCTGATCAACGCCCGCGACTGGCGCCGCCGCTTCGGCCTGCGCCGCTAGCCCTCCGTCCGCTGTTCCTTATGGACGCCACAGGTCCATAAGGAACAGTTGGCGCGCTCGATAGCCTTGGGGGTTCATGGCGGAGCGCGATTACATGGCGGCGGTGAAGGAGCGCGTCGTCGTCTTCGACGGCGGCATGGGCGCGACCCTGGAGCAGTTCGACCTGACCCAGGAGGACTACGGCGGCCTGCAGGGCAAATGCCACGAGGCGTTGGTGCTGAACCGGCCCGACGTGATCGAGGGCGTCCACGCCTCGATGCTGGAGGCCGGCGCCGACGTGGTCGAGACCGACAGCTTCCAGGGCTCGCGTCTGAAGCTCGAGGAGTGGGGCCTCGGCGAGCACACGCTGGAGATCAACACCAAGGCCGCGGAGATCGCCCGCAAGGCGGCGGGCCCCGACCGCTTCGTCGCGGGCTCGATCGGCCCGACCGGCTTCCTGCCCGCCTCCACCGACCCGACCCTGGGGAACATCTCCTTCGGCCGCCTGGCGGAGGTCTTCGCCGAGCAGGCCACCGGCCTGGTGAACGGCGGCGCCGACCTGATCATCATCGAGACCGCCCAGGACATCCTCGAGGTGAAGGCGGCGATCTTCGGCGCCCGCCAGGCCTTCAAGGAAACCGGCAAGCGGCTGCCGCTGCAGATCAGCGTCTCGCTGCTGCCGAACGGCGGCAAGATGCTGCTCGGCACCGACATCCAGTCGGTGCTCACCACGCTGACCGCGCTCGACGTCGACGTGGTCGGCCTCAACTGCTCGACCGGCCCGGAGGACATGCGCGACGCGATCCGCTTCCTCGGCGAGACGTCCCCGCTGCCGGTCCACTGCATCCCCAACGCGGGCCTGCCGCTCCAGGGCCCCGACGGCGAGACGATTTTCCCGGAAAAGCCCGAGCCCCTGGCGGCGACGCTGGGCGAGTTCGTCGAGCGCTACGGCGTCGGCATCGTCGGTGGCTGCTGCGGCACCAACCCGGACCACATCCGCGCGATCCGCGAGCGGGTCGGCGACGCCCGCGCGGTCGCCGAGCGCCCCGCCAAGGGCCCGATCGAGATCTCCTCGATGATGACCTCCACCCCGCTCGTGCAGGAGCCGCGCCCGACCCTGGTCGGGGAGCGGGTCAACTCGCAGGGCTCGAAAAAAGCCAAGGAACTGCTGCTCGCCGACGATTACGACGGGCTGGTCCAGGTCGCCGAAGACCAGGTCGAGGGCGGCGCCCACGTGCTCGACGTCTGCGTCGCGCTGACCGAGCGCCAGGACGAGGACGACCAGATGACCGCCGTCGTGAAGCGGATCTCGCTCTCGCAGCCCGCCCCGATCCAGGTCGACTCGACCGAACCGGAGGTGATCAAGGCCGCGCTCGAGCAGATCCCCGGCCGGGCGATCGTCAACTCGATCAACCTCGAGGCGGGCCGCGCCAAGGCCGACGTCGTCGTGCCGCTGGCCAAGGAACACGGCGCGGCGCTGATCGCGCTCACCATCGACGAGGTCGGGATGGCGAAGACCGCCGACCGCAAGGTGGAGATCGCCAAACGGATCGTCGAGATCGCCTGCGACGAGCACGGCCTCGAGCGCGAATCGCTGATCTTCGACCTGCTCACCTTCACCCTGACCACCGGCGACGAGGAGTGGAAGCCGTCGGCGATCGAGACGATCGAGGGCATCCGCCGGCTGAAGGCCGAGATCCCCGGGGTGAAGACCTCGCTCGGCGTCTCCAACGTCTCCTTCGGGATCAGCCCGCGGCCGCGTGCCGTCCTCAACTCGGTCTTCCTGCATCACTGCGTCGAGGCCGGCCTCGACCTGGCGATGGTCAACCCGAACCACATCACGCCCTACTCGGAGATCCCCGACGAGGAGCGCGAGCTGACCGACGACCTCGTCTTCAACCGGCGCGACGACGCGCTCGCCCGCTTCATCTCCCACTTCGAGTCGAAAGGCGAAGACGACGAGACCGAGGCCGCCGACCCGACCGCCGGGATGGAGCCGGAGGAGGCCCTCCACTGGCACATCCTGCGCCGCAAGAAGGACGGCGTAGAGGAGTGGATCGACAGATCGGTCGAGAAGATCGGCGCCGTCCCGACGCTGAACCAGGTGCTGCTGCCGGCGATGAAGGAGGTCGGCGACAAATTCGGCGCGGGCGAACTGATCCTGCCCTTCGTCCTGCAGTCGGCCGAAGTGATGAAGCGCGCCGTCGCGCGGCTGGAGAACTACCTCGACCGCATCGACGGCCACACCAAGGGCAAGGTCGTGATCGCGACCGTCTTCGGCGACGTCCACGACATCGGCAAGTCGCTCGTCAACACGATCCTCACCAACAACGGCTACACGGTGATCGACCTGGGCAAGCAGGTCCCGGTCGACGCGATCATCGAGGCCGCGGTGGAGAACGAAGCCGACGCGATCGGCCTCTCGGCGCTGCTCGTCTCGACCTCGAAGCAGATGCCGACGGCGATCGCCGAGCTGCACCAGCGCGGGCTCGACTTCCCGGTGCTGATCGGCGGTGCCGCGATCAACCGTGACTTCGGCCGCCGCACGCTTTACCCGAAGGGCCGCGAATCCGACGAGATCTACGCGCCGGGCGTCTTCTACTGCAAGGACGCCTTCCAGGGCCTCGACACGATGGACGCGCTGGTCGACGCCGACGCCCGCGCGGCGCTGGTCGAGCGGATCCAGGGCGAGGCGAAGGCGCTGCGCGAGAAGCCGGTCGTCATCGACGACTCGCCACCGGTCACCGACTCGAGCGTGCGCTCCAAGGCCGCCACCGACAACCCGATCCCGGCGGCGCCGTACTTGGGCGTGCGCGACGTCCCGGTCGACTTCGACGACATCTACCCCTATCTCGATCGCCACGTCCTCTTCAAGCTCCACTGGGGCGGCAAAGGCGTCAAGGGCGAGGCCTGGCGGCGGCTGGTCGAGGGCCACGACGGCGAGGAGGGCTTCGTCCCGCGCCTCGAACGCATGTGGGCCGAACAGGACTACCTGCACCCGAAGGCGCGGCTCGGCTACTTCCCCTGCAACTCCGATGGGAACGAGCTGGTCGTCTTCGACCCCGAGAACCCCGACGTCGAGCTGGAGCGCCTGGTCTTCCCGCGGCAGCCGAAGCACGACCGGATCTGCCTGGCCGACTTCTACCGGCCGATCGAGAGCGGCGAACGCGACGTGGTCGCCCTGCAGGGCGTCACGGTCGGCGCCGAGGTGACCGAGCTGATGGACCGGCTCGGCGCCGAAGGCGAGGTCACGGAGCAGTACTACGTCCACGGGCTCGGCGTCCAGTCGGCCGAGGGTCTCGCCGAGTGGCTGCACTCGCAGGTGCGCCGCGGCCTCGAGATCCCGCTGGACCAAGGGCGACGCTACTCGTGGGGCTACCCGGCCTGCCCGGACCAGTCCGAGCACGAGAAGGTCTGGCGCCTGCTCGGCCTCGAATCGATCGGCATGACCCTCTCGGGCGGCTACGCGGTGATGCCCGAGCAGTCGACGGTCGCGATCATCGCCCACCACCCGCAGGCGGTCTACTTCGGCATGAAGTCGGGCTTCATCCCGGCCGAGAAGAGCTCCGACGAACTGATCGCCGGCACCGAGCGCGGCGGCGACCTGCCGCCGGAGTCGGACCCCGCCGAGGGCGCCGACGAAGGCGAGGACCCGGCCAAAGCCGAGTCCGCCGCCGAGCCCGTCGGCTAGCCGCTCTTCGCGGGAGGCGGGCCGGCGACGAAAGGATGGCGTCGCCGCCGGCCTCTGGCCTCCCTGCGTGCCAGGGGAGCCGGCCTGGGATCGGTGGCGATCTCCCCCTTCAAAGCCGAGTGTATCCCAATACACGAAAGTTTTTTTACAGTTCAGCGAACTTTGTGTTAAAGCCCTGAGGCGATCTGGGGGCGCCTCGCGGTGTCCTCGGTCATTCGGCTCGGGTCACGCACTTGAAGTGCGCTCCCCTCGCCTCACTTCCCTGCGTCCTTGCGAGGCTGGCCCAGATCGCCTCAGGGGCCGTCGAGGAACACGCTCGGAAGCGCGGAGAAGGTCACGGAAACCCGCACGAGATCACCCTTCCGCGCGCCTTCCCCATGCCCCGCCCCGGTGAGTTCGCACTTAGCCACACATAGCGTGGCTAAGTGCGAACTCGACCTCTGGTCGAGGGTTCCTTACGTGCAGAAGGGTCACGGAAGTCGGGAGTTCGTGACGCACCTGTGCCCGGTGTCTCACGAGACCCTCACGTCCTGGGCGTCTCATGGAGGTCACAGCCTGCCAGGACCTCCATGAGACGCCCGGGACCCTTCTCGGACGGGCGGGGCGGCCGCGAACTACGCGACGGTGCTGTGGCTGCGATCGCTCCGGCGGCGGGGGCGCGGGTGCGGATCGAGGTGCACCGGGGCGGTCGAGAGGGCCTGGACGCGCAGGTCGCTCCAGGTGAGGCCCTCGCGGACCAGGGCGGGCAGGCCGAGCGTCACGGCGGTGGCGATCTCGACGCCCTGCAGGATCACGCCATAGGCGAGGGCATCGGGGGTCGAGACCCCGAAGCCGGTGTGCAGCACGCTGATCACCGCGAGCTGGAAGACGCCGATGTTGGACGGAGTCGCCGGGACGACCGCCGTGACGTTGACGGCGAAGAGAACGGCGGCGGCGGCACCGATCCCGGCCTGGTTGTCGAGGCCGAACGCGTAGAGGAGCGCCCAGCAGGCCGAGAGCTGGATCGCCCAGGCGCCCAGCTGAGCGGCCGCGGCGGCGGTGCCCTCGCGAGGGTCGCGGAAGATTTTCAGGCCCGCCCGGACCTGGACCATCGCCCGGTGCGCGGCGGCGCCGATCCGGGCCATCCTGCCGTTGCCGGTCTGCCGCATCACCAGCGGCGCGACGAGGACGACGACGAGCAGGATCAGCGGAACCAGGCTGAACAGGAAGAGGTGTTCGGTGCCCGAGTGGAAGAGCGAGGTGGTCGAGACGATGATCACCCCGAGCAGCGCCAGCGCCACCAGGTTCAGCAACGTCTGCGAGACCAGGGTGCCGAGCAGCACCGGGAACGTCTCCCGCATGCGGCCCGTGCGACGCGAGAGCGCGAGCGCCCTCGCGGGCTCCCCTAAGCGCGCCGGCAAGGTCGCCGACATGAGCACGCCGATCATCGTCGCCGAGGTGACGTCGCGGCGGCGGATCGGCCGATCGGGCAGGGCGGCGCGCGCGATCCAGTACCAGGACGCGGCGCGGAAGAACATCGAGATCGACATCAGGGCGAAGCCGACGACGACCCAGCTGAGATCGGATTCGACGATGCTTTTACCGACTTCGTCGAGGCCGATCCGCTTCAGCGCCTCCCAGGTCAGGAAAGCACCGAGCACGGTGGCCAGGCCGAAGCCGACCCGACGGGCGATGCGCCGGCCGCGTTTGCCTTGGACGACCGGGGCCGGATCGAGCGAAGGCAGCTTCTGCGGCGGGATCGGCCGGTTGCCGTCGGCCGGGCGCAGGCCGGCCCAGTGGGCGACGCGCGCGGCATTGCCGACCGGCGCCGGGGCGGCCATCGCCCGCTCGTAGACGGTCGTCACCTGGTCGGCGATCCGCGGCCAGGCGTAGCGCTTGGCGCTGTGGCGGGCGGCGGAGCCCATCGCGGCGAGGCGGGCCGGTTCATGCGCGACGCGCTGCAGCTCCTCGGCGAGGCGCTGCGGATCGCCGGGCGGCACCAGCAGACCGTCGACGCCGTCGGTGACGACGTCGCTGTAGCCGGCGATCGCGGAGGCGATGACCGGCGTGCCGGCGGCGAAGGCCTCGGTCAGGACCATGCCGAAGCTCTCGCCCGAGAGCGACGGCGCGCAGAGCACGTCGGCGCCGTGCAGCTCGGCCCACAGCTCCTCCTCGGAGACGCGGCCGCGCACGTCGATCGACTTCATCAGCTCCGGATCCGACAGCCACCGCTTGACGTCGTCCCCTTCGGCACCGATCACGGTCAGCCGCGAGGGCACGTGCTCGACCAGCGCGTTGAAGGCGGTCAGCAGGATCGGCAGACCCTTGCGCTCCTCCGGGCGGCCGACGAAGAGGATCTTCAGCTCCTCCCCGGGGACGGTGAGCCCGGCCGGCGGGCCGTCGACGTCGACGCCGTTGGGGATGATCGTGTACTCGCCGCCGAACCAGCGCATCCCCGTCCAGGCGGCCGCCTCGGAGACGGCGATCCGCGCGGAGAGGCGATTGAACATGCGGCGGGCGCCCATCGCGGACGCGACGTGATTGGGGAAGGGCTTGGTCGAGTAGGCGTGGAAGGTGCCGACGACCGGCGTCCGGGCGGCGAGCACCGCGTTCCAGCCGACCAGCGGCGCCAGCGGCTCGTGGACGTGGAGGACGTCGAATTCCCCGGCGCGGACCGCGTGGCGCGGCTTCACGTAACCGGCGACCGGGGTGATCGAGCAGTTGGAGACGGCACCGTTGGCGCCGAACCCGACGCTGCGTCCCAGAGGCGTCAGGTAGTCGGGCAGCTCCAGCGGCGGCACCGCGGCCCGATGTGTGGCACGGCTGACCAGACCGGGCGGATCGACCGGTGCGAGGACGCGCACATCGTGGCCCCTGCCGAGGAACTCCTCGGCGAGCGCTTCGACGTGCCGATTCACGCCCCCTTGGAAAGACCAGGAATATGGCGAGACAAGACCTATGCGCACGAGCACCTAAGGGTAGACGACGGGGCGGTCTGCATGAGGATCACTATCCGCTCTCACGGAGAGGATTACTCGGCGCGCGGCGATCTCCCTCCCTCGGCCCAGGCCCAACCGAGGAAAACCAGCAGATACGCGGCGCCGATCTCGAGCAGCAGCGCGCCGGAATCGTTTGCAAGAGTTGCAACTATCGTCGCCACCACGGCGCCGATCAGGGCGGCGCGCATCGCCGGCACCTCGCGCACCCAGCTCGCCAGCGTGGCGCGGCGCAGGGCGGCGACGAGCACGCCGATCGCCACCACCGGCAGGGCGACGAGGAGGATCGGGCGGACGAAGCTCCGAGCGGTCTGCTCGAGCCGGCGCTGGGCGGTGTCGCCGAGCGAGTGCAGCCCGCCGGCGTCCAGCACCGAGCGGGTGAAGTGGGAGTTGGCGCCGGTGAGGAGGTCGGCGAGCGCCAGCAGGGCGACCACGACCAGCGGGATCAGGATCACCAGCAGGATCAGGCGCCGCCGCCCGCCGGTGACGACCAGCGCCGCCACCGCGACCCCCATCGGGATGTCGATCGCCGCGCCGACGTCGGCACCGAACTCGCCCGAGGCGAAGATCCCGGCGCAGACGAGGCCGCCGACGAGGAAGGCGACGGCGCAGCGCCCCGGCGAGAGGCGCGGCGCGAAGCCCGCCAGCGCAGCGCCGATGCCGCCGACGACGAGGACCGAGAGCAGCGACTCGAGCTCGTTGCCGATGCCGTAGAAGCGGACGCCGAGGGCGGGGTTCGGGCCGAGCAGGGAGAGTGCCGAGAGCGGTGAGCCGAGGATCGCGTCGAGCGCGTAGGCGCCGACGGTGACGCCGGCGGCGACGGCGAGCGCCCGGTAGTCGCGCACGGCGGCCAGGGTGATCGCGGCGAGCAGCGGCGCGCCCAGCATCACCAACAGCGTTTCCGGCCACTGCGCCGGTTCGAGCGCGGCGCCGACCAGGAGCATCACCGGCAGGTAGACGACCGCGAGGCCGGTGAGGCGCACCGCGGCCGGGGCGAGCGGGCGGGCGACGAGCGCCACCAGCCCCAGGGCGAGCACCCAGGCGAGGAGGCACCAGCCGATCACCGGCCCGCGCCGCGAGGAGACGACCGCCATCCGGGCACCGCGCGATTCGATCGCCGCGGGGTCGACCGAACCCTCCGAGCGGATCGCCTGCCCGATCATCTCGTCGGGGACGACGGCTCGCCGATCCGGACCCGCGGTCTTGAAGAATTCGATGATCGTCGGCGCGACGTCCGTGGAGGCGACGTAGCCGTTCGTGCGGGTGGTGTCGGAGGTGAGGTCGCCGTGGAAGCCCGCCCCGGCGATGCCGATCGGGATCGGCTCGTCGGTCTCCCCGGTCGGCGTGGCGATCGCGATGACGAGACCGCGGCGTCCCAGGAACTTCGCGGTCTGGGCGGCCTGGCCGAGCCGCGCTTCCCTGACTTCGAAGACGCCGGGCTCTTCGATCGGCCCGTTCCCGGTCCCTGGTTCCAGCCCGAGCGGGCAGGCGGCATCGCCGCTCGCGAACACCGCAACGCGCGCCTCTTCGAGGGCTTCCGTGAGCAGGCCCGGTTCGATTTCGTCCGGCGCCGACGCCGCCCGTTCCCGCGCTTCTTCGAACCAACCCATGCAGTTCCGCCACGGCATCGGCGGCAGCCCGTGGTCGTACAGCGAGTTGAAGACCCGGTTCCCCGCCCCGATGTCCAGGTAGGTCTGTTCCGGCGTCACCGACCCCAGCCCGGCGCTCATCAGGCCCGGGGAGAATCCCGCCGCGGCCAGTTCCTTGACCGTCGTCGAGGAGGGCACGAAGACGAGGTAGGCGCGGGGCGCCTTCGACACGGCCGCGACCGCGCCCGGCGTGACGACCAGACACAAGGACAGCGCTATCGTCAGCGCCATGCCCGCCGACCGCACTTTCGCCAAATTCAGCTTCTTCAAAGTCGATCCCGCCTGGCGCCGTCGCGACGCCGAGCTCCGCGCCACCGACAAGCAGGAGTTCCTCGCCGCCTGCGAGGACTTCGGCATCGACCGGTCGCTGCGCGCGTACTCAACCATAGGAACGCGTGGCGACGTCGACCTGGTGCTGCTCAGCCAGAGCCCGAACCTCGAGGACATCCACACCTTCCACGTCGTGCTCGGGCAGTCGGGGCTGGCGAAATGGTCGACGACGCCCTACTCGTACCTGTCGATGACGAAAAAGTCGCCGTACTCGGAGGAGAAGGCGCGCCCGGAGATCGCCGTCTCCGATCGCAAGTACCTCTTCCTCTATCCGATGGTGAAGCAGCGGCGCTGGTACGGCCTGCCGCCCGCCGAGCGCGGCCGGATCATGAAAAGCCACATCGACATCGGCCGCAGCTATCCGGAGATCACCGTCAACACGACGTACTCCTACGGGCTCGACGACCAGGAGTTCGTCGTCTGCTTCGAGGGCGACGACCCGGGCGAATTCCTCGAACTCGTGAACGAGCTGCGCCCGACCGAGTCGAGCGAGTACACCGAGTCCGAGACGCCGATCTTCACCTGCGTCTCGATGTCCGTGGGCCGCGCCCTCGACGCCCTCGACGGCGTCGCCAGCGCCGCCACCGCGCCCGCTTCGGCGTAGGGACTGCGCGACCCCGGCGATTAGGGTCGCCTATCCTTCCCGTCCCGTCCCAGACCCGAAAAACGAGAGACATGTCCAAGATCGGTACCCCTGAGAACCCGCTTCGCGTCGCCATCGTCGGCGCCGGCCCGTCCGGCTTCTACGCCGCCGAGCACATCCTCAAGGACGGCGACGTCCACGCCCAGGTCGACCTCTTCG
>Ga0153956_1001119_pt1 | contig 25283 bp, 19 predicted proteins | sample TSFL040MetaG_FD_104704 | JGI IMG/M metagenome (GOLD analysis project Ga0153956, IMG submission 104704) | Attine ant fungus gardens microbial communities from Florida, USA - TSFL040 MetaG | ecosystem: Host-associated > Fungi > Mycelium > Unclassified | place: USA: Florida, Wekiwa Springs... | reverse complement strand
GGCCAGCGGTGGGCCGTTCCGCAACACACCTCCGACCGAGTTCGAGCACATTACGCCAGCGCAGGCGTTGAAACATCCAACGTGGGTGATGGGCCAGCGCATTACGATCGACAGCGCCACCATGCTGAACAAGGGGCTGGAGCTTATTGAAGCCTGCCGATTGTTCAATCTGCCGCCTGCGAAGGTGAAGGTTACGATCCATCCGCAATCGACGATTCATTCGCTGGTGGAGTACGTGGACGGCAGCATCCTGGCGCAGCTTTCAGTAACGGATATGCGGCTGCCTATTTTGTATGCGATGGCCTACCCCGAACGTGTGCCGAGCGACCTGACCTTTGACATGGCCGCTCTGTCGCAACTGGATTTTCAGCAGCCCGACTTCGAACGCTTCCCCTGCCTGCGACTGGCGTATGAAGCGGCCGAGGCTGGACCTTCGCACTGCATTGCTCTGAATGCTGCGGATGAGGTGGCAGTGGCGGCGTTTTTGAAGGGCGATCTGCCGTTCCTGGGGATTCCGCGCACGATTGAACGCGTTCTGGAGAGGACTCCGGTGGCGAATCCTGCTTCGATCTCAGATGTTCTGAGGGCAGATGTGCAGGCACGCGAAACGGCAAAGGAGTGCCTTCTGGAAGCTGCAGCACTGGATCGAGACAAAAAAACAGCTGCACTCGTATAGGACATACGGAGCAAAAGGCAGCCACAGGCGTCTAAACTGAGGTTTTGCATTTACGGCCTTCGCGGCGGTTGAATGCTTTGGGTACGAGAGGATCGGTTTGCACATCGGCGGATTTTTAGTAACTGCGATCTATTTCCTTGTGATTCTGGGCGTTATGGTCCTGGTCCACGAGTTTGGCCACTTTGCGGTGGCAAAGCTGTTTGGCGTGCGGGTGGAGGCTTTCTCCATCGGCATGGGCAAGCGGCTGTTCGGTTTTGTGCATAACGGAACCGACTACAAGGTGTGCGCGCTGCCGCTGGGCGGTTACGTGAAGATGACCGGCGAAACCGAGATGGAGATGATCCAGACCTCGCCCAGCGAGAGCCTCGATCCGGATTCGCCCGATGGGACACTGCGTGCGGCGAACCCTGCCGATGCAAAGCTCGACCCCGGCAACTTTAACGCCAAGCCGCGCTGGCAGCGGATGCTGATTGCGCTGGCCGGGCCGGTGGCGAATTTCATCCTCGCGATCTTTCTATTTACGACCGTGGCACACTACCACCACGAAACGGTGGAGTACCTGCAGGACAAGGGTGAACTGGATTACGTTGTGGCGAACTCGCTCGCGGCGAAGACCGGCATCCAGGTGGGCGACCGGATTGTTCGTTTCGATGATGTAAAGAATCCCACGTGGGTGGATGTGATGATGTTCAGCGGCTTGAAGGCTGGACAGACGCTGCGCTTCTCCTACATTCACGACGGTAAACGCGTGGATACCAGTTTGCCGGTGAACTTCAGCGGCAAGCCCGAGGAGTTTGGGCCTGACGATCTTTCGACGGTCTACGGTCTTGTGGCGCGTCCGCAGGATGGCCCGGTGGTGGTGAACGATCTGCCGGATGCGACGGCTCCCGCTGCTGTCGCGGGATTGCAGAAGGGCGACAAGATTCTTGCAGTGGACGGCTACCAGTTCCATGGCACCGAGGCCACCAGCGCTTACCTGAAAGACGGTGACGGTAAAGCTGTAACGCTCACGGTGGAACGCGATGACAAGACATTCCAGACGCAGGTAACGCCGCGACTGACGCCCGGACCAAATGGCCAGCCGGCCTACCGGCTTGGGTTCACTGCCACTCTGCCGCCAGTGGTTGTGACACGCCAGCCGATGCTGCTGGCGCTGAAGACCGGTTGGAAGGACTTCACTAAAAACTCAACGCTCGTATTCGACGTAATGGGCGGTATGTTCAAGCGGCAGGTGTCGGTGCGCAACCTGAGCGGCCCAGTGGGTATTGCACAACAGGTGGGCATGGCGCGAGAGATGGGTTCATGGACAGTGCTGGCACTCGCTGCGGCCATTAGCCTGAATCTCGGTATCTTCAACCTGCTGCCTATGCCGATTCTCGACGGCGGCATGATCCTCTTTCTCATGATTGAAAGCATTCTTCGCCGCGATGTGAATGCGCAGTTGAAGGAGCGAATTTACCAGGCGGCATTTGTGTGCATTGTGCTGTTCGCAGTGTTCGTGATCTTCAACGATATTACGAAGCTGCTGCCGTTCAACCACAAGGGATAACCCGATGCGCCGACACTCCTCGCAACCAGCCTGCGAAGAGTGTCGGCGCATTCCTCTTTTGTTCGAGTTGATTCGCAACTTGAAAATTTTCTCCCGGAGAAATTCCAGTGAAGATGCGTGTGCTGTTCCACAACAACTGTTTTGATGGAGCCTGCTCCGCTTCGCTGTTCACGAAGTTTCATCGCGAATGCATTGGCGGCGACTGGGAGTATGACTACAAGGGTCTGCACCACAAGGCCGGTGTGCAGTTCGACGAAGCCGACTTTAACGGCGATGAGAACGCTATTGTCGATTTCAAGTATGCGAACTCACCGAAGGTAACGTGGTGGTTCGATCATCATCAGAGTGCGTTTCTTACGGAGGCAGATCACGAGCAGTTTTTGCGTGATACTTCCGGCAAGAAGTTCTTCGATTCTGCGCGTATCTCCTGCACCGGATTCATCGCAGATGTTGCGACGGCAACGTTCGGATTCGATACGCACGGGCTCGAAGATCTGCTGCACTGGGCAGACATTATCGACGGCGCAAAGTTTGAATCGGCCCATGCTGCTGTAGAACTGGCTGAACCTGCCTTGAAGCTGATGATGGCGATTGAAGGCACCAGCGACCCTGCATTCATCCCTCGCCTGATTCCTCTGCTTACATCGCAGCCGTTGGCCACGACGTTGCAGGAGAACTTTGTGCAGGCCGAGGTGCAGCCGCGTCTTGAGAAACATCATCGTGACATTACTCTGTTGCGTTCGCGTGCTGCGAGCGACCGCGGTGTGATTACGTTCGACATCACCGACCAGCCGACTGAAGGCTACAACAAATTTATTCCGTACTACCTGCTGCCGGAAGGCGTGTACGTGGTGGGTCTGTCGAAGTCGAGCTTCCGTACAAAAATTTCGGTAGGTACAAATCCGTGGACGACAGTGGACACGGATAAGCTGGCGAACATTGCAGCCATCTGCGAACGCTATGGCGGTGGCGGACATCCGAGAGTGGGCGCGATCAGCGTGCCGGTAGACCAGGTGTATGAGGCTCGCCGCATTGCTGCTGAAGTTACGGCAGAGTTGAAGGCACTCGATCAACGCAACCAGTTGCCAACGGATTAAGCGACCTCCTTGATGCGATGAACAGCTTCCGGTCCTGATTAGGGTGGGCCACGCTTCTCTTGCTATACTTGATTGTGCAACCCACGCACTGCCAATCACGACAATTTAAAAGAACGAGGCGGAGATGTCGGCAAAATACATCTTTGTAACGGGCGGCGTTGTGTCCTCACTCGGCAAGGGGCTGGCAGCAGCTTCTATCGGGTGCCTGCTCGAAGCGCGCGGTCTTCGCGTGAACCTGATGAAGTTTGACCCGTATCTGAATGTGGATCCGGGAACGATGTCGCCCTTCCAGCACGGCGAAGTTTTTGTGACCGACGACGGTGCAGAGACAGATCTGGACATGGGCCACTACGAACGCTTTACTCACGCGAAACTTTCACGCGATAACAACCTGACCAGCGGTCGCATTTACGAGCAGGTGATCACCAAGGAACGTCGCGGTGACTACCTGGGCAAGACCGTGCAGGTAATCCCCCACGTCACCAACGAGATTAAAAATGCCATGCGCAAGGTGGCCACCGACTGCGATGTCACCATCGTTGAGATCGGCGGTACGGTGGGCGATATTGAATCGCTTCCCTTCCTGGAGGCGATCCGCCAGATGCGTCAGGACCTTGGGCGCGACAACACACTCTTCGTGCATGTAACGCTGGTGCCGTGGATTGCCGCAGCGCAGGAGTTGAAGACAAAGCCCACGCAGCACTCCGTGAAGGAGATGCTCTCCATTGGTATTCAGCCGGATATTCTGCTGTGCCGCAGTGAGCGGAGTCTGCCCAAGGAGATGCGCGGCAAGATTGCGGCCTTCTGCAACGTGGAAGAACGCGCCGTCATCTCGGCACGCGACGTTGCCAGCATCTACGAGCTGCCTCTTGCATTCGAGGCCGAACATGTGGATCAGCTTGTATTGAGCTATCTGCGCATCGATGCCAGGGATGCCGACATGACCAAGTGGAAGGAGCTTGTCCATCGCGCGTATAACCCGAAGGACGAAGTTCACATTGGCATTGTGGGCAAGTACGTGGAGTACGAGGATAGCTACAAATCGCTGAAGGAGGCGCTGATCCACGGCGCACTGGATGCGAACCTGAAGCTGAAGGTCACGTGGATTGAAGCCGAGGGTCTGGAAACAGAAGGCAAGAGCTACGAGCAGCAACTGGATACCTTTGACGGCATCCTTGTTCCCGGCGGCTTCGGCAAGCGCGGCATTGAAGGCATGTTGAATGCGATTCGTTATGCGCGTGAGAGCCTGACTCCGTACTTTGGTATCTGCCTGGGCATGCAGACGGCATGCATTGAGTACGCGCGCAATGTGGCCGGGTTGAAAGATGCGAATTCGTCGGAGTTCGATCCGTCCACACCGCATCGCGTGATCTACAAGCTGCGCGAACTGACGGGCGTGGAAGAGATGGGCGGTACCATGCGCCTGGGTGCGTGGACCTGCGTGATGGAGCCGGATTCAAAGGCTGCCAAGGCATACGGCTCCACGGAGATCAGCGAACGTCATCGGCACCGCTACGAGTTCAACCGCGAGTACGAACCTGTGCTCACAGGCGCGGGTCTGCGGCTGACCGGAACCACCCCCGACTCGACCTATGTGGAGATTGTGGAGCTGCCGGAACATCCTTACTTCCTGGCCTGCCAGTTCCATCCGGAGTTCAAATCCAAGCCGCTGGAGCCGCATCCGCTGTTCCGCGAATTTGTGCTGGCAAGCTACAAAAACCGCATGGCCCGTGGCCGCGCGCTGTCCCAGGAAAGCTTCGAAGGCATTACGCAACAGAAGTAACAATGCCTTCCTTGCAAAGCACAAAAGCCCGGCTTCGGCCGGGCTTTTGTGCGTCTATGCTTTCCCTCCAGGGTATAGCCAGCATTCCCTCAGGGGCTGAAGCACTTCATTTCGAGAAGCATTTATCGGCAGGGTTAACCCCCTGCCCCCTGGAGACAGCTACACCAAATTGGAAGCCACTCTAAAATGCCGATTATTTCACTGTCACCTGGGTGAAGCCCAGGCCGCGCAGAAGGCCTTCCATGCCGAGGCGAGCGTTGGCGCGTGCCGTGTCGAGGATGCCGTCGTTCGTGGCAGATTGCAGGATCTGGTTCTCGGCCAGCTTGCGTGTGTCGCTTTCAAGATTCGGGTCGGCCTGGGTGAGCAGTCCGGTGGTTCGCGCAAAGACCTTGGTTTTACCGCTGTCGATGCGGGTGGAGAAGATCTGCGACGGCGGCAGATCAACAGTGACCGAACGGCCATCCACATGAACCTGTTCCGACCTTAACTTCGAGAGATCCACGCCGGCGATCACCTGTCCGTGGACGACAAGGATCAGGCGATCTCCGAAGAGAAGGTCGGGCAAGACGGCATTCGTGTGCTGGCCTTGTACAACAGTGTCTACCGAATAACTCACGGTTTCCAGCCGGTTCAGGCGCTGTATCTGCTCTACGACGTCGGGCGCAGTGGTGTTGAAGACCTCGCGGCCCGACATGAGAAAGCTGGCCACCTTGCCGGTGGCGCTGTTATCCCCGGCATGACGCAGAATCCATACGGCTCCCACGCCTCCAAGGACAAAAAATATGAGCAGTCCCAGCAGCACGGCACGTACACGCCTCCGCGGACGTTCGTTATGAGCAGTTCTGTGCTGAAGAGGAACTTCTTCGTTCCGATCGCGCTTTGCGCTTCCAACTTCGATGGCCATATCTAACTACGATGCACCAAAATGCCGGGCGCTGCCTGCATCCCTAATAAATACAGGTGAATACCTGCGTATTTGCGAAACCGGCGGTCCCTGTACAACGTATCTGTCTGGGATCTACATCAACGATAAGCCGAGGCCGACGAATGGGACTGTGCCGTGGATTCGCACTATGCGGCATGCTTGTATTGCTTTCATTTTCAGCGCAAAAAAACGGCCCTCCGAGTGGAGGGCCAATCTGCCTTGGTTCTCTCTGCTTAGGAGAGGTGTTCGGGTTCCGTTGCCGGTAACCCAACTTGGCGATAACCGCCTATAGGCGGTATCGAAACTTGATTGCTCCGGGTCAAGGGCGATGGGGTCGCGAGTATGGCTGTTCTCATGCGACCCCGATTCCCAGAGGAGGTAACTTAGAAACTGCCTCCCGGAGCTGCGGTCCCCTGAACTGCGCCCGTGGTGGGTGTGGAACCCATGCCCGCCAGGCTGTTGTGCAGCAGGGTGACGCGTACGCCGTTGTAGAGAGTGGTTTCACCCTCAGGTGTGGTGTTGGCGGAGGCGCGGCCCATGCCCGAACGATAGATGCGGAAGACCGGAACCTGCTTCTCGGTTACGAGATAGCGAACCACCGAGTCGGCCATGGCCGTGGAAGCCTGTACGCCGCTGCGGCTGTATCCCTGCACTTCGACGATGTAGCCCTTCTCCGAAGCCAGCCTGTCGGCAAAGTCGCTGAGGTCAGCCTTGCCCTTGCGGCCCAGCACAGTGCTTCCCTTGGCGAACGCCACGGGGGTGGAAGCCACCGTCTGATACTGGTCGAGGTTCTGAACCGTTCCGTGCAGAGTCGTTGTGCGGTTGGATGCATCCATCGCTACACCGCTGGCCTTGTCGGCGCGGGAGCTTGCGTCCAGAGCATGCTGATCGGCGGTCTGAGCCGTCGTGGTTGCCTTTTGAATACCGGCGGTTGCGCGCGCATCCACATCGCGGATGTCATTGGCGTTCTTTGCCTGAAGCTGATCCAGCTCGTTCACGCGATCACGAACGGGGTCGATCTGGCGTTTTACCCACTTCTTGCGGGCGAGGGGGTTCAGGTGACCCCAGAAACCTTCCTTGGACTGCATTTCGAGCGGCTGACCTGTCGCATAGCTGGACTGGTCGGCTGCATCCTGCTTGGCCTGTGCGGCTGCGGGTGCGCTGTTGTCAGAAGCCTGCTGGGCGACTCCAGAAAGAGCCAGAACTCCGCTGAGCAGAAGAGCTGAAGCGGACAGTGTTGCACTCGTAACAAAATTTTTCCGGATCATCATAGTAATTGTTAGTTGCTCCTTCCCGGCTGCTGCACACTCCAACCGAAGCCTTGCAGCGTTATACGCCGTTCTCTAGAGCAACCCCCATGCCAAACCCGAAACCCATATTAAGTGCATGTATATGAAATAGTTGCGATAACAACCGCTACCCGTCGCAAATATTACAAGGAAGTTTCTTCCTATAGGGAAGGAAAGTTTTAACCGTTCCTGTGCCATATATGCCTTCAGCGATACATTTGACAGGATTTTTTTGACAGAGAAACTTATTCCGAGTGCAGGATTCAGCGCAGGCTGGCCTTCGTAATTGTGATGGTGGGAGGCTGCACATCCCAGCTTGGCGATACCGATTCAAAGATCAGGCGGAAGTCGCGGGAATCGCCCGGCTTCATCGGATCGGCCGAGAGCGGCTCCAGATCGACATAGGGTATGCGTGTGCGTACCAGCGTGAGAGAGGTCGTCTCGCGGTGAGGTGCGGAGCCGTCGCTGGTGGCGAAGCTTACCTGCACAGTGGCGCCGGTAAGCGTTTTGCCGGTGTTATTGACCAGCGTGCCATCAAGGTAGATAACCTTGCCGCCGGCCCCGTTCGTAGCCTCGGACATGGAACGGTCCGAGATGGGTAGCGAGGCGGCCGCAGGATCGGCGGGAAGTTCGGCTCCCGTATTCGCCGGTGCATGGCGCAGGGTGGCCACCGCCGCAATCAGAATGGCCAGAACAACCGCAGCGGTAGCAATCAGCCAGGTCTTCGTGGACACGGAAGATCCCTCTTCAGAAACGGCTAAAAAAGAACTCGACTTGAAAGCATTCTGCTTGGAATCGTCTGGCATCGCAATGGCAGTCTACTATGTAGATTCTCCAATGACGATTTACACACGGTTTACTCTCGATGTGGCATTGTTTTATAAACCGAATTGGCAAGTCATCCTGTGTGGATCCAAGAGATTAAGCCAGCATCCCATAAGGAGTGCCGTTAATGAACTCGATCATGCTACCCCGCGACTGGGCCTACCGGATCAGCACCTGTGTTTGTGCCCTGCTGCTGGTGTATCACCTGCTGCGTTACTAAACCTTTTTCCATTCTCAAAGAGCGTGGCCGCAATATCTTTGCGGCCGCGCTCTTAAGCATGTTCAAACACAGCAGCGAAGAATCCGTCGCAGGGTACCGTGCCAGGCAGCGTGCGCAGAATGTGGCTGCCCGGCTCGCCTGCGAGCACGCTGTCGTGCGCTATCTGCATGGGAATTGCACGGAGAATAGACGATGCATCACGCAGGCGCGCAGCTTCAACTAACCGCAAAGCACCTTCGATGACATTGACATTCTCTTCCGGTTCAAGCGAGCAGGTGGAGTAGATCAAGCGTCCACCGGGAGCGAGCAGGCGCAACGTTTGGGTAAGGATTGCCTGCTGGCGTTCCGCCTGACGTTGCAGATCGATTTCACGGAGACGAAAACGAATCTCAGGGTTACGCGCCAGCGTTCCGGTTCCGGAACACGGAGCATCGCAGAGGATCAGGTCGAAGCCGGGTTGCAGGATGCGTTGCGTATCGGCCGATGGGTCGGTCATGTCGGCCATCAGCGTCTTCACACGGCGTGTGGTTTCGCTGCGATCCATCCGGGTGCGCATGGCTTCGAGACGCTTGGCACTCATGTCGCACGCGAAGATCTCGGCCTGCGGATGGCGCACGGCAAGTACAGCCGTCTTGCCACCGGGTGCGGCGCAGCAATCGAGAATGCGACGTGGCGATGCAACCGATGCCGCAGCAAGCTCTGCTACCAAACGCGAGCCGTCGTCGATCTGCGGCAGTGTGGTATCACGTGCGAAAAGTGCATTTACCGGGGGTTCCTGCTGATCGTATTCCGCGATGCGACGCGCAGCGGCCATGCCGAAATGTTTGCGCCAGCGTGACAACAACCAGTCAGGATGCGCCTGTTCGGCGGGTGTTAATGCTACGGCTAGCGTTGCTCGCTTCGGCTCGGCTTTTTCGCGCAGGGCACGGCGCAGAATTGCATTCACCATTGCGGCAGCGTGTGCTGCACCGTAGGCGCGCGCAAGCTCCACGCTTTCATGCACGGCAGCATGCGGTGGAATGCGATCCATGTGCAGCAACTGAAACAGTCCAAGACGCAGAGAGAGCAATGCTGCCGGATGCAGTTCGAGATCGGGATGTTGCAGCATGGGCCGGAGCACTGCATCCAACTGCAACTGCCACCGCAGAACACCGAGCACGAGAGCCGTGGCAAGGTTACGGTCTTCCGGCGACATGGCGTTCACGGCTGCGCTGTGCAGCAGATCGTCAGAGTGCGCTGCGCTCGTCATGACCTTGCTTAGGATGTAAAAAGCTGCATCGCGCGCGGGTGAAATTGTAGGTGCAGGCTTTGTATCGCGTTCTGATTTTGCGCTGCGTGGTGGCTTTGCTCCAGGTTTGCGGCGAGAAAAGTTTTCCGGCTTCACGCAGTCGCCTCGCCCAGCATCTCGCCTGCGCGGAGCTGATGGCCACGCAGAAATTCAGCGGCTTTCATGCGTTTTTTGCCTTCCATCTGTACTTCGTCGAGCACCAGCACGGAGCCGTCGCCACAGGTAACGAGAAGTTGCTCGCCTTGCAGATCGATCTCCCCCGGTTTGCGGTTGCTGTGCTCCAACGAATCCACATGCATGGCATGCACGATGAGTTTTTTGCCGCGCAGTGTGGTGAAGGCTCCTGGCCACGGCTGAAAGCCACGAAAACGCTGGTCGATGGCACATGCATGGCAATGGAAGTCGATGCGTGCATCTTCGCGTGTCAGGATGGGCGCGAGTGTGGCGCACGTGTCGTCCTGCTCCTGCGCGACGATGGTTCCCTGCTCCAGTCCGCTGAGTGTTTCCACCATGAGATCGGCGGCGATGGCAGAGAGCGATTCGAACAGTTCGGGCGATGTGGTGGTGTCGGTGATGGGAACCGAATGCTTCAACAGCATTGGCCCTGTATCGAGGCCCGCGTTCAGACGCATGGTGGTGATACCGGTTTCGTGGTCGCCGCTGGCAATCGCCCATTGGATGGGTGCGGCACCACGCCAGCGCGGCAGCAGCGAGCCGTGTCCGTTCAGGCAGCCGTAGCGCGGCAGGTCAAGCATCCACTGCGGAATGATGCGGCCATAGGCAACGACGATAATAGCGTCTGGCGCAATCTGCGTGAGGGTTGCACGCAACGCTTCGTTGGTCTTCAGCTTCTCCGGCTGCTCGACGGGAATGCCCAGAGCAAGGGCTGCCTGCTTGACCGGAGTAGGTTGAATTTCGCCACTGCGGCCGACAGGTCTATCCGGCTGCGAAAGTGCAAGCGCAACGTTGTGCCCGGCGCGAACCAGCGCTTCCAGCGTAGGGACGGCAAAGCGCGGCGTGCCGCAGAAGACCAGCTTCATAGTCGTTCTACCACTCGCCGTTCTTCTGCATCTTGCGAATGCGGCGAAGAATCAAGTCGCGCTTCAGGCGCGAGAGACGGTCGATGAAGAGGATACCGTCGAGGTGATCGAGTTCGTGCTGAAAGGCGCGTGCGAGAAGTTCATCGCCGTCGATCTCGAACCACTCTCCATTCACATCCTGCGCACGCATGCGCACGCGGAAGAAACGCGTAACCTTGTCGCGAATCTCCGGCAGCGAGAGGCAGCCTTCTTCTTCGTACTGCTTGCCTTCCTTCTCGACGATCTCGGGATTGATGAGCACAAGACGCTGCTCTGGATCCTTACCGACGGAAAGATCCACGATGTAAATGCGCTTCGAGATGCCGATCTGGGGCGCGGCGAGGCCGATGCCTTCCGCGACGTACATGCTTTCAAACATGTCGTCGGTGAGCTTCTTCAGCTCGTCGTTAAACTCGGTGACCGGCCTGGCCTTTGTGGCAAGCACGGCCTCCGGATATTTCACGATGGGGTAGATCATTCTTTAGAGCCTGTTCTAAAACTTTCGAATCTGCTGGCGATAGCCTTCAAGGTTACGCTTTGTCTCTTCGATACTGTCGCCACCGAATTTTTCCAGCGCAAGCTTTGCCAGCGTAAGCGCAACCATGGCTTCCGCAGCTACACCCGCAGCCGGCACCACACAGACGTCGCTGCGTTCGTAGGCCGCCTTTACGGGTTCGCGCGTTTCAAAATTCACCGAAGCCAAAGGACGACGCAGCGTGCTGATGGGCTTCAGATAACCGCGAACCGTAACGTCCTGCCCGTTGGAGATGCCGCCTTCAATACCGCCTGCGTTGTTGCTCTCGCGGGTGAAACGCGTGGCTGCCTGTTCGGCATCTTCTTCGGCGTAACCGATAGCATCGTGTACGGTGGACCCCATCGATTCAGCCGCGGTCACACCGCGTCCGATTTCGACCGCCTTTACGGCTTGCAGGCTCATGACCGACTGAGCGAGCAGGCCATCCAGACGCTGCTCCCAGCTTACGTGCGTGCCGAGTCCGGGAGGCACGCCGTGCGCTACCACTTCAAACACGCCGCCCACGGTATCGCCTGTGCGCAGGGCGCGATCCACTTCGCCCTTCATCTGCTGCTCGACTTCAGGGTCAATGCAGTTGAGGAGAACGGTGTCCCTGGCAGTGCTGGCGACAATCTCTTCCCACTTGTAGTCGCGCTTGAGATCGACCGCGCCCACCCGCACCACGTGCGAGAGAACCTCAATGCCAAGCTCGCGCAGGAACATCTTCGCCAGCGCTCCACCGGCGACGCGAGCCGTGGATTCACGCGCCGACGCACGCTCCAGGATGTAACGCGCATCGGGGAAGTTGTACTTCAGCGCTCCCGCTAAATCCGCATGTCCGGGACGAGGCGAGGCAACCGCTTTATGCTTGGCGGGGTCGCCCGCTTCGACCGGCAGAATCTCTTCCCAGTTTTTCCAGTCGCGGTTGGCGATGGTCAACGCGATGGGCGAGCCGATGGTTTTGCCGTGGCGAACGCCGGAGAGGATGTGCGCGGCATCGGTTTCAATGCGCATGCGGCCACCGCGACCGAAGCCTTGCTGACGCCGCCAAAGCTCGCGCGACAGGAACGCGCCGTCCACAGGAACACCCGCCGGAAGTCCGGTTAGCAGGGCTGCGAGAGCTTCACCGTGGCTCTCACCCGCTGTAGCAAAATGGAACATTTTCCTCCAGATTCAACAATTGATTGTATCAACCGCGCAGAGTCAGCCGATGTATTGCTTAACATGCATCCAGTGGAAACAGATTCCTTCGATAATGGTCATCCTTCGTTACCGCGGGAAGCTTCGGAACGTCGCGCTCCCTGGTGGGCCCTGCTCTCCGGCGCGATCTACGAACCGGAGAGTTCGGAGATGCCGGAGCGTGAGATCCGCCCCATGATTCGGCGACACCTGCGCCGGATGGAATCCAATCGCTTTGGATGGCTTCGTTTCGAACCGGTATTGGAGCGCCAGTATCGCGACGATAAAAACAACCGTGGACGCATTATGGGTGCGCAGGGCTTATTGCTCCTGGCAGTCTACGACCTTTTCCTGATCTGCGATTACCTGATGGCACCGCAGAATTTCATGCATGCCCTGGCGATTCGCATTGGACTCTTTACACCGATTGCACTGGCCGCAGCCCTGTTTATCGCCACGAAACGCGGCAACCGGTATCGCGATTTTGTGACCGGTGCGGTCTGCCTGCTGGGAGGGCTATGCATTCTTCTGCTGCACATGGGCGAAGGTAATGTATACGTTGCGGAAAACGAGTTTGGCCTGGCGATTGTATGCATGGCAATGAACTGCCTGCTCGGCATTGACCTGATGTACGCACTGCTGACAACCGCGCTGATCGCGATTGTGAATGCCGTCTGGCTGTTTACCAACCCTGCGCTGGAAGCCTCTCACCGGGGGATCCTACTGGGATTATTCGGCTGGATCCTGGCGCTGAGTGTCTCCACGAACTACGTGGTTACGCACGAGCGTCGCTACTCCTACCTGCTACAACTGCGCGGACGGATGCAGCGCGGCATGCTGGCCGAAGCCAACGCGGAGTTGCTGACCCTGTCGTCGACCGACAGGCTGACCGGCCTGCCCAACCGCCGGGCATACGATAAAAAACTACAGGAGATGTGGAACCACACGCGCGATCATCAACTGCCGCTCAGCGCGGTGATGGTGGATGTTGACCACTTCAAGCAGTTGAACGATAACTTCGGGCATCCTTACGGCGACAGGGTTTTACAGCGTATTGCGTCGTTGCTGCAACAGGCACTGCGTCGCGAAGACGATTTTGTGGCCCGCTTTGGCGGCGAAGAGTTTGTGGTGCTTCTGCCGAACACCAACGAAATCTCCGCGGTAAAGGTTGCCGAGCGGATTCGAACGCTGGTGCAGGTGGCCGGTTCGCCCGCGCCGTATCAGCACGATCCCGGCCTGATCAACGAAGTGTGGTCCACCGTGAGCTGCGGTGTTGCCTCCGTCTGGCCGGCCGCCGACCGCGCCCCGCTGGCGATGATCGCAGAGGCCGATGCAGCACTCTACCGCGCCAAGCAGGCAGGCCGTAACTGCGTATGCAGCAGCAGAATCGAAAGCTGGCAAAGGACTGCCTGAACCACATTTATTCGGACAGTAATGAAAGCCAGCACAGAGCCGTATCTCGCGGCATGTAATTTTGCTACGCTATCGCCATGGCAATCACACTCTACGAACATGTGCGCAAGTCACACAACGCCGGTCTGGCGGAACTGATTCAGGCAATCGCCAGTGCGGCCATTCAGATTGAAAGCAGAATTCGCGTAGCCGGGCTGGAAAACATCCTGGGCGCGGCCGGTTCGGACAACGTACAGGGTGAAGCACAGCAGAAGCTCGACGTGCTGGCCAACGACCTGATGACCGACGCGATGAAGGCCGTTGCGTCCGTGGGTGCCGTGGTGAGCGAAGAGGTGGACGAGCCACTACTCTTCCCCGAACGCACCAACGCGAAATACATTGCCATCTTCGACCCGTTGGACGGCTCCTCGAATATCGACGTCAACGTCAACGTGGGCACCATTGTTTCTGTTCAATCCATTCCATCGGGCACGACGCAGGAGCAGGCCATTCTGCTGCCGGGCAAGGACCAGGCCGCGGCTCTCTATGTGAACTATGGGCCATCCACCATCCTCGTCTACACGGCTGGTAAAGGCGTGCATGCGTTCACTCTCTCCAGTGGCGACTTCATGCTAAGCAGCGAGAATATGAAGATGCCGGAGCAGGGTCCGTACTACTCCATGAACGAAGGCAACATCGGTGAATCGCTGGCCGTATATGCCAAGGCCATCTCGCGTTTCCGCGATGGAACACTGGTGGGCAAGAAGTACGGCTCGCGCTATGTGGGTTCGTTTATTGCAGACTTTCATCGCACCCTGTTGAAGGGTGGCGTCTTTCTGTATCCTCCGACGAAGAAGGCTCCGAATGGCAAGCTGCGCCTGCTGTACGAGGCGAATCCGTTGAGCTTTATTGCAGAACAGGCAGGTGGTGCTGCAAGTGACGGACGCTTCCGCATCCTGGAGATCGTACCGGGCGACCCTCATGTTCGCACACCGCTGGTGATTGGAAGCCAGGCAGAGGTGGCTGCGATCGGCGGCCTCATCACCATTTCGCCAAGGGAGTAGCGTGTTGGCTCAGGAAACAGCCGATCGTATCTATTACGACGAGTCAGCAATACTGGAGTTTACAGCCGAGGTCACGGCCATCCGCGAACTGGGTCGTACCGATGGACAGCAGGTGTGGCAGATTGCACTGGATCGCACGGCGTTTTATCCCACCAGTGGTGGTCAGCCCTTCGATACAGGCAGGCTCGTGGCCACGGCGCGCTCTGGTGCATCGCTGGAGATCCCCGTGCTGAACGTGGAAGAAGACGATGATGGCGAAGTGTGGCACACCACAACGAAACCCGTGATGGAAGGCACGCAGCTTGTCGGCAGCATTGACGCAAGCCGCCGCATGGACCACACGCAGCAACACAGCGGCCAGCATCTGCTCTCCGCCATCCTCAACCGCGATTTCGGCAATCGAACGGTTTCATTTCACCTTGGCGATTGCGTCTCCACCATTGATTTGGAAGGGCCTGCGCTCACTGCGGAACAACTTGCCGCAGCCGCCGCGGAAGCCAATCGAGTGGTTACGCAAGCACTGCCACTCTCGATCCGCTATGTATCCGCAGAAGAGGCACAGGCCATGCAACGGCAGGGATTACTGCGCAAACTGCCTCCACGCGCAGGAGATATCCGGTTGGTAGAGATTCCGCAGATCGACCTGAATGCCTGCGGCGGAACGCACGTAGCCACTACCGCCGAGATTGGTCCGCTGCTGCTGCGCGGAACCGAGAACGTTCGCGGCAACCTGCGGCTTGCGTTCCTATGCGGACAGCGCGCCATCAACGCAGCACAGAACGACTTCGAATTACTGCAACAGATTTCGCAGCAACTGACGACAGCGGAAGACCAGCTTCCCGTAGCAATCGAACGTGTGCGTAATGAATCGAAACGGTTGAACAAAGAACGCGCTGCACTGCTGGAAGAACTGGCTGCGTTTGAATCGCAACAGCTTGCCGCCGCTGCTGCGCATGAATCTGCAAATGGAAAAACAAGTAGTTCGGTGGTGTACACACTGCCGCCGCATCGCGATGCAATATACGCGCGCCTGCTGGCGTCGCACATTGTGCGCGATACAGCCACTCCGGCTGCGCTGATTCTCTACGCTGAAGCCGACCGCACAAACATTGTGCTGGCAGCAAAAAACGGTGTTCTCGACTGCGGCACACTCATGCGTGAATCGCTTGCAGCGATAGGCTTGCGTGGCGGCGGCAATCGCGAGATGGCACAGGGCGCAGTCCCCGCTGCCGATGCAGAATCGCTACTCGCCGCAATAAAAAAACACCTGCCGTAATAACAGATGTTTCATCTGCAAACGATACATCCGCCGCAAAGAAACATCGCAGCGGATTGTGCTTCAAGCAAGTTAAGAAAAGTAAACACAATGCGCATCGCATGTCCGATTTGCTCCTGAAACCCGAGCGTTCTGTCTCCGCATGCAAAAGTGGTCACCATATTCTGCATACAGAGGTAAATTGCTCGGCGAACGCCGGTGAGGAATTGAGCGGGTGAAATCTTCCTGATACACTCGAAATGTTCGCTCGTGTCGCTCAAAACGGCACTGGAGCACACCATCCGGTTAAGGGCCTGTAGCTCAGTTGGGAGAGCGCCTCGTTCGCAACGAGGAGGTCAGCGGTTCGATCCCGCTCAGGTCCACCAATCCACCTGGTCGATCATTTGCTTCGTTTGAAAGATTCAAAAACTCAATGGGCTGCCATTTTATGAAGAGTTCTCTGGGAACAGAGCGTTCCTTATCGGCCCTTGCGTTTTCGTCTAATAAAACATCCTCGGAGCACAGCGACTCGCAACGAAGCTACAATTCGCCTGATACCAAAATCCATCGCAAAAACAAGAACGCTCCCCTAAGAGGAAGCGTTCTTGTTCGGCCTGCCAAAGAGTTCCGTAACAGCCTTGTGAAGGCTCCCTCTTTGATTTTTGTTCAGCGATTAGAGTTTGTATGGGGTCGAATAGTGGGTCGACCATTGTGTGCGCGCCATATCGATCCACTCGATCTTGCCTGACTTCGGATCGGCATCGAAGAGCATAAATGCGTTGGGATCGTACCGCGTGGCAGCAGACACGATGTGGCGTGGTCCATAGGTCATGGAGAAGTCGACCCACTTATGCCAATGACCGGCGATCACCATCTGGATATTGTCGCTGTACTTGCGCAGCAACGGGTGAAGTCCATAGTCCTTGACCTCTGTTGCTGCCTGCAACCACAGAGGGTAATGAATCAGGATGATCGTGGGTTTGCGTTCGGCCAGTTGCGCTTCCACCCAGTTCAACTGCTCCTCGCCGAGCGAACCGGTCTGCCGTCCCTTAAGTGGATTTTTGGGGTTCCAGGTCTCTCCGAGAAAGTTATTAAGCTGAAGGAAACGGAATCCCTTGTAATCGACGGCATAGTACGGCTTTGTCTTCAGCTTGGCTTCGAAGAGACGGTTCGACATCTCGCGCGACACACCGGGCGTCTGATGTTCGTCGTAATCGTGATTGCCAAATCCGATATGCGCCGGAGCCTTAAACCCCTGCATCATCTCGTAGGCGATATCGATGCGGGTTCTGTTCTTGAAATAGAAGTCGTAATCGGCGGATGGATAGTTATGAAAAAAATCGCCTGCATGAAAGACCTGCTCAACGGCAGGCGTAATCGCATTGATGGTAGCCCGTGTCTGCAACAGGTGATCGTTCGCTTTAAAGATAGTTTCTGTATCTTCAGGGCTACCTTCAGGTCCACGATAAAAGTCGTCGATGATGTGAGTGTCCGTGATCACTGAGAAACGAAAGCTACCGGGCTTTGCCGCGATTGCAAAAGCCGATGGATCGAACAAACTGCTTCCGGCCGCAGCCAGGGCCAGGCGATGAAAGTTACGACGCGAAAGGTTCATTCGATGAACTCCTGAGTTTTCTTAATGCCCTCCACCATACACAACGACCGTAAACTGTCGATTACATCCGTCAGATGCAGGCGATGTACTGCTCATTGCACAATGGCCTCCGCTGAAAACAGGGGAGGCCATTGTTTACATGATTGGAACGTGCTGGAGGACGTTTGCTTATTGGTAGAGAGCCTTCTTGCCGGGGATCTGCTTCTGGATATCGTCGCGAACGGCTACGCCGATCTTGATGGCTTCCTGCTCATTGCCGGCCTTCGTATACGGAACTTCCATCACAACAAATCCACCATCGAGATCGCGCCCCTTGGCATCGGACAGAGGGATCAACAGGTCGAATACTTTGTCCTTGTCGATCTTCTTGGCGACAGGCTTACCGGTTGCAAGGTTCTTCATATCCGCGTCGGACGACTTCTTGCCGATCTTCGACGGAGTGATGTTAGCGATGATGACGTTGTCCTTTTCGCCCGGAGGTACGGCGTGGATGCCGAGCTTTACGAGTTCGTCGTTGTGAGCGGCCTTGACCTTGTTGACCAGTTCTTCAGCGAAGGGTGCATGCACCTTCATATAAGTGGAAGCGTCCTGCGCGGGAGCCTTGGCGGGCTTTTCCTGCGCAAATGCAGCGATGGACGCGATGCTCAGGAAAGAAAGCACGACAGTTTTTCCGATAGAAAACGACATGAGTGAATGCTCCTGTATGAATTGGTGTTTGAAAACTTGAAGGCGATCACAACTGTAATTGCTCAGAGGGTGACTATTGGTTCTCTCGCGGATTGTTGTCCGAGATTTGCCGTCCCGCGAGGAATGTGTTTGCAACCTGTTTCAGGATGTGGCCGACCGTGCCGCTGGGCGTTTCGATTTGCAGAATGGCTGCGAGCGTAGGTGCAACATCGCTGATGCCGACGCGGTCGCCATAGACACCGGTATGAATCTGGCTGCCGTAGAAGATCAAGGGAACGTGGCTGTCGTAGTCATAGGGTGATCCATGTCCAGTGCCTTCGGTGCCGCCGAGATAGTAGGGCTTCATGATGACGATGACATCGGGGCCACGCTGCGGATAGAAGGCACGGGCAACGTATTCGTCGATCTGCGACTGGGCTGCTTCATGGCGCATAAGTTGCGTGCGCGTGTAAGTGCGAGCGACATAAGGAAGCTTCATTGCGGCTGCGGCCGCTTCATCTTCCACTGCGCTCAGTTTCAACTTCTTCTGCGCGATGAGGTCGTAGTCGAAGTAGAAGCCGGATTCCTGCGTGCCGAGCAGCCACTTCCCTTCACCGAACTTCTTCACCAGAGCATCCTGAATGGTTGCGAGATACTGCTTCTTATCGATACGGCCACCGGGCATCTTGCGTGCAACATTTACTTCCGGAACAGGAGATACACCGTGATCTGCAGTTACGACTACGAGGAGATTCTCAAGACCTCCGGCCTGCTTCACGGCCGCGTCCAGAAGCTTGCCAAGGATGCGATCGGTTGCGACTGACATGTCTTCCACTTCAGGTGCGTCCGGTCCGACTGCGTGGCCGAGATGATCGTTTGCCGAAAAGCTGATGGTGAGTACATCGGTTCCAGGATGGTGTCCGAGCTCTTCAGACTGCATCACCTGTTCTGCAAGACTTTCGAGCATTTCGTTTGCGTAAGGTGTTTCTTCCCACTTAGAGAAGTAGGTTTTATCGGGAGTGGTCGGCAGCGTCATGAAAGGCTTTGCAGACGATGCGTCCTTGCCCATGGGATACCAGCTCTTGCCGAGATATTTGAGTGCTGGCTTGGCAGCATTGAAGCGCTCTACCCATTCGGGAAGCTTCGATTGATACCATGTGCTGCTGACGACATTACCGGTTTGATTGTCGATCCAATAGGCCGCATCGGCCATTCTTCCTGAAGGCAGAATGGCAGCGCGATCCTTCATGGAGATACCGATCACCTTGGTTGTATTGCGATTGGCGATCTTGATCTCATCGCCTAGTGTGCTGACGATGAGGTTGTGCGGAGACGATCCTTCCTTGCCTTTTCCTGCGCCAAGAAGTTTTGTCTGCGCGTCTTCGACAGAGGTGATGGACCTGCCTAGGGAACGGTCGAACCATTCATTGCCGATAATGCCGCTTGTGGCCGGTACAGAGCCTGTAAGGAAAGTCGCATGTCCGGTTGCAGTTACAGTAGGAAAGTGATCCTGATGTGCATCGGTAAACACTGCACCGCGCGTAAGCATGGTTGCAAGTCCGCTGTTGTAGCGCTCGCGAAAGCGCGTTGTGTAGTCGTAGCGGAACTGATCGATGGCAATGGCAAGAATCAGCTTTGGCTTATGTGCAGCGGCTGGAGCCTTGGCGCTACGAACCGGTGCGCCGTATCCGGCGAGAGTAGAACTGCAAAGGACAAATAGGGCAGTAAGCTTCTTCATCGACCATCCTTTTCAACCTGGTCACTTCACAACACACTTGCGCGAATGAATCGCAACGCAGCAAGGTTGTGCAAAGTGGCCTGTAAGTGGATTCAACAGGAAGCTTCTTAGATAAGCCTTAGAAAAAGACAGCGTCACAGCTATTTAATGTTGTGGATCGGTATTTTTAACACTGTTGCCGTTCTAATAACAAAGCATGAATATTCTCATCGTTGAAGACAATAAGAGAATCGGTAATCTTCTTCGGCAAACATTAGTTGAAGAAGGACATCAGGTCTTCGTTTCGGAACGTGGCGACGAGGGACGCGATCTGATTCTCAGCGCTTCATTCGACCTAGCCGTGCTCGATGTGATGTTGCCCGGCATGGATGGTTTTACTGTTCTACGCGAGATACGCGACAGGCAATGCAGTATTCCGGTTCTCATGCTGACTGCGCGCGACGCGATGCCGGACATTGTGCATGGCCTGAACCTTGGCGCGGACGACTATCTAACCAAACCTTTTCAAATAGAGGTTTTTCTGGCGCGTGTGCGGGCGATCAGCAGACGCCGCCCGGTATTGGAGCCAAAATACATCACCGCGGGCGACCTGCTTCTGGATACGACAAATTGCATCGCTTCACGCGACGGAGAACCAATTGTTCTAACCAGGAAGGAATATGCTCTCTTTGAATTGCTCATGCGCCGCAAGAATCAACTGGTCTCGCGTAACCAGGTGCGCGAGGTGGGATGGTCGCACGATGCCGATGTGAGTAACAACAGCATCGATTTCTATATACACAGCCTGCGTTCCAAGATTGATATTAAGGGACAGGAAAGCCTGATCCGTACGGTTCGTGCATTGGGCTATATGTTGGTGTCCTCCTGATGACTCTCAGCCCGAAGCTCAACCCACGATCTCTCCGTGTGCGCGTTTGCATTCTTTACATCCTGTTCAGCATGGCAACGATGCTTGGACTGGGAGCGTTCTCGTATTGGCATATGGACAGAATGCTATCCAGCTCGCGCCAACAAACAATGGACGCCAGAGAGGATCGGCTGGTGCGTTTTGTGAACTCGTGGCCTGCATTGGCTCCTGTACCTCTGATTCAAAAGATGCAACAGCTGAACCTTGCCATTGCAGGCACTGACATTATTCAGCTCTACGACATGCGCGGGCATGTTCTCTATTCTTCGCCGGGGCCGATGGAATTAAAGGTTCCATGGCCTGAGAAGGACTGCACACAACGATGCTATGGCTTGATTCAGCAGGGCGGACATAAGATTCGAACACTCGATCACGTTATTGTTCTGGAAGGACAACCATACCGTCTTTCCCTATCCGGCAAGATCGATGAACATTTCAACGTGCTGAACACCATTCGCAATTCGTATCTGCTGGTTTGTCCACTTATGCTGCTGCTCGCCGTAGGTTGTGGATTTGTTCTAAGTGGACGCGCGCTGGAGCCAATCAACCGCATAACAAACGAAGCCCGCAGCATCGGGATTCAGGATCTGAAACGACGCATTCCTGTACCGGATACAGGAGACGAACTGCAAGTGCTTGCGGTGACATGGAACCAGTTGCTGGAGCGACTTGAAATTGCAGTAGGCCGGTTGGCGCAGTTTACCAGCGATATCTCGCACGACCTGAGTACGGCTATCACCATCATGATGACGACGGCTGGATTGTCCCTGAGCCGCGAGCGCACATCCGAGGAGTATCGCAGTGCATTACACAATATCAACGTGGAATGCGAGGCGACGGCGCGGCTGCTCGATGACTTGCTGGCAATCGCACAAGCCGATCTTATACATCAAAAGATTGAATGGAAACCTATCCACCTTACAAAACTGGTCACAGAGGTATCGCAACAGTTTGAACCGCGAGCAATTGTGAAGAGGCAATCCATCCATATGCGGATTGAGCCGAATATCTGGGCGAACGGCGATCTGTCGCTGCTGCGAAGGATGATCTCCATCCTGCTGGACAATGCGATCAAATACACACCGGAAGCAGGCTCGATTACAGTTTCACTGGTGCAGAAAGATACGCTTGTCGATCTGAATGTCAGCGATACAGGCATCGGAATTCCGGAATACGCGTTGCCCAGAATCTTCGATCGCTTCTATCGAGTGGATGGAGCACGCACAGAGAGCAGTGAGAGCAGCGGACTTGGATTAGCGATTGCAAAATGGGTTGTCGATGCACATCGGTCGAAGATACATGTTGTATCTTCGCCGGGCAAAGGTAGTACCTTCACTGTAACCATTCCGCAAACAAGCGAACCGGAGCATTGGGGTACCGCTTATGCTGCGATGTCGTAAGAGCAATGCAGAACGTATCCACATATAGATATGCCCGTGGGATCAGTCAGACTTCACTCGGTTGAGAACATGTAACCGCAAACTGATTGAGACCCGCCACGGCCTACCTGTCTGAATATTTCCAGGGAGTGAGGACTCCTGGGAATCTAAATCGTTCGGTTGTGAAGCGATCGCTGTATTCATTCACGAAAAAGAAAGGGACTGTGCCGTTTGGCACAGTCCCTTTTGCTGTTATCAGCAGAAGAGTTAGTAGTCGAGGCGGAGGCTGAACTGGAACTGGCGTGCCGTGCCTGTGCCGACTGCGGTTGTGGTGAACGGTCCTGAAATCTGGCCGAAATCGCCAGCGAGGAAGGTAGTACCAGGCTTGCCGACCATAGCCGCATTGAAGACGTTGAAGGAATCCGCACGCAGACTAAATGCAACGCGTTCGGTAACCGGGAACCTCTTCTGCATCGACATGTCGGCCTGCCAGAGTCCCGGTGCACGTACACCATTTCTTGGCGCATTGCCAAAGGTATTGGGTGGCGGAGCGACAAACGCAGCCGGATTGATCCAGAGCGCATTGCCGTTCGATGCGTTGCCGTGGATGTAAAGCGGCACGCCGGGCACGACATTCGGACGGATGCTTGTAGTTCCATCCGGCATCTGCTGCTTGAAGGTAATGTTCAGCGGCAGACCACTGCGCACTGTACCAAGACCGCTGAATTGCCATCCACCGAGAACACCGTTGACTATCGGTGAAGCATCGCCCAGCAGCGTATGGCCCTTGCCGACAGGCAAGGTCCATACCAGGCTGGAGTTGAAGGTGTGACGGAGATCGACGCTTGTCGGTCCATACTCACCATTCATATCGCTGCTGAGATACTTAGCCCAATCGCCAGCGGTGTTGCAGGTGAAGCAGTCCATATTCTGCGGCTTCACACCTTCGCCACCACCATCAGAACCGTTGCTCAGTCCATGCGCGTACTGATAGTTCGCAGAGATCAGCAAACCGCGAGACATGGTGCGACGCAGAGTGAGTTGCAATGCGTTGTAGTTGCTGGTGCCGTGGTTGGTATCGTACGTAAGGCTGCTGTTGGGATTCGCACCCTGATCCTGGTATTGGCGCTTTTTGGTAGCCGGATCAATGATGAGGTTGATCGGGAATTCCTTCTGGAAGAGGTTGCCGCCGGTGGTGCCAACGTACGCCACTTGCAGGATGGTATTGCGCAGAATTTCATGCTGCACCGAGGCCGTCCACTGATTTACGTCGATATCCTGGCGATGAAGATCGCGCACGGCACCGTAATCGGGGAATGCAGTTTTACCACCCGTGCTTCCACACACAACCTTCGTGGGATCATTCACCGGATACGACAGCGAGCAGTTCGGTGACTCGAAGGAATAGCTCGCACCAGCCTGCGGCAGTGAAGCGTAAAGAGCGCCGAGCTGTCCATCGCCATAGAACTTGCCGTAACCTGCGCGGAGAGCAGTCTTGCCATGCATGAACGAAGGTGCCCACGAAATGCTGACACGCGGTTCAAAATCAAGACGGTTGGGATAGTAGTACGGTGTTCCGGCAGGACACGGTGCACTCCATGTGCCGCAATCGAACGGAGCGAAGATGCGGTCGATGGCAGGGTTATTCTCGTGCATCACACCGTAGTATTCGTAACGCAGACCGGCATTCAATGTGAGTGTAGGGGTGAGCTTGATCGAATCAAGAGCGTATAGATAGATCGGCGTCTTGCGTCCGGTGGTCTCCAGATTCGGAGCGTTATACACAAACTGTTGCAGCGAGTTATTCGCGAAGGCCGTTGCTGATAACCAGGAATATGTCGGCGGTACAGGAGGATGCAACTTATTCTCCTGTAGGATACGAATCTCTCCACCAAACTTGAACGAATGGCGACCGTGGTCAATCGTAAGGTCGTCGGTCACGCTATAGCCATTATCGATACGCCACGAACAATCGCAGAGAGTATACGTATAGTCGTTGCCTACGGAGAAACCAAAGGGTAACTTGTTGCCTTGGCCACCATCGTTATAGTTATCGCGGTTGTATCCAAACTTGATGTCGTTCGCGATAAAGGGCGAGAAGCGATACTGCACATCGAGAACAGCATTCGGCGTATTAATTTCAACCACTTCGTTCTGCACCAGATTCGGCGCGATGCTGTGATATGCGTCCGTGTTGTAACGGAACGAAATCGCCGTCTTCTGGTTCATCGCGTAATCCAGGCGAATGAGACCGGCGTTCTCGATGACCGGTGCAGACTGCATTGCGTTGTACTTCTCATAGTTTGGCGTGAGTGGTATATCGCCTGGAGCCGGCGCGGGAAATGCGTTCAGCAGGCTGCCAAGGTCAGGATTTATCGCAGAAATTGTGTTGCGATACGCCTGGGTAGGAATGTTGCCCTGCACAAGACGCTGGTATGCTTGGCGCTGCCCTTCATAGTTCGCGAAGAAGAACACCTTGTTCTTGACCAACGGGCCACTCAGGCTGGCACCGAAGTTGTTCATCTTGAATGCCTGTGCTGCGGGCGTTTTGTAGTTGTGCGCATCAAAGGCATCGTTGCGCAGATACTCATAAAACGAGCCGTGAAACGCATTGCCACCACTGCGCGAAACCATGTTGACCTGGCCGCCGGCCTGACCGCCTGTATCAGCGCTGTAAACGGCGCTGCTTGCCTTGAACTCAGCGATGGATTCCATCGGGAATTGAAGATGCATGGGGTCTTTGATGAAGGCGTGATTCATACCCGAAGAATCCACACCATCGAAACGGAAGTTATTATCTTCCTGCGACATGTTGCTGAAGCGCAGATTGTCCTGCGTGCCGG
>Ga0153956_1001118_pt1 | contig 25302 bp, 31 predicted proteins | sample TSFL040MetaG_FD_104704 | JGI IMG/M metagenome (GOLD analysis project Ga0153956, IMG submission 104704) | Attine ant fungus gardens microbial communities from Florida, USA - TSFL040 MetaG | ecosystem: Host-associated > Fungi > Mycelium > Unclassified | place: USA: Florida, Wekiwa Springs... | reverse complement strand
CGGGGTGCAGGTGGCGGCGGCGGATTATGCAAGCGTAAATGAATATTAGGCGCCGGCGGGTGCGGCGGATGCGGTGGCGGCGGCGGCAAATGTATTTGTGCGTGCGCTACGGTAAACGCGGCCGACATAATAACCGTAATTAATAATACTTTGATAGTTTTCATGTTTGTTGCTGTATTTTATAAGTGTAGACATTAAAACATCTACACTTATAACCATATTTATAACAAAGGGTTTTAAAAACCGGGCTATCAAAATAAACGTTTTTAATTTTGATTAGTTATTACGTAAACTCAAATTATGCGCTATCTGTTATTGATTATGTTATTATTCGGCTTTTTTTTGGCAGCAGCCGGCGGCAAACCACAATACCCGGGCAAGCAAATTAAAGGCAATATGATGGTGGATGGCATAAAGCGCTCGTTTTTAACTTATGTACCCACCGCGTTAAGCCAAAATGCGCCGCTCATTATATCATTGCACGGTGGCTTTGCCAGTCCGAAGGGTATGTTCCATTTAGCCGATTTCAGGCCTGTGGCCGAGCGCGAAAAGTTTATAATAGTTTGCCCGGCCTCAAAACACTTTTGGCATGACGGCGCTAATCTGCATGGTATTGATGATGTGAAATTTATCAGTCAGCTGATTGATAACATGATCAATACCTATCATATCAACCCAAACCGGGTGTATGTTACCGGTATATCCAACGGTGGTTTCATGACTACGCGACTTGCCTGCCAGTTACATAACCGTATAACTGCCGTGGCTGTTATTGCAGCCACGCTGGATGTAGGCGAGGGTTATGATGTGGAAAAACCAATGCCGGTAATATACATGCATGGTACCAAAGACCCCATTGTTTCTTTTGACGGCGGTAAGCTTTTCGGTCGTCATATATTTTCGCATAAGGCCATTATTGACAAATGGATAGCTATGAATAATTGCGGCAAAGAACCACATGTTACTCACATTACCGATAAAGCGGGCGACGGCACCAGTATCCTTAAAGAAGAATACGTCAATTCATCAACAGGTTTTAAGGTAGTTAGCTATATCATTAACAACGGCGGCCACACTTGGCCGGGCGGCTGGCAGTATTTCCCCAGGTTTATTGTAGGAAAGACGACAAAGAATTTGAATGCTTGTGAAGAGATTTGGAATTTTTTTAAGGAGTTTGAGTTATTACGATAATAAATTAACGCTAAACGCGCGTCATTGCTGAAGCAAAACAATGACGTGGTGTATATATTTAACGAAACATATAAGCGCTCTTAATTTGTTAGAGATGAACATAATGAAACTTTCCTGTAAATTTTTGTTTCTTTGCTCCATATGAGCATCTCTCTTAGCACTGATAATTTGAGAACAATCCAGGAGCAAAAGCTGCATGAGCTGTTAGCACATCTTAGCCAAAACTCTCCATTTTATCGCGAACTTTTCGCTCAGCATGCTATCGATGTAACCAGTATAAAAACTTTGGATGACCTGCGCCGCGTGCCGACAACCCATAAAGAGGATTTGCAGCGCCGCAATGAGGACTTTTTATGTGTGCCGAAGAAGCAGATCATTGAATATGCATCAACTTCAGGTACTTTGGGCAGCCCGGTTACTGTAGGGCTTACAGAGAACGACCTGAACCGCCTGACTTTGAACGAGTATAATTCCTTTGTCTGCGCAGATGGCAGTTGTGAGGATATTTATCAATTGATGCTGACATTAGATCGTCAGTTTATGGCAGGCATAGCTTATTATTCGGGCTTGCGCAAGCTGGGAGCCGGCATCATTCGTTTAGGGCCGGGTGTACCGTCGCTTCAATTAGAGACCATACAGCGCTTAAAGCCAACGGCCATAGTAGCGGTGCCATCTTTTATTTTAAAGCTGATACAGGCCGCGAAAGATCATAACATCGACCTTAACCAAACATCGGTTAAGAAAGCTATTTGCATAGGCGAAAACATTCGTAACACCGATTTCTCATTAAACATCCTTGGTAAAAAAATAACCGATGCCTGGGACATCCAGCTATACTCAACCTATGCATCAACAGAAATGCAAACCGCATTTACCGAATGCAGCCAGGGGCAAGGCGGACACCTGCAAGCCGATTTGCTGATAGCCGAAATATTAGACGAAGACAACAACCCCGTACCGGCAAACACACCTGGCGAACTGACCATAACCACGCTGGGCGTTGAAGGCATGCCGCTGCTGCGCTACAAAACCGGCGATATGTGTATGTACTACGACGAGCCCTGTGCTTGCGGACGAACTACGATTCGCCTGTCGCCAATCATCGGCCGTAAAAAGCAGATGATCAAGTTTAAAGGTACCACGCTGTACCCACCGGCTATGTTTGATTTGCTGAACGAGATGGAAGAGGTGCTGGATTATGTGGTCGAGGTATACTCGAACGAGATCGGTATGGACGAGGTGCTATTGCATTTACTGCCGCTGGATGACAGCAAAGCTTGCGACAACCGCATCCGTGCTTATTTACAGGCGCGGTTAAGGGTGAGCCCGCACGTAAAATATATAAGCGCCGAGCAGATCCAGAAAATGCAGTTTCCTGAAGGCATGCGTAAGGCGGTTAGGTTTATTGATAAACGGGTGTCGTAATACCTGCATTTACCTGGCTCTCTTAAAATCAACCAAACTTTTCTTGATATAAGTACGCAGGTCATAGCTGGTCATTTTCTTAATTGCCACTATGGTTGGCCGATACTTGTACATAAATAACGTAAGCGAATCTTCCTCTAGCTTGGTAAGTTGCGTCACCAGCGATTTGTTAAAACGAGCATCTATATATTTATCATTCTCATCCTGAAGCAATGTTTTTTGGAATTGGTATTCTCTGCTGTATTTATAAGTAATTGCCCTGACCAGTTGCGAAGGTATAATGGTAACCCCGGCTACCGGTACAGGCCCGGGAGCTACATCTACCTGTACAATATCCCCGAATTTTGGTGCCCTGGAGTTGAAACTTTTGGCAAACATTTTACGAGTTGCTATAGAGTCTGCAACCCTGTCTTTTTGGGCAGTCACGGTAACCTCTCGCAGCTGCGTGGTTTGGCTTAACGCAATGATGATAGTTTTGTCGGCTTCGTTTACAGTTTGCTGGTGTGGCTCGTAGCCCCGCATGGTTACGTGCAGGGTGTCGTTAGGCTGGTTAACTTTTATGGTGAATTGCCCATGCAGATCGCTCAATACTATTGCTGCTGCCGATTTAATAAACGCGCCGCTGATAAAACGGCCGGTTTGTTTGTCGGTTACAAAGCCATTTACTTGCTGGCCATAGGTATTTAGGCAGATAAATAATAGGGCGGCTATGGTTAACGGTTTACGCATTGGCTTTTACAGGCTGCCGCAAACATAAACAGGCCGTCACGCTTTTAAAATCAGTTTAACATCTTTTAACTTGCAATAGATGACAAAACTAAGTTTTATGAATTTTTTGGTGACAAAGTACTGTCAGTTTCTTGTTTCATTTTGTTTTACTTGATTTTTATAAGCGGTTGTTTATTAGATTTTTTGATTGGAAAACCTGTTTCACTTGTTTCGCCCTCCTGTAAAACAAGTGCCGTGCGTTTTGTGGGCTATTTAAACGCAGCCCTGACTTGAATAGCTATTTCCAGAAAATTCACTAATTTCGATATATTTGTCAACCGGCATGGCAAACATAAAGGCCGCGTCAGGGTTTAAGAGATTTGATTATTAATATTCCATTATGATAACTATTGGACATGATGTCCTTTCTTTAGCCGACTTTAATGATATTGTGTTCAACCAGAAGTCGGTTACCTTATCACCAGCAGCCTTATCAAAAATTGATACTAACTTTAAGTTTCTGCAAAGTTTTTCATCAAACAAACTCATCTACGGTATAAACACCGGCTTTGGCCCTATGGCACAATACAAAGTGAGCGAAGATAACTTGCTGCAACTGCAATATAACCTTATTCGCAGCCATAGCTCGGGCAGCGGCAACATGCTGACACCGATACAGGCGAAGGCTTTGATGATTGCCCGTTTAAACAGCCTGATACAAGGCTTTTCGGGGGTGCATACTGATATTGTTGAACTGCTGACGGAATTGATCAATAAGGATATTACCCCATGCGTGTTTGATCATGGTGGTGTAGGCGCCAGTGGTGATCTGGTGCAGTTAGCCCATTTGGGTTTGGTGCTGATAGGTGAGGGCGAAGTAATTTACGAAGGCATCCTGCAATCAACTGCTGACGTTTTTAGACAACTGAACATTAAACCGCTGTCTATACACGTGCGCGAAGGTTTGGCTACCATCAACGGAACTTCGGCCATGACAGGTATAGGCATGGTGAATATCATACAAGCACATAAATTACTGGAGTGGTCGGCCATGTTTTCAGCCATGACCAACGAAGTAGTTCAGGCTTATGACGACCACTATTCACACGAACTTAATGTAGTTAAACACCATAAAGGCCAAAACAAAATTGCAGCTATGCTGCGCGATATTTTATTGGGCAGCAAAATGATTCGCAGCCGTACGGACCATTTGTACCATCCGGACAATATAGACCAGGAAGTTTTTGAAGATAAAGTGCAGGAGTACTACTCGTTGCGTTGCGTAACTCAAGTATTAGGTCCGATACTGGATACCATTAACCAGGCCGGGGAAATACTGGTAAACGAGCTGAACTCGGTAAACGATAACCCGGTTATTGACCATGAGAATCAAAACGTTTTCCATGGCGGCAACTTCCACGGCGACTATGTATCGCTGGAGATGGACAAGCTCAAAATTGCGATCACTAAGCTGTCCATGCTGTCGGAGCGCCAGTTGAATTACCTGCTGAATGATAAGCTGAACCTTAAATTCCCGCCGTTTGTGAACCTGGGTGTTCTTGGCTTTAACTTTGGGATGCAGGGCGTACAGTTTACCGCTACATCAACTGTAGCCGAAAATCAGACTTTGTCGTTCCCGATGTATGTGCATAGCATCCCTAATAATAATGACAATCAGGACATTGTGAGCATGGGTTGCAATGCCGCGTTAATGACATCAAGGGTGATTGATAATGCATTCAGTGTGTTGTCTATCCAACTAATGACCATCCTGCAAGCTATTGACTACCTGAATTGCCAGGAAAGGCTGGCTCCGGCTACGCTGAACCTGTACACGCAGGTAAGGGCAATATTCCCTAAATTTATTGAGGACGCGCCGAGGTATAAGGAAATGGAGAAGGTAAAGCAGTTTTTGGCGGCCGCTAAATCAACTATCTGAACATGAAGTGTGCACTGGTCACCGGCGGATCAAGAGGAATAGGACGAGCTGTTTGCGAGAAAATGGCCGCTATGGGCTACTATGTGCTTATCAACTATAAAAGCAATACCGACGAAGCCAATAACACGCTCGCCCTGGTTAAACAAGCCGGCAGTAACGGCGAACTACTACAGTTTGATGTAGCCAATAAAGAGCAAATTAATCAGGTTTTAGGTGGCTGGATTAAAGCTAACGAAGATAAGGTTATCGAGGTGCTGGTAAACAATGCCGGTATCCGTGACGATAGCCTGATGGTGTGGTTAAAAGATGAGCAGTGGGACAACGTCATCAATACCGGCTTAAATAGCTTTTTTTACATCACCCGCCTGGTGCTGGAGGGCATGCAGTTTAACCGTTACGGCCGTATTGTAAATGTGGTGTCGTTATCAGGCTTAAAGGGCTTGCCCGGCCAAACTAACTACTCGGCTGCTAAGGCGGGGGTAATAGGTGCCACCAAAGCTTTGGCGCAAGAGGTTGGCCGCAGCGGCATTACGGTAAATGCGGTGGCTCCTGGCTTTATCAAAACTGATATGACCGAAGGATTGGACGAGAAGGAGTTAAAAAGAAATATTCCGGTTAACCGCTTCGGTACCGTTGTGGAGGTGGCGCATGCTGTTGGGTTCTTGGTTTCTAAAGAAGCTGCGTATATTACAGGGGAAGTTTTATCAATAAATGGTGGTTTATATTCATGATTGAAGGCGAAAGCATATTATCACTGATTCCCCAAAAGCCGCCATTTGTTATGGTGGACGAACTGCTTTTTTCTGACGACAATATTACCCGTACCAGCTTTACCGTCACCGCCGACAATGTACTGGTGATCAATGGTGAATTTAGCGAGGCGGGCTTAATGGAAAACATGGCGCAGACCGCCGCCGCCGGCTCAGGCAATATGGCCCGCATTGAAAACCGGCCTGTGGCCAATGGGTACATTGGCCAGGTGAAAAACTTTGAGATATATAAGTTACCTAAAGTAGGAGATAAGCTGCTTACAGAGGTAAGGGTAGAGGTACAAGTGTTTGATGCAGGTATAGTTTCTGGTAAGATATGGTGCAATGAAGTGGAGGTGGCGCAATGCGAAATGAAAATATTTATCAATCAATAATGCCTGCGGTTTATGTTGTCGCCGACAACATTTACTCACCCATTGGCACTACCACCGCTCAAAACTTCGAGCGGATAAAACAAGGAATTTCCGGCATCCAAAAACATAAAAATAAGGCTGTTTCTGATACCGATTTTTATGCCTCGTTATTTAACTATAACGAAAATGATAATTTTAAAAAATTTAACGTCAGTAAGTTTGAAGCTTTACTTATAGCATCAGTTCAAGATACTTTAAAAGACGCTGAAGTTGAGGTTGCCGGCGATAAAACTATCCTGATCATCTCCTCAACCAAAGGTAATATCAGCATGATGGATATAAATGCTGATGATCCACACCTGCAGGAAAAGATAGCGCTGCACACTTCCGCAAAAATTGTAGCCAGGCATTTTGGGTTTATAAACCAACCGCTTGTAGTTTCCAATGCTTGTATATCAGGTATTATGGCTATAATTACCGGCATGCGTCTGCTGCAATCGGGTAAGTATGAAACCGCGGTTGTAGTTGGTGCTGATGAGATCAGTAAGTTTGTATTGTCTGGTTTTCAATCATTTCAGGCTATCAGCGAGGTGCCTTGCAAACCTTTTGACCAAAACCGTACGGGTATTACGTTAGGAGAAGGGGCGGCGGCAGTTATTCTATCTACAAACCAAAAATACGCTGGTAGGATAAAAGTTTTAGGTGGCGCGGTATCCAACGATGCTAATCACATTTCAGCGCCTTCACGCACAGGGAAAGAGCTATCGGGGGCAATTGAGCGTACGCTTGCTATGTCTGGCTTGGTAGCAGATGATGTTGATCTGATCTCTGCCCATGGTACAGCCACTAATTACAACGACGAGATGGAGGCAAAAGCCATCGCGTTAGCTAATTTAGATACCGTGCCTGCTAACAGCTTAAAAGGCTATTACGGGCACACGTTAGGTGCTGCAGGATTAATCGAATCGGTTATTTCTATACAGTCGCTCAAACAAAATCTGATAATACCTACTTTAGGTTTCGAGACTATTGGGGTGAGTGATCCAATTAATATCTGTACACAGCTAACACCCAAAAGAATGAAGACTTGTTTAAAAACAGCATCGGGTTTTGGTGGCTGTAATGCGGCAATATTATTCAGTAAATAAGCTGAATAACTTACTGACAAACTGGCATTTTTTTTAAATATAATTTATTTATAATCAGATTAATAAATAATTGAATATAAACTATTACATAACTTCAAATGTAACCCTGACCAACAATGTGGTTTATCGCCGGGAGCGTCCTGTTTTTGAGAACCGGAGCGCTGATTTGCCTGCATTTTTGCTGTCGGTTTACCAATACCTAGAAACTAGTTATCCTAAGTTTTATAAAATGGATAATCTAAGCAAACTAGGCTGGCTGGCAACTGAAGTTTTGTTGAAGGATACCGACATCAAACAATACCAGCCCGAAGATATCGGATTGGTGTTGAGTAATGCTAATGCTAGTTTGGACAGTGATCAGCGTTATATGCAAAGTGTGGCCGATATCCCTAGTCCGGCGCTGTTTGTATACACCTTGCCTAATATTATGATCGGCGAGATCTGCATCCGCAATAATTTTAAAGGCGAGGACGCATTTTTTATATTTGAAAAGTTTGATGCCAGGTTCATTGCACAATACGTGACCGACCTGTTGGCCAGCAACGTATTGCAAACCTGTATCTGCGGTTGGGTAGATGTATTGAACGATGAATATAAAGCTGTGCTGTTTTTAATAGAGAAAACCAAAAAGGAACAGGCCATACCATTTTTGGCCTCAAACCTGAATGCCATATTTGATAACCTGATAATTGACAAAATATAAATGAGTTCGCCGGTTTACGTTGCAGGAGTGGGAGTTATTTCCGCCATCGGTAATAATGTTGCCGAACATTTGGCTGCCTTCCGTAACCGCAAAGCCGGTATGGGCGACATAACTCTGCTCAACACAAGGCACAAAGGCGAGCTACCTGTAGCCGAAGTTAAATTAGATAACGAGGCTTTAGCCGAATTGGCAGGCATATCTTCGCAAACCAGTCGTACCAAAATGCTGAGCCTGGTTGCCGCGCGCGAAGCATTGAGCGACGCTGCTATACCCAATTTTGACGAATTGCGGACCGGCTTCGTATCAGCCAATACTGTTGGTGGCATGGACAAGAGCGAGGATTTTTTTGTCGACTTTTTGGCTGATAATGAAAAAGGCAAGCTGCGTAACATCTTTGATCATGAATGTGGAAGCATTACCGAGGTAGTGGCTGATGAACTGGGAATAACCGATTACATGACCACTATCAGCACAGCCTGCTCGTCGTCTGCTAACGCGATATTTTATGGCGCGCGGTTAATTAAAAACGGCCTTCTGGATGTGGTTATAGCCGGCGGCGCAGATGCTTTAGCCAAATTTACGCTCAACGGTTTTAACACCTTAATGATCCTGGATAAAGAATACTGCCGTCCGTTTGATGATACCCGCGAAGGATTGAATTTGGGCGAAGGGGCGGGTTATGTAGTGTTGGTATCAGTTAAGGTTGCCAAAACTCTCAATAAGCCTGCATATTGCGCTCTGAGCGGTTATAACAATAGTAACGATGCTTTTCATCAAACAGCCTCCTCTCCTGACGGTACGGGCTCTTATTTGGCCATGCGGGGCGCACTGGCTAAAGCCGGGTTGAACCCCAATGATATCAGCTATATCAATTTACATGGTACCGGTACGCCTAATAATGACAGTGCAGAGGGTGCAGCCATCAAACGCTTATTTGAACCAAACTTTCCGCCCATGAGCTCAACCAAATCATTTACCGGGCATACGCTGGGTGCCAGCGGTGGGGTTGAAGCGGTGTTTTCGATTTTGGCTATTAAACACGGGCTTATTTATCCGAACTTGCGTTTCAAGACACAAATGCACGAGCTGCCTTTTTCTCCGGAGACGGAGTACCTGGAAAATCAACCTGTTAAAAACGTCCTGTCAAACTCATTTGGGTTTGGCGGCAATTGTACATCATTAATTTTTTCGGCTGTTTAATTTATGAAGATCTATATCCGCTCGGCAGCCGCAATAACCGCCCAGAAAACTTTTAGTGATGTCCCATTCCTGACAGAACTGACCGAATATAATGATACACGCCTAACGGCAATAGAGCCTGACTATAAAGATTACGTAGATGCTAAACTGGCGCGCCGCATGAGCCGGATGGTAAAAATGGGGGTGGCAGCAGCATTGCAATGCTTGCGTGATGGTAAAACTGAGATGCCGGGTGCTATAATCACCGGTACTGCTTTGGGCTGTCAGGAGGATACCGTTGTTTTCCTGACCCGCATTGTGGATATGGACGAAGATATGCTGCCACCGACGGCTTTCATTCAATCCACTCATAATACGGTTGCGGCGCAGATAGCCTTATCGCTTAAATGCCATAACTATAATAACACATTTGTTCATAAAGGCATTTCGTTTGAGAGCGCTTTACTGGATGCGGTAATGCTTGTCAAAGAAGGCGATGCTGACAACATCCTGGTAGGTGGCACGGAAGAATTGACCGATGCTGGTTTTGCGGTGTTAACCCGTTTGGGCCTATACAAGCGTTGGCCGCTGTTAAACGCCAACCTGTACAAAACCAAAACCAACGGAACGCTGGGTGGCGAAGGCTCTGTTTTCTTTTTGTTGAGTAATAAATTATTGGCCGATAACCTGGCAGAGCTGGCAGCAACTAAAGTATTCTACAAGCCCAAAAATTTAGCGGATATCGAATTAAATATCAAGCAGTTTTTGGCAGATAATTCAATCAAAGCTGAAGATATAGACCTGGTTATAACCGGTAAAAACGGTGATATTAAAAACGACGCGATCTATGAAAATGTAGTGCCGGAAATATTCCTCAATAATTCGCTGGCTTATTATAAACATCTGACAGGCGATTATCCGGTTTCAATATCGTTTGCCTTATGGCTGGCAGCAAATATTATTAAAAGAGGCGAAATGCCGGCATTGGTTGCTGATGGTGAGATTAAAAATCCGAAGCCTGAAAAAATATTGATCTATAACCACTATCAAAATACTTATCACTCGCTAATGCTGGTATCGGCCTGTTAAACGTTATGTTAAAAGAACCGCTATTTAAAATATTATCGCTTAGCAACACCAATGGCCAGATCAATGCCGAACTACAAGTTGACCAGCAGAATGAGATCTTTGCCGGGCATTTCCCCGATCATCCTGTCGTGCCCGGTGCTTGCATGTTGCAGGTCGTTAAAGAAACTTTGGCCGGCGCCTTTAAAAATAATCTGAGTTTGGTTCGTGCTGATAATATTAAATTCCTGTCATTGGTTGAGCCATCTACTGCTACACTTCAACTAAACATAACTTACCAGCAACTAGACAGCGACGTTAAAATTTTTGCTACATTATCGGCTGGCGAAACCGCTTGCATGAAACTTCAGGGTGTGTTTACCTCGCAATAACAATCATTCCCTAAATTTGACTGCCCGATTTTGATATCATGAAAGACCGTATACTATCTTTTGCTTTGTTGCTTTTTGCCTTTGCTGCTCATGCGCAAACCGATTCCCTGAATTTCGCTAATGCCAAATGGGAAAGCAAGCACATTGCCCGTGGCGTAACCCTGAAACATTATTGGTTTAAAGGTAATTTATTTAGCGCTAATCAAAACGTGAATGTTTTGGATATTACGCCCAATAAAAAGAATCAACTGGTATTAGGCTATTCGGCCAAAACCTTAAAACCGGTTGCCGATTTTGTTCAGGAGTATCAAGCTATTGCAGGGATAAATGGCGGCTTTTTTGATGTGAAAAATGGCGGCTCTGTCGATCTGGTCAAAGTTCAGGGTATCGTTGTAGAGCCTAATCATTTAGAAGGCTCTGGCGACAGGGCAGAGCATCAGCAAGGTGCTTTGGTATTTCATGATAATACTCTATCTATAGCTAAATATGACGGCACACTAAACTGGGAACACAGTTTAAATGGCGACGTATTAGTAGCCGGGCCTATGCTGGTTTACCAAAATGTCTTATCGCCGCAAAACCAAAACTCTGAATTTGTAAAGACCCGCCATCCGCGTACCTGCGTGGCGGTTACCCAAAAACATCACGTATTGTTGGTCACAGTTGATGGTCGTAGCGAAAATTCGGCAGGCGTAAGTATCCCAGAACTGGCCAAAATTGCCCAATGGCTAAAAGCCAAAGAAGGCATCAATATGGATGGCGGCGGGTCAAGTACGCTATTTGTAAAGGGACAGGAGCCTAACGGCGTAGTTAATTATCCTACCGATAACAAAAAGTGGGATCATGACGGCGCCCGCAAAGTGGCCAATGCCGTACTCCTGAAACAATAAAAGGCGCTTGCGGCGCCTTATCAATGTCTTTTTCTTGGTTGGTTATTTTGTTCTGTGCTGCTCTACGTAGTCGGCCATGGTATTGATATCAGCCAGGGCTTTACGGCCTTCTTTTGGGTCGCGGATATCGATGCCATATTCTTTTTTCAGCAGGACGATCAGTTCCAGCGAGTCTATAGAATCCAGACCTAAACCATCGCCAAATAAAGGTTCTTCGTCTTTGATGTCGGCAGTAGTTAGGTCGGTTAGGTTTAAAAATTGTATGATCTGAGCTTTTAGCTGTTCTTTTAATGCTTCTTTTTCCATGAGGTAATTATATCAAATTTTTTCGTTTCAGGCCCCAATAAGTTACTATTTGGATGACTACGGTAATAATAAATAACGAGGCAATATTGTTTAGGATATCTTTTAACGAGCCATTTTCAAGGAACAAACGGTAATAAGCTTCCAGACACCAATGCATAGGTGAAATGTTGGTGAGTGTTTTAGCCAACCCCTGCATAGCAAAGCTAGGCACCATTAATCCGCCAATGCAAGACAGGATGACGATAGATATTGCGCCAAAACCGTTAGATTGCTCTTGTGTATCGGCAAAGATACCCACGCAAATGGAATAACTTACCGCACACCAGCCGCACACCAGTGTTACCAGGAACAGCGCCAAAATATCTGACGGTAAATTTAAAGGCGGTAAGCCAATAATCGGGAACAACCATATACCGATGGAAAATATAACACCGGCCTGTAATAATGTTACTAAAAGGTATACCACCTGTTTAGATAACAAACCCACCAGATAATTTGTGGGCAGGGTTTTAAGGCGAATGAAACTGCCGCTTACTTTTTCTTTAACCACTATTCCGCCTAATGACATAATAACGAAGAACATGGCAAAGATTGTCCAGGCCGGCACATTATGTTGCGAGGCATTGGGTGTACGTCGAGTGCCATCTTTAGAAACGGGCAGCATGTTGATCTTGGTATTGCTGTTCAGCATTTCATTTTCCAGGCTTTTGGGCAGCTCCTTTTCGTTCGAATCGTAGTAGAGCGTACGTAGAGTTTGCCTTGTTTGCACTATTTGCAGAGCGCTTTGAATAGCACCCTGAATTGAAAAGCGTAAAGATTCCTGTAAAACCGGGTTGTAATAAAGGGTCAAGGCATCTAAGCCAACCTCAGCCTCGGGCGTAGTTTTTAAAGAATCCTCACCGCTAAATGCTGCCATTGCTTTATCAGACGCGTTTTTAGCCCGTTTTTGTACATCGGCAGAAAAAGTGGGAGGGATTACCACGCCGAGCATGGCATCCTGATCCTCCATATCGGCAGCAATACTTATGGCTTTATCTTTACCGGTTTGCGTAACCGTAAACATACCGATCTTATTAACCGACTCAATAAACTGTTCGGCTGATTTCCCGGTATCCGTATTACAAATAACTATTGGCAGCTTATTTTTAGCAACCAGTTGGAATGTACTGTTCTGTATGCTGGTAACCACTACCACCAGGATGATTGGCATTAAAAACATCAGTGAGATGCCCACCTTGTCGCGCGACAGAACGCGAAAGTCTTTTTTTATCGAGGTCCAGAGCTTAAACATTAGTCGCGAAAGGCCTTGCCTGTTAAATTAATGAATAACTCTTCAAGGCTATGGTGATCATGCTCTTGCAAAACATCATCAATATGACCCTGGGTAATGATCTTTCCTTCGTCAATCATTGCAATTTGTTCACAAAGGTCTTCGGCCTCATTGAGTTGATGCGAGGTATAAATAAGCGTAGTGCCGGTTTTATTAAGCTCTAATAAATAGCCTATGATGGCGGTACGTGTCTGCACGTCTACCCCAACCGTAGGCTCATCCAGAAACAAAACCTGCGGATTATGAATGACACCGATAGCCAGATTTACCCGGCGCTTCATACCACCCGAAAATTTCTCTACCGGCTTGTTACGGACATCGCCCAAACCTAAAATATGCAGTAATTCGTTGGTACGATCGGTTATTTGCTTTTGGTTGAGGCCGGCCCAGGCGCCAAAAAACTCAAGGTTTTCTGCAGGGGATAGTTCTTTATAAAATGAAAAATCCTGCGGTACAAAACCAAATAGTTTATTAAACTCTTTATTTTTTTTGCCGACTTCCTGTCCAAGCAACTTAATGCTGCCCTCATCAGCCGGTAGCACCCCGGTCATGAGGTTCATCAGCGTGGTTTTGCCCGCGCCGTTAGGCCCGAACAATCCAAAGCGTGTTCCTCTGATTATCTGCAAATTTAGGTTAGCAAAGGACACCTTCTCGTTATCCGGATAACGAAAGCCCATCTGTTCAATATTGATAGCCAGCGGCCCGCCGGTTATTTCCATTTTATATTTTTTAGCGCCTTAAAAGCTTTTCGTTCAATTTCTGCAATTTCAAGCAGATAGTCGCCCATTTTATTGAAATCTTCCTGACTGCCCAGTCGGCCTTTATAAATGCCGGCTGCCTGTATGGCCCCTTCGCGCCATAAATCGCCAGATGCGGTGAATTGTTTAGAAATCTCCAGCAATTCATCAATAGGTACATAAGCGTACGCTTCCTGCAAAAACGCACCGTAAATATACCTGAAACCGCCGCCGCCGGTTCCAATTTCTTCCTGCATGCGTACTAATTGAGCAAGGTATGAACCGGCTTCTTTTACCCCTAACTTATCGCGCCATTGCTTGATCTTGTTGCCGGTATAGTTAATTCCGTTTACCCCGGCAATGGGTCCCATTAACGGCGAGATCATACTAAATACATTTCTTTTGATCCCGCTGATAATCCCCGCCCTGATCTGCTCATCAGTTACAGATTTGTTTTCCTTGGGATAATACAATTGGCCCTTAGGCGCCAAGGCACCTTTAGCAAATCGTACACGTTCTAATTCATAGGCCGACATGACATTGGTACCTTCCATTACTGGGTCGCTTACCATATAGTTGCCATCTTCGTTCCCAAAAACTATCAAATTATGGGCGTTGAAGTGAAACCGGTATTCGCGCGGAAAATAGGGCAGGTAGTAAACGCCAACCTGGCATCCTACCGGGTGCCCTTCGGCCAGGCGATCATTCAGGAATTTTTCAGCTGCCTCCTTTGATCTGAATTTTTTTCGTACGATCGGGATGTCCAGCGCATTACAGGTACGCTTAAATATTAACCCAGGCATACTGCGAAATGCAATTACCGGTCCGTTGTTTATTTTGAAGATAGGAATGTATACAAAGAATAGTCCCGAGCCGATGCCAAAGGCCAAAGGTTCGGTAATTTGCTGAACTCCACTATTTTTTAGCAGGCCGACAGTCACCCCGTTCTCGCAGTGTGCGGCCTGTATGTGGTTAAAGTCAAGCTTCATTAACAGTCATGTTTTTTAAATCGGCTATGCTTACGTTAAACACGTCGGCATATTTTTGCAGTTTCTTTTCGGGCAGGCCATTAAATACATCGGGTTTTAAATGCCTTTTTACCTGCCACTGCCAAAAACCGATGTAGCCAGCCAATATCTCGGTATCCATCAGGTTTTTTTCCATGAAGAACAGAATAGGACTGACTTCTTTATTCAATACTTTTTGTTTCGCTGTCGCGATACGTTCTTCAACGTCCTGCCAGGCGGTGTTTAATGCGGTGGACTTTACATCCCAGCCATTACTAAGCTGCGTGGTGTATTTGCCATTCTCGTCAGTAGCATAGCAAACCTCTTTAGTTACTTTACCCAAAGCGCCTAGATCCTGCGGAACGTCTTCTTTTTTCATTGTTTTCTAAACTGATGTCATTTCGACGAGCGGGAGAAATCTATACACGCGCTTAGCTCAGCAATGTGTAGATCTCTCTCTATCGTTCGATGACAAGTTGGGTTGTTAAGATTGCATTAACACACTGTCATCATTGCGTACATATACGAGAAACGCGAACTTTCAGGTACTAAACACAATATCTTTTCACCTTTTTTCAATTTACCGCTATGGAACAGCTCATCAATCATTAAATAAATAGATGCTGCGCCCACGTTACCTACGGTGTAAAGGTTGATAAACCATTTTTCGTAAGGGATACCTCCACCGTAAATCTCCACCAGATCATAAATTTTACTGCGGAAGAAATTACTTGAAATGTGCGGTAAAAAATGATCGATATCCTGAGCAGTCAGGCCTTTTTTGTCAAATATCTCCTTGATCTTTTTGCCGCCCAGCGGTACAATGTTGTCGCTTAATATATTGATATCTTGCTTTACACTGAAGATGGATTTGGTCATGATCTCCTCGGGCGTATAGTCCATGAAACCTTTTACGGTACCATCAGGCAGTTTATCGCAGCCCATGTACATACAGGTTTCCATTTCGTTAGCGTACGATACACCTTCAATCCAGTCGATACGCAAACTAAGGCCTTCTTGATTAGGCTCATCGCTTAATTTAAAAGCCGACGCGCCGTCAGACAGCATCCAGCGTAAAAATTCTTTTTGAAAAGATATAAACGGATTAGCATTCAGTTCGATCAGTTTATGCGCTTCTTCCTCAAAAACATCAGATACTAATAAGCCCGAAAAACGTTCAGAACCCGTAGCAATGGCCGATTTTACCTCGCCGGATTTGATTGCCAGGTAAGCAAACTTTAACGAGTGCATGCCTGCACAGCAAACTCCTGAAGGTGAAACTACTTCAATAGGCCCAATCTCCGGTAACCAACCATGCGTCATCACGCCGTGCGACGGCATCATTTGGTCGGGCGATGAGGTACCACATGATAGCAATTCAACATCAGTTATTTGCTCAGGGTTGTTTTTGAATAGATCTCTGACCGCCTCGGCAGTCATTTGAGCATTGGTATGCGTTGGTTTGCCTCCTTTGGTTAGGGCGTAATAGCGATTGGTGATACCGTTATTGCGCAGTACAATACTCTTTGATTTAGACGGTTTACCGTTAATGTAACCCAGATATTCTTCCATCTGATCATTAGGGACAGGCTGGTTGGGCAAAAATTTAGACGTATTAGTAATATAAACGGACATACCGGTTAATTTAAATTTAAATAATATTGTTTCTTCGCCTTTATGCGCTTAGGCGAGGTAAATCTGAACAAAATAGCATCCAACGTTATCAATATCGGCGCGCCTACAAAAAAAGCGATAAGCAGGTAATATTTGTAAGCTCTGATCCAGGGTAGTTTGTTTTTTCGTTTTGAAATGAACTTGGCCCAGGCTCTGAATATTTTGCTTGCCGTACTTTCAATAATCATCAGGTTATAATTAAGCACAGTTGCTTTGTCAGCGTCAAGCTCGGCTTGTAAACCATCCCAGCTATTGTTTAGCAGATGAGGTATAACGCTTTCACCGAAAACTTTGGTATGCTTAATATCAGCATCAGAAACACCGGGAGGCGGGAAAATGTTTAAGTACCGATCTTTTTTTCCATGCAGCATCCAGTGGAAAATGGTTACAAAGCTAACCGGGTTAGGATGGGTGTCTACTAAAGCAATGTTACCCACTATTTTAGCGTCCGCAGCACGCAGTAGCTTTTTTACCCGCACAAAGGCGCTTAACCACATATTACGCGCACCGGTAACCGTAATTACAGGTGTATTTTTAACGACAGCTTGCATCTGCTCGGTTAGCATAAGCGAGTTAAACGGAATGCTTGGCGACAGGAACCAGGCCTGATAACCCAGCACTATTAAATCGTAATGTTTTTCTTTAAGTTTAAAAGGTTGCAACTCTGCAGGGACATCCAACTGGCAATTGGGCATTACGCTAAAAAAAGTATCAGCTGTCCACGGAAAGTTGGGCTCGTTAACTAAGCGTACGCGCACCTTTTCAACCTCAATACCTGCATCAATAAGCGGTTGCGTAAAATTATCAATAATTTCGCCCAGTTGACCTGACTGCGAATAATATATAGCTAATACTTTTTTACTCATTCACTGTAATTAATTGAGATCGCTTGCGGCAAGCACTTTTGATTTTTTAGTATAATCCATAATTGCGTGCTGTACAGCGGGTGCCAGATTTTTATAACCTTTAGTTACGATCTTTTTGTCAGCCTCGATATCCTTATTATACTTCACAATCTTAGGCGCATGTTCCTGTATAGCTAAACGCAAAAAATGAAATTCAACATTATCTGCATCGGCAGCTATGGCAGTATCAAATTTTATGCGGCCGGCCTTAAAAGATTTTAAGCGTTGGGCGGGAAGTTTCTGTAAGTCGGCCTTGCGCATAAGCAGGGCACCCGCAAAACCTTCTTTTTCTGTGGATGACGAGTTGTTTACCACATCGATCTCTTTTTCAACTGCATTCAAGTTACCGCTATCCATTACCGCGTAAAAAGCAGCTTTATCCAAATTTTGCTGGGCGCTTTTGCTTAAAACAACCGCAGCCGGGAATAACAGCAAGAGGGCAAATATTATTCTCGTTTTCATATTTGTTATTAGATGACGTTTGTCACAAATATAGCCAATAATACTATTTTGCCTAATAAAGTATAAGTGCACATCGATAAAATTCGAAGAATTGACGTACTTTTAGACTTTAATATTTTAAACATAAGTGCATCCTAACAAAACACAATTTTCAGGTAATTGGGCCATCATTTTAGGCGGTTCGAGCGGATTTGGATTGGCAACGGTTGAGAAGCTGACAGCCCACGGTATGAATGTAGCCGTGCTTTATCGTGAAACTGCCGTCGCCGAAAGGAGCCTCAAGCAAAAATTTGCAGAGCTTGAAGGGGCAACCCAGGTAACCATTGCTGCATATAATATTAATGCACTGGATAGTGCTGCCCGCACTGCTTTTATAGCGCAATTTGCAGAAGCGAAAAAAGGCAAGATAAAATTGCTGTTGCACTCTATTGCTCGGGGTAATTTAAAGCCTTTGGTAAATGAGGGCGATAAAGAGGCGTTGACCCAACAAGATATTCAATTAACCACTTACGCTATGGCTACCAGCATGCTGGATTGGACAAAAGAACTGTTGGCAGCCGGCTTGTTTTGTGCCGATGGCCGTATCATCGGCCTAACTAGCGAAGGCTCAGATAAATACTGGGAAGGTTATGCTGCGGTATCCATAGCCAAAGCATCGCTGGAAAGTTTAAATACTTACATGGCTGTCGAGTTAGCTAAATATGGCCTGAAAACCAATCTGATATTAGCAGGTATCACCGCTACGCCATCGCTGATGCGCATACCTGACAGCAAGCGTCTGATAGAACACGCCACCGCCAGAAATCCGTCAGGAAGAATTACAAAACCAGAAGACGTTGCAAACGTTATATACCTGCTTTGTACAGATGAGGCCGCATGGATAAACGGCACGGTGATACGGGTTGACGGGGGAGAGAATTGCAGGTAGACACCTCTCCCAACCCTCCCCCGGCAGGGAGGGCTTTAATAAACGACGTGATAATATAAAATAATAATACATTCAAAGCCCTTCCCTGGGGAGGGTTGGGAGCGGTGCATGAACGACATATTAAACTATTTGCCTTACAAATCATCTTTCCTGTTTGTAGATAACATTACAGCTTTGGATGAGACCGGTGTTACGGGCGATCATACCCTGAAACCTGAGGCTTTTTTTTATGAAGACCATTTTCCGGGTAACCCGGTTACGCCGGGAGTGATCATCACTGAGATCATGGCGCAGATTGGTTTGGTAGTTTTAGGAATATATTTGATGTTAGATGGCAAGAAGCATGAAGGCGCAGAAATGAATGCCGGTTCATTTCCGCTGCTCACATCAACCAATGTCGAATTTTTTAAAATGGTATTACCAGGCGAAAAAGTTATTGTAAATTCAAAGAAACAATATTTTCGTTTTGGTAAATTAAAGTGTTTGGTAGAGATGCATAACGCGGACGGAGATTTAGTAGCCAAAGGTATATTTTCAGGCATTATAAAAAATGCCGTCAGATAATTGATTTAAAGAATGGGTAACCGCGTTGTAATTACCGGCCTGGGCGTTGTTGCGCCAAACGGACTTAATATTCCTGACTTTTTACATGCTATTCAAAATGGTGTATCGGGCATACGTTATGTACCTGAGTACGAAGATCTGAAGTTTAACTGCCAGGTGGCCGGTCTCCCTGACTTTGAATGGGAAGTATTGCATAATTATATTTCAGAAACCAGTTTATATGGTTTAAAGGGCAAAGGTATCGCCTATGGAATTAAAGCTGCGCTGGATGCCTGGATGGACGCCGGTAATCCTATAGTAACCGACCAAACCCTTTGGGAAACAGGCTGCGTTTTTGGCAGCAGTGTAGCCGATACCGACGTTATAAAAAATGCTATTAACCGTGTTGATGCCCGCGAATCAAAAAAGTTGGGCTCGCGTGTGGTTGAGCAAATCATGAATAGCGGCGTTACTGCTTATATTTCAGGTCGCCTGGGTTTAGGTAATAAGATCATTAATAACTCGGCTGCTTGCGCTACGGGTACTCAGTCTATTTTAATGGGTTATGAGTACATTAAATTTGGCATGGCCAAACGCATGCTGGTAGGTAGCTGCGAGTTTGTAGACAGGTATGTTTTTGGCGGATTTGATTCTATGCGTGTGCTGTCGCGCAAGTTCAATGACCAGCCTGAGCGCGCTTCAAGGCCTATGAGTGCTACGGCGGGCGGGTTTGTTCCGGGATCTGGCGCTGGCGCTTTAATTTTGGAAGATCTGGATTTCGCATTAGCACGCGGCGCTAAAATATATGGCGAATTAAAAGGCGGCGCGACTAATTCGGGCGGACAGAAAAACGGGGGTAGCATGACGGCGCCGGGTCCTGACGGCGTGGTGCGCTGTATCCGCGAAGCTATTGCCGACGCAGAAATAGACCCTAAAGAAATTGATCTGATAAGCGGACATCTTACAGCAACCATTGCTGATAAACTGGAAATACAGAACTGGGTTAAAGCTTTAGGCAGGCAGGGTGACGGCTTCCCGCTGGTAAATTCATTAAAGTCCATGGTGGGGCATTCGCTTAGTGCTGCCGGTTCAATTGAGATGGTTGCTGCGGTTTTGCAATTAAAACATAACTTTGCACACGCTAATTTAAATTTGGAAGACCCAATTCCGGAAATTTTAGATATAATTGGGGAAAAGAATTTGCCTACAACAAGAGTAGACAAGGAGATCAACACCATAGCAAAGGCTAATTTTGGTTTTGGCGATGTAAATGCGTGTTTAGTGATCTCGAAATATTAAAAACGACTGATGGATAGAAAAGAAATTTTAGTTGAATTAAAAAAAGTACTTACCCCTTACACCGAAAACAAAGAAATGCTGGAAGGGATCAGCGAGCAAACCGACCTGATTAAAGATTTGAAGATCAACTCAGCTAACCTGGTTGATATCATTATAGATGCCGAAGCCCAATACAATATCGAGATAGATTTTGACGCAGCCGAAAAAATGTACAACGTTGGTAATTGTATTGATGTAATATCTGACAAGATCAATAAGCCTGCGTGATTAGCGCGGGCAACGATATTGTAGCATTACAAGCTGTCGATGTGCAGCGTACCCAATTGCCCGCTTTTTACTCGAAATTTATTACCCCTGCAGAGTTTGCATTACATAAGCCAAACGAAATTTCACTGGTAAATTTTGTTTGGACGCTTTGGAGTGCAAAAGAGTCTGCCTATAAATACCTGAAACGCATTAACTCTGAACTGGTATTTGCACCCGCTAAAATAGCCGTGCAGCAGTTGAGTTTGCCTAGTCCGTTAAAGACAAATGCAGACGCCCATAACCAATACCTGGGCAAATTACAGATCAGCGATGGCACATTAGCTTTTATAACCATTATAAACGAACAATTCATTGCTACTGTTATTGACGAGGGCGATGTTAACTGGGCGGTTAAGCAAATTGAATCTTCTGATTATGAAAGTCAATCACAAGCGGTGAGAAGTTTTTTGTTGGACGGCTTAAAGATGCCGGGCGTTTCTGTCGAAAAGCATTCAGGCGGTTATCCTGTTTTGATGAAAGGTGGTGTAACGTTGGATATAACAGTGTCCTTCGCACATCATGATCGTTATATATCTTACTGCTATCAAATTCCGAAATAAAAATTAAATCTGCATTTTTACGGCATGCTATCTATTTCTGTACGTTGCTACCTGTTATTGATTTTATTTGCAATTGGCTTTTTTGCCTGCAAATTTCCAGATCCTATTCAAAATAAAGCCTCATTTGGTGCGGTTAAAGGTATCACGTTTATCGAGGTGCGGCGTAGTTTTGATAATGGTTTGATATTTAATAAAGATGGTTATCAGTTAGCGCCTATCTGGCGGGTAAAGTTTTTGTCGGACACTGCAGCCCAGGTTTACAACCCGGATAAGCAAGCCTTTTTGCGATTTAATGTGACTTTAGATCATGATTCGATATTCAACATATCCGGCACTTGGCTAAAATCAATGAAAGTAACCAAAGATAGCCTGATATTCCAGGTACTAAAAGTTGAAGGCAAAACGGTGTACTATGTGAAATCAAACGTATTCATGACGCTGTATTCAGAAAATTATATAAAAAACGTACTCAATACTACTATAGACGAAGCACGTAAACCTTTAAAGCGTGACAGCGACTACATTAGAAAACGCACCGCGATTACTGATTTGAAAGCGGATAGCTTTTTTGCAGCGCGCAAGCCTGTGCAGATTGTTAGTATCAGTCCGTTAACCAGTGTGACCAAGAAAGGGGTAGAAGCCGATGTGCTGAACAAGTGGGATAACTCTGACGAGTATATGTTCCCGGAATTTAATATTCACATCCGTAAGGCTTATGAGGATTTTAATTATTCATTTTGGGCTACGGTAGATACGCTGGGAAATATCCATTACCAAAAATCAATGGTATACGTAATGCCGGAGTTTGTAAAAGCTACAGATCACGCCATTAAAGGTATCTGCGAAGGTTACATGAAGGCATATTTTAAAGTGATTCCCGGTACTACACTTGGCATTGTACATAACAGCGCTATAGCCATTAATATAGCCGGCTCCAAAAAATAAAAAGGCAGGGAAACGTAACGCTTCCCCGCCTGAAAAACTATTGTTTAATTTTCTTTTTATTTTTTTGCTGTGGGTTTTGCAGGTGCTTTAGCAGCCGCTTTTGCCGGAGCAGCTTCGGCAGCAACGGGTTTAGCAGCGGCCGTTTTTACCGGCTGAGTTTTAACTGCAGCTGGCTTTTTTGCCGGAGCAGCGGTTTTAACAGCGGGTTGCGCTTTGACAGGTGCTGTTTCAACCGCAACCGGGGTTTTAGCCACGCTGGTAGCAGCCGGCTTTTTAGCCAGTGAGGTTTTTGAAGTTTTAGTGCTACCTATTTTAGCCAACTTTTTTGCCAGGTTTTTAGCTGCTTTTTCTATAGATTTTTCAGCTTTTTTAAAGCCTGGGCCAATTTCGCCTATTATACTTTTTATTTGTGCTGATATTTTATCGCTTAAATCTTGTTTTAATGCTTTCTTTGCTTTTTTCGCTTCAGAATTGCTTTTGCTTTTTTTCATATATGGTATTAGGATCTAAAATATTTGCTATGTTTTACAACACAAATTTAGGTTAATAAAATATTTAATTAATATTATGTTTATGTTAACAAATAGAGTTTGAACAAGTTCTGTGTTAACATTTAATTAGTTAAAAAATAGTTGATCTTTTATTAATGTTTAGCAATTATAAGCTATTGAACCAAATTATTGATGCTTGTTTAAAACCAAAAATAAAATGAGTGGTTTTTTTGCGTTTATGCCTATAAACCTATGATTTTCGCTTTGATTTGTCATTCAATTTTAAACAAATAAACTCCAATTAAATTATTGTTGACAAAATATTATTTGGTAGATAATTTGATTATTTTTGATGGGTTTGAATTTGACTGTCTCAGAAAAAATAACCGCTAAAAAAGCCGTGCTGGTACCCAAGAGTGCCGGTAACGGTAATTTGTTCATCTCATAATAAAACTCAAAATGATAATTGGTGTTCCAAAGGAAATTAAAAACAACGAAAACCGGGTTGCCCTAACCCCTGCAGGCGTCGAAGCCCTGATAGCTGCAGGTCACAAAGTATCTGTACAAAAAACGGCAGGCGAAGGATCGGGCTTTACCGATGCAGCTTACGCAAAAGCAGGTGCCAACCTGGTTGAAACCGCTGCCGAAGCTTGGAGCGCCGAAATGGTGATGAAGGTGAAAGAACCTATTGAGTCTGAATTTCAATATTTCCGTGAAGACCTGGTACTATTTACCTATCTGCACCTTGCTGCTGAACCAAAACTGACCGATGCTCTTTTAAAAAGCAAAATAACCGCCATTGCTTACGAAACTATTCAACTGCCAAACGGACAATTGCCGTTACTAACCCCAATGAGCGAGGTTGCAGGCCGTATGTCTGTACAGGTAGGGGCCTGCTTTTTGGAGAAACCCAATGGTGGCAAAGGCGTTTTATTAAGCGGCGTGCCGGGCGTGCGCCGTGCTAAGGTTGCCATTATTGGTGGGGGCGTTGCCGGTACGAATGCTGCAAAGATTGCAATTGGCCTGGGTGCTGAAGTTACTATCATTGACAATAATTTAAACAGGCTGCGCGAGCTGGATGATATTTTTGGTTACCAGGTTTCAACCCTGGCCTCAAATGCCACTACCATTGCAGACACTGTTAAAAACTCTGATCTGGTAATTGGTGCAGTATTGATTCCGGGTGCAAAATCGCCCAAATTAGTCACCGAAGCTATGGTTGCCGAAATGGAGCCGGGATCGGTAGTGGTAGACATTGCTATTGACCAGGGCGGTATGTTTGAAACGGCCGACCACGCTACCACGCATGATAATCCGGTTTACGTTAAACATGGTGTATTACATTACTCGGTGGGTAATATGCCGGGGGCTGTAGCACATACCTCGACGTTTGCGCTAACCAATGCTACCTTACAATATGCGTTGCAAATTGCCAATAAAGGCTACACAAAAGCTTTTGCCGAAAACCCGGCTTTATTAAAGGGTTTAAATATTTATAAAGGCACCGTAGCTTACAAAGCCGTTGCCGATGCTTACAAATATGACTTTGTTGAAGCTAAATTTTAACCTTTATATTTTATTGACTTGAAGGGCTGCATTTACCAAAATGTGGCTTTTTTGTATATTTTTTTGAACAACCTGATGACTATTTTTGCGTTTTACTATACTTAATCTATGTTTCTATTGACGGCAGATCGTAAAGTCTTGCTTTTTTTTATTCGGCATTTTTTTTGGTTAACATTTATTGATGACCAAAAAATAATACCATGTTAATGATAGTTGTGCAGGTAGTGTTACTGGTAATAGCCATAGCCTTACCACTTAAAAGCAGAAAAAGCCGTTTCAGAAAAAAGGAAGTCAAACAAAATTACAGGGTTGATACTGATACCAGTAATGCACATTATGCCATCAACGAATTTGGCGGACTAGAAAAAATAGACCGTATTACTTGGCCGGATAAAAAACCGGAAGTAGAAAATTAGCCTGTTAATTTTTATTGTCAATTTGTAATGTGGCCTGTAGTACTAGGGGATTTGTGATTTGCTT
>Ga0153956_1001117_pt1 | contig 25312 bp, 34 predicted proteins | sample TSFL040MetaG_FD_104704 | JGI IMG/M metagenome (GOLD analysis project Ga0153956, IMG submission 104704) | Attine ant fungus gardens microbial communities from Florida, USA - TSFL040 MetaG | ecosystem: Host-associated > Fungi > Mycelium > Unclassified | place: USA: Florida, Wekiwa Springs... | reverse complement strand
GAAGCTGTAAAACAGCGCCTCCTGCATCACCGTCCGCTCGCCCATCATCAGCACATCTCCCGACAGCCGAGATCACTGAATCAGCGCGACTCCCGACCCGCAAGGGAGTTTTTCAACAGAATACACCCGATAGCCGCCACCGCTTGCAATGTTGGATTTCACCTGACAGCTTCGCCAGGCTCTTTGACATCGTTATGCCGCCTACCTTCGTGCTCCTGAGAAAGCAGCAGCCCAGGGCAGCGTTGACCACATCATCCTGAATTCCATTTCGCATGGAACACGGCAGGCCGGGACGATGCGCCTAGTGTGACCCAAGTGTGACCTTTCGACGGCCCACCACCCGCACCGGGCACGAAAAAAGGGCGCCGGATCGCTCCGACGCCCTCTCGAATTCTCGGAAGTGCACCGCTTATTCGGCGGCGGCTGTTTCCTTGGCCGGGCGCGTGTCGCGGCGCTCGGCGATGCGTGCCGACTTGCCGGTGCGGCCGCGCAGGTAATAGAGCTTGGCACGACGCACCGCGCCCTTGCGGACGACTTCGATGCTGTCGATGTTCGGCGAATAGAGCGGGAAGACGCGCTCGACGCCTTCGCCGAACGAAATCTTGCGGACGGTGAAGTTGCTGCCCATGCCCTTGTTCGAGCGCGCGATGCACACGCCCTCGTAATTCTGGACGCGGGTGCGCTCGCCTTCGACCACCTTCACGCCGACCTTCAGCGTGTCGCCGGGGCGGAATTCGGGAATCTTCTTCGATTCGTTGAACTTGGCGATGTTTTCCGCCTCGATCGTCTGGATGAGGTTCATCTCATTCGTCCTTCTTCTCGTGCGCGCCAGAGGGAGAGCGAACCCGAGCGCCCTCGTGGCGCTCCCAAAGGTCCGGCCTCCTTAGCCGTGTATCGGTCTCGGCCTGAAGCTTTCGCCAGGCGTCGATCTTCGCATGATCCCCCGATCGCAGCACTTCGGGGATCGTGCGCCCTTCCCATGTCGAGGGTCGGGTATAATGCGGATATTCGAGCAGCCCCGTCTCGAAGCTCTCGTCCTCCCCGCTGGACGGCGCGCCCATTACGCCGGGAAGCAGCCGAATGCAAGCATCGAGAAGGACCAAAGCGCCCATCTCGCCGCCGGACAGGATATAGTCGCCGATCGAGACCTGTTCGACCGCGCGGCCCTCGAAGATCCGCTCGTCGAATCCCTCGAATCGGCCGCACAGGATGGTGACACCAGGACCGGCCGCCAGTTCCCGCACGCGCCGCTGAGTGAGCGGGCGCCCGCGCGGTGTCATCGCGAGGATCGGGCGGTCGTCCGCTACACTATCGATAGCGGCCGCCAGCACGTCGACGCGGAGCACCATCCCCGCCCCGCCGCCCGCCGGCGTGTCATCGACGGTGCGATGCTTGTCGATCGCGAAGTCGCGGATGTTGACGGCGTTCAGGCTCCACTTGCCCTCGCCAAGCGCCCGCCCCGCCAGCGACGCGCCAAGCGGGCCGGGAAACATCTCCGGGTAGAGGGTCAGGACCGTGGCGGCGAAGGTCATGCCGTCCAGTCTTCGACACGTAGGGCCGGGATGTCCACGAAGTCGGCCAGGTTGCGGCTGACCAACGTCACGTCCAACGCGATCGCATGCGCCGCGATCAGCCGGTCGAAGCTACCGCGTCTGAACGGCAATTGCGCATATATCTCGGCAACCGGCTGCTCGAACGGCAATACGGGGATTTCCGCGACGAAAGCCGCCAGCACCTCGGGCACCGGCGGCTTGCCGTGAAAGGTGCCGAGCGCGATCTCCGCATACGTGATGGCCGAGATGGCAAGGCTCCCCGCCGGGAGGCTCGCCACCCGTTCGGTCAGGACCGGATATTCATCAACGAACAGATAGATGCAGCTGTTGGTATCGAGCAGATACTTCACGGCCGCTTCAATTTGTCGAGCAGGTGCCAGTCGCGCGGGGAATCATCGAACTCCCGCTCTTCCCGCGTGAGCGGCTTGAGCCACGGCGCCTTGCCGACGAATTTGCTGATGTCGATCTTGCGCTGCACCGGCGGCGCGGGTTCGAAGATATAGCGGCCGTGATCCTCGCGGACACGCATTTCGGTCCCTTCCTCGATCCCCAGCGCCTTGGGCAAGCGCAGAGCGAGCGAATTTCCCGACTTGAACACCTTGGCCTTGTATTCCTCGCTCATGGCCGTCTCCGTATATACAGTTCGTATATACTATGTCACATAGCGAGCGTCAACGACCAGCCGCTCGGCATCCCATTCGGGCACGGCCTCAGGCCGCATCGGCACCATGAAGCGCTTGCCGTCGGGCCGCTCGATATCGATCACATCGCCCGCGCCGAAATTCTCGACCAGTATGACGCGGCCGAGCGCTTCGCCAATGTCAGAGACCGCGGCGAGGCCGATCAGGTCGGCATGGTAATACTCGCCGTCCGCCAATGGCGGCAGCGCGGTGCGGGGGACGGTGAGTTCGGTGCCCCGCAGGGCCTCGGCCGCGTTGCGGTCGGCGATCTCGGCAAAGCGCGCGATCGCGCCCTGCGGGGTCGGGCGCAACGACTTGAGCGTCAGCGCGCCGCCGTTGAAACTCTTGAACGGCTTGAGGTCCTCGGCGAACACCTTCAGCCGGACCTCCCCCGCCACGCCGTGCGCGCCGATGACGGCGGCGAGCGTGACGGGGGTATCCTTCGGCATCAGCCCTCGGCCGGAGCCTGGGCCGACTCGCCTTCGGCAGCCTTGGCGTCGTCGCCGGCGTCGCTGTCGGGGGTCGCTTCATTGACCTCGGCGGCGGGCGCTTCGGCTTCGACAGGCGGAGTTTCTTCAGCCACCGCCTCGGCGACGGCTTCGGCTTCCGCGGTCGGCTCTTCGGTCGCGGCCTCGACCTCGGCGGCCATCACCGCTTCGGCTTCCTCGTTCGAGCCCTCGGCGGGCGCTTCCTCGGCGACCGGCGCGTTCTTCGCCTCTTCAGCGGCAGCGGCGGCCTCGGCGGCCTTCGTCGCACGCTCTTCGGCGCGCTCGGTGGCCTTCTCGCCCGGCTTGCCCTTGTTCGGGTTGTTCTTCGCAGGCCGCTCACGGACGCCGGCGACGTCGAGGAAGCGGGCGACGCGATCGGTCGGCTGCGCGCCGACGCCCAGCCAATGCTTGGCGCGATCGGCGTCGAGCTGGACGCGCTGATCGCTGTCCTTGGCGAGAAGCGGGTTGTAGTTGCCGATCTTCTCGATGAACTTGCCGTCACGCGGGCTGCGCGCGTCGGCGACGACGATGCGATAATAGGGGCGCTTCTTCGAGCCGCCACGCGAAAGACGAATGCTGAGTGCCATGGTAGTGCTACTTCCTTGCTTAAATACGTTTTTGTTGACTGGATCCCGGCCTGCGCCGGGATGACGGCGACGCCGTCACTTCTTTTTCACGTTCATGAAATTCTGAAAGCCCGGCGGCATCTTGGCGCCGGTGCCGGGCAGGCCGGGCAGCCCACCCATCTGGTTCATCGCATCGCCAAGCTCGGGGCCGCCCATCGCATTGCCGAGACCGCCCATGCCGCCTTTCCCGAGCATCGCCATCATGCCCTTCAGGCCGCCCATCTTCTTGATGCGCTTCATCGCGGTCGCCATTTCCTGATGCATCTTCATCAGCTTGTTGACGTCCTGCACCGTGGTGCCGGAGCCCCTGGCGACGCGGATCTTGCGCTTGGCGTTGAGCAGTTCTGGCTTGGCCCGCTCCTTGGGCGTCATCGAGGTGATGATCGCATCCATCCGCAGCAGGATCTTGTCGTCGACATTGCTCGCGGCCATCGCCGCCTGCGCCTTCTTCATGCCGGGGATCATGCCCGCCAGCGCGCCGATCCCGCCCATCTTCGACATCTGCTGGAGCTGGGCGCGCAGGTCGTTGAGATCGAACTGCCCCTTCTCCAGCCGCCGCGCCATGCGCTCGGCGTCTTCCTGCTGGATCGTCTCGGCGGCGCGTTCGACCAGCGACACCACGTCGCCCATGCCGAGGATGCGGCCGGCGACGCGGCTGGGATGGAAACCCTCCAGCGCGTCGAGCTTTTCGCCGGTACCCGCGAACTTGATCGGCTTGCCGGTGACCGCGCGCATCGACAGCGCCGCGCCGCCGCGCGCATCGCCGTCCATGCGAGTCAGCACGACGCCGGTCAGCGGCACTTGCGCCGAGAAGCTGGTCGCGACGTTGACCGCATCCTGGCCGGTCAGGCTGTCGACGACGAGCAGGATTTCCTGCGGCCGCGCGATGTCGGCGACCGCCTTCATCTCGTCCATCAGCGCCTGGTCGACGTGCAGACGACCGGCGGTGTCGAGCATCAGGACGTCATAGCCCTGCAGCTTGGCCGCCTGGATCGCGCGGCGGGCGATGTCGACCGGCTGCTGCCCCGCGACGATCGGCAAGGTCGCGACCTCGGTCTGCTCGCCCAGGATCGCCAGCTGCTCCTGCGCCGCCGGGCGATTGACGTCGAGCGACGCCATCAGCACCTTCTTGCGGTCGCGGCTCACCAAACGCTTGGCGATCTTGGCGGTGGTGGTGGTCTTACCAGACCCTTGCAGACCGACCATCATCACGACCGCAGGCGGCGTGACGCCCAGGTTGAGCTCGCTCTCGTCCGCGCCGAGCATCTCGACCAGCGCGTCGTTGACGATCTTGACGACCTGCTGCCCCGGCGTGACCGAGCGCAGCACCGACTGGCCGACCGCCTGTTCGGTGACCTTCTCGACGAAATCGCGCGCGACGGGCAGCGCGACGTCCGCTTCAAGCAGCGCGATCCGCACCTCGCGCATCGCGGCGCGCACGTCCGCCTCGGTCAGCGCGCCACGGCCACGCAACCGGTCGAACACACCGCCAAGGCGATCGCTCAGGCTGTCGAACATTCAAATCTCCTTGCCGACCCGGAAGACGCAAAACACGCCGGCGAACGAAACCTCGTCGGCCGGCGTCACCCAGATGGGTGCACAATCTCGCGTTCGCAAAGGGAACGGTTAGCGCCATTCTAGGCGTGTCGGAGAAAAAACGCAACCGCCCGTCCGCACTTAACTCCTTCTTGACCCTGCCATGCGATCAGCGCCGCTGGACCAGACCGCGTGCGCGGTCGCCTGGCGGGGATTTTAGGCATGACCGAACCGGCTTCGGCCCGGCGCGATTTGTTGGGCGGCGCGATCACCGCCGCCGCGATCATCCTGTTCGTCGGCACGGGCAGCGCCGCGCTGTCGATGATCGTGACCAACTATTTCGCCGGCAAGGGCGGCAACGACCAGACGCTGGTCATCGCCCTGTTACTCAACGTCGCCCTGATCCTGTTCGGCTGGCGCCGCAATCGCGATCTCAGCCGTCAGGTGTCGGAGCGCGCCGCAGCGGAGGCTCGCGCGACGTTGCTGGCGTCGAAGGACCCCCTGACCGGTTTCCTGAACCGCCGCAGCCTGGCCGAGGAAGGCGCCGCGATGGTGTCCCGCGCGGAACGCCGCAACAAGGCGGTCGCGCTGCTGATGCTCGACCTCGACCATTTCAAGACGGTCAACGACATGCACGGCCATTCGGTCGGCGATTCGCTGCTGCGCGCGGTCGCGGAGGAAGTGGCGCTGGTGCTGCCCGATTCGGCGCTCGTCGCGCGGTTCGGGGGCGATGAGTTCGCCTGTGCGATGCTGTTCGATCCGGGCAATCCCGACAGTGTCGAGCGTATCGCGGAGCGGCTGGTATCGCGAATGAACCAGCCGTTTCACATCGACGGCCTGCATCTCAACGTCACCGCGTCGATCGGCATCGCGCGCAGCGACGCCGGGTGCCCGACGATCGACGCCCTGCTCCGCGCCGCCGACATCGCGCTCTACGCCGCGAAGAATGTCGGGCGTAACCGCCATGCGTGGTTCGACGTGTCGATGGAACGCGAGCTCCAGGCGCGCAACGAACTCGAAGGGTCATTGCGCGCCGCCATCCCGCGCGGTGAGATCGTCCCCTATTTCGACCAGCAGATCGACATGACCACCGGCCGGCTGATGGGGTTCGAAGTGCTCGCGCGCTGGGAACATCCGCAGCGCGGCCTGATCGACGCCGAGCATTTCGTGCCGATCGCCGAGGAAACCGGCATGATCGCCGATCTGTCGATGACGGTGATGCGCCAGGCGTTCGCGGCGGCGCGCGACTGGCACCCGGCGCTGACGCTGGCGGTCAATGTTTCACCGTGGCAGCTCAAGGATGCCTGGCTGGCGCAGAAGATCATCAAGCTGCTGACCGAAACCGGCTTCCCGCCGAGCCGACTGGAAGTCGAGATCACCGAAAGCGCGCTGTTCGAGAACATGGCGCTGGCGCAATCCGTCGTGGGCAGCCTCAAGAACCAGGGCATCAAGCTGGCGCTCGACGATTTCGGGACCGGCTATTCGAGCCTGGCGCATCTGCGCGCGTTGCCGTTCGACCGGATCAAGATCGACCGGAGCTTCGTCATGTCGATCAACCAGAACCCCGAAAGCGCGGCGATCGTCAATGCGATCGCGCGGCTGGGCGACAGCCTGAACCTGGCGATCACCGCCGAGGGGATCGAGGACAAGGCGACCGAGGAACGGCTGCGCTCGCTCGGCTGCGCGCGGGGCCAGGGGCATTGCTTCGGGCGGCCGCTGACGGCGGCGAACGCGCGGCTGCTGCTGGCGGAACGGCGCCTGCTTGCGACGACGCCCGCCGAGGAGCCCGCTACCAGCCAGCGCCTGGCTGGCTGAGATATTCCGCTTCCTCAGGCGTCGATGCGCGCCCGAGCGCGGCATTGCGCGACGGGAACCGGCCGAAGCGCATCACAACGTCCCGGTGTTCGCGGGCGAACTTCAAATTGCCCTCGATACCGAGCAACTCGAACTTCCCAACACTGAGAGCCTGCAGTCCCCGATCTTCGGCGTGCATGAATGGCATATAAACGAAAGCGCGCCTTTCCCGCGGATAGTGCTCGTCCCATCCCTTACCGATCGCATGTAAACCGAGCCACCACGCCAGGTAGTCATTAGCATAAGCGGCTGCGCTATTGCGATATATGTTGCGAGAGAATTGGTCGGTCGCGATGATCGCGGCGAGCAGCGTGTCGGGGTCATCCCAACAGTGCGTCGCATCGGTCGCGGCCACATCACCAACCCAACCACCAAATCGCCGTTCGATTTCCGCATCCAGCACGCGGTCTTTAGCGAAATGCTTCTCGGCAGGAATCTCCTCGAACCAAAAGCGAAGCACTTCCGCCGCCCGCGCGTGGACTTCATCTCGCCACGCCACTAGATCACCCGCCATGTCATCCCTTTCGCAGCCCGAGGTCATCAGCCTGGGGTGCCGCCTCAATATCGCCGAGAGCGAAACGATCCGAGCCTTGCTCGGCGACCGCGACATCGTCGTGGTCAACAGTTGCGCGGTGACCAACACCGCCGTCAAGCAGACCCGCGCCGCGATCCGCAAGGCGCGCCGCGCGCGGCCGGGCGCGATGCTGGCGGTGACGGGGTGCGCGGCGCAGATCGACCCGGCGAGCTTCGCCGCGATGCCCGAGGTCGATCGCGTGATCGGCAACAGCGACAAGTTGCTGGCCGAGGCGTGGCGCGTGTCAGGCGCGCTGGTCATTCGCGACATGGCGCGCGTGACGGAAATCGCGCCGCACCTCGCCGTCGCCACCGACCAGTCGCGCGCGTTCGTCGAGGTGCAGAATGGCTGCGACCATCGCTGCACCTTCTGCGCGATCCCGTTCGGGCGCGGCCCGAGCCGCTCGGCCCCGGCGGGCGCGGTGATCGACGCGATCGAGCGTGCGGTCGCGGCGGGCAAGAACGAGGTCGTGCTGACCGGGGTCGATTTGACCAGCTACGGCGCCGACCTGCCCGGCCAGCCCAATCTCGGCAGCCTGGTCGAACGCATCCTGTCGCGCACCGCTTTGCCCCGCCTGCGGCTGTCGTCGATCGACGCGCCGGAGATCGACGATCGCCTGTTCGCGCTGCTGACGGAAGAAGCACGCGTCATGCCGCACCTCCACCTCTCGCTCCAGGCGGGCGACGACATGGTCCTCAAGCGGATGAAGCGCCGCCATGCCCGCGCCGACGCCGTGCGGCTGGTCGAACGGCTCAAGGCGGCACGGCCGGAAATCGCGATCGGCGCCGACCTGATCGCCGGCTTTCCGACCGAGGACCGCGCGATGGCGGAGAACAGCCGGAAGCTGATCGACGATTGCGACATCGTCCACGCGCACATCTTCCCTTACTCGCCCCGCGCCGGCACCCCCGCCGCGCGGATGCCGCAGGTCGACCCCGAAATTCGCCGCGAACGAGCCGCGCGGCTCCGCGAGGCGGCGGCGCGGCGCAAGGCGGCGTGGCTGCGTTCGCTGGTCGGGACGCAGCAGCGGGTGCTGGTGGAAGCGCCGGGCGATCGCGGGCACACCGAAAGCTTCGCGGAGGTCTTCCTCGACCGGGCATATCCAACCGGCACGATCGTCAATTTGACGGTGGAACCAGATAATGTCCGTCATTCCCGCGAAAGCGGGAACCCATCTCCTGCTCCAGCCTCGGGCAGTCCGGTGGAGATGGGTCCCCGCTTTCGCGGGGATGACGACAAAAGAAAGATCGCGGCAGCCGCATGAGCACTACTCCCTCCTGGCACCAGCGCCTGCTCGGCGGCTTCAAGCGGACGTCGGACCGGCTGGTCGGCAACCTCGCCGGTCTCGGCACCGCGCGGCTCGACGACGACACGCTCGACGAGATCGAGGAGGCGCTGATCGCGTCCGACCTCGGCCCCGCGACCGCCGCGCGCATCCGCGCCCGCCTGGCCGAGGGCAGCTTCGAGCGCGACATGGAGGAACTCGGCATCCGCCTGGTCGTCGCCGAGGAGATCGAGAAGACACTGGCCAAGGTCGCCAGGCCGCTGGAGATCGAAGCCTTCCCGCGGCCCCAGGTGCTGCTGGTCATCGGCGTCAACGGGTCGGGCAAGACCACCACGATCGCCAAGCTCGCGCACCTGCTGCAGGAACAGGATTACGGCGTGATGCTCGCCGCCGGCGACACGTTCCGCGCGGCGGCGATCGGCCAGCTCCAGACCTGGGCCGACCGGGTCGGGGTCGAACTGGTCAAAGGCCCCGAAGGCGGCGACACGGCGGGCATCGTGTTCGAGGCGGTCAAGCGCGCAACCGACAAGGGGACCGACGCGCTGATCGTCGACACCGCCGGGCGACTGCAGAACAAGCGCGAGCTGATGGAAGAGCTGGCGAAGATCCGCCGCGTGCTCGGCCGCATCAATCCCGCGTCGCCGCACGATGTCGTGCTGGTGCTCGACGCGACGACCGGCCAGAACGCGCTCAGCCAGATCGAAGTGTTCAAGGAAGTGGCGGGCGTCACCGGCCTGGTCATGACCAAGCTCGACGGCACCGCGCGCGGCGGCGTGCTGGTCGCCGCGGCCGAGCAATACGGCCTGCCGATCCACGCGATCGGCGTCGGCGAAAAGATCGACGACCTGCGCCCGTTCGACCCGAAAGAGGTTGCGCGGATCATCGCTGGCGTTGAGGAGCTGCTGAAATGACGACATGCCAATCGCATTGGGAGCGCATCCCGTGCTCCGGCAAAGGCCGGAGCGTTGGCAGCGTGGCCTATCGCCGGCCACCGCTCCGGCCTTCGCCGGAGCACGAAGGTAGCGAGAAATGACGACGAAGAAGGAAGGCGCGGGGCTACGGCTCGCGATCGATTACGCCCCGCTGCTGGTGTTCGTCGCGATCACCTTCTTCGCGCCCGGCGCGCCGCTGATGAAGATCGTCGCCGGCGTCACCCACGGCCTCGACGGCATGGAGCAGATGAAGGCGATTGTCATCGCCCGCGTGATCGTCGCGACGGCCGCGTTCATGGTGTCGACGGTGATCGCGATGGTCGTGTCGCAGATCAGGCTCGGCTCGATTTCCCCGATGCTGTGGATTTCGGGCGTGCTGGTCGTCGTGTTCGGCGGGCTGACGGTCTATTTCCACGATCCGAGCTTCATCAAGATGAAGCCGACCTTCGTGTACCTGCTATTCTCCGGCACGCTGGCGTTCGGGCTGCTGACCGGGCGGCCGCTGCTCGAACAATTGCTCGGCACCGCCTATCCGGGATTGAGCGCCGAAGGGTGGCGCAAGGTGACGCGCAACTGGGCGTTGTTCTTCCTGTTCATGGCCGCGCTCAATGAGACGGTATGGCGGCTGACCGCGCCCAATGCCGGCGATCCGATCACGTTCTGGGCGGGCTTCAAGCTGTGGGGCGCGATCCCGCTGACGATGCTGTTCGCGTTCGCCAACGTGCCGATGATGCTGAAGCACGGCCTGATGGCCGAAACCGGCAACGACGCCGCCGACGCCGCGATCAAGGAATTGCCACCGGAATGAGAAATCCCTCTCCCTGTGGGAGAGGGAGGGAGGAGCCGAAGGCGACGGAAGGGTGAGGGCAGTCGAGAGTGATCGCGCCCTGCCCTCACCCCTCGGCGCCACGCGCCTTGACCCTCTCCCAATGGGAGAGGGTTCCAAAGGTCACACTCGGGTCACACTAGCGCGGTGTTCCGGCCCGCCGTGTTCCTGCGAATGCAGGAACCCAGGATAGTGCAGTCAACGCGGCCCTGGGCTCCTGCTTTCGCAGGAGCACGATGGCGGATGGCGTCACGATGTCAAAGAGCCTGACAAGGCTGGCGCACGAAATCCTACATTGCAAGCGCGGCGGCTATCGAGGGTAGCGTGGCCGTCTCGGCCTCCCCTCCCTGGAAGGGAAGGGAGGCCGAGAAGGGCGAGAGCCGGTAGCGGATCGCTCCCCGCCATCACCCCTCGCCGCTCAAGCGGCTCGACCCTCTCCCGATGGGAGAGGGTTTAGGGGTTCGGGCGTTCAGCCGACCGCCGCGTCGTAGCGCCGTCCGGCCTCGTCCCAGTTCACCACGTCCCACCATGCCTTCAAATAGCCCGGCCGGTCGTTGCGATAGGTCAGGTAATAAGCGTGTTCCCACACGTCGTTGCCCAGGACCGGCGTGCCCTTGTCCTTGGCATCGTCCATCAGCGGGTTGTCCTGGTTCGGGGTCGAGGTGACCTTCAGCGCGCCCGACGAGTCCGTGATGACCCACGCCCAGCCCGAGCCGAACTGGCCCGCGCCCTTGGTGTTGAAATCTTCCTTGAGCTTGTCGAGCCCGCCATAGGCGTCGATCGCGTCCTTCAACTTGCCCGACGGCTGGGTCGAGCCCTTGGGCGCCATGATCTTCCAGAAGAAATCGTGGTTCCAGTATCCGCCGCCATTGTTGCGCACCTTCGCCGAGGCGGTCGAGATCGAGCCCAGGATATCCTCGATCGACTTGCCCTCCAGCCCGCTCTCGGTGACGCCGGCGTTCAGATTGTCGGTGTACGCCTTGTGATGCTTGTCGTGGTGGAACTTCATCGTCTCTTCGTTGATGATCGGTTCCAGCGCGTCATAGGCGTACGGCAACGGGGGGAGTTCGAAAGCCATCGGGCTTCTCCTTTCGGGCAAGATGGTCGGGGTTCGCGAAGGCAAACGCCGGTAGTCGTCAAATGGGTCCGCGACAGTCGTTGCGCAAGCGATTCCATCGCGCCCGGACGCAAAAAGGGCGCCGCCCGCCGATGCGGGCGACGCCCCTTCCCCCTCCCCGGGGAAGTCAGCCGACGCCGAGCGAGCAAGCCTCCAGCCCGACCAGCGCGTCCGATATCGAATCGAGCTTCAGGCTCTCGACCACCTTGTCGCCGTCCATGATCCCGACGAGCCGGTTCTTGCCCATGTCCGCCAGGAAGGTCTTGCCGCTCACCGCGAACTTGTAGCCGGAGCCGAGGTCAGGGAATTTGATGCCCTTGAGCTTGATCGTGCCCCATCCCTTGTCGATCGCATCGCCGTTCACGAAATAGAGCTGGAACTTGTAATCGCCGCCGTCGACGACGCCGTGCAGCTGCGCGTCGATCACCGAGACGCGGGCCGTGTCCTCCTTCGGATAATAAGCGACGCGCAGGATCGTGTCCCCGGCATAGGACCGCAGCAGCGCGCAATTGTCGTCGTTCTTGTAAAGGTCCCAGCCACCGTCATACTTCTTGACCGGGCCATCGGAATCGACGGGCATCGCGCCCATCGCCATGCCCAGCAACGCAACCAAACCCAACATCATCGTCATTACCCCACCCGCGATAAACCGGTCTTTTCATGCGACAAACGGCGCTCGGCGTATTGGATATTTCGGTCATCCATTGGGCAGCAGATCGTGCCGGCGCAAAGCGTGGCGGAGTTGGTCGTAGCTCAGCCCGAGCGCCTCGGCGGTCTGGCGCTGGTTGAAGCGGTTGGCGGCGAGCGCCTTGGCCAGCACGTCGCGCTCGAACCGGGCGACGCGCGACTTGAAATCGACCGGCTCGGGCTCGGTGGGGCCGGCGGAGGGCATCGAGGGCATGGCGGGCGCCGGCGGCGGTTGCGGAATGCCGCCGGTGCCGGGCCGGTGGGGCGACTGGAAGGGATCGAACTCGATCAGGGCGATCGGGCCGGGCTGCTCCCAGCGATAGACCGCGCGCTCGACCACGTTGCGCAATTCGCGGACGTTGCCCGGCCATGGATAGTCGATCAGCGCGTCGATCGCCTCGGGCGAGAACCCTTCCCAGTCGCGCGCCATCTCCGCCGCCATGCGCCGCCCGAAATGGTCCGCCAGCACGCCGACATCGCCCGGACGCGCGCGTAAGGGCGGCAGCGTCACGACCTCGAAGCTCAAGCGGTCGAGCAGGTCGGCGCGGAACTGGTTCCTCTCGACCTTGTCGGGCAAATGCTCGTTGGTCGCGGCGACGATGCGCACGTCGACCCGCACGGGATGCGACGACCCGATCCGCGTGACCTCGCCATATTCGACCGCGCGGAGCAGACGTTCCTGCGCCGCCATCGACAGCGTGCCGAGTTCGTCGAGGAACAGCGTACCGCCATCCGCCTCCTCGAACCGGCCAGCGCGGGCGCGGGTCGCGCCGGTGAACGCCCCCGCCTCGTGCCCGAACAGTTCCGCCTCGATCAGCGTTTCCGGCAGGGCCGCGCAATTCATGATGATCAGCGGTTGATCCCAGCGCGGGCTGAGACGATGGAGCCGTTCGGCCACCAGTTCCTTGCCGGTGCCGCGCTCGCCGATCACCAGCACCGGGCGATCGAGCGCGGCGGCGCGGCTGGCACGCTCCAGCGCGTCGAGAAACGGGCCTGATTGGCCGATGACCTGCGTCGCGCGCTCCATACCCTAATACTTGGCGTAATTTACCAATCGTCGGCAAGTGAAAACCGCCAACCACCCTTGGCCTTTTGCCAGAAATGGCGGATTTCCGCCGTTTTTCGTAATTGGCACGGTAGCTGCAATTCAACCGGCAACGCCGCTGACGGCGCACTGAAATTCCAGGGAGCAAGACAATGAACAAGGTTTCGATCGGTCTGGGCCGCACGGTCGTGGTGATCGCCAGCACGCTGGTCTGCGGTTCGTCGCTGATGATGGCGGCGCTCGGCCCCGGGCTCGCCCAGGCACAGACCCATCAGGTCGCCGCCGCCCTCCGGGCGTAACGGCCATCGGGTCCCATCAAAGTAATACTTTGATGGGCACCCATCGCCGGGGCGGGTTTCCCCCTTGCTGCCCGCCCCGGCGCCCAATCCGAGTAAAGCGTGAATTCCGAGGAGCAACACCGACATGGGCATTTTTTCGCGAACCCGCGACATCATCGCCGCCAACTTCACCGACCTGCTCGATAAGGCGGAAGACCCGGCGAAGATGATCCGCATGATCATCCTGGAGATGGAGGAAACGCTGGTCGAGGTTCGCGCCTCCGCCGCGCGCACCATCGCCGACCAGAAGGAGATGCGGCGTCACATGAGCAAGCTCGCCCAGCTTGAGGAAAGCTGGACCGAGAAGGCCGAGCTGGCGCTGTCGAAGGATCGCGAGGACCTGGCCAAGGCGGCGCTGATCGAACGCCAGAAGGCGACCGACATGATCGCCGAGCTGACCGCCCAGGTCACCGTGCTCGACGAGGCGCTGCGCGCGTCCGAGGAAGACATCGCCAAGCTGCAGAAGAAGCTGAGCGAGGCGCGCAACCGCCAGACGTCGATCGCGACCCGGCTGGAAAGCGCCAACAACCGCTACAAGCTGCGCGAGGTCTATTCGGCCAGCCGCACGCAGGACGCCTTCTCGCGCTTCGACATCCTCGAACGCCATGTCGACCTGGCCGAGGGCCGCGCCGAAGCCGCCGGCCTGGGCGCCGCGCCCAAGACGCTGGAGGAAGAGATGGCCGAGCTGAAGGCCGCCGAAAAGGTCGATGCCGAACTGGAAGCGCTCAAGGCGCGCATGAAGAAGGGGTCGTAAGCCATGAACGATTTCCTGATCCCCGTATTCATCTGCGGCATGCTGTTCATCGGCCTGCCCTGGCTGATCTTCCACTACGTCACGAAGTGGAAGCAGGCGCCGAAGATCACCAACGAGGACGAGAAGCTGCTCGACGAGCTCTACTCGCTCGCGCGCCGCCTCGAGGACCGCGTTTCCACGGTCGAGCGCATCGTCGCCGCCGACCACCCCGATTGGAAGACGAGCATGCCGCTCGCCGCCGATCCCACCGATTATTCCACCCGGAGGAACTGAGATGTCCGCCAGCCGCACCAAATTCTACCTCGACAAGCAGAACAGCAAATGGCTGGGCGTGTGTTCGGGGATCGCCGACTATACCGGCATCGACGTGACGATGGTCCGCGTCGGCACCGTGGTCCTGGCGCTGATCACCTCGGGCTGGGTCATCCCCGCCTATTTCATCACCGCCTGGGTCGCCCCCACCAAGCCGTTCGGCCTGTATGACGACGCGGAGGACGCGAAGTTCTGGCAGGGCGTGCGCACCAACCCGTCGCGCTCCACCGCCGAGGTCCGCTCCAAGTTCCGCGATCTCGACCGCCGGCTTGCCGACATCGAGACCCTCTACACCAGCCGCAACAGCCGGCTGGCCGACGAAATCGACAGCCTGCGCTGACACGCGGCTGATCAGGGAGAAAGACTGTGGATAATGGTCAACTGTTCGTCCTGGCGATCATCGCGATGGGCATCTTCGGTGGGATCATCAAGATGTCGATCCGGGCCAAGCACGGCTACTCGCTGGAAGACCGCAACAGCCGCCGCAACCGCTTGCGCGGCGGCGGCGAGGGCGGCGACATCGAGGCGCAGCGCAAGATCGAGCTGCTGTCGAGCGAGAATGAGCGCCTGACCGGCCAGATCGGCCGCCTCGAGGAGCGGCTGCGGGTGCTCGAACGGATCGCCACCGATCCCGCCGAGCGCGTGTCCCGCGAAATCGAAGACCTGCGCAGCCGCGACTGAGGAAAGGAACGACCATGAGCCCCCTAATCATTCCGATCCTGGGCATCAGCTGCGGCCTGGTCGCGATCCTCGGCGGCGTCTTCGTCAAGCCCTGGTTCGCCTACCGCCAGCGCCAATTGGAACTCCAGGCCGACAAGGTCGCCGAAAAAGCCGCCCAGTACGCGGCGCAGACCGAACGGCTCGAACAACGGATGCGGGTGCTGGAACGCATCGTCACCGATCGCGGCATCGATGTCGCGGATGAAATCGAAAAGCTGCGCGACGAACCCGCGCCGCTGAACTGAAGGACTGAAACAATGGGACTGATCATCATCACCGCCATCATCGCGATCCCTGCGGGCATTGCGGTCTGGCTGACCGAACGGGTCGATCGCCCCCGCCGCCGCGCGATGCGCGAGGCGCAGATCCAGCCCGCCGAATAACCACCGGACGTTTTCAGGGAGCCCCCATGAACCCCTTCGAAATGGTCATCGCCATCGTCGCGATCGTCACCATCGGCGGCATCATCCGCGCCAGGATGGGCGTCGGCCGCGACAACCAGGGCAACGAGTTCAGCCTGCGGAACGACGCCGCGACGGCGGAGAACCGGCAGCTCCGCGAGGACATTCGCGGCCTCAAGGAACGCATCGCCGTCCTGGAGCGCGTGATCACCGACACCAACACCAGCAGCGACCTCGACCGCGAGATCGAGAAGCTGCGCGACACCGACCGCTGACGCGGCCACTTTTCACACGGAGACGTCTGTCATGACCGACCCCAATCTCTACTTCGCGATGGCCGGGGCCAGCCTGGCCGGACTCGGCATGGTCTGCATGGCCGCCCTCGCCGGCTGGCGCGGCTGGCTGGCGCTCAAGGAACGCGAGCTGACCGCGTTCGGCGAGCACGCCCAGACCGACGGCCCGAGCCTGCCCAACGCCAGCGCCCGGATCGAGATCGCCGACCTGAAAGAACGCATCCGCAAGCTCGAAGCGATCGCATCGGGGGTGGATCTTTGACCTCTTATCCCTCCCCTTCCGGGGAGGGATCGGGGGCGGGGCAGTGCGGCAAGCGACATCGCCTGTGGATAGCCCCCACCCCAACCCCTCCCCTGAAGGGGAGGGGCTAGGCGAACACCGCCGCGACGCTATAGGCACCGCATGCCCAGCCTCGCCGACCTGCAAGACGAATATGAATTCCTCGACGCCGACGACCGTTACCGCCTGCTGATCGACCTCGGCCGCGGCCTTGAGGATATGCCGGAGCCGCTCAAGACCGACGCCACCCTCGTCCGCGGCTGTTCGGCGTCGGTCTGGGTCTATCCCACCCGCCGCGACGACGGCACCCTCCATTTCCTCGCCGACAGTAACGCCGCGATCACCAAAGGCATTATCGCCCTGGCGCTGAGCACGGTGCAGGACCGGCAGCCCGCCGACATCCTGGGCACCGACATCGACGCCGCGCTGGCGCCGTTCGACTTGCGCAACCAGCTCAGCTCGAACCGGACGCAGGGCATCCCCAACATGATCGCGCTGATCCGCGAAACCGCCGGGCGGTACGCTTAGGGCGGATTGCCATTCAGTACATGGGTAGCCCAAAACCACCCGTGCTCCTGCGAAAGCAGGAGCCCAGAGCCACAGGCGACATGGTTTGGGATCCTGGGCTCCTGCTTTCGCAGGAGAACGATGGCTAGAATGTTCGCCAGTCGAAGGTCAGCGGCGCTTCGCGGAAGGCAAAGCGGTCGAGGTGGCGGGCGACGGCGCCCTTCAACGCTTCGAGTTGTCCGTCCGCGCTCGCCTCGATCCGCACGTCGAGCGCGTCAGCACCCGCATCGAACGTGACCAGCGCGTCGGCCGGCCAATCGGCGCCGCGCGCATCCTTCGGGAAGACCACAGTGCCGTGATCGGGGGTGAACGCGACGACCAAATTGTGCTGCCAATGCTTGCACAATTGCTGGAGATATTTGCCGGCCGAGGCGGTCGGGACGGTGGCGGTGGCGGAAACGGTCATGGGATTCTCCAATTCCCTCTCCCATCGGGAGAGGGAGGGAGCCGCTCGTGGAGCGGCGGAAGGGTGAGGGTCGAGAGCGGATCGCGCCCTGCCCTCACCCCTCGCTGCTGCGCAGCTCGACCCTCTCCCGATGGGAGAGGGTTGTTGCCTACAGCCGCTCGATCTTCTGCGCGGCTTCGTCGATCAGCGCGACGACCCGGTGCAGCACCGCGTCGTCGACGTCGCCCGAGCGCAGCCGGTTGACCAGCACTTCGCGCAGATTGCCCATCGCGCGGCGGACCGAGGTGGAATCGGTCCTCTGCCGCTCCTCGCCCAAGGCAGTGAGGCGCGCGATCAGCGTGTCGACCAGTTCCTTGTTGGCGTCGAGCTCGGCGGTGCCGGCATCGGTGACCGCGAACGCCTTCTTGGCACCCTCGCTCTGCTGCTGCGCGATGAAGCCCATGTCGTCGAGCATGGTCAGCGTCGGATAGACGACGCCCGGGCTCGGCGCATAGGCACCGCCGGTCAGGCTCTCGATCTCGCGGATCAGGTCGTAGCCGTGGCGCGGCTCGTCGGCGATCAGCTTGAGCAGCACGAGCCGCAGTTCGCCGCCGTCGAACATGCGGCGCGAACGCCCTTCCCCACGGCCCGAGCGACCGCCCCAATGGCGGCCAGGATGGCCCCAGCCGCCGCGCATCGCGTGGCGCATCCCTGTGCGGCAGCCGCGGCCACCATTTTCAAAATATACGAACATGTCTTTTGATCCTCTGTGTCAGATGAAGCTAAGATATATCTTATTGCGATGATATCAAGATATATCTTTGAACAATTTTCCGTAGCGAGGAAAAAAGAAGAAAGCAGGAGAGTCGCACAAAGACGCAAAGGCGCGAAGAGCGTTCGCCTGTAGCCCACGTCTCGCGCCAGCGAGACCTTCTCGATCCTCGGCAGCCGAAAGCGATGAAGCCGCCGGCGCGGCGGGACGGAACAGCAGGCAATCCTTCTTTGCGTCTTAGCGTCTTTGTGCGAGTCAAACTCTTCTCTTCCCTCCACCCACCAACGGCCTATCTTCCCCGCATGGCCGACCTCTTCGCCGGTTTCGCACCCGAAGCCGCTCCCGACACCTTGAGTGAGAACGCCCCGCTGGCCGACCGGCTGCGGCCCCGCGCGCTGGCGGACGTCGTCGGCCAGGAACACCTCACCGGCCCCGACGGCGCGATCGGGCGGATGGTCGCGGCGGGGCGGCTGTCGTCGATGATCCTGTGGGGTCCGCCCGGCACCGGCAAGACGACGATCGCGCGGCTGCTTGCCGATGCGGTAGGCTTGCGCTTCGTCGCGATCAGCGCGGTGTTCTCCGGCGTCGCCGACCTCAAGAAAGCCTTCGCCGAGGCGCGCGAGCATGCGCGGCCAAGAATCGGCGAGGCCAAGCGCACCTTGCTGTTCGTGGACGAGATCCACCGTTTCAACCGCGCGCAGCAGGACGGTTTCCTGCCCTATGTCGAGGACGGCACGGTGACATTGGTCGGCGCGACCACCGAGAATCCGTCTTTCGAACTCAACGCCGCCGTGCTCAGCCGCGCGCAGGTGCTGATCCTCCATCGCCTCGACGCCGCCGCGCTCGGCAAGCTGCTCGACCGCGCCGAGGAGCTGGAGGGCCGCCCCCTCCCCCTTATGCCCGAGGCGCGCGACGCGATGGTGGCGAGCGCCGACGGCGACGGGCGCTTCCTGCTCAACCAGGCCGAGACCCTGTTCTCGGTCGACCTGCCCGAACCGCTCGCCCCCGCCGGGCTGTCGGCGTTCCTGCAACGCCGCGTCGCGGTGTACGACAAGGACCGCGAGGGGCATTACAACCTGATCTCCGCGCTCCACAAATCGGTGCGCGGGAGCGATCCGCAGGCGGCGCTCTACTATCTCGCGCGGATGCTGACCGCCGGCGAGGAGCCGCTCTACGTGCTGCGCCGGCTGGTGCGGATGGCGATCGAGGATATCGGCCTCGCTGATCCCAATGCGCTGGTCCAGTGCATCGCGGCGAAGGATACCTACGACTTTCTCGGCTCGCCCGAGGGCGAACTCGCGCTGGTCCAGGCATGCCTGTACCTCGCGACCGCGCCCAAGTCGGTGTCCGGCTACAAGGCGATGGGTGCGGCGTGGAAATCGGCGCGGGAAACCGGCTCGCTGATGCCGCCGCAGAACATCCTCAACGCGCCGACGAAGCTGATGAAGGATATCGGCTATGGCAAGGGCTATACCTACGATCCCGATACCGAGCATGGCTTCTCTGGCGACAATTACTGGCCCGAGGAAATGGCGCCGCAGACCTTCTACGCGCCGACCGATCGCGGGTTCGAGAAGCGTATCCGCGAGCGGCTGGACTATTGGGACTCATTGAGAAAGCGCGATGCCAGATAATCCCCGTCATCCCCGCGAAAGCGGGGACCCATCTCCTGAGCGTACAGTTAAATACTGCCGTACTGTTTGCGGCTCGTCCACGAGATGGGTCCCCGCTTTCGCGGGGATGACGGAGTAAGAAGTGGCGATGGACAATTGGGATCAGGTCGTCGCCTTCGCGCTGACGTTGCCCGACAGCTACATGGAAAGCTTCTACGGCGACCTGTGCCCAAAGGTGAACAAGAAGGCGTTCGTCTCGCCCGGCCGCGAGCCCGACAGCTTCCATGTGCCGAGCCCGCATGACGAGAAAGCGGTGCTGCTGGACACCGACGTTCCTCCACTTCCGCCGCGCCGAGGCGATCCACAACGCGGCGGGGTTCGGCAAGGCGACGACGGTCTACGACGCGATCGGCGCGGCGCAGGTCGCCAAGGCCAGCTTCGCCGGGATGCGCCTGCTCCATCATCTCGACGGCCGCATCGCGGTGTGGCCGTTCGATCCGGCGCCGACGTCGGGCATGACGATCGTCGAAATCTACACCGCGATCGCCGCGCGCGCGGCGGGATTGCGCAAGGGGTTGAGCAAGCTGCGGACGCCCGACGCACTGGACGAGGCGCTGGCCGCGCTCGGCGCGCGTCCGCACGAACCGCTGGCGCGCTACGACGATCATGCGACCGACGCGATCCTCGCCGCCGCCTGGCTGCGCGCCAACGCCGCACGGCCCGATTTGTGGTCGCCCATCGGCCTGACGGCGGACATCGCGCGCACCGAAGGCTGGACCTTCGGCGTCGCCTGACGCATGGGGGCGCCCGTGCCGGCTTAGCTCAGTTGGTAGAGCGCCAGTTTTGTAAACTGGATGTCGCGGGTTCGATCCCTGCAGCCGGCACCATCTACCGATCTCGCCAATAATCGAACGCAAGCTGTTGCTGCCCGCGCACCAGCTTCATCGCGCGCGGCCCGGTCCACGGCCCGTCATAGCCCAGCACGAACGCGCGCGCGCCGCCCCACCAGCCCTGTCCGGGCAGCCGATCCGATTCGCGCACCACCAGCACCGCCAGCTCAGGCTCGCCCGCCGCGACCGCCGCTTCGTCGATCGCGTCGAGCGTCCTGCACACCACCCGCATCTTCGGCCGCGTGAAGCGGTGGCCCAGCGCGCCAAGCAATTCCGAATAGCTCACCGCCCGCCCTTCGCGCGCCGCGTCGACCAGCAATCCGCGCACGCGGGCGACGTCGGCGATCGATGAGTCGGTCATTGCTCGCCCCCAATCCACGGCCTACACGCAACCCATAGCATGCGGAGGGCGTTACGCCGCCTCAATGATCAAGGTCGCGAGTTATAACATCCGCAAGGGGATCGGCACCGACCGTATCCGCAGCCCCGACCGCATCCTGCACGTGCTCCACGAGATCGACGCCGACGTGATCGCGCTGCAGGAGGCCGACCGCCGCTTCGGCCGCCGCGCGGCGATCCTGGCGCCGCATCACCTGGAGGATCATTCACCGTGGAAGGCGGTGCCGTTCGGTCGGCGCGAGCATTCGGCCGGGTGGCATGGCAACGTGCTGCTGGTGCGCAAGGAAGCGACGATCTCCGATTGCGAGGCGATCCATCTGCCAACGCTGGAGCCGCGCGGCGCGGTGATGGCGGACCTGCGCGTCAACGGCGCGCGGGTGCGGATCGTCGGCATGCACCTCGATCTGTCGGGGCTGATGCGGCGGCGGCAGGCCGACGCGATCCTGGCGCATTTCGACGCGAGCACCGAGCAGCTGCCGACGGTGATGATGGGCGACCTCAACGAATGGACGCGGCATTCGGGGTGCCTCAGGAACTTCGCCGAGCGCTTCACGATCGCGGCGACGGGGCCGAGCTTCCATGCGCGGCGGCCGGTCGGGCGGCTCGACCGCATCATGGCCTCGCCCGACCTGCGCATCGCCGATTGCGGGGTGCATCATTCGCCCGCCTCGCGCGCGGCGTCCGACCATCTGCCGATCTGGGCGCGGATCGAACCGGCATGAGGCGCGAGAAGGAACTGCGCATGGCGCTGGTCTGCTACGGCGGGATCAGCCTGGCGGTGTACATGCACGGCATCACCAAGGAGATCTGGCGGCTCGCCCGCGCGTCCCGCGCCTTCCACTGCCACGCCGACGTCGATCCGCCCGCGCTGCACGCGACCGAACGCGTCTATCACGACCTGCTCGGCGAGATCGCCGCCGACGCCGAGCTGCGGCTCCGCGTGCTGCCGGACATCATCGCCGGGGCGAGCGCGGGCGGGATCAACGGCGTGTTCCTGGCACAGGCGATCGCGACCGGGCAGAGCCTGGAACCGCTGACCCAATTATGGCTCGACTTCGCCGATATCGAGGCGCTGATCGACCCGGCCCAGGCCCCGCGCCACGCCTGGACCAAGCAATGGGCGCTGCCGATCGCGTGGATGGCGCAGAAGCGCGGCGCGGCGCAGATCGACGAATCGGTCGAGGCCGGCGCGCGCACCGAAGTGAAGGCGAAACTCGCGCGCTTCGTCCGGTCACGCTGGTTCGAACCGCCGTTCGGCGGCGAACGCTTCTCCAACCTGATCCTCGACGCGCTGGAAGCGATGCAGGAAGCGGGCGGCGACGGGCGGTTGCTGCCCGGCGCCCAGCCGCTCGACCTGTTCGTGACCGTCACCGATTTCCGCGGGCACCCCGAACGACTCGAACTCCATTCGCCCGCGGAGGTCGTCGAGACCGAACACCGGCTGGTCATCCCATTTAGCGATCACGGGACGGGCGCGCTCGCCGACCCCGCCGAACTGACCTTCGCGGCGCGCGCGACATCGAGCTTCCCCGGCGCCTTCCCCCCATTTACGGTCGGCGAGCTGGACCGCGTGCTCGACCGGCGCAGTCTCGCCTGGCCGACGCGCGGCGCTTTCCTCGAACGCACGCTGCCGCGCCAGTTCGCGGTCCATGCGGCCGAAAGCGCGGTGCTGATCGACGGATCGGTGCTGGTCAACGCGCCGTTCCGCCCGGCGATGGATGCCTTGCGCGAACGCCCGGCGAAGCGCGAGATCGACCGGCGCTTCATCTATATCGACCCCTCGCCCGGCGCGAGCTTCCAATTCGGCGCGACCGCGGCGGCGTCGCCCGGCTTCTTCCAGACGATCCTCGGCGCCATTTCCGAGATCCCGCGCCAGCAGCCGATCCGCGACAATCTGGAGGCGATCCGCGACCGCAGCGAAAAGATCGACCGCATGCGCGCGATCACCCGCTCGATCCGCGCCGAGGTCGAAGGGCAGATCGAGTCGCTGTTCGGCTATACCCTGTTCCTCGATTCCCCGACGCCGGCGCGGCTGGGCGCATGGCGGGCGAAGGCGCAGAACGCGGCGGCCGCCAAATCGGGGTTCGGCTATGCGGCCTACGGCCACCTCAAGGTCGCCGGCGTCGTCGACCTGATCGCCAACCTGCTCCATTCGGTCGGCGGCGAACTCGCGCCCGAACGGCTGCACCGCATCCGCCATGCCGCCGAGGAAGCGGTCCAGGCGATGGACGGCGGGCTGACCTTCGCCGGCAAGGCGAGCCCGTCGGCGATCGAGTTCCTGCGCTCGTTCGACCTCGGCTTCCGCGTCCGCCGGCTGCGCCTCGTCGCGCGGCGGCTGGCCGAGCTGGAGGATGAATTGAGCGAGACCGAGCTCGCCGCCGCGCGCGAGGCGATCTACGACGCGCTGGCGGGCTATCTCGACGCCAAGCGCACCGACGCGCACGCCGGGCTGCGCAACGAGGTTCGCGGCCTGCACAGCAACGCCCAGCCGGTGCTCGACGCGCTCGCCGAATCGCTCAATCTGCGCGCGCTGGACGACGAAACCGACATCAAGATGGCGGCGGCGTTCGAGGGCATGGCGAAGGACGTCAAGCGTCCGTTGCTGCTGACCTATCTCGGCTTCCCCTTCTTCGACGTCGCGACCCTGCCGCTGCTCCAGGGTGAGGGCCTTGACGAATTCGACCCGATCAAGGTCGACCGCATCTCGCCCGAAGACGCCGGCACCATCCGCCAGGGGGGCGCGGCGGCGACGCTGAAAGGCATCCAGTTCAACGATTTCGGCGCATTCTTCAGCCGCGCCTATCGCGAGAACGACTATCTGTGGGGCCGCCTCCACGGCGCCGAGCGGATGATCGACATCATCGTCTCCGCGCTCCCGCACCGCGCGCGGATGAAGCCGGGGCGGGTCGCGGCGATCAAGCGCCAGGCGTTTCACGCGATCCTGGATGAGGAGCAGGCGCGGCTGAATGCCGTGCCCGACCTGATCGAAGCGCTAAGGAAAGAAGTGGGCTAGCTCTCCCCTCCCTGGAAGGGAGGGGCCGGGGGTGGGTCGAGGCCTGGCGAGACGCGAGCCGCATCCGACACCCATGCCTTCGCGATACTTCCACCCACCCCCAACCCCTCCCTTCCAGGGAGGGGAATGGATGCTGGCCAAACGCCGCCTGTCCCGCTAGCCTCCCCTCCCATGCAATTCCTCAAGATCCTGCTGTGGTGTCTGCTCGCCTTCGTCGCGGCGATCTTCACCTTCGGCAACTGGACGTGGGTGACGATCAACCTGTGGGGCGGGCTGGTCGCCGAAGTGAACCTGCCGTTCCTGATGCTGCTGACGTTCCTGGCCGGCTGGCTGCCGACCTGGCTCTATTTCCGCACGCAGCGGTGGCGGCTGGCGCAGCGGCTCAACACCGCCGAACGCATCATCGCCGACCTCAAGCCCGCGCCGGTTCCGATCAACGCCGATCCGGCACCGGTCGCAATGGCCAATCCCGCGCCCGAGACCGGGCCGGCCCAGCCGACATTGCCGCTCGCATCATGACCAACCCCATCTACATCGCGCTCGACACGCCGGACCTCGACCGCGCCAAGGCGATCGCCAATCGCGTCCGCCACCATGTCGGCGGCATCAAGCTGGGCCTTGAATTCTTCATGGCGAACGGGCGGCACGGCGTGCTGGAGATGCACGAACTCGGCCTGCCGATCTTCCTCGACCTCAAGCTCCATGATATTCCCAATACCGTCGGCAAGGCGGTGCAGGCGCTGCGCGGGCTCGAACCCGCGGTGCTGACGGTCCACGGCGCCGGCGGCCGCGCGATGCTGGAGGACGCCAAGGCCGCCGCCCCGCTCGGCACCAAGGTCGTCGCGGTGACGATGCTGACCAGCCTCGACGAGAACGACCTCCGCTCGACCGGGATCGAGGGAAGCGCGCACGATCAGGTGCTGCGCCTGACCGACCTGGCGATGGACGCCGGGCTCGACGGCATCGTCTGCTCGGGCGACGAGGTGGCGGCGGCGCACCGGCATTGGCCCAAGGGCTTCTTCGTCGTCCCCGGCGTACGCCCGGCGAACGGCCATATCGGCGACCAGAAGCGCGTCGTCACGCCACGCGCGGCGCTCGATGCGGGGGCGTCGATCCTGGTGGTCGGACGGCCGATCACGGGGGCGGAAGACCCCGATCTCGCGGCGCGGGAAATCGGCGCGACCTTGTGAAAGCGCCGGCCCTTTTACGGTTATCGCTTGTCCTCATCTTCCTTCCCACCCTCGCTGGCTTAGAGTGAGCTTCGCTCACGATTGCACATAGCCTGAGTGACGGATGTAATTGGCGCATTCACTTGGGCTAAATGTTTGTAGGATGGCTGCGAGCGCGTCGCAGATGGCGTCGAACGATCGGG
>Ga0153956_1001116_pt1 | contig 25322 bp, 25 predicted proteins | sample TSFL040MetaG_FD_104704 | JGI IMG/M metagenome (GOLD analysis project Ga0153956, IMG submission 104704) | Attine ant fungus gardens microbial communities from Florida, USA - TSFL040 MetaG | ecosystem: Host-associated > Fungi > Mycelium > Unclassified | place: USA: Florida, Wekiwa Springs... | reverse complement strand
GTCGGGCGTTCGGTGAGCGCTACCTGCGTATCGCCGGCGGCCTTCCGGAAGGCATCCTCGATGTCGTCGGTGTTCGACGGCTTGGCGAGGTAGTGGCAGGCACCGAGCTTGATCGCCTCGACGGCGGTGGCAATGCTGGCATAGCCGGTGAGCACCACGATCAGCATGTCCTCGCTCAGGGCATGCAGCGCCTCGACGCAAGCAAGGCCCGATGCGCCGGCAAGCTTGAGGTCGACCACCGCATAGCCCGGCACCTGATTGCCGAGCACGTCGGTCAGCGTCTCGAAGCTCGCCGCATGCAGCACCCTGTAGCCGCGGCGCTCGAACGAGCGCTTGAGCGTGCGGGCAAAGCCTTCGTCGTCTTCCACGATGATCAAAAGACGTTCATCGGGCATGTTTGCGCGCTCCTATGGCGAGGGCGGACAGCGGCAGGGACAGCGTGACGACGGCACCGCCGGCGGGCCTGTTGTCCGCCGTCACCGCTCCGCCCAGCTTGCGGACGGCATTGACTACGAGAAACAGGCCGAGCCCGCGGCCCGGCCCGCCTTTGCTCGAATTATACGGCTTGCCGAGATTTGCCAGCATGTCCGCGGCAAAGCCGGACCCCATATCGCTGACCTTCAGGACCAGCATGTCGTCCTCACGTTCGAGAGCAACGCGAATCCACTGCGGCGACACCTCGTTGGCATTGTCCAGCACATTGAAGATGGTCTGCTTCAAAGCGGAATCCGACACGATCGGCACATCTTCGCCGAAGCGGTTCTCGTAAACCAGCGTTCCGCTCGATCGCGCCGTGCGCCAGTCCGCGACGAGTTCCCCGAAGAAATCATTGACCGACGTCACCACCGGCGCTTCGCCACGCATATCGCCGGCTGACATCAGAATGCCGGTGACGATCGATTTGCAGCGCTGCACATCGGCCTGCATCTCGGCGATTTCCGCCATCAGTTCGGGATCGCCGGCGAGCGCCGGCATGCGGCGCCAGTCGCCGAGAATCACCGACAGCGAGGCCAGCGGAGTGCCGAGTTCGTGCGCGGCACCGGAGGCGAGCAGCCCCATGCGAACGATGTGACCTTCCTCCGCAGCCTGCTGGCGGAGTGCGGCCAGCCCGCTGTCGCGCGCGCGCAGATTGCGGGCGATCCGCGTCATGAAGACCACGATCAGCGCCGCATCCAGGATGAAGCAGATCAGCGTGCCGAGAATATGGAGCTGGAACAGATTCTCGGCCATCCCATCCGGCAGCGCCAGCGGACGATGAAACACGATCAAACCGGCGAAGCAGACGCAGGCCACCGTGACGACCACCCAGGTCGAACGCGTATCGAGCAGCATCGCGCCCAGCGTCACCTGCAGGAGATACAACGATACGAACGGATTGGTGGCACCGCCGCTCAGATAGAGTTGCACGGTCAATGCCGCGACATCGAGCAGCAGCAGCATGAGCAACTCGCGGTCGCGCGCATCCGTCTGCTTGCGCAGCCATTCCTGGCTGATGACATTGAGAAACACCGAGCCGCATAACACCGCGATCATCGGCATCAGCGGCAAGGCAATCCCCATCCAGAGATGCACAAAACCGATGGTCAGCACCTGCCCGATCACCGCGATCCAGCGCAGCTGGATCAGCAGGTTGATGTTCTTGACATTCGTGCTTTCGTCGAGCGGCAGCGCGATGGACGACATCGTGTCCGAACCGGCACCCGCGGTATCCGGCCTCATGAGATTGCTGGAATTTCCGAGACCCGGCATTTCGCACCGTCATGCTCGACACGGACAGCCTCGAACTGAGGCGGCTCGACATCGCCATCTCATACCCGAGATGACGATTTTTTCCGAGTCCGCCACTCGTCGCGCGCAACATAGAAGGCGCCGCCGGCAAGCATGAGCGCAAGGCTGAACCAGGTCAACGCATAGACCGCGTGACTGTTCGGAAAGACGATCACGGTCAGCCCGCCATGCGGCCCGCCTGGTCCATCCAGCGACGTATCGGCATCGATGAAATAGGGCGCCACGGCGCCGATGTTCCGGCTCTCGGCAATGGCTGCGATGTCGCGGGAATACCAGCGGTCGGCGGCGGGATCGTTGCTGCGCAGGAAACCGCCTTTCGGCTCGGTGATCCGCAGCAGGCCGGTGACGGTGACCGGCGATGCAGGAGCGGCGAAGGCATTCGCCTTTCGCTCGTCCGGGCTGACGAAGCCGCGATTGACGAGAACGGTGAAGCCCGCGTCGGTCCGCAGCGGCGTCAGCACCCAGAAGCCCGCACCCAGATCGGTAACGGCCTGCACGAACGCGTCCTTGCCCGGCCCGAAGCGGCCGGCGACGCTGACGCGGCGATATTCATCGTCGCTTCGATTGATCGCAAGCCACGCCGCAGGCCCGGGTGCAGCAGCGGGTGCGGCGTGGCTGCGCTGATCGACATGTGCGATCAGATCCAGTTTCCAGGTGCGGCGCTCGACCTGCCAGACACCGAGCGCCGTCAAACCTGCAATGCCGAGAATGGCGACAACCGCCAGCACCGAAAGCGTGACCAGGCCACGCGGTGCGCGGTCGGCATCGCTCATCAGGGCATGTTCCTCATGTCGTGAACCGGCATCATGTTGACGTTCAGATGATACATCACCCAGAGCGAACCGCTGAGCGCGATGACGACGACGATCACGGTAAAGATCAACGCCATCATGGTCCAGCCGGCATCCGATGTCGTGTTCATGTGCAGGAAGTAAATCATGTGAACCACGATCTGCACCATGGCCATGACCACGATGACCGCAATGGCCCAGTTCTTGTTCTCGATCGCACCGGTCATCACCAGCCAGAACGGAACGGCCGTGAGAATGACCGAGAGGATGAAACCGGTCATATATGACTTGAAGGAACCGTGATCGCGGCCGTCATCATGCGCATGATCGTCGTGGCCGTGGCCGGCGTGTGCGTCCGCGCTCATCGCAGCACTCCCATCAGATAGACGAAGGTGAAAACGCCGATCCAGACGACGTCGAGGAAGTGCCAGAACATGCTGAGACACATCAGGCGGCGCTGATTGGCCTCGATCAGACCGAACTTCGCCACCTGCACCATCAGCGTCACCAGCCAGATGGTGCCGAACGTGACGTGCAGGCCGTGGGTGCCCACCAGCGTGAAGAAGGACGACAGGAAGGCGCTGCGCCACGGGCCGGCGCCTTCATGGATCATGTGATGGAACTCATAGAGTTCGATCGACAGGAAGGCCGCGCCGAACAGCCCGGTAATGGCCAGCCACATCTGCGTCGAGCCGACCTTGCCCTTCATCATCTCCAGCATGGCGAAGCCGTAGGTGATAGAGGACAGCAGCAGCATGGTGGTGTTGAGCGCGACCAGCTTGAGATCGAACAGGTCCTTCGGTCCGGGGCCGGCGGCATAGCTGGTGCCGAGCACGCCGAAGGTCGCGAACAGCATCGCGAAAATCAGACAGTCGCTCATCAGATAGAGCCAGAAGCCAAACAGGGTGCTCTGACCCGGCGGATGGTCGTGCTCGTCGGCAACGTAGAAGACCGGCGCCTCGCCGTTCATGGTTGGGGTCGATACGCTCATGATGCGGCCTGTGCTGACAGAAGCTTGGTGCGCGCGGCTTCGGTGCTGATGACCTCGTCCGCAGGAATATGGAAATCTCGCTTGTAGTTGAAGGTGTGATAGATGGCGCCGGCGATCAGCGCGACGAAGCACACCGCCGCAAGCAGCCACATGTACCAGATCAGCGCGAAGCCCATTGCCGTGGCGAAGGCCGAGAGGATGATCCCCGCACCGGTATTCTTCGGCATGTGGATCGGCTTGAAGCCCTGCAGCGGCCGTGCATAGCCGCGCGCCTTCATGTCGTGCCAGGCGTCGTTGTCGTGCACGACCGGAGTGAAGGCGAAGTTGTAGTCCGGCGGCGGCGACGACGTTGCCCATTCCAGCGTGCGGCCGTTCCATGGGTCGCCGGTGGTGTCACGCAGGTCGTTGCGCTTCCAGACACTGACGGCGATCTGCAGCAGCAGCGCACCGATACCCGCCGCGATCAGGAGCGCGCCGCAAGCCGCGATGACGAACCAGATCTGCAGCGACGGATCATCGAACACGCGCAGGCGGCGGGTGACGCCCATGAAGCCGAGAATATAGAGCGGCGTGAAGGCGAGCCAGAAGCCGACCACCCAGCACCAGAACGACACCAGACCCCAGAAGCGATTGAGCTTGAAGCCGAACGCCTTCGGGAACCAGAAATTGATCGCCGCGAACACGCCGAACACCACGCCGCCGATGATGACGTTGTGGAAGTGGGCAATCAGGAACAGCGAATTATGCAGCACGAAATCGGCCGGCGGCACCGCCAGCATCACTCCCGTCATGCCGCCGATCACGAAGGTCAGCATGAAGGCGACGGTCCACATCATCGGCAACTCGAACCGGATGCGGCCGCGATACATCGTGAACAGCCAGTTGAAGATCTTCGCGCCGGTCGGGATCGATATGATCATCGTCGTGATCCCGAAGAAGGAATTCACGCTAGCGCCCGACCCCATGGTGAAGAAGTGATGCAGCCAGACAAGGTAGGACAGGATCGTGATGACGATGGTGGCATAGACCATCGAGGTATAGCCGAACAGCTTCTTGCCCGAGAAAGTCGATGTCACTTCCGAGAACACGCCGAACACCGGCAGTACCAGAATGTAAACTTCCGGATGACCCCAGATCCAGATCAGGTTCACGTACATCATCGGATTGCCGCCGAGATCGTTCGTGAAGAAATTGGTGCCGACATAGCGGTCGAGCGACAGCAGGACGAGACATGCGGTCAGGATCGGAAAGGACGCAACGATCAGGGTGTTGGTGCAAAGCGCGGTCCAGGTGAAGATCGGCATCCGCATCATGGTCATGCCGGGGCAACGCATCTTCACGATGGTCGCGATCAGGTTGATGCCTGACAGCGTCGTACCGACGCCCGCAACCTGCAGCGCCCAGATATAATAGTCGACGCCGGCATCCGGGCTGTAGCCGAGATTGGACAGCGGCGGATAGGCCAGCCAGCCGGTGCGCGCGAATTCACCGACGAACAGCGAGATCATCACGAGGATGGCGCCGCCGGTGGTCATCCAGAACGAGAAGTTGTTGAGGAAGGGGAACGAGACGTCGCGGGCGCCGATCTGCAACGGCACGATGTAGTTCATCAGGCCGGTGACGAACGGCATCGCCACGAAGAAGATCATAATCACGCCGTGGGCCGTGAAAATCTGATCGTAGTGATGCGCCGGCAGAAAGCCATCGGAGCCGTTGAAGGCCATGGCCTGCTGGGCACGCATCATCGCGGCGTCGGCAAAGCCGCGCAGAAACATCACGAGGCCGAGCACCATATACATGATGCCGATCTTCTTGTGATCGACGCTGGTGAACCATTCCTTCCAGAGATAGGTCCACAGCTTGAAGTAAGTGATCACCGCCACAAGCGCGATGCCGCCGAGAGCGACCATCGCAAAAGTGCCGACCAGGATCGGCTCGTGCAGCGGCAGCGACTCGAGGGTCAGACGGCCGAAAATGAGCTTGGCCAGCCCGGTATTCGTGAGTCCGGTTGCATCAGACATGGAGATCGATCCGAATCAGGTGTTGGACGCGCGCCGCTCGGCGGGCGACGGCGCGGGTGTGAGCTGGGATGACGCAGGCGCTTGGCCCGGGCGCGACAGACCGGCGCCGCTGATGGGCGTCGGGTCGCCCGGCGCCGTCGTGTTGTCGGCGGCATCGCGGATCGCATCGGCAACCGTACAAACGCTGGCGACGTAGTTCCTGGTCGAGGCGGAGCCGTCGAGCGCGGAGATGTTGTATTTGAGCGGCAGGATATTGCGGGCGCTGGCGAGGCCCATGCCGCCCTTGGCATCGAGCGCCATCATCTCGCTCATGCACATCTTGCCGGGCTGCGCGCACTGATTAAGGATCAGCCGGTACAGATCGGCATCGACGCTGCTGTAGAGCTTCACCGGCACCTTCTCGCTCGGCTTCTCGAGATCGAGATAGACCTCGCGGCTCAGCCTGTCCCCGCTAGCCTTGGCCTTGGCGATCCAGGCATCGAAACCAGCCTGGTCGACACCATGGAAAGCAAACCGCATATGGGAGAAGCCGGCGCCGCTGTAATTCGCCGAGAAGCCGTCATACGTGCCGGGCTTATTGATGACGGCGTGGAGCTTGGTTTCCATGCCCGGCATCGCATAAATCTGGCCGGCGAGCGCCGGAATATAGAACGAGTTCATCACCGACGTGGCGGTGATCTTGAAACGGATCGGACGATCCACCGGTGCGGCGAGTTCGTTGACCGCGGCCACGCCATATTCCGGATAGATAAAGAGCCACTTCCAGTCCATCGCAACGACCTCGACGACCATCGGTTCGTTCAGCGACGCGGCGTCACCGGGTCCGATGCGGTCGAGACGGCGATACGGGTCGAGCAGATGGGTGCTGCTCCAGGTGATGGCGCCGAGGCAGATGATGATCAGCAGCGGCATCGCCCAGATGATGAGTTCCAGATGGGTCGAATGAGACCAATCCGGCTCGTATTTTGCCGATGTATTCGACTGGCGGTATTTCCAGGCGAACAGCACGACGAGCGCCATCACCGGGATAATGATGAGCAACATCAAGGCCGTGGAAATGACCACGAGATCGCGTTGCTGCACTGCGATGTCACCCGCAGGATTCAGGACCACGAAATTGCAGCCGCCCAGCAAGGCAACCAAGGGCAGCAAAAGGAGGTTTCTTAGCCGGCTCAAGATGTTACCCATTCGATAATGTCCGTTCGCGTCCACGGTTAGGCGCATTTGCTGCAGGGCAACATTGGACAATTTGTCCAATGGTTCGGACCTGCGCTTCACGACAAATCGTCAGCCTGCCGGCATGCATCTTTGGGCCGGATCCCGTATATGCAACCTACACGACAGATGGATTGAAGATATGGCGCAAGCGACATCGACGATGGACCAGGATGCGCACCGCCTGCACGCGGAAAGCCATGGTGCGGTGAATCCCGGCGAGATCGCCATCGGGGTCATCATCGGCCGCACCTCGGAATTCTTCGACTTCTTCGTCTATGCCATCGCGTCGGTCATCGTCTTTCCGAAGCTGGTGTTTCCGCATCTCGACCCCCTCACCGGCACGCTTTATTCTTTCGCGATCTTCGCGCTGGCTTTCATTACCCGCCCGATCGGCACCGCCGTTTTCACCGAGGTCGACCGCCGCCAGGGCAAGAGCGCCAAGATGACCATCGCGCTGTTCCTGATGGGCGTATCGACCGTCGCCATCGCCTTCCTGCCGGGTTACGAGACGGTCGGCGCCGGATCGGCATGGCTGCTGGCCTTCGCGCGAATCGGCCAGGGTTTTGCGGGGGGCGGCAGCTGGGACGGCCTTGCCTCGCTGCTGGCCCTCAACGCGCCGACCGGCCGCCGCGGCTGGTACGCCATGATCCCGCAGCTCGGCGCGCCGATCGGCCTGATCGTCGCGAGCGCGCTGTTCGCCTTCTTCGTCAACACGCTGTCGGCCGACGATTTCCTCGACTGGGGCTGGCGCTATCCGTTCTTCGTCGCCTTTGCCATCAACGTGGTGGCGCTGTTCGCCCGTTTGCGCATGGTGGTGACGTCCGGCTACACTGAATTGTTCGAAAGCCGCGAACTCGAGCCGTCGCCGGTCGCCGAAACCGTCGCGTCGCAGGGCCGCACCATCGTCGTCGGCGCGTTCGCTCCGCTGGCCAGCTTCGCGCTGTTCCACATGGTCACGGTGTTTCCGTTGTCATGGGTGTTCCTGTTCACCCGTGAAACGCCGGGCCGCTTCCTGATCATCGAATGCATCGGCGCCGTGGTCGGCATCGTCGCCATGCTGTTCTCCGGCTACATCGCGGACAGGGTCGGCCGCCGCACCCTGCTGGCGGGTTCGGCCATCGCCATCGCGGTGTTCAGCGGCTTCGCTCCGCAGATGCTCGACGGCGGCATCGTCGGCGAAGTGGCCTTCATGATGACCGGCTTCATCCTGCTCGGCCTGTCGTTCGGCCAGTCGTCGGGCTCCGTCGCCTCGAGCTTCAGCAAGCGCTTCCGGTACACCGGCTCGGCGCTGACCACCGACCTTGCCTGGCTGTTCGGCGCCGGCTTCGCCCCCTTCGCGGCGCTGATGCTGTCAAGCCGCTTCGGCCTGCCGTCATCGGGCGTCTATCTGCTCTCGGGCGCGGTCTGCACGCTGCTGGCGATTTCGATCAACCGCCAGTTCGCAAGCCGCGACGCCGAAGCCGTGTAGGGCCTGACCGGTCACACCGCCTTCGCCGTCATTGCACACACCGCCCTCATGGTGAGGAGCGCGCCCTTGCGCGCGTCTCGAACCATGAATGTTTAGCTCCACGCTTGCGGCCATGCTTCGAGATGCCGCTGCGCGGCTCCTCAGCATGAGGGGAGAGTTTGTGGCCTTCTTGCGCTCCTCGCAATGACGAATGGAAAGATCCAGCTCAATCCCGCAAATCGTAGCGGTACGACTTCGACACGATCTGCCAACCGTCGGCAAGTTTCATCGCCACAAGATAATCGGTGAAATAACGCGGCGGCAACTGGCAGCGGACCTTGATGAAGGCGGTCTTCTCGTCGGAGCGATCTATGGTGACGATGAAATCCTCCCGAGGCTTGCCCTCCGCCTTGGCGGAGGCACGCTTGCGCACCAGCGCCATCCAATCCGGCACGGTCAGCACCTTGAGCTCGCCTTTCTCCACCCAGCGCAAATCCGCGCTCGGATGAAAAATCGCGCCGAGCTTATCGGCGTCGCTCTCATAGAGCCCGTCGAAATAGTGCTGGATCACGGTTTCGACGGTCGAGCGATCATAGGCCATGGTCTTCCTCCACGAACGGTGCTGCCGCGCCTATATGGCATGAAAGCGCCGGCGGTCCTAACCGCCGCGCTCATGCTGCATCACGAACCTTGCCGCGCGGCATCGGCGGGTCGACCTCCGCCCATTCCGAGACACAGCGCTCCAGATCCTTCAGGTTCTGCCGCATCTGCTCCAGCGAGAAACCAATGGCGAAGAAGCGTTCCGCCATATCGCTCGGCAGACCGCGCGTCAGCCCTTCCTGGCGAACCTTGAAAACCTCCTCCGTATAGAGCTTCAGCGCCGTCTGGACGGGATAGATCGCTGGCGCCCCGGCGCCGCTGCGCAGCGCGACGGCAGTGGAATGCAGAAAGCTCGCGATCGCTTCGCTGACCCGCGCGAGCGGCCCCGCGAGCCTGGTCTGCAAGGCTGAGGGCAGCGGCACCACCGTCGAGCGCCCGATCATCACCAGATCGTGCCGCAGGCGCAGGGTGGTGCGCAGCAACGGGCCGGTGTCAGGCCCCTTGGACAGATGCGCCGCACGCTCGCGCTCCGCCTCCGCACCGATCGCCTGCAGGCTGGTAATCGCATAACCGATGCCGTCCTGCAGCCGATGCAGGGTTTCATTGTCGCGGCCGCGCGTCAGCGCCGCCAGCAGCTCCGTCAGCGAGGTCGCGATCAGATCGAGCGCCTGCGCCGCATTGACACGGACCTGACTATGCGCCCGCGACGGCAACACGATGAACGATACGAGAAGGCCGGTAATGGCGCCGACCGTCACTTCGAATATGCGGTCCACGGCCGATTCCAGCGGCGAGTTATGGTTCATCAAGGGCAGCAACAGCACGATGATCGCCGTCACCGTCGCGACATTGAGGCTCGGATTGAGGGCGGCGACGAAGGCGAGCGGCGCCACCGCCAGCACCAGAACCAGCAGCAGCATGCCTTCGTTGGAATGCGGGATCAGGATCGCCACCGCGCCGCCGTAGATCGCTCCGCCGATGGTGCCGATCAGATAGTCGCGCGTTGCCTTCAGCGAACGGCCGACGCTCATTTGTGTGACGATGATCGCCGTCAGCACGGCCCAGAGCGGAAGCTTGAGCCCGAAGGTCAAAGCGACGATCAGCGCCATCAGCGCCGCCGCCGTCACCCGGATGCCGAGACCGAGTTCGATCGTATGGGCGCGGAAGAAAGCCACCATACGCTTCAGCGCCGCGACGATTCCCCTGAATACGGACATATGACAGTCGATCCCCGAAGCGGATATGGACCCGGCCCGCATGGCTGATCCCCATGCTATCATGCCGGCTTGAAAGGCGGATTTAGCTTGCTTAAGGCTAATTCGATAAGAGTGAGGAAACACAATGGCCAACGAGACAGCAATACTTGCCGCCTATGTCGCCGACCTGACATTCGACGCCATTCCGCAGGAGGTGTTGGAGCGCGCCAAGTGTCTGACCCTCGATTATCTCGGCAGCACCATTCGTGCCCGCAGCGAGGCTGAATCCACCCCCTCGCTCCTGAAGATGCTGGAAACCCTGTCGCTGGACGGCAAGGGGGAGTCCACCGTATTCGGCGACAACAAGACCTGGACGCCGGCTGTCGCCGCCCTGCTGAACGGCGCGCTCGGCCATTCGCTCGATTTCGACGATACCCATGCCGACTCCTCCCTGCATCCCAGCGCCCCGGTCGTGCCCGCCGCCTTCGCCGTCGGCGAGATGATGGGGGCGTCCGGCAAGGAGGTGCTGACGGCCATCGTGGCCGGCTACGAGGTCTGCTGCCGGCTCGGCAATGCGCTCGACCCGACCTCGCATTACGCCCGCGGCTTCCACCCCACCGCGACCGCCGGCACCTATGGCGCCGCCGCCGCCGCCGGCAAGCTGTTCGGCCTGTCCGCAGACCAACTGATCTCGGCGTTCGGCGTCTCCGGCAGCCAGGCCGCCGGCTCGCTGCAGTTTCTCGTCAACGGCGCCTGGAACAAGCGTTACCAGGTCGGGGCCGCCGCCATGAACGGCGTGATCGCCGCCACTCTGGCGCGGAATGAATTCGTCGGCGCCACGGAATCGGTCGAGGGCAAGCACGGTCTTCTCACCGGCTATACGGACACGCCGCACCCGGACAAGGCGGTGGCTGATCTCGGTTCGGTCTATGAGACGATGAAGATCGGCGTGAAGCCCTATCCGAGCTGCCGCTATACCCATGCCGCCATCGATGCGCTGATCGCCATGCGGCGCGAGCACAACCTGACGCCAGAACAGGTCAAGCGCGTCGAAATCGGCCTGCATCGCAACGGCATCACCCTGACCGGCGATGCGGCGACCAAGCGCCGCCCGACCTCCATTGTCGGCGGCCAGTTCTCCATGTTTTTCACCGGCGCGCTGGCGCTGGATCAGGGCTCGTTCGGCTGGGACGACTACAAGCGCCTCGGCGACACCGCCATCGATACCCTGGCCGACCGTTTCGACGTGGTTCAGGACGAACGCCTCGAAGGCAAGCGCCATCCGTTCGGTGCCCGCGTCAGCATCCACACCGAAGACGGTGTGCATGAGCGCATCTATGCCGATCCGTCGGGCGAGCCGGATTCCTTCCCGGATGCATTCGCCATGCAGCAGAAATTCCTGCAGCTTGCGCGCCCCGTGCTCGACAAGCGCGCCGAGGCCTTCGCCGACGCGATCCTGACCCTGGAACGCTTCGACCGCGTGGCGACGGCAACGGCACTGGGCCGGTAGCGTCGGCTCACCTCTCCCCACCGGGGCTAAGCCGTGCACACATCTCTGAGGGTCCATCCTTGAGCCATCGCCCCGGCGGGGAGAGGTGAATCACGCGTTACCGCGGACTACTCCCGTCCCCATTTTCTGCTAGGATGCCGCCATGAGTTGGCACCCTTCAAACGACCCGATCCTCGGCGATCCCCTCACCTGCGACGCGCTGGAGCTCGTCATCGTGCCGCGCACGCGCGACCTCGGCGACGGCTTTGCCGTCCGCCGCGCGCTGCCGCACGGCAAGCGGCAGATGGTGGGGCCGTTCATCTTCTTCGATCATTTCGGCCCGATGCAGTTCATTGCCGGCAAGGGCATGGATATCCGCCCGCATCCCCATATCGGCCTGTCCACCGTCACCTATCTGTTCGACGGCGCCATCATGCATCGCGACAGCGAGGGCAATGTGCGCGAAATTCAGCCGGGCGCCATGAACCTGATGACCGCCGGCCGCGGTATCACCCATTCCGAACGCACGCCGGACGTCCAGCGCGCCAACGGCCAGGCGATGCTGGGGTTGCAAAGCTGGATTGCGCTGCCCGAAGGATCGGAGGAGATCGATCCTTCCTTCCAGCATTATGGCGCCGAGAGCCTGCCGATGGTGCGGGATACCGGTTTCTCCGCCCGCATCATCGCGGGCAACGCGTTCGGCAAGGCATCGCCGGTGTCGATGGTGTCGCCCTGGTTCTATGTCGAGGTGACCGCCCGGGCCGGCACCACGTTGCCGCTCGACCCCGATCATGAGGAGCGCGCAATCTATGTCGTGGAAGGCGAGATCGAGATCGCCGGCGACAGGCATGAAGCACCACGCCTGCTGATCTTCCGTCCTGGCGACGAGATCACCGTCAAGGTGATCCGCGACACCCGCATGATGTTCCTCGGCGGCGATGCGCTGGAGGGACCGCGGCATCTGTGGTGGAACTTCGTCTCCTCCAGCAAGGAACGCATCGAACAGGCCAAGCAGGACTGGAAAACCGGCCGCTTCGCCCATGTGCCCGACGAACACGAATTCATCCCGCTGCCGGAATAGGCAATATCTCTGCCGTCATTGCGAGGAGCCCAGACGAATTGGCTCCGTCTATTCGTCAAGGCTCCTCGCAATGACCGAGAACTCCCCGTGCCCCGAGAAAGACCCCGACATGACCACGATGGCTTCGAGCGACCTGCCCCTTCCGAAGATCGGGCGCGGCAAGGTGCGCGATATCTATTCCGTCGGTGACGATCGCGTGCTGCTGCTCACCACGGATCGCATCAGCGCGTTCGACGTGGTGATGAACGAAACCATTCCGATGAAGGGCGCCGTGCTTACGCAGATCAGCGCCTGGTGGTTCAGACAGTTGAACGGCGACGTGCCGCACCACATGATCTCGGCGGATGCCGATGAAATCATCAACGAGGTGCCCGCGCTCCAAGGCCATCGCGCCGCGCTCGCCGGCCGCGCCATGCTGTGCAAACGCACCACCGTTTTCCCGATCGAGTGCGTCGTCCGCGGCTACATTTCCGGTTCGGCCTGGAAGGAATATGCGGCCAGCGGCACACTGGCCGGTGAGAGACTCGATGCAGGCCTGGTCGAGAGCCAGAAATTCGCGCGGCCGGTATTCAGCCCGGCGACCAAGGCCGAGACCGGCCATGACGAGAATATTACGATCGCGCGCATGGGCGAGATCATCGGCAAGGACGATGCTTCCACACTCGAAAGCATGACGCGCGCCATCTACAGCCGGGGTGAGGAGATCGCCCGCAAGGCCGGCATCATCATCTGTGACACCAAGTTCGAATTCGGCCGCCAGAGCGACGGCCGCATCATCCTGATCGACGAGGTGATGACCCCCGACAGTTCGCGCTTCTGGGCCGCCGACGTCTACAAGCCCGGCCAGCCGCAACCGAGCTTCGACAAGCAGCCGCTGCGCGACTATCTCGACGCCGAGCGCAAGGACGGCCGCTGGAACGGCGAGGCTCCCCCGCCGCCACTGCCGCCGGAAGTGATCGACGCCACCAGCAAGCGCTATCTGGAAGCCTATCGCCGGCTCACGGGGATGGAACTGGTCGTGACGTAGCGACCGTTCGGAAAAAATATCGTGAGATTGGACCGTGAGCCGAATATTTCTACAGCATACGGCCTTTCCATATGCGCGGATCGCGACGCATGTGAAAGATCGCGACCACAAAACAGGCTTCGTCTGTTTCTTTGAAAATCACGAGATAGGGAAAGCGCCGCATGAATGCCTGACGCGTATCGCGAGGAGTCATCGCGAATTGTCGCGGATTTTGTCCGATTCGGGCGATAACCGCTCGCAATGCCTCGCGAAAACCAGGCACGACCGTCGGCGCATGCGTCGATACCACGTCAAAGCGTCGTCGAGATCAGCTCTGGCGGCGGCGGTAAGGCGAACGCGCGGCATTCATCTGATCTGCCTGTCCAATTCGGCGTCGATCTCCTCGAACGAAACCGCAGTCGCAATGTCCGTTTCAAAGCTTGCCATGCGCCGCGCAAGCTCGGCATCCTGGGCCGGGGTCAGATGTACATCCTCGGGAGCAAGGCTATCCCATAGCTGGCCGATCAGATCGAGCCGCTCCGCCGGAGTGAGATGGGAGATATCGAGCATACCGGTTATGTTGGAAATATAGCGCAGCATGCGACATCAAGCCAGAAGCTACTGACCTATTTTCTTCATATCGGTGATAGCGGAATGGCTGAGTTTTGCGAACGGGCTGATCCTGAGCCGGCAAGCCCCCTCACCTGGATTGTTTCGCAATCCGACCGCTTCCCGATAGGGAGAGGTCACCCGACAAAGCGCAGCGAAGACGGGCGGGTGAGGGGGCTCTGCGGCGCGATCCCCCTCAGATCCCCGCCATCATCACGTATTTGATCTCGACATATTCTTCCATGCCGTGACGCGAGCCTTCGCGGCCGAGGCCGGACTCCTTCACGCCGCCGAACGGCGCGACTTCCGTGGTGATCAGGCCGGTGTTGACGCCGACCATGCCCGACTCCAGCGCCTCCGCGACACGCCAGACGCGGCCGAGATCGCGCGAATAGAAGTAGGACGCCAGACCGAACGGCGAGGCGTTGCACATGGCGATGACATCGGCTTCGTCCTTGAAGCGGAACACCGGCGCCAGCGGGCCGAAGGTTTCTTCCTGCGACACCAGCGCATCCGGCTTCACATCGGCAAGCACCGTCGGCTCGAAGAACGTGCCGCCGAGCGCATGACGCTTGCCCCCGGTAATGACCCTGGCGCCGCCCTTCACCGCGTCGGCGATATGGCGTTCGACCTTCTCGACCGATTCCATGTTGATCAGCGGCCCCTGGGTCACGCCCTGCTCGGTGCCGTCGCCGATTTTCATGGCCGCGACTTTCTTCGACAACTTCTCGACGAACAGATCGTAGATGCCGTCCTGCGCGTAGAGGCGGTTGGCGCAAACACAGGTCTGGCCCATGTTGCGATATTTCGACACCATCGCGCCTTCGACCGCCGCATCGACATCGGCATCGTCGAACACCACGAAGGGCGCGTTGCCGCCGAGTTCGAGGCCGAGCTTCTTCACGCCGACAGCGGCCTGCTTGTAGAGGACCTTGCCGACTTCGGTGGAGCCGGTGAAGCCGACGAAACGGACGGCCGGATGCTCGCACAGCACGAGGCCGATCTCGGACGAGCGGCCGGTGATGACATTGAGCACGCCCTTCGGCACGCCCGCGCGCGCGGCGAGCTCAGCCAGCGCCAGCGCCGACAGCGGCGTCTCGTTGGCCGGCTTGATCACGACCGTACAGCCCGCGGCCAATGCCGGCGATACCTTGCGGGTGATCATCGAATTCGGAAAATTCCATGGCGTGATCGCGCCGCAGACGCCGATCGGCTGCTTGATGGCGAGCAGCCGCGCATCGGCGCGCTGGGTCGGAATCGTCTCGCCGTAAACCCGGCGGGCTTCCTCGGCGAAGAACTCGATATAGGCGGCGCCGATATCAACTTCGCCCAGCGCCTCGGCCAATGGCTTACCCTGCTCGGAGGTCAGGATCAGCGCCAGATCTTCGCGGTTGGCAATGATCAGTTCGAACCACTTGCGGAGGATGTTGGAGCGCTGCTTGGCGGTCATCTTCGCCCAGGCCGGAAACGCCTTCTCGGCGGCCTCGACAGCCTGCGTCGTCTCCTTGGTGCCCATTTTCGGCACCTTGGCAAGTTCGCTCATATCGACCGGATTGGTCACCACGGTTTCACCGGTGCCGACCCAGGCGCCGTCGATATAGCACTTGTCGCGCAGCAGCGAAGAATCTTTCAGGCGGGCGGCAAGCGGGGAAGCGGTCGAGGACATGGGCGGTTCTCCTGTAGAAAATGTCGCGAACCTATTAGCCGCGAAGCAGCAGGAGAGTACAGGCCCTATCGGCGACCAGCGACGAATGGCAGCTATCGCCGCAGGAAATCGCCTGCGATCTCAGGCGGCTCCGCGCATATAGGTTTCGCGCCGATCGATCATCCGCGCAAAGGCGATCTTCGCATTGGCACGGCTGGCGGTGGGGAACGTGCGATATTCAAGCTCCGGCAATATCGCCGCATCGCGGCGGCCGAACCACGACATGAAGGATTTTTGCGGCGCAGAAATCTTCGCCAGTGCCTGCGCCAGATTGTCGACCGCTTCAAAGGCGAACAGCGCGCCGCTCTGCGCAAGCCTTACCTCCAGCAAGCCGGGCCCGATGGACGCTTCAATCGTTCCGCCGCGCGCGGCGCGCGGATAGCTTTTCCAATCAGTCCAATTCGCAATCATGACGCATACTCCGCAGCCGATGGCTGCCCTTGCCTTACTCGTTAGTGTCGGAAAGCGCCTTCACGTTCATGTCTGTTTTTTGAACATGGCTGCGCACGTTTTGTTCCGGCAAAGGTGCCGTATCACCACACCGCGGAGATAATGGTTCGCCGAGCCGCAAACCACCGCATTTTAATCACTTCCGCGGGATCGATGATCTTTCACGATGGCAGGCAAAGCCGGTAGCATCGCCGAAAATCAACGGGGGACGCACATGCACGGCGATATAGACCGGATCGTAGGTGAGGCCTGCGAGCGCGGCATCATTCCGGGTGCGGTGGCGATGGCGGCTACCGGCGACGGGGTGATCTATCAGAATGCATTCGGCAGGCGCGACCTGTTGAAAGATATCGCGATGACAGAAGACAGCGTGTTCTGGATCGCCTCGATGACCAAGGCGATCACCGCGACGGCGGCGATGCAGCTTGTCGAACAGAACAAGCTCTCGTTGGACGCGCCGATCAGCGACGTTCTTCCCGATCTCGCCGCGATCAAGGTGCTTGAGGGCTTCGATGCCGCCGGTGCGCCGATCCTGCGCCCGGCGCGCCGCCCGATTACCCTGCGGCAACTGCTGACCCACACCGCCGGCTTCTGCTACGACATGATGAACGCCGACATGGCGCGCTATCTGGAGCAGACCGGCACGCCGGTCTTCCGCACCGGGCTGAACGCCGCCATGCGCGTGCCGATCATGTCCGATCCCGGCACGCGCTGGGAATACGGCACCAATATCGATTTCGTCGGCAAAGCCGTGGAAGCCGCAAGCGGGAAAACGCTCGACGTCTATTTCCGCGACCATATCCTCAATCCGCTCGGCATGTCCGACACCGCGTTCCGGATCGGTGACGCACAACGCCGGCGCCTCGTGAAGGTGCATCGGCGCAAAGCCGACGGCACGCTGACGCCGATCGAATTCGAGATCAGACAGGATCCGGAATTCTTCGCCGGCGGCGGCGGGCTCTACGGCACGGCATCCGACTATATCAGGTTCACGCGGATGATCCTGAACAACGGCGCAGGCAACCGCCATCGCGTGCTGCGGCCGGAAACGGTCGCGCTGATGAGCGAAAACCATATCGGCGATCTTCTCGTCCCGCCGATGCTGTCGGCGCAGCCGGCCGTCACCAATGACGCCGAGCTGTGCCCCGGCATCGCGAAAAAATACGGCCTCAGTTTCATGATCAACACGGCCGCGACACCCGAAGGCCGCAGCGCCGGCAGCCTCGCCTGGGCCGGCCTCGCCAACACCTATTATTGGATCGATCCGGTCCGTCATGTCACCGGCGTCATCCTAATGCAGGTGCTGCCCTTCGCGGACCCGGCATGCCTGCAGGTGTTTTCGGATTTCGAACGTGCGGTCTATGCGGGATTGGACGAAAAGAAAGCCGCGTGATCTTTTCCCTCCCCCAGCGGCGCAGCCGCGCAGTGGGGAGGGATAAAACCGCATTTCGCAACGATATCCTTAAACCGGCAGCCCGTTCTGCTTCGCCAGTTCCTTCAGCGACACCTGCGGGCGCGCGCCGATGTGCTGGATGACTTCGGCCGCCGCGAGGGCGCCGAGCTTTCCGGCATTCTCATAGCCGGCGCTGCGCACGAGGCCGAACAGGAAGCCGGCGGCGAACAGATCGCCCGCGCCCGTGGTATCGACGAGCTTGTCGATCTTGTGCGCCGGCACCGCCACAACGCCTTCGCTTGACGCGACGGCACAGCCCTTCTCGCTGCGGGTGACGACGCCGAGCTTGATGTCCTTGCGCAATGCGCCGAGCGCGGCGTCGAAGTCTTCGGTCTGATACAGCGAACTCAATTCGGATTCGTTCGCGAAGATGATATCGACGGTGCCGGTGCGCATCAGATCGAGGAATTCATCGCGGTAGCGGCCGACGCAGAACGCATCCGACAATGTCAGCGCGACCTGACGGCCGGCGTCATGAGCGATCTTCGACGCCTTGACGAAGGCTTGCTTCGCGCTCGCCGGATCCCACAGATAGCCTTCGAGATAGACATAGCGCGAGGCGGCGATCGCCGCGGGATCGATGTCGTCCGGCGTCAAATCCTGCGCCGCGCCGAGATAGGTGTTCATGGTACGCTCGCCATCCGGCGTGACCAGAATATAGGAGCAGCCGGTGGCCGGCCCCGCCGCAGCGGGCCTGGTGTCATAGGCGACACCGGCGGCGCGGATATCGTGCGCATAGAGCTTGCCGATCTGGTCGTCCTTGACCTTGCCGATATAGGCGACGTCGGCGCCGAGGCTGGCGAGGCCGACGATGGTATTGGCCGCCGAGCCGCCGGACATTTCAGTCGCCGGCCCCATCGCGTCATAGATCGCCTTGGCACGGGATTCGTCGATCAGCGCCATGCCGCCCTTGCTCATCTGATGGGCGGCGAGAAACGCGTCGTCGGTCTGCACCAGCACGTCGAAGATCGCATTGCCGATCGCGAGCACGTCGTATTTCGCTGAAGTCATTCAAATTATCCCGTTGCAGTGATTGCGGAAACGGGGCGAATGGTTTTCAACTCGCCCCGCTGCGGCGAGAATGCTGCAACTAACATATCCCGCCCGGCACCAGCAAGGATGCCCCCACGATGGTTCCATGATCCGATCCATTCTGACGGTTGCCACCGGCACGCTGGCCTCGCGCCTGCTCGGCTTTGCGCGCGATGCGATGGTCGCGGCGCTGCTGGGCGCGGGCGCCGTTGCCGATGCGTTTCTGGTGGCGTTTCAACTCGTCAACATCGTGCGTCGGCTGCTCACCGAAGGCGCCCTGAATGCAGCGTTTGTTCCTGCTTGGACGCGCATCGACGCGCATGACGGACCGATCGCCGCAGCGGCCTTTGCGGGGCGCGTTCTCGCCACCTTCAGCATCGCCACGCTTGTTGCCGCCCTTGTCATCGGCTTCGCCATGCCCATGGTCATTGCGGCCATTGCGCCCGGCTTCATCGGCATGCCGACATTGCAACTGGCCGTGGATCATGCACGGCTGATGCTGCCTTATCTTGCTTTTGCCGGCCCCGTCACCGTGATGATGGGACTCTACACCGCACGGCAACGCTTCGCGCTGATCGCATTCTCGCCGCTGCTGTTCAACGTCGCATTGATCGTCGTCATGATGGTCCTGCTGGCATGGCCGCAGCAGGCGACCATGGCCGCCATGGCGATGGCGGCCACGATCGGCATCGCCAACCTCCTGCAATTGGCGATGCTGGTGTTGTGGCCATCCGGCGACCGTCTTGCATTCCCCTTGCGGCCATCGCTCGATCCCGGCATGCGCGCATTTTTCCGCAAGGCGCTGCCCGGCGTGATCGCCGGTTCGGGACCGCAGCTCCTCATCGTCGGCGGCACCATCGTCGCATCGTCGATGCCGTCGGCCGTCTCGTGGCTGTATTTCGCCAACCGCCTGATCGAATTGCCGCTCACCATCGTCGGCACCGCCATGGGCACGGTGCTGATCCCCGAACTGACGCGCGCCGCGCGCGAGAACGATCACGCGCTGATGACGCATGCGCAATCGCGCGGGATCGAGCTCGCGATCGGGCTGACATTCCCGGCAACGCTGGGATTGATCGTCCTCAGCCGGCCGATCGTGCAATTGTTGTTCGAACATGGCGCCTTCACCGCGAGCGACACGGCTGCGACGGCACAAGCGATGATCTGGCTTGCACTCGGACTGCCCGCGCATGTGCTGATCAAGGCGCTGTCGCCGGCGTTTTTCGCGCGCGAGAACACGCATACGCCGCTGCTCGCGACATTGATCGGCCTGATCGTCGCGATCGGCGCAGCCTGGAAACTTGGCCCGTCGTCAGGCGCAAACGGGATCGCGGCCTCAATTGCCCTGGCTGCCTGGAGCTGTGCCGGCGTGCTGACGATCCAGGGCGGCATCGCCTTCGGCTGGACCATCGACAGCGATGCCAAACGACGCCTGCCGATCATCACGCTCGCTGCGCTGATCATGGGCGGCGCCTTGTGGCTCCTCACGCCGCATCTGCCCGCCGTCGATCACAAATTCGCACAGGCAATGCTGCTGGCGCTGCAGATCGTCTGCGGACTGGCCCTCTATGTGGCGCTGCTGATGCTGACCGGCACACTGCGCTGGCAGGATGTCCGCGCGGCCCTCAAAACACCGCGCCGATCGACCGAACCGGCCGCCTGACCTCACGCGATTGATCATGGACGCCGCAGGGCGCCTGTGGCAATGGACGGCTCCGGCTCGCATTCCACCACGGGCTGAGAGGAACTGAGCTATGGCATTCACTCAACGGGTCTTTTCGGGCGTCCAGCCGACCGGCAACCTGCATCTCGGCAACTATCTCGGCGCCATCGTCAACTTCGTGAAACTGCAGGAGCAGTACAGCTGCCTGTATTGCGTGGTCGACATGCATGCGGTCACCGTCGCGCCCAGCGTCTGGGGCGGCCCCGACGAGCTGCGCCGCTGCACCCGCGAAGTCACCGCCGCTTTCATCGCCTCGGGCATCGATCCGAAGAAGCAGATCATCTTCAACCAGAGCCAGGTTTCCGGCCATGCCGAACTCGCCTGGGTGTTCAACTGCGTCGCCCGCCTCGGCTGGCTGAACCGCATGACCCAGTTCAAGGAAAAGGCCGGCAAGGATCGCGAAAACGCATCCGTCGGTCTTTACGATTACCCGGTGCTGATGGCCGCGGATATTCTGCTGTATCGCGCGACCCATGTACCGGTCGGCGAAGACCAGAAGCAGCATCTCGAACTTGCACGCGACATCGCACAGAAGTTCAACAACGACTTTGCCGAGTCGATCGCCACGCAGGGACACAACGGTCCGTACTTTCCGTTGCCCGAGCCCGTGATTACCGGCCCGGCCACGCGCGTTATGAGCCTGCGTGACGGCACCAAGAAGATGTCGAAGTCCGATCCGTCGGATTATTCGCGCATCAATCTCACCGACGACGCCGACGCGATCGCACAGAAGATCCGCAAGGCGAAGACGGATCCCGAACCGCTGCCGTCGGAAGAAAAGGGCCTCGAACCGCGCCCGGAGGCCGACAATCTGGTCGGCATCTATGCCGCGCTGTCGGGCCGCGCCAAATCCGATATCCTCCGCGAATTCGGCGGCGCGCAGTTCTCCGGCTTCAAGGCGAACCTCGTCGATCTCGCGGTCGACAAGCTTTCGCCGATCGCCGGCGAGATGAAGCGGCTGTCGGCGGACCACGCTTACGTCGATGCCGTACTGGCCGACGGCAGCGACCGCGCGCGGGTGATCGCGGATGAAACCATGGCGTCGGTGAAGGACATCATGGGATTTGTGCGCAAACGATAACGGCCGCATGTCGAAGCGCTCATCCACGCCTTCGCCGTAATCACCGCGGCGCTTGTCCAACGCGCATGCGGCGTGGCAGCATGGCGGCATGAGCACGCAACGACGAAGTTATGAAAACGGCCACAAGCCGAAATGCCTTGTGGTCGTCGATGACAGCGAGGAATGGGATCGCGCGGTGTATTATGCCGCGCGCTGGGCCGTCCGCGTCGGCGGCGGTGTGGTGATGCTGCGCATCATCGAAACCAGCGACCGTAATCAGCAATGGCTCGGCGTCGCCGAAGTGATGCGCGCGGAAGCCGAGGAAGGCGCCAATACCGCGCTCGACCGCGCCTCCGGCCGCGCCAACGGCCTCGCCGCCATCACGCCGGAACGCGTGATCCGCGAGGGCGATCCAACCGAACAGATTCTCGACGTGATCGACAAGGACGTCGATATCTCGATGCTGGTGCTGGCGGCTTCCGCCGGCGTCGAAGGGCCGGGGCCGATCGTCACCATGATCGCGAAAATGATCGGAACCTTTCCGGTGCCGGTGGTGGTCGTGCCGGGCAGCCTGACGGACCTGGATATCGATGGGCTGTCGTAGAAGCCCCTCCCACTGTCGTCACCCGGCCTTGACCGGGTGACCCGGTAAACACGGCCGTCAGCCCATCACCATAACCGCCCCGCATACTGGATTGCCCGCTTTCGCCGGCAATGACAGACGCGTTGTCTTGATTCGTGCGCTTTTCGTCGCCATCTGCTAAGGGAACCCCACGCGCCGGCCTTGAACCGGCGACGCAGGAGAGACCGATGTTCATCCAGACCGAAGCTACCCCCAACCCCGCCACGCTGAAGTTCATCCCGGGCCGCGACGTGCTCGCCGGCGGCACCATGGAATTCACCTCAAAGGAAGCCGCCGCGCGCTCGCCGCTGGCGGAGCGGCTGTTCACCGTACCGGGCGTCACCGGCGTGTTCTACGGCGCCGACTTCGTCACCGTGACCAAGGACGACAGCGACTGGCAGCACCTCAAGCCGGCCATCCTCGGCGCCATCATGGAGCACTATATGTCCGGCGCGCCGCTGCTCGCCGACGGCAGTGCGCCCGAGGGCGACATCTCGGATGCGGACGAGTTCTTCGACGAGAACGACGCCGAAACGGTGGACACGATCAAGGATCTGATCGAGACCCGCGTGCGCCCGGCCGTCGCCAATGACGGCGGCGACATCACCTTCCGCGGCTTCAAGGACGGCATCGTCTATCTCGCCATGAAGGGCGCCTGCTCCGGCTGCCCGTCATCCACCGCGACACTGCAGCACGGTATCCAGAACCTGCTGAAGCACTTCGTGCCGGAGGTGGTCGAAGTCCGGCCGATGTAAGTCAAACTCTCCATCCCTCATGGTGAGGAGGCGCCCGCAGGGCGCCGTCTCGAACCATGAGATGGCCGGGCTCCACGCTTCTCTCCATCCTTCGAGACGCCGCTGCGCGGCTCCTCAGGATGAGGGACAGTGGGTGGTCGGCGCTTCTACGGACCCGCCTTTCAATGTTGCTTCTCGCCATCGATACCGCTCTCGATGCCTGCGCTGCCTGTGTGCTCGACACACGCACCGGGCGGATGATGGCGCATGAGTCGCAGCTGATGAAGCGCGGCCATGCGGAAGCGTTGATGCCGCTGCTCGGCCGGGTGATGCAGCAATCGGGTCTCGCTTTCGCCGAGCTGGACCGAATTGCCGTCACCACCGGCCCCGGCAGTTTCACCGGCCTGCGCGTCGGCCTTTCGGCCGCGCGCGGCATCGGTCTCGCGGCCGGCAAGCCGATCGTCGGCATCACCACGCTTGCGGCCTACGCGGCGCCCGTCGTCACCCGGAACGGCCCCGCACCGGTGATCGCCGCCATCGATGCGCGCCACGATCACGTCTACTTCCAGGCGGTCAGCGGCAACGGCACCGCGCTGCAGCCTCCATGCGTCATTCCGATCGACGAGGCGATTGCAGCAACGCGCTTCGGCGCACCGCATCTGGTCGGCAATGCGGCGGCCCTGCTGGCGGCGCGATGGCCCACCGACGCGGAGCAGCCGATCAGCGTCGATCCGCAGCCCGCGCCGGAGCTGTCATGGATCGCGTGGCTCGGCGCCGCGGTCGATCCGCAGGTCGCGCTGGCGCGGCCGTTCTATCTGCGCGCGCCGGACGCCAAGCCGCAGTCGAGCCTGATGGGCGGTCTCGATCAAACACAACCGGCTTCATGACGCTGCGCGCCCTGCTCCGATTTTTTCGCGACCGCCCCCCCGTGGTGGAGGCTGCAACGCCGCAAGATGCGGCGGCACTCGCGCGTTTGCACGCGGCATCGTTTCATCGCGGCTGGGGCGACGGCGAATTCGAGCAGATGCTGCGCGAGCAGAACACGATGATCCATCGTCTGCGGCAAGGCCGCGCGGTCATCGGCTTTGCCGCCTCGCGGCTCGCGGCGGGTGAAGCGGAGATTCTGTCGATTGCGCTGTCGCCCGGTCATCGCGGCCGCGGCCTTTCCCGCGAACTGTTCCTGACGCATCTCGGACACCTCGCCGGCCGCGGGGTGCGCACCGTGTTCCTCGAAGTCGAGGAAAACAACGTGCCTGCACGACGACTCTATGACCGCACGGGTTTTATGGTCGTCGGCCGCCGCGAGCGCTATTACAAGGAAGCGAACGGCGTCGAATTGAACGCCCTGGTCATGCGCCGCGACTTGTCCTGACGCCGCCCGGGTGGCAAAAGAAGCCGCAAGGATCGGACCATGACGGCTTTGAAAACAACATCTGCCAAAGCGAGCGGTATCGAAGCGCGGTGCGCGGCAACGGGCATGCGCATGACGGAGCAGCGCCGCATCATTGCGCGCGTGCTAGCCGCGGCCGACGATCATCCCGATGTCGAAGAACTCTATCGGCGCTGCGTCGCCATCGACGACAAGATTTCGATCTCCACGGTGTATCGCACCGTCAAACTGTTCGAGGATGCCGGAATCATCGAACGTCATGATTTCCGCGAAGGACGCGCACGCTATGAGACCATGCGCGACACCCATCACGACCACCTGATCAACCTGCGCGACGGCAGCGTGATCGAGTTCGCCTCCGAGGAAATCGAAAAACTGCAAGCCGACGTCGCCGCGAAACTCGGTTTCAAGCTGGTCGATCATCGGCTTGAACTGTACTGCGTGCCGCTCGACGAGGACAAATCCAAGCAGTGAGCTTCGATCTCGTCATTTTTGATTGCGACGGCGTGCTGGTCGACAGCGAGGCGCTGGCCTGCGTGGTGCATGCGGATGTGCTCACCGCCTATGGCTACCCCATCACTGCGCAGCAGGTGCATGCGCGCTTTCTCGGCCGCGCGGCGCGCGAGGCGCGGGCGGAGGTCGAGGCCGAGCTTGGCCGCGCGCTTCCCGACGACTACACCAACGCGCTCAGGACAACCATCGACCGCGTGTTCGGTGAACAGCTGAAGCCGGTGCCCGGAATCGCCGATACGCTCGCGGAACTCACGCTGAAAAAATGCGTGGCGTCATCCGGCACGCCGACGCGCATCCGCAGCAGCCTCGGCACCACCCAGCTGATCCATCATTTCGGCGAGCATCTGTACTCGGCGCTCCAGGTGGAACGCGGCAAGCCGGCCCCCGACCTGTTCCTGTTCGC
>Ga0153956_1001115_pt1 | contig 25358 bp, 20 predicted proteins | sample TSFL040MetaG_FD_104704 | JGI IMG/M metagenome (GOLD analysis project Ga0153956, IMG submission 104704) | Attine ant fungus gardens microbial communities from Florida, USA - TSFL040 MetaG | ecosystem: Host-associated > Fungi > Mycelium > Unclassified | place: USA: Florida, Wekiwa Springs... | reverse complement strand
GAGCACCCGATCTTCGAGCGCGACGGCAAGCATCTCTACTGCGAAGTGCCGATCAGTTTTGCCGACGCGGCGCTGGGCGGCGAATTGGAGGTGCCCACGCTGGAAGGTCGCGTCAAACTGAAAATTCCGCCTGAAACCCAGACCGGCAAATTGTTCCGCCTGCGCGGCAAGGGCGTGAGCCCAGTGCGCGGCGGCGGCCCCGGCGACCTGTTGTGCCGTGTCGTGGTGGAAACGCCGGTCAATCTGACCAAGCGCCAGCGCGAGCTGTTCCGCGAACTGCAGCAGACCATGGAAGCCGAGGGCCATCAGCAATCACCGCGCAAGGGCTCCTGGTTCGAAGGCATGAAGAGCTTCTTCGGCGACGGCAATTGAGATAAAACGGATATAAACAGGAGGGCGTGCGAGTCGTGCGCCTCCCGCTGCAACCCACGAACTGTACCCAATCCTCGGCCCGGTCATGCGGCGACAATCGCCGCGCCGGGCAACGCGCCACTAAGGAAAACCGTTATGACACTGCGAATCGCTGTAACCGGCGCGGCCGGCCGCATGGGCAAAACCCTGATCGAGGCCATCGCGCAGGCGGAAGGCTGCGAACTGGCCGCCGCGCTGGAGCGCCCGGGCAGCTCGCTGATCGGTGTCGATGCCGGTGAGCTGGCGGGTCTGGGGAAAAACGGCGTGAAGGTCAGCGGCGATCTCGCCGAGGTGGCCGATCACTTCGATCTGCTGATCGATTTCAGCGTGCCGGCCGCGACGCTGGCCAATGCGAAATTCTGCGGTGCCCACGGCAAGCGCATGGTGGTTGGCACCACCGGTTTCACGCCCGAACAAAAAACCGAGCTGCTGGATTACCTGAGGCCGGTGGCGGCCTGCATGGCGTCCAATTACAGCACCGGCGTCAATCTCTGTTTCAAGCTGCTCGATATCGCCGCGCGCGTGTTGGGCGACGATTACAACGTGGAGATCGTGGAAGCGCATCACCGGCACAAAATCGACGCGCCATCGGGCACCGCGCTCAGCATGGGCGAAGTGGTCGCCAATGCGTTGGGACGCGATCTGCGCAGCGTGGCCGTGTATGGCCGTGAAGGCATCACCGGCGCGCGCAAACCGGAAACCATCGGTTTTGCGACGGTGCGCGCGGGCGATATCGTGGGCGATCACACGGTGATGTTCGCGGCGGATGGCGAACGCGTGGAAATCACCCATAAAGCCAGCTCGCGCATGTCCTTCGCCCGCGGTGCGGTCCGCGCCGCGAACTGGCTCGGCGACAAACCGCAGGGCCTGTACTCGATGCAGGATGTGCTGGGCCTGAACTAAGGAAGCTCTGAACCACTACTGTGCTTGCTGATGCGGCATCAAAAATGGGCTTAAAATCCGCATCGATTGACGTATAAATTGCGGTTTTTCTCCCATTTTTGCCTTGCCTCGGCGGTGCTCGCTACGTTTTTCAGAGGCTCTCTAACGAGTAAGTCCTGTCGCGACGGATAATCCGTATCGCGCGGCGCTCAATCGACGAGAGCGCCGTGCGCGCCGCCAACGGTTTGCGGCGGTTCGAAAGCATCAATCCTGAGCCAGCTCCGCCTCATCCTTTCCGCGCCCGCCACCGATCTCAGAACCCGGAACCACGCGCAGGCGTTTGTCCGCGGGCTTGTCGTCCTCGTCGGCATGCGCGGAGGGTGGCTCCGCGCCTTCCTCATCCAGCAGGGTTTCCGGACTCATGTCATCGGCGGTGATTTCCTGGCCCAAAGGCTGGGCTTCGCCACCGGTCATGCCCGCCGCGCGCACGCGCCTCGGCGGAAAATCCTGTTCCGCGTCGACCCGTGGCCTTTCATCTCCGAAGCGGCTGGCCTCTTCTTCCTCGAAAGACAGCTCCTCGATCTCATCGCGTGCGGAGCGACCGGTTTTACTGGTTCTGGATCTGCGATGCGCCATCACGTCACCTCCGCGCCTGTACGCAGTAATTTTCCGGGGTAAGAAAATTGACCGGGGCCAGCTGACAAAATTCCCTGTTTGTCTGTGCGCGAAGCATTTTGCAAAACACAATGCAGGTATTTCCGAAACCGTGGAGCGCTCGTTGGCTCAAGGCCAAGAATGTGAGGCATCAACTCAGCTTGCGCATTGCCGAATGCGCGATCAGGCACAGTTCAGCTGGCGCGCGAGCTGTAGTTTTTTTGGACGAGGTTAAATGTGGGATTGGATACGTCGATGGAGCGAAAAGATTATTACGCCATTCTGGGTGTCGAGCGTGGCGCCGACAACGCCATCGTGGCGCGCGCATGCCGGCGTCTGATGCAACGCTATCATCCCGATATCTGCACGGATCCTCAGGCTGTGGAACGCTTCAAGGAAATCAACGAGGCCGGGCGTGTATTGCGGGATGCGATGCAACGCGCTGTGTATGACCGGATGATCGGCGCGCCGGCGCCAAAACCGGCGGTGCGGGTTCGCCGCCAGCGGCACCGTGCCGGCGTCGAGGTTTCGCATAACGCCGGCGGCGATATTCATGTCGAGGCTTTTTTGTCGGCTCGGGAGTTGCTCACGGGCGCGACGATAGAATTGACGCTTTGGAACAGCACGTTGCGCATCGATGTACCGGCCAACTCGCGCGCCGGTCTCACCTTGCGCGTTGGCGGTCGCGGCCTGCCACGCGCGCAGGGCAATTGCGGTGACCTGATGGTGGTTGTGCGCGATACCGACGCAATCAGGCGGGCAATGAATTATCAGCGCGCGTCGGGTCTCATCAGGCGGGCCGACATGATTCGCGCGCATCGCACGGGTCGGCATATCGATATTTCCTGCTGAGCGCGCAGCGTTTTTCTTTTTCTTCGCGACGTCGCCGATGGTGCGCGCCAAGCGCGGGAGAAAAACAGTTCGCCGCAATTCGTTCAACCGTTTCAGTTGCTTGATGCGTACCACTTTGAGTTCGAAAATGCGGCGAATACTTTCGGGCGATGGTTTTTCCGACGCCTGAAGATTTCGATGGAGCAAGGGTCTTAATACCCTTTGGACGCTTGGCTGGAGCCGCAGAAAACGTCGTGCTGAAATCCTGGGAAAGCCATCGGCTTCGACTGCGCATCGGGGTCATGCGCATCTTGTTTAGAGGCTCAAGTGTCCGTACGTTTTTTCAAAACTAATGGATTTTTACCGCGATATAGGCGCGACGACGCAGTCGTCCCGACAGGCCGGCGAAAAAGTCGAGCATGGCCATCTGCCAGCCGTATTTGCGGCGCAGCGCCGCATGCGCATGGCTTATTTCTTGTGGATCGCGAAGCAGATGCGCTTGTGCCTCCTGCCATTCGCCCAGGACTTTGCCGCGCACATCGCAGGGCGCGACTCTGGCCCGCGTCGAGTTGCGCAGGCGTTTCACCTTGCCGGCGTTGTCGTTGGAAAACAAAAAATAGCAGCCGTTCTCTTCGGCGAACCAGACCGGCGTGCAGACTTCCAGTCCGGTTTTGCGGAAAGTGGCGAGGCTCAGGTAATTCGTTTCACGCAGGGTGAGGCTCATGGTGGTCTCCGTTTTTGCGCCGACGCAATCGTGGGCTGCGCTGCCTGTCTATTTATGATTGTTCAGCCAGCCTCCTGGGCGACCTCGCTGATCAGACGGCGCAGCCAGATATGCCCGGGATTATGCTGGAGCAGCGGGCTCCACGCCATTTTTAATTCGATGGGCACGATGGGAAATGGCGGTTTGCGAATCGCGAGACGTTTATCGTCGGTGTGTAGCAGGGCCGCGCGCATCGGCAATGTGGCGATGAGATCGGGTTGCTGCGCCAGCAGCGCGGCAACCTGGTAGTGACGCGTGAAAATGCGGATGTGCCGCTGGCAGCCGATATCGGCCAGCGCCTCGTCGACCCAGCCCAGCTTCTGCACGTCGCGCGGGCTCATGCCCGTGCCGACGCCCATGCCGGTTTTGCTGACCCAGATGTGATGCGAAGCCAGATACGCATCGAGATTGAAGTTGTCCAGAGCGGGATTGTCCGCGCTCATCAGGCAGGAAAAATTGTCGCGCCACAAAGTGACCTGGTGAAAGGATTTCGGCAACTGATCGAAACGGTTGATGGCCATGTCGATCTTGCCTTTTTCCACGTCGAGGAAGGTGACGTCCGACGGCGTGAGAATGTCGAGCGAGATGTGCGGCGCCTGCGCGCGGATTTTCTCCAGCAGCCGGGGAAACAGCGTCGATTCGGCGTAATCGCTGGCCATGATGCGAAATACGCGGTCGCTTTCGTTGGCTTCGAAATCGCCGGGCTGCACCACCATTTCTATTTTGCTTAACACCTCGCGCACCAAAGGTTGCAACTCGGCGGCGCGCTCGGTGGGGCTCATGCCCTCGCTGGTTCGAATCAACAGCGGATCGTTGAACAGATCGCGCAGGCGGCGCAGGCCGTTGCTCATGGCGGGCTGGGTGATGCCGAGCTGCTCGGCGGCACGGGTGACATTTTTTTCCCGCAACAGCACATCCAGATAGACCAGCAGGTTGAGATCGATTCGGGAAATATTCATGGCGAGAATACCGGCTATAGCGGCAATAGGTTGCGGTGATTATCCTTTAGTCCTTACCATTCGCGCCAGTGTGCTTCCCTCTTGCCCGAGATACGAGAGTTCGCCATGACCATGCCGATCGCGCGCCTGTTCGCCCGAGCCATTCTGAATGGTTTCGACGGCATGTTCACCGAATGGCAGAACATGACGCTGGGTGCGCAGGCGCGTTTTGAGTGCGCCGCTTGGCACGCGGTGCAGGAGGCGATGAAGGAACGGCTCAGCATCTACCGGGGCAAGGTGTTCTCCACTGCGCGCACGGCGGGCACGATTGCGGGCGGCCATCTGCACGATCGCCAGTTGTGGCGCGTGGCGAAGAGCGAATATGCGCAACTCGTCCTGACCCACCATAACAGCGAAATCGCCCAGACATTTTTCAACTCCTGCTACTGCTACGTGTTCGGGCACGAAAAGGTGCGCGATATGCACACGTTCGCGCTGACCGAGCAAGCCATTCCCGCCGCTGTCGATGTTCAGATTCTGAATGTCTATCCGTACCAGGGTTCGCTCGATGCGATGGTGGAAAAAATCCTCGACGACTATGCGCTCAACATTCCCTACGAAGATCGCGAGCGCGATGCGCAGCGTATTGTCGCGGCCGCGCAGCGTCATTTGTTGCCGGTGCTGCCCTTCGTCGAGGATGAAACGCGAATCGAAATCCTGGATTCAATTTTTTTCCGCAATAAAGCGGGCTACATCATCGGCCGCGTGGTAACCGGAAATGCCGTGCGCCCGTTCGTGTTGCCGCTGCTGAATAATGAGCGCGGCGCGGTGTTCGTGGATACCGCTCTGTTCCAGCCGGACGACCTCAGTATCCTGTTCAGTTTTACCCGCTCCTATTTCATGGTGGATTTGCCGGTGCCTTCTTTGTATGTGCGCTTTCTCAAGGGTCTGATGCCGCACAAGGAAGCATTCGAGCTGTACACGGCGATGGGATTCGTGAAGCACGGTAAAACGGAGTTTTATCGCAGCGCGGTCGCGCACACGCGCGCCAGCTCGGACCAATACATCACCGCGCCCGGGACCCGGGGCATGGTGATGCTGGTGTTCACGCTGCCGTCGTTCGATTACGTTTACAAGGTCATCAAGGACCGCTTCACGCCGCCGAAAGATATGACGCGCGCGCAGGTCAAGGAAAAATATCGCTTCGTGAAAAACGCCGAGCGCGCAGGGCGCATGGCGGACACGCAGGAATTCACCAACCTGGCGTTTTCCCGCGCGCGCTTTTCCGACGAGCTGATCGCGGAGCTGTACCGCGAGGTGCCCTCGCAAATCGAAGAGCGCGGCCGGGCGCTGATTCTCAAGCATGTCTATGTCGAGCGGCGCATGACGCCCCTCAATCTTTATTTGCAGGATGCGGATGGGTGGCATCTGCACAACGTCATGGACGAGTACGGCAACGCCATCAAGCAGCTGGCCGCCGCCAATATTTTTCCCGGCGATATGTTGCTCAAGAATTTCGGCGTGACGCGCCACGGCCGGGTGGTGTTTTACGATTACGATGAGCTGTGCCCGCTGACGGAGTGCCACTTCCGCCGGATCCCGAAGGCGCGTACCGAGGAGGAGGAGATGGCGAGCCATCCCTGGTACGCCGTGGACCCAAGCGATGTGTTTCCCGAGGAATTTCCCCTGTTTTTCTCCGGCAACCAGCGCGCGAAACAGGTGTTCGACGAGTTGCACGGGGAAATTTACGATCCGAATTTCTGGCGGGGATTACAGGAGCAGATTCGCGCCGGCATGGTTCACGACGTGTTTCCATACCGGCGCAGCAAGCGTTTTCCGCGCCCGGGTTGACGCGGGCGCGGCGCGGGTTTTACAGCCAGCCTTTGCGCTTGAAATACCAATACGGCGCGATGCCTGAGAGAATCATCAGGGCGATGGCCCACGGGTAACCGAATTCCCACGACAATTCTGGAATCAGCTGGAAGTTCATGCCGTACATGCTCGCCACCAGCGTGGGCGGCAGGAAGACCACGGCCGCGATCGAGAAAATCTTGATGATCTGGTTTTGCTCGATGTTGATGAAACCCTGCGCCGCATCCATGAGGAAGTTGATTTTTTCGAACAGGAACGCGGTGTGCGACATCAGCGTTTCAATATCGCGATAGATTTCCCGGCAGGTTTCCTGCTGCTGGGGAAAGTTGCGGATATGGCGCTGCAAAAACGATATCGAGCGCTGCGAGTCCACCAGGCACAGCCGTATCTTGCCATTGCTGTCCTCCAGTTTCGCCAGCTTGTCGATGGCGTCCTCCAGCTCCGCGTCGTCGTCCTCCAGCACCAGGTGGCTGACGTCCTCCAGGCGCTGGTGGATATCCTCCAGCGAGTCCGCCAGGTTCTCCACTTTCTGCTCCAGCAGCGCGAGCATGATATCGAGGGAGTTCTTGGCTTCCACCCAGCCGCGGTGCGCGCGCATGCGCAGCAGGCGGAAATCGGGCAGCTCGGTATCCCGGAAGGTCAGCAGCTGGCGCTCGTTCAGGATGAACGCGACGGATTCGGTGCGGTGACGGCCCTCGCTCTGGTAGAGGAACAGCGAGTGCACGTGAATGCCTTCCGCGTCGATGAAATAACGCGCCGAGGCTTCGATTTCCTCCATGTCCTCGGGGTCGGGCAGGGGCGACTTGTACACGGCCTCGATGGCGAGGCGCTCCTCGGTGCTGGGATCGGTGGCGTCGATCCACAGGGCGTCGGCCAGCGCCAGCGGTTCGCGGTCGGGGCCCGGCCGCCATTCCCGGAGCGTATCGTTAACGATGTTGAACACATGCAGCATGGGGCGGATTCCTGCCGTTCGTTCATGGTGGGCGCGCGGCCCCAGCGAGCCGGCGCGGGATGGTAATCACTGCGGGCGCGGCCCGCAACCTCTGCGTGTTTCTGCGTGTTAGAGCGCACCCATTGTGTGTCAGGCATGCAACCCTTGTGTTGGAGGCGCGCCCGCGCGGACCGGCCCATCCCAGTTTAGGTGAACAAGATGACAGTTGCCGTGCAACTGTGCCACACCGACAGGATGGCGGGTGGACATGCGCTCGAGCCTTCGCGTAGAATGCGCGACCGTTATCTAACCAAACCGGACTGTCCGGAAGTTTGCGGGCAGCACCCGCAGTAATGCTGGACAAGATTTGCACCGGGCGGAAAATGTGGAAACTGAAAAAGCGAGATGAGGCCGAAACTTCATCTCGCTTTTTTGCAGATGACGGTCCTGTTTTTGCGCTGTGGCGCGACCACCTGCCGTTGTACCGCGCGGCGTCCAGCTGTTCTGAGCAATGTTGTGACACGCGCGAGCGGGCTCCAGGAAGCAAGCCCCGAGGGGTTGGTCTGCGCGAAATACCGGCCTGCAGCCAGGGCCGCGCACGCGTAAGCCGCTCACGCCGCTACCGGGTCAGCACATTCTGTTTATCGAAGCTTTCCAGGAGGTTCGTTTGACCGCACCCGCCTTACTCGCCCTTGAAGACGGCAGCCTGTTTCGCGGCGTTGCCATCGGCAGTGCCGGCTCCGCTGTCGGCGAGGTGGTATTCAATACCGCCATGACCGGTTATCAGGAGATTCTGACCGATCCGTCCTACGCCCAGCAGATGGTCACGCTGACTTATCCGCATATCGGCAATACCGGTACCAACGGCGAGGATGAGGAAGCCGGTAAGATCTGGGCCACGGGCCTGATCGTGCGCGATCTGCCGCTGCGCGACAGCAATTTCCGCAACGGGCAGGGCCTCAGCGATTATCTCAAGGCGCGCAACGTGGTCGGCATCGCCGACATCGACACGCGCCGCCTCACCCGCCTGCTGCGCGACAAGGGCGCGCAGAACGGCTGCATCATGGCCGGCGAGATCGACGAGGCCAAGGCGCTGGAAATGGCCCGCGCCTTCCCTGGCCTCAAGGGCATGGACCTGGCCAAGGTGGTCTCCACCGAAAAGCCCTATCCCTGGACCCAGGGCAGCTGGCGCCTCGGCGCGGGCTTTCGCGATTACGCCGCGGACGAACTGCCCTTCCACGTGGTCGCCTACGACTACGGCGTCAAGCGCAACATCCTGCGCCTGCTGGTGGATCGCGGCTGCCGCCTGACGGTGGTGCCGGCGCAAACCCCGGCCGCCGACGTGCTGGCGCTGAATCCGGATGGCATTTTCCTGTCCAATGGCCCGGGCGATCCCGAGCCCTGCGATTACGCGATCAAAGCCATTCAGGACTTCCTGCAGACGGATATTCCCGTGTTCGGGATCTGCCTCGGTCATCAGTTGCTGGGATTGGCGAGCGGCGCGCGCACGGTGAAGATGAAGTTCGGCCACCACGGCGCCAACCATCCGGTGCAGAGCCTGGACGATGGCACGGTGATGATCACCAGCCAGAACCACGGTTTCGAAGTCGACGCGAGCACGATGTCGGACAACCTGCGGGTGACCCACAAATCGCTGTTCGACGGCACCTTGCAAGGCATACATCGCATCGACAGGCCCGCGTTCAGCTTCCAGGGGCACCCGGAAGCCAGCCCCGGCCCGCACGATGCCGCACCGCTGTTCGCTCACTTCATCGAGCTGATGCAGGCGCGCCGCTGAGAGCTCCCGTCAGGCCTTGAGGCGCCCCGCAAGCCAGGGCTGGCTTGCCCGCAAACCACAACGTGGTTTGGCGCGAGTGGGGACGGGCGTGTACCGGCCCCACGACATTGCAGTCATGCAGGACTGCATGACTGCAATCTTCAACGAATAGGATCCAGAATGCCGAAACGTACTGACATCAAGAGCATCCTCATCATCGGCGCCGGCCCGATCGTGATCGGCCAGGCGTGTGAATTCGATTACTCCGGCGCCCAGGCGTGCAAGGCGCTGCGCGAGGAGGGCTATCGCGTCATTCTGGTGAACTCGAACCCGGCCACCATCATGACCGACCCGGCGATGGCCGATGCCACCTACGTGGAGCCGGTGACCTGGCAGACGGTGGCCAAGATCATCGAGAAGGAGCGTCCCGACGCGCTGCTGCCGACCATGGGCGGCCAGACCGCGCTCAACTGCGCGCTGGACCTGGCCAAGCACGGCGTGTTGGAAAAATTCGGCGTGGAAATGATCGGCGCCACCAAGGACGCCATCGACAAGGCCGAGGATCGCCAGCTGTTCCGTCTGGCGATGCAGCGCATCGGCCTGGAATCGCCGCGCGCGGCGATCGCGCACAGCCTCGAAGAATCGCTGCAGGTGCTCGATCAGATCGGTTTCCCCTGCATCATCCGGCCGTCGTTCACCATGGGCGGCTCGGGCGGCGGCATTGCCTACAACCGCGAGGAGTTCGTGGAAATCTGCGAACGCGGCCTCGATCTCTCGCCCACCAAGGAACTGCTGATCGACGAATCGCTGATCGGCTGGAAAGAGTTCGAAATGGAGGTGGTGCGGGACAAGAACGACAACTGCATCATCATCTGCTCGATCGAGAACTTCGATCCGATGGGCGTGCACACCGGCGATTCGATCACGGTGGCGCCGGCGCAGACGCTGACCGACCGCGAATACCAGATCATGCGCAACGCCTCGATTGCGGTACTGCGCGAAATCGGCGTGGAAACCGGCGGCTCCAACGTGCAGTTCGGGGTCAACCCGGTGGACGGCCGCATGGTGGTGATCGAGATGAACCCGCGCGTGTCGCGTTCCTCGGCGCTGGCGTCGAAGGCCACCGGCTTCCCGATCGCCAAGGTGGCGGCCAAGCTGGCCGTGGGCTACACGCTGGATGAGCTGCGCAACGAAATCACCGGCGGCAAGACGCCGGCTTCGTTCGAGCCGTCGATCGACTACGTGGTGACCAAGGTCCCGCGTTTCACCTTCGAGAAATTCCCCGAGGCCAGCCCGCGTCTGCACACGCAGATGAAATCCGTGGGCGAGGTCATGGCGATCGGCCGCACCTTCCAGGAATCGGTGCAGAAAGCGCTGCGCGGCCTGGAAGTGGGTTCCGCGGGCTTTGAGCACAAGGTCGATATCGATGCCGACGATGCCCGCGACATGCTCATCGGCGAACTGAAAAATCCGGGGCCGGAGCGTATCTGGTATGTCGCCGACGCGTTCCGCGCCGGCATGAGCCTGGATGACATTTACGAGTATTCGGGTATCGATCCGTGGTTCCTGGCCCAGATCGAAGACCTCATCAGCACGGAAAACGGCCTGAAAACCATCGCGCTGTCGGATATCGACGCGGACTTCATGTTCCGTCTCAAGCGCAAAGGCTTCTCCGACAAGCGCCTGGCCGTATTGCTGGCGGTGAGCGAGAAAGAACTGCGCAAGCGCCGCCATCAGCTCGGCATCCGGCCCGTGTACAAGCGAGTGGATACCTGCGCGGCGGAGTTTTCCACCAGCACGGCCTACCTGTATTCGACCTATGAGGAAGAGTGCGAGGCCGATGTCAGCGAGCGCGACAAGATTCTGGTGTTAGGCGGCGGCCCGAACCGGATCGGCCAGGGCATCGAGTTCGATTACTGCTGCGTGCACGCGGCACTGGCGATGCGCGACGACGGTTACGAGACCATCATGGTCAACTGCAACCCGGAAACCGTCTCGACCGACTACGACACCTCCGATCGTCTCTATTTCGAGCCGGTGACGCTGGAAGATGTGCTGGAAATCGTCGCCAAGGAAAAACCCAAGGGCGTCATCGTGCAGTTCGGCGGCCAGACTCCGCTGAAACTGGCGCGCGACCTGGAGGCCGCCGGCGTGCCCATCATCGGCACCAGCCCGGACGCGATCGACCGCGCCGAAGACCGCGAACGCTTCCAGCAGATGATCGAGCGCCTGCAGTTGAAGCAGCCGCCCAACGCGACCGTGCGTTCGACCGAAGAGGCTCTGATCGCGGCGCAGAAAATCGGTTTCCCGCTGGTGGTGCGTCCCTCCTACGTGCTGGGCGGCCGCGCGATGGAAGTGGTGCACAAAGAGGAAGAGCTCAAGCGCTACATGCGCGAGGCGGTGCAGGTTTCCGAAGATTCGCCGGTTCTGCTCGATCACTTCCTCAACGCCGCCGTCGAGATCGATGTCGATGCGGTGAGCGATGGTCAGACGGTGGTGATCGGCGCGATCATGCAGCACATCGAGCAGGCGGGCATTCACTCGGGCGATTCCGCGTGCTCCCTGCCGCCGTATTCGCTGAGCGCCGAGCTGCAGGACAAGATGCGCGAACAGGTCAAGCGCATGGCGCTGGAGCTGGGCGTCTGCGGCCTGATGAACGTGCAGCTGGCGGTGCAGGACGGCGAGATTTACGTGATCGAAGTGAACCCGCGCGCCTCGCGCACGGTACCCTTCGTATCGAAGTGCATCGGCATTTCGCTGGCCCAGGTGGCGGCGCGTTGCATGGTGGGCCAGTCGCTGGCCGCGCAGAACTTCACCAAGGAGCGCGTGCCGCCGTACTTCTGCGTGAAGGAGGCCGTGTTCCCGTTCAACAAGTTCCCGGGCGTCGATCCGATTCTCGGCCCGGAAATGAAATCCACCGGCGAGGTCATGGGCCTGGGCGAAACCTTCGCCGAAGCCTACGCCAAGGCGCAGTTGGGCGCGGGCGAAAAATTGCCGCGCGGCGGCAAGGCCTTCCTCAGCGTGCGCGAGCAGGACAAGTCGTCCGTGGCGCAGGTGGCGAAAGACCTGGTCGACCTGGGCTTCACTCTGTGCGCGACGCGCGGTACGCAGCGCGTGCTGGCCGCGGCCGGAGTGCCTTGCGATCCGATCAATAAAGTGACCGAAGGGCGTCCGCACATTGTCGATCGCGTGAAAAACGGCGAGATCGACTTTATTCTCAACACCACCGAAGGGCGCCAGGCGATTGCCGATTCGTCCACGATCCGGCGTTCGGCCCTGATGCATAAGGTCTTTTACACGACGACGCTGGCCGGTGCCGAGGCGGTGGTGCAGGCCTTGCGCTACGGAGAGGAAAAGGCGGTGCGCCCGCTGCAGGAAGTGCACAGGAGATTGTCCGCATGAGTATTACCCAGGTTCCGATGACTGTTGCCGGGGAAGCCAGATTGCGCGAGGAGCTGCAGCGTCTGAAAAGCGTGGAGCGCCCGCGCATCATCCAGGCTATCGCGGAGGCGCGTGCTCACGGCGATCTCAAGGAGAACGCCGAGTATCACGCCGCGCGTGAACAGCAGAGTTTTTGCGAAGGTCGTATCAACGAGATCGAAGGGAAGCTGGCGGATGCGCGCATCATCGATGTGACCAAGATTCCGTGCAGCGGCAAAGTCATCTTCGGAGCCACCGTCGATATCGTCAATTGCGAAACGGACGAGACGCTACAGTACCAGATCGTCGGCGAGGACGAGGCCGACGTGAAGCAGAACAAAATCTCCGTGACTTCCCCGATCGCGCGCGCGCTGATCGGCAAGGAAGTGGGCGACATCGTGGTGGTGAAAGCGCCGGGTGGCGAAGTCGAGTACGAAATCGACGACGTGCGTCACGTTTAAGCGGAGGCAGGTTCTCTCGCGCGGAAGCGCGGAGTTGCGGCTCCCGCTTCCGGTTTGCAGATCGCGGCCCTCAGCCGAGCGGGCGCAGCAGGTTCGACAGCTTGGGATTCGGTTTCTGAGCCGCACGAAAAATCAGGGCAACCTTGCCCACGGATTGCACCAGCTCCGCGCGATGCTGCTGGCAGAGTTCCGCCGCCACGTCGCGGCGGGCTTGCGGCTCGGCGATCGCCAGCTTGACCTTGATGAGTTCGTGGTCTTCCAGAGCGCGCTCAAACTCCAGATGCACGCCTTCCGACAGACCTTTTTCTGAAACCGTTACCACCGGGTTGAGTTGATGGCCGATGGTGCGTAATTGTTTCTTGCGGGCGGGATCTAACGGCATGGTGTTTCAACTGACTGGCGGATGGCCGGGCATTGTATAGCGAAAGGTGGGGCATTGCGATGGCCGCTGTGTTTTGCTCTGCTCGTGCTCTTGAGGCCTCCGCGTATCGGCTCGGAGTTTTTCGGGCATTGTTTTGGCTGGCCCGCGCGGGCGCGAATATTTGTCAGGGCTCGCCATTGCAATCTCCAATATGGCCCCCATATGAGCGCTATGACCAGAGCCGGACCATGGTTTGTGGTTAACTGGTCGGGCTCCCGGCCGGGGAAGTCATCCCTGCAATTGCAATATTCGATGCCGAGACGCCGATGAATTCCGTTCCGAGAGAACGGGTCGCGGCCGCTGGAATACGGTCATCAGTTCAGGCAAAAGCTCAGCTCCTTAGGTAGAACTGCGGATGGCGGCGACGTGGTGGGGGCTGCGGTTCTGTAGTAGAGTGGTTACGGCAAGGGTTTCCGCATCGCTCCGCGGATTCCGGCGGCTAAAGAGAGGGTCCGCACTTGAACGACATGGCTAAAAATCTTCTGTTGTGGCTGATCATCGCGGCGGTGTTGCTGACGGTATTCAACAATTTCAGCATGCAGCCGTCGAAGGAACAGCTCAACTATTCCGAATTCATTCAAGAGGTCCAGCATGATCGCGTCGGCAAAGTGCTGATCGACGGCCTGCTCATCACCGGTGAGCGTCAGGACCATTCCACCTTCGAAACCGTGCGGCCGATCCTCGAGGATCCGAAGCTGATCGACGATCTGCTTGCTCACAAGGTCGAAGTCAAGGGCGCCAAGCCGGAGACGCAAAGCTTGTGGACCCAGTTGCTGGTCGCCAGCTTTCCGATCCTGATCATCATCGCCGTGTTCATGTTTTTCATGCGCCAGATGCAAGGTGGCGCCGGTGGTCGCGGCGGTCCGATGGCGTTTGGCAAGAGCAAGGCGCGTCTGCTCGGCGAAGACCAGATCAAGACGACTTTTGCCGATGTTGCCGGCTGCGACGAGGCTAAAGAAGATGTGAAGGAACTGGTCGAGTTCCTGCGCGATCCCAGCCGCTTCCAGAAGCTCGGCGGGCGTATTCCGCGCGGCGTGCTGATGGTCGGTCAACCGGGTACCGGTAAAACCCTGCTGGCGAAAGCGATCGCGGGTGAGGCCAAGGTGCCGTTCTTCTCGATTTCCGGTTCGGATTTCGTCGAGATGTTCGTTGGCGTGGGCGCATCGCGCGTGCGCGATATGTTCGACCAGGCCAAGAAACAATCTCCCTGCATCATCTTTATCGACGAGATCGATGCGGTCGGCCGCCATCGTGGCGCGGGTCTGGGCGGCGGTCACGACGAGCGCGAGCAAACCCTCAACCAGCTGTTGGTTGAAATGGACGGCTTCGAGGCCAATGACGGCGTGATCGTCATTGCCGCCACCAACCGCCCGGATGTGCTGGATCCGGCGCTGCTGCGTCCGGGTCGTTTCGACCGCCAGGTTGTGGTTGGCCTTCCGGATATCCGTGGCCGCGAGCAGATCCTGAAAGTACATATGCGCAAAGTGCCGCTGGCTGACGATGTGGATCCCGGCGTCATCGCGCGCGGAACCCCCGGCTTCTCGGGCGCGGACCTGGCGAACCTGGTCAACGAGGCCGCGCTGTTCGCGGCGCGGGCCAACAAGCGCACGGTCAGCATGGAACAGTTCGAGCTGGCCAAGGACAAGATCATGATGGGCGCCGAGCGCAAATCGATGGTCATGTCCGAGGCGGAAAAGCGCAATACGGCTTATCACGAAGCGGGTCATGCCATCGTCGGCCGCCTCGTCCCCGAACACGACCCGGTTTACAAGGTCAGCATCATTCCCCGGGGCCGCGCTCTGGGCGTCACGATGTTCCTGCCTGAAGAGGACCGTTATAGCCACAGCCGTCGCCACATCATTGGCAACATTTGCTCGCTGTTCGGAGGCCGGATCGCCGAGGAAATGATCAATGGCCAGGACGGCGTGACGACCGGCGCCTCCAACGACATCAAGCGCGCCACGGAAATCGCCCGCAATATGGTGACCAAGTGGGGCCTGTCGGAAAAAATGGGTCCGCTGATGTATGACGAAGGCGAGGAAGAGGTATTCCTCGGCCGCAGTGCCGCCTCGACCTCGCGCACGGTGTCCGGCGCAACCGCGAAGCTGATCGACGAGGAAGTCCGGCGCATCATCGACGAATGCTATGGCCGTGCGAAACAGCTGCTTGTGGAGAACCGCGAAAAGCTGGAAATCATGGCTGAGGCGCTGATGCAGTACGAGACCATCGACGCTGCCCAGATCGACGACATCATGAGTGGCCGCAAACCGCGTCCGCCTTCAGATTGGACCAACAATCGGCCGACCAGTGGTAGCGGTGGCCTCGAGACTCCCGCTGACGACGGAAAACGCGCGGGCCCGATCGGCGGCCCGGCAGGTGAGCACTGATCTTCGGATATGCCTGAGCGATATCCCAGCCCGACGCTATTCTGCGCCGGGCGTTTGCTCGATCTCTCTCGTCCCCGGGTCATGGGGATCCTCAACGTAACGCCCGACTCTTTCTCCGATGGTGGCTCGCTTTACGCGGGCTCTCGTCTTTCCATGGAGAAAGTGCGCGAGCGGGCTTTGGCGATGGCCGCCAATGGCGCCGACATCATCGATATCGGCGGCGAGTCGACGCGTCCAGGCGCCGCCGGTATCAGTCTGCAGGAAGAGATGGATCGGGTCCTGCCCGTTGTGGAAATGCTGGCGCGCGATGTGGACCTGGTGTTGTCCGTGGATACCAGTACGCCGGAGGTGATATTGGAAGCCGCTGCGCTGGGCGCCGGGCTTATCAACGATGTGCGCTCCCTGACGCGCCCCGGCGCGCTCCGCGCCGCGGCTGCAACAGGACTTCCGGTGTGCCTGATGCATATGCAGGGCGACCCGGTGGATATGCAGCACGCCCCGCATTACGTCGATGTGGTGGCCGAAGTGCGCAGCTTTCTGGCGCAGCGCCTGGAGGCCTGTACTAAACTGGGCATCGCGCACCGCAACATCATCCTGGATCCCGGCTTCGGTTTTGGCAAAAGCGCCCAACATAACCTGGCTCTGCTGAACCGTTTGGATCGGTTGTGCAGCCTGGGTTATCCGCTGCTCGTCGGGTTATCGCGCAAATCCGTGATCGGCCATGTGCTGGGACGCCCGACCTCCGAGCGGCTGGCGGGCAGTCTGGCGCTGGCCGCTGTTTCCGTTTTGCGTGGTGCTTCCATCATTCGGGCTCACGACGTGCGGGAAACCGCAGATGTAGCCCGCCTTTGTGCGGCAGTAATGACCGAGACCGTGGCCGTCTGATTCCAGGCCCGCCACCTCATAACCAGGACCTTTCGAAAAGGAAGCATCTCCATGAGCAGACGTTATTTTGGTACCGACGGAGTCCGTGGCCTGGTCGGTGAAGGTCCCATCAATCCCGAATTCGTTCTGAAACTGGGATGGGCGACAGGGAAAGTGTTTGCCCGCAGCGGGCGCAGCAAGGTCATTATCGGCAAAGATACGCGCATCTCGGGCTATATGTTCGAGTCCGCGCTCGAGGCTGGCTTGGTGGCTGCGGGGGTCGACGTATCCTTGCTTGGACCGATGCCGACGCCGGCGATCGCGTATTTGACGCGCACCTTTCATGCCCAGGCAGGTATCGTGATCAGCGCCTCCCACAACCCTTACCACGACAACGGCATCAAGTTCTTTTCCAGCGAGGGCAGCAAGCTTCCCGACGCGGTGGAGCTGGAGATCGAACAGCAGATCGATCTGCCGATGACGACGGTGGCCTCCGCCGATCTGGGCAAGGTCGTGCGCATCAACGACGCGGCCGGCCGTTATATCGAGTTTTGCAAGAGCACGGTGCCTTCGTATTTCAATCTCAAGGGCATGAAGATCGTGGTCGATTGCGCGCACGGCGCCACTTATCATGTCGCCCCATCGGTGCTGGATGAGTTGGGCGCTGAGGTGATTTCCATCGGCATCGATCCCAATGGCGTCAATATCAACGATGGCGTGGGCTCGACCGCTCCGGAACGTTTGCGCCAACGCGTCGTGGCGGAAGGTGCCCATCTCGGCATCGCTTTCGATGGCGATGGCGACCGGGTTTTGTTCGTCGATCATCGCGGAGAGCTGGTCGATGGCGATGAGCTGTTGTACATCATCGCCTGCGATGAATTGCGTACCCGCGGCCAATGTGCGGGGGTGGTCGGCACGCTGATGTCGAATCTCGGCTTTGAGCTGGCGTTGAGCAAGCTGGATATTCCTTTCGCCAGAGCCAAGGTTGGAGACCGCTATGTCACTGAGCTGATGAAATCGCGAGGTTGGCGTCTCGGCGGCGAAAACTCGGGTCATATCATCTGCGCCGATGTCACCACGACGGGAGACGGCATCGTTTCCGCCCTGAAGGTGCTGTTTGCCGTGGTTACCACCGGCATGTCCCTGCATGAGCTGAAAAAGGGAATGAGCAAATTTCCGCAAATCATGCAGAACGTCAAAATTGCCCGTAAAGTCGATCTGAGCGAACTGCCGACCGTATGCGACGCGGTGGCGGCCGTGGAGAAAAAGCTGGCCGGCCGTGGACGCGTGCTGCTGCGTCCATCGGGCACGGAGCCCGTTGTGAGAGTGATGGTGGAGGGGGAGGACGCCATGCTGGTTTCGGCTTTGTGCAGCGAGCTGGCTCAGGTCGTGGAGCTTTCTGTGGCTTGAGGTTCCCAGGCCACTTTTTGCGATGCGGTACGTGCGTAGCTGATGCGGCACCTGCGTGGAAGTGGCCCCTGTCCTTGTTTAATCGGATTGGCTTGGTTACCATGAGCCCCCATTTTGGCTTGGCCCACTGAAAAGGTAATGCATGCGTCGAAAACTCGTCGTCGGCAATTGGAAAATGCATGGCAGCAAGACGGCGATTGCCGATCTGCTGAGCAAGTTGCCACACACCGGGTTGTCGAATACAGAGGTCGCGGTTTGTCCTCCCTTCGTTTATCTGCAATGGGTTGAGCGGCAACTGGCGGGCAGTGCGATAGCACTGGGAGCCCAGAACGTCGCGTCCGCCCTGCAAGGGGCGTACACCGGCGAAGTCTCCGCCACCATGTTGCGGGATTTGGAGTGCCGGTTTGTCATTGTGGGTCACTCGGAGCGGCGCGCCTTGTTTGGCGAGTCCAATACCGATGTGGCTGACAAGACAAAAATTGCCTTGGAGCAGGATCTGATCCCTATCGTGTGCGTGGGAGAGAGTCTGGCCGAGCGTGAAGCCGATGCCACTCTGGAGGTTATCGGGGCGCAGTTGGATGCGGTGCTGGCGGTTCTGGATCGTGCTCAGGTTTCCAGGATCGTAGTGGCGTACGAACCGGTTTGGGCCATTGGCACCGGTCGCACCGCGACGCCGGAACAGGCTCAGGCGGTGCATGCGTTTATTCGCGACAGGCTGGCGTCGATCGATCCGGCGGCCGCAGCAAAAACCAGAATTTTATATGGCGGTAGTGTCAAAGCGGACAACGCGGCAACACTATTCGCGCAAAACGACATCGATGGTGGCCTGGTTGGGGGCGCCTCGTTGAATGCCGAAGAATTTACCGCGATTTGTAACGCGGCCGGGTGACAGCATGGAACAAGTGATCATTGTATTTCACGTATTGGCGGCGCTGGCGATTGTCGGTTTGATCCTCATCCAGCAGGGTAAAGGCGCTGACATGGGCGCTTCGTTTGGCGCCGGCGCTTCGCAAACGTTGTTCGGCAGCCGCGGAAGCGGCAACGCGCTGACCCGGGCCACGGCAATTCTCGCCGCCTTGTTCTTCGCAACCAGCTTTGCTTTGACGGTAGTGGCTAAAAATCGCGCTGAACATGCAGGCCTGGTTGAAGTGCCGGCTTCCGCAACGGAGGTCCCTGCGCAATCGCCGGCAAAACCAGTTGACGATATCCCCGCTGTCGATCAGAATGCCGCCCCTGCGACTGGCGATGTGCCGGCTCCCGCTCCGGAGCAACCGCAGAAGTAAGATCATTTGCCCAAGTGGTGAAATTGGTAGACACGCTATCTTGAGGGGGTAGTGGCGCAAGCCGTGCTGGTTCGAGTCCAGTCTTGGGCACCATCTAAAGCGTTCAGAGACATCCGAAGACGTCCGAACAGATTCATAAGCCCGCGTAAATGCGGGCTTTTTCGTTTCTGGGGTTAGCCATTCCCGTCCAAGGCGGGGTATGGACAGCCGGATACATGGCGGGTACAAATGTGGGTACAACATGTACCCGGCAGAGAATGTACCCGCAATGGCTCTCACGGATTTCGCAATCAAAAGTGCAGTTGTAAAAGATAAAGCCTACCGACTGACGGATGGTGCGGGCCTGTTTTTATTGGTCCATCCGAACGGCTCCAAATACTGGCGACTACGTTACTACTATCTCGGAAAAGAGAAGTTGTTAGCTCTGGGTGTTTACCCACGGCTTACTCTTGCCGAAGCAAGGAAGAAGGCGCTCGAGGCCAGGAAAATCCTCGATGACGGCAACGATCCGGGCGAGGTCAAAAAACAGGCAAGACTGGCGCGGCTGGGCGAGGCGCAAAACACCTTCGGCGTGATGGCTGTTGAATGGTGGGAGCACAAGCGCGGCGAGTGGGTTGATCACCATGCCGAGCGGATCATTGGCTACATTCGCAAAGATTTGTTACCCGCATTAGGCGATCGCCCCCTGGCGGAGATACAGCCGCCCGAACTGCTTGCGGTTATCCGCAAGGTTGAGCAGCGGGGCGCTTTGGATGTGGCGGCTCGCGATCTCCAGTTTTGTACCTCTATCTTTCGTTATGCGATCCAAACCGGACGGGCGAAATTCAATCCGGCTGCGGAGCTGGCCGGTGCCCTCAAATCCCGGAAGCAACAACACCGTCCTTCGCTCAAGGTTGCCGATCTACCGGAGTTCTTTATCAAGCTCCGGGAGAGTCCCAGCAGCATCGTCACGAAGTTCGCCATCAAGTTAACCATTCTGACGTTCCTGCGTCCCGGCGAAATACGCACCGCGCGTTGGCAAGACTTCGACCTAGAAAAGCGGGAGTGGCGGGTGCCGACCAGTCTGATGAAGATGAAAACCGAGCATATCGTCCCGCTGGCGGATCAGGTTTTGGAGCTGCTTGAAGAATTGCGCCCGCTGACAGGACGCTATCCCTTGCTGTTTCCCGGTGATCGCAACCGCCATCTCCCCATGTCCGAGAACACCATGAATCAGTGCATCAACCGCATGGGGTATCAGGGCATGGCGACGCCTCACGGATTCCGGGCCACGGCGTCCTCTGTGCTTAATGAGAAAGGATTTAACCGCGATGCCATCGAGCGTCAGTTAGCTCATATGGAGCGCAACAAAGTGCGCGCCGCCTACACCCATCATGCGGAGTTTTTGGATGAGCGTCGCCGCATGATGCAATGGTGGGCGGATCACGTGGAGAAGTTGGAAACCGGCAATAACGTAGTGTCGGTTTCCTTTGGGGCAACACAGCGCAGTACGCAGTAGTGCAGTAAAAGCGGGCGCTGCCAGTGCTTGCAACACCGGCAGCGCCCTAACCACAACCGACTACGAAGGAGTCGATCATGGCTACCGCCAATCATAGCATCGGCGACGGTGCTTCTCGTCCGTCTAAACTTTGGCCTGACACGCCCGAGAGTGTTTTTAATGATTTGCCAGGGCTTTATCACGGATCGCCTTACGATGTGATCCTCTGTGTTTTGCTTCGGGCTCATGCAGTCACGCTACTGTTAAACAGTGAGTTCTCCGATCCGGAGCGGGATCGTTTGAAGGATCATATTGTGGTCGGGGCTCTCTGGGATATTCAGGGTCAATTGGAGATTGCTCAAAGTCTCCTCGGGCGGTTACCGATAAGGACATAAATTCTAGGTAAAAGTTAACTTTGTAGGCCCGCCTCCTTTCGGGCGGGCGAAAAAACCGAATGATCATTCTCAAAAGGTGCTGTAGACCTGTTTCTAGGGCTTTCGGCCTATACTTCGGTCACGATTCAGTTATGCTATCCATGATGTGGCGTTATAAAATAATGATGATCTGTTTATTGTTAACTATTTGATAGTTAAATATGTTTAACCGCTAGTCGCTTCTTGGTCACCCACGAGTAGGGTGTAAAAGCGCTTAAGTTCAATGACCAAAGCGTTTTATGATGTTGCCTTGGTGGAGAGCGAACAAAATGGCAACAGCTGAACAAATTAAAGCCTTACTTAGGAGCCACGCAGATCGTGACGATCAGCGGTTCTACTCTATTGCTTTGCAGGTAGCTGCTCAGGAAGCGCGTCAAGGACATCACAAGCTGGCGACTGATATCAAAGCGGTCGTTGAGAGGTCACAAAAAGCGGCCAGTATGGAGCTCGCCTCTTACAAGCCTACTCCATTGGTACAACAACCCAAGGGGGATCTTAAGGGGCTGTTAGAGCTTATTCATACTCCAGTTAGAGGCAGCGAACTAGTTCTAGATCATGAGGTGCAAGGACGTCTTGATCAGGTTCTCCTTGAGCAAACACAGAAGGACAAACTTGCACGGTTTGGTCTCTTCCCTAGACGAAAGTTGCTCTTTACCGGCCCTCCAGGAACGGGAAAAACAATGTCTGCGGTGGTGCTTGCAACTGAACTGAAACTGCCGCTTTACACCATCACACTTGATAACCTGATTACCCGCTTTATGGGGGAAACAGCTGCAAAGCTTCGGTTGATTTTCGATCACATTAAGCAGACTCGCGCCGTTTACCTCTTCGATGAATTTGATGCCATTGGTACCCAGCGCGGCGCTCAGAATGACGTTGGGGAAATTCGAAGAGTTTTAAACTCATTTCTAGTGCTTGTTGAGCAGGATGACTCAGAAAGCATTATCGTTGCTGCTACCAATCATCCTGAGCTTTTAGATAAGGCTCTATACCGCCGTTTCGATGACATCATTCGATTCGAAAAACCGGGCAAGGATCAGATAAAAAAACTGATCGAGAATCGTCTTGCGTTGTTTGATGCTCGCTCATTAGCATGGGAAGAGCTGGCTACCTCGGCTCAGGGCCTAAGCTCTGCAGAAGTGACTCGCGCCTGTGAGGATGCTGCTAAAGAAGCGGTACTTCACCAAAAGAACAAAATCACAACAGCGCTCATTATTAAAGCCATTGAGCGACGTCATGCCGGGAAACAAAAACAATAAGGATCTTTAATGGCTGAACGGAAGCGACACATCATAGTAGATGGTTTTTCCAAAACAGAAGAATTTCGATCTCGTAGATTAGGCCGTAATCCCTTCATTCCTCCACAAGATCGCGCATCGCATGGTCAACGCTTGTCCGACCAATACGCTGGTTTGCTTGAACAATTCCAATCGAAACGTGCACAAACGAAGGACCCTATCAGCCAAGATATCGGAATTTATGTTGAGATCTTAGGGATGCCTGGTTGCGAGCTTCCACTAGACAGCTTGGACACCAGTAGAGACTTCAAGCTCCAATCATGCCGAAAAGATGGTGATCATGAAATTGCTGTGGTCTTCATCCCTGAGTCGAAGCGCGACGCTTTTCAGCGCAAATTGAGTCGCTATCTCGATCCAAAGAGCGACGGTAAAGGTGGTCCTCGGAATCATAGCCTCATCGATAGCATTGCCGAAATAAAATTGGCAGATTTGCGATCTTTTTGGACTGATGATCCAAGACTCTTTCCGGAGGATACAAATCAAGCTGTATGGTGGGAGCTTTGGTTAAGGAAAGGATCTATAGATAACGAGTCCTTCGAAATAGCCCGTCAGCTAGCGGAACGCATTGACGCCCAGCTCGGCAATACTTCCCTTAGCTTCTTCGATAGTTTTGTTATTCTAATTCAAGCGTCTGTTCATCAGCTTGAGCGAGCCCCAGAGCTGATTGCCGGCTTAGAAGAGCTGCGGCGAGCAAAGGAGACGCCGAATGTTTTCATCGAATCCAGTCCAAAAGAACAGCATCAATGGGCGGAAGATATAAATCAACGTTTGCAAATCGATGACACGGCTACCACCGCTATATCCATCCTCGACACCGGTGTTAATTATAACCATCCCTTGCTAATGCAAATATGCAATGAACAGCAAGCTGAAAGGTGGGACCCCAATTGGCCGCACTTCGACAAATTTAATCCAGAAAATCCGCGCGCACCTTATAACGACCACGGATCAAGGCAAGCTGGGCTAGCAATTCTTGGTGACTTGCATGAAGTGTTGGTAAGTAATGAACCTATAAAGTTGCGGCATCAAATCGAGTCTGCACGTATTTTGCCGCCATCAGGGGTAAATGATCCAGAATTATATGGTGCTATTACAGTTGGTACTGCTGCAAAACTTGAGGTAGAACGTCCTGGTTGGAGTCGTGTTTTCTCGCTTGCGGTGACTGTGGAGCCGGAGCGAGAAGGTGGCCAGCCATCTTCTTGGTCGGCTGAAATCGACCAATTTGCATCGGGGATGGAAGATGGCAAGCATAGGCTCTTTGTAATCTCGGCAGGTAACAATAGAGATCTGTTTCCGCATGTGGATCACTGGGAACAACTTCACCTCGCACAGATAGAAGATCCGGCTCAATCCTGGAATGCCTTAACAGTTGGCGCCTACACAGAGAAAACTACTAACGACGACCCAGCTCTCAATGGATGGTCGCCATTTGCTCGTGCTGGCGACATTGCTCCGGCGTCGCGGTCATCGGTCAATTGGAGTTGGAGAAAACATGCCCCCTACAAGCCTGACCTCGTTTCAGAAGGTGGTAATCGCCTGCTGTCACCAGACCGAACTGAGGTCTCAAGCGAGGACGTAGTATCCTTGCTGACAACATCTGGCCGAGCAGCTGGGCAGCTATTTGAGGTTTCGGCCGATACAAGTGCTGCTTGCGCTCTAATATCACGACAGGCCGCTATACTCACGGCGGAATACCCTGAGTACTGGCCGGAAACCATTCGCGGATTGTTGGTTCATTCGGCCGAATGGACAGAGCGCATGTCAGAGCGATTCGGTGTTCTCTACAAGCAACATAGTTCGACTGTCGCAAAAGAAACAATGCTTAGATGTGTTGGCTACGGTGTTCCTAACTTAGAGCGTGCTCGATATAGTGCCGGCCACATGCTGACGTTGATAGCACAGGATCAATTGCAACCATTCACAAAAGGTTCCGATGCAAAAGACTCAAACGATCCTAAGCTCTATGAAATGCAACTTTATCGATTACCTTGGCCTATAGAAGTGCTTCAGCAGCTCCCTGCTGAATTAGATGTAAAGTTGCGGGTAACGCTGTCATATTTTGTTGAGCCCAATCCTGGTCGTAGAGGGTACCGGCGGCGTTACAGCTATCAGTCGCACGGACTTAGGTTCGATGTCATTCGACCTGGGCAATCGGTCGAGAACTTTCGCTCCTTTATAAATGGACTGGCTACAGCGGATGATTATGACGGTCCGGAAGGTGATGGTGAAGGCTGGCAATTGGGGCCACGGTTGCGTACCCGAGGTTCTTTACATTCAGACACCTGGACTGGTACAGCGGCTGCTCTTGCAGACATGCATACTATTGCGGTGTATCCGGTCGGTGGCTGGTGGAAATATAGAACCGCACAAGATCGCTGGAAAAACGTAGTCCGTTACGGTCTTATTGTGAGTATCGACGTTCCGGATCAAAGCGTAGATATCTATTCGGTGGTAGAAAATTTGGTCGAAACACAAGTTGAAGTCGATGCCCTATAGGGAGCCTTCCATAGCTAAGGCGTTATTTTGCAGTTTCCACTGGTAGCTCGTCGTATTGGCTCCTTGAAAAGACCGCTATGGGGAAGAAGGTTTGATTGGGAATCCTTGCCACAGCTCTGCGAAGGTGCCTCCGTATTCGATTTTCCAAAGGGATTTCGAGATTTCGAACGCATAATTTCTCCATATCTTTTTATGGGGTAGGTTGAAGTTGAGCCCCGAGACTAGCTAGGGAACCTCTGAAAAACAAACCGAATTAAGGATAATGGGCGCAATCGAATCGGAGCCATCGCAATGACCCAACTGACCTTTGCCGAAGCGGAATACGCCAACAAGAAACACAAAACCCGG